>Ga0307507_10000520_pt1 | contig 81363 bp, 51 predicted proteins | sample 7_EM_MG_FD_207223 | JGI IMG/M metagenome (GOLD analysis project Ga0307507, IMG submission 207223) | Populus trichocarpa ectomycorrhiza microbial communities from riparian zone in the Pacific Northwest, United States - 7_EM | ecosystem: Host-associated > Plants > Roots > Unclassified | place...
GCGATCGATCGTAAGGGTCGAGGGCGTAAGGAGGTGATATACCCTCGCGTAGCTGACATAAGCTGTACGCGAGGTGTACGCAAGAGCACGGGGTTCTCCTATGGAGGCCCCTGCGGTCGGGTTCCGTGACACCTAGGGTCTTATCTTGTAGAATTATAGACCTATAGCAGTTATTACAGTTCCGTATATAGCGGTTAATATCTATAACCATTCTGGGCCAGTAGTAGCGGTTGCTAATAATCCTATAGATCTTATTTTTTCTAGGGTAGGCCATAGAGACCTAGGTATGTGCTTTAGTAATAAGCCAGGTCCGTAGGTTCTATTCCTTTACTACTACTAGCTATTTCTAATGCTTAAGTAATCCATTTTTAAGGGACTATAGGCTAGTAATATTCTTTGCCTTTTTACGGTACTCCTATAGAGAAGAGGCCGTACAGTTTGCCTATAGTAGTTTATTAATAAGGTCAAGTTCCGTAGAGTTAATAGGATATGTCTTAGTGTCTAAAGAGTCTATGTTTAGTTCTGCCTATATCTAAAAGTTAAGGTGCTCTGGTTGTAGTAGTATCTAAGTCTATAATAAGATCTTCGCGGCTATCTAGTTATCTAGGTCCTATCTACGCCTTATAAGGGCGTTTATATAATTTATAGTGCCTAGCTGGTACATAATTAGAAAGTTAAACTGGGATAGGATATCCGCCTAGCGTACCTACTAGGCCGTAAGGGCCTTTATAGTTATAAAATATTCTAAGGCCTTATAATTAGAGACTACCTAAATAGGCTTAGGGGTCCCTTCTAGCTGTATACGCTAGTGCTAAAAGCTAGAGATAATAGCCAGCATTTCTTTATTATAGATGTGGTAGTTCAGCTTAGCATCTACTATAGTCTTTAAATAGTAAGCAATAGGGTGCCATTCTCCGTCTGTTTACTTTTGGGAGTAAATGCTAGCTATAATACTATCTAAGGCATTGGTCTCTAGCACTAAGGGCCGTTCTAGGTTAAAGTGGGCGAGTAAGGGAGCAGAGACTAGTTGTTTCTTAAGCTCATTAAAGGCTTACCTATATGCGGTGTTAAAGTAAAAGGGCTAGTCCTTATGGGTAAGTAGGCTTAGGGGCCAGGCAATTCTACTATAGTTCTTAATAAAGCGTTAGTAGAAGTTACAGAACCCTAGGAATAACTATACCCCCTTTACGGTCCTTAGGGGTGCCTATTAGTTAATTACGGTTATCTTTTTTAGGTCCGCCTTAATTCCGTCTATACTAATAATAAACCCTAGGTACTTTATACGCTTAACACTAAATTCCAATTTCCTAATATTAGCCTAGAGGCCGGCCTCGCGGAGCCATTATAGGACTTTATGGATATGCTTCTTGTATTCTAACTCATTCTCAGAGTAGATTATAATGTTATTTAGGTAGGTCGTATAGAAGTTATTAAGGTAGTTAAAGAGTATATCGTTTATATATTGCTAGTACGTAACTAGTCCGTCAATTAGTCTAAAGGGAAGTACCTTATATTTATATGTTCCGTAATAGGTCCAAAATATAGTAAGATCTTCTAACTTAGGGTCCATCCTAATCTGGTAAAAGGCCTAATGGATATTAAGCTTAGTAAAAATCTTAGCTCTACTTATTTAGGTTAGAGTCTTATTAAGTAAGGGTAGTAGGTAGCGGTTCTTACGGGTTATATTATTAAGTTTATAGTAGTCTATACAGAAACAAAGTCCTCTATTTGATTTTTTAGTAAAGAGAATAGGCGAGTTAAAAGGGGCTTAACTAGGCTTAATAAAGCCCTTTTTTAGGTTATTAATAAGGTACTACTTTGTAGCCTATAACTTAGCAGTAAACTGCTAATAAAGGGAGCTATAGCTAAGTGTGTTTTCCTTATCTAGCTTAATCTTAATCTTGTGGTCGTATGGTTAGTAAGGTAGGAGTATATTAAACGCTGCCTTAGAGAATACATCCTTAAATTTCCAGTGTTGGTAGAGTAGTTTCTGTTCTACTAGCTCCTCGTCCATAAGCTCGCTTTCTTATCTACTAAGCTCACTTTCCTTTTCCTTAATTATTTGATTAATTTTATATAAGCTAGTTATAAAGGTAATAGTATTAGGTTAAACTAAGTTCTAATAGAATCCTACGGCGCCAATACAGTAGATATTAATTAGTGAGAGGTATATTAGATTCTTTATAGGCTTTTGTTGGGCCGTATTTTATAGTATAGGGTGTACAGTCTTCCTTAGCTTACGTTTTATTTTTCATAAGTTATCCTTCCGGTCTATTAGTTTAGTATATTGTCCTATAGTTCTAGCCTTTCTTTATAGGTGCGTAGGGCCTAAGTTCTCCATAGGGGTTTTAGCTAGGCTACTATTAACTTCCTTAATCTCTAGTATAGTTAGCATAATATAGGTAGTCTAGGGGCGGCGTAGTATATGGATCCGTTGCGGATTAAGCTGCATATCTTCCTTAAAGGCCTTGTCCCTACGTATAGCATCGGCCTAGTAAATAGTATTAATCTAGGGCCGTATAAGGTTTTCTATTATAATACTGATTTCTTTTATAAAAGAAGGGGTTAGGGGTAGGGTTTTAGGCCAGATAAGTTATCTACTCCATATATTAAGCTGTAAGCCTAAATAGGCTAGCTATTTTCTTTTTAAGATTATATTATAGCTTCCTAGGTCCGTAATAAGGAAGGGGATATTATACTGCCTTTATCTATTAATATAAAGGTGAATCCGCAAGATAGTTATAATAGGTAGCCCTATCCGTCCATTATACCCGCAAATAGAAATTGGTTTAGGTAGTTCTTTAAGGGGTATATTTAGGAATTTAGCCAGCTTTATGGCGCACTAGGTGTCTATTAAGGTAAAGGCATTTACTCTAAAGTTAGCTAAAGTAGAGGTTAAAACTTACTATCTATTATAGAATAAAGTATAAGGGATAGTGCAGCTTCTTCCCCTAATTAGCTGACCTAGATTAATGTGTAACATATCGATCCCTTTTAACCCTAAAGAGGAGTCTTCCTCTAGGGTTTCTCTTTTTCCAACTCCGCGCTATCCTCCTGTATTAATAGAACCTCGTCTATTTTTACTTTTATTGGGTAGTTCTTGATAAAGTAGTCCTTTTAGCCACATAAAAAGCAAGCTCCTTAATTGCTAAGGGCCTATCTATAGGGGTCGCTATATGTGGGTTAAGTATGCGCTAGAGTCGCGGCAGGGCTAGCTATATAGCTAGCCACTGGGTTTATGGCAGGTAGTACAGTCGATGCTATAGGGGTTGCAGATCTTACTAGGGCGCTATAGCCTATTTTTATAGTACTTGTGTTCTAGTTAGCAGAGCTTTTAGTCTTATACTGCTTAGTACATACCTTAATTTAGTAAAGGCCTTAATTAATAGCTAGGCAGTAGTCTATAAGTACCCTTAGCGTCTATATAGTAGTAAAAACTAGTAGTACGGCGCGCTATAGGTCTAGGGTAAGCTTATTAAAGAGATCTGGCATTAGGTCTTTATAAGGAATATAGGCTTAGCTAGCTAAGTACATAAAGCAGGTCTAAAAGGCTAAAAAGGTTTCCGTCATTTTTATATTAAGGGCTTTATAATTAAGACGGGCGTTCTGTATCTTAAAGGGGTCCTTATAAATAGAAGATAGGTAGTTAATTATCTCTTCTTTAGAAAGGAAGGGGTTTGCTAAGTCCTAGGCGTATTGCGGGCATAGATACGTCTATACATCCCTACTAGTACAGCCAAAGACGTAGGCCATTTTAGCTTAAGTAGTAGGGAAGTAGTCTGTATTAACTTTAAGCTTATCTTACAGTTAAAGCTTCCAATTATTAAATATAGGGTTAGTTCCGTCTGTAAGCAATAGGGGGTTTACAACCTTTATGGACCGCGATAATGCTAATACTATATATTAGGCTAGGGCCTTAAGGACTATAACAAGTCTTTAGGTGTCTAATAACTCCTTAAAGGGTGTAGGGGTATCTCTAGTTTTAAGCAGCTCTTAAAGTTATTTAATTTTAGTATTAGCTGCTATAAGTTCTTCCTAGGGGGTTAAAACGGTGACTGTTTTACTATTAAAGGTATTTACGGGTTCTGCAGCGGCTTTGCTAGCTACTATATTTCTTAGCATGGTAGTAGGGGTATTAGGTAATTTCTAGTATTTGTTTATTTCCTAGGGGTTCTAGTCCATATATGTCCTATTCTTAGGTTTCGCGTTCTGCTTATATTCTTTTAGTTCTTAGGGTTTGTCCTATCCTTATAGTCCTAGTGATGTCCTTAGGGTCCTATTCTATGTCCTTGTCCTATTTATAGCCTTATAGATATATTTAAGTTCCTTTTTAGAAAGAAAGAGTGGTAATAAGCTTTAGATAATGTTAGTGACTTAGTTAATTAAGGTACAAGCACGGCAAGAGGAACGCGCAAGCCTATATAATTAGATCGTCTATAAACGAGGATCTAAAGTTATATACAATCTTCTAGTCACGTGATGGTAACTTGCCACAACTTGCTATTATATGACGGCAGTTTGCGGCGATCTGGCGGCAATTTGCTAGTGCCGTGACATTACGGCGCTGGTGGAAAACGGTGGATTGTGGCGGATAATTGTAGACAGTTTCTTACTGTTTAGACAGTCGCAGTCACGTAACTAGACGATTGTATAAAACCTTAAGCAGCTCTATCCTTCTTCTCTTTTCCTTTCTCTAGCTTTAGATCCTTATTTATAGACTACCAATTATATAGGCTTGCGCGTCCCTCTTACTATACTCGTACCTTAATTAACTAAGTCGCTAACATTATCTAAAGCTCGTCTCTTCTTTCTTCCTAAAAAGGAACTTAAATATATTTATAGACTAAAAATAGAATAGAAACACAGAATAGGACCCTAAGGACATTACTAGAACTAAAAGAACACAAATAGAATAGAAACCTAATAATAGAACACACACGGACTAGAACTCCCCTAGAAAATAAACAAACACCAGAAATTACCCCTACTACTATGCTAAAAAATATAGCAGCTGACAAAGCCGCTGTAGGACCTGTAAATACCTCTAATAGTGAAACGGTTGCCGTCTTAACCCCCTAGGAAGAGCTCGTAGCAGCTAATACTGAAATTAAATAGCTTTAAGAGCTGCTTAAAACTAGAGACACCCCTGCACCTAATAAGGAGTTATTAGACACCTAGAGACTTACTATAGTTATTAAGGCCCTAGCCTAACATACTATATTAGCATTATTGTGGTCCGCAAAGGTTATAGACCCCCTATTACTTATAGACAGAACTAATCCTATATTTAATAATTAGAAGCTTTAACTATAAGATAAGCTTAAAGTTAATACAAACTACTTCCCTACTACTTAAGCTAAAATGGCCTATGTTTTCGGCCGTACTAGTAGAGATATATAGATATATCTATATCCGCAATATACCTAGGACTTAATAGGCTCCTTCCTTTCTAGAGAAGAGATAATTAATTACCTATCTTCTATTTATAAGGACCTATTTAAGGTATAGAATGCCTATCTTAATTATAAAAGCCTAATAATAGAAATAATAGAAACCTTCTTAGTTTTCTAGACCTACTTTTTATACCTAGCCGGATAGGCCTAAATCCCCTAGAAAGATCTAATGCTAGACCTCTTTAATAAGCTTACCCTAGACCTATAGCGCGCTATACTACTGATTTATACTACTATATAGACGCTAAAGGAACTTATAGACTAATATCTAGCTATTAATTAGGGCCTCTATTAAATTAAGGTATATACTAAGCAGTATAAGGCTAAAAGCTCCACTAACTAGAACATAAGTACTATAAGAATAGGCCGTAGTGCCCTAGTAAGATCTGCAACCCCTATAGTACTAACTGTACCACCTACTGTTAACCTAGTAGCTAGCTATGCAGCTAGTCCTACTGTGACTCCAGTATATACTTAGCCTTTATATAGCGACCCCTATAGAGAGGCCCTTAGTAATTAAGGAGCTTACTTTATATATAATTAAAAGTGTTACTATACAGCTTAATACCTAATAGATATAAAAAAGAATAAGGTCCTACTAATCTAGGAAGATAGCGTAGAGGCAGGATTAGAAAAAGAGGAACCCTAGAGAAAGACTCCTTTCTAGGGTTAAAAGGGATTAACATATTATATATTAATCTAGGTTAGCTAGTTAGTGGAAGAGCTGCACTATCCCTTATACTTTATTCCGTAATAGATATTAAGTTTTAACCTCTACTTTAGCTAACTTTAGAGTAAATACCTTTACCTTAATAGATACCTAGTGTGCTATAAACCTAGCTAACTTTTTAAATGCACCCCTTAAAGAACTACCTAAACTAATTCCTATTTATAGGTATAATGGATAAATAGGGCCACCTATTATAACTATCTTATAGATATACCTCCGCGTTAACAGACAAAGATAGTGTAATATCCCCTTTCTTATTATGGACTTGGGAAGCTATAATATAATCTTAGGGAGAAAATAGCTAGCCTATTTAGGCTTATAGCTCAAAATATAGAGTAGACGGCTTATCTAGCCTAAAACTCTACCCCTAACACCATCTTTTATAAGGGAAATTAGCATTACAATAGAAAACCTTATACGGCTATAGATAGACACCGTTTATTAGGCCAATGCTATATATAGGGACTAGGCATTTAAGAAAGATATATAGCTTAATCCGCAATAGATCTATATACTACAACACTTCTAGACTACTAATGTTATGCTATTAATACTAGGGATCTAAAAAGCTAGTAATAAGCTAAAGAGACTAGGCCCTACATAGCCCTAAAGAACAGTAAGGAATATTAGACGCTGTACTAAATAAATAGACTAGAAAAATAACTTATAGAAGATGGAATAGAAGCTAAGGAGGGCTATAAGCCCTTAACCGCAAAATATAATTTATAAAATATCTATAAAGAAACCTACAAACCTCCCACTAGTTAATATCTGCTGTATTAGCGCCATAGGGTTCTACCAGAACTTAAAACGGCCTAATATTGTTGCCTTTATAACTAGCTTATACAAAATTAACTAGATAATTAAAGATAAGGAAGCCCTAGTCTATAACTAGCTTAGTGGGGAAAGTAAGCTTATAGATAAGGAGCTAGTAGAATAAAAACTACTCTACTAATACTAGGAATTTAAGGATATATTCTCCAAAACAGTATCTAATATACTCCTACCTTATTAACCGTATAACCATAAGATTAAGATTAAGCTAGATAAAGAAAATACCCTTAGCTATAGCCCCCTCCGCTAGCAATCTACTAACAAGCTATAGGCCACTAAGCAGTACCTTATTAACAACCTTAATAAGGGCTTTATTAAGCCTAGCTAAGTCCCCTTTATCTTACCCATTCTCTTTATAAAAAAACTTAATAGCGGACTTTATTTCTGTATTAACTACTATAAACTAAATTATATAACCTACAAAGACCAATATCCGCTACCCTTACTTAAAGAAACACTAGCCTATATAAATAAGGCTAAGATCTTTATAAAGCTTAATATCTGCTAGGCCTTTTACTAGATTAGGATAAACCCTAAATCTAAGGATCTTACTATATTTTAGACCCGCTATAGATTATATAAATACAAAGTACTATCTTTTAGACTAACTAACGGACTAGCTATATACTAACAGTATATAAATAACGTACTTTTTAACTACCTTAATGACTTCTATACAGCCTACCTAGATAATATTATAATTTACTTTAAGAATGAACTAGAATATAAGGAGCATATCTATAAAGTCCTATAACGGCTCCATAAAGCTAGTCTCCAGGCCAATATTAGGAAGTTAGAATTTAGTATTAAGCACACTAAGTACCTAGAGTTTATTATTAGTATAGATAGAATTAAGGCAGACCTGGAAAAAATGGCCGTAATGAATTAATAGGAACCCCTAAGGACGATAAAGGGGGTATAGTTATTTCTAGGTTTCTGTAACTTCTACTAACGCTTTATTAAAGACTATAGCAGGATTACTTAGCCCCTTAACTGCCTTACTAGAAAGAACTAACCTTTTTATTTTAATGATGTATATAAAAAGGCCTTTAACGAACTTAAAAAGCAGCTAGTCTCTACTCTACTACTAGCCTATTTCTACCTAGAATGGCCCTTAATATTAAAAACAGATGCTTTAAATAGTATAATAGCTGCCATCTATTCCTAGAAACAGCTGGATGGAAAATAGCACCCTATTATATACTATTTAAAGACTATAATAGATACGGAGCTAAATTACTATATCCATAATAAAGAGATGCTAGCCATTATTTCTAGCCTTTAGCACTAGTATATACAGCTAAAAGGGACCCCTAAGCCTATTTAGGTAGTCTTTAATTGCAAGACCTTAGAATATTTTATAATAATAAAGGCCCTTATAGCCTAGTAAGCACACTATGCGGACATTCTATCATAATTTAACTTCCTAATTGGGTACTAGCTAGGCGCTATAAATTATACGGACGTCCTTATAAGGCGTAAATAAGACCTAAATAACTAAATAGTTGTAAAGATCTTATTATAGACCTAGACACTACTACAACCAGAGTACCTTAACCCCTAGATATAGGCAGAACTAAACATAGACCCTTTAGACGCTAAGATATATCCTATTAACTCTATAGAACTTAACCTTATTAATAAACTACTATAGGTAAACTATACAGCCCCTTCTCTACAGGAGTACCACAAAAAGGTAAAGGATACTACTAGCCTATGGTCCCTTAAAAATAGACTACTTAAGCACCAGGAACAGCTAGTAGTAGTAAAGAAATAGAATTTACGGACTTAGCTTATTACTAAAGCACATACTTAGGTCTCTACAGCCCACCCCAGAAAAAATAAGACCTATAGAATTATTAGCAACCGCTACTACTGGCCTAGAATAGTTATAGATATTAACCGCTATATATAGAACTGCGACAACTGCCGTAGGTCTATAATTCTACAAGATAAGACCCTAGGGCTATTAAAGCCACTCCTAATACTAGAACGCCCCTAGCAGTAACTCCTTAGGCAACGACAATGCTTATAGTAACTTAGACAATAGCAATGCTCGCATATTTATAAAGAAAGAGTTAGAGTACCTCTACGGATGCCTAAATAGAAAGAATTAATTACTAATTAAGTAGAAAGGAATACTATTTAATACTAGAGCCGAAACCTATATTGCCAAATTAATTAATAACTTTAATATTGGTATATACGTACCAGCATCTCTACCATTAATTAACACCGTAAGTAGAGAGGTTACACCGCTTGGCTTTAGCAAGAGAATAATTATCTATACTATAGATATAGAAGATACGCATATACTAAATCTTAGTAAGGTGCAGTATTTACTAAACTATAGCATTAATATCTTTAGAGCTAGAAAGCTCCTAATTAGGAGTAATATCTAAATTAAAGATGGAACCCTTATGGTTAATAAAGAAGACCTTAGTATATTCCGATTTAATAAGGATAGAATAATTACTAAAGCTCCCCGCATATATATATTCCCTATAGTTATATAAAAGAAGCCATTAAAGATATTAATTTAACTCTGGTATTATTACTTTAGCCATCTTGGCCTTAAGAATATATAGAAGACCTCTAGGCTAGTTAAAGGCATAACTCTTAAAAAGGAAAAGCTGAGCGCTATATAATATAAGGATAAAGACTTAAGGCTCTATAACCTATATAAGAAGGGAAAAGCTATAAGACATATATAAAGACACGCTAAACTGCAAAATCTATGGGTATTTAATAAAGTATATATTAACGTAGTAATAAATATATTAAGGAATTTACAAAGCGTATTATTAACGTATTGTTAAAATATACTGGGACCGTTCTTTACGCTAAATAGCATTACTAGGTATTTAAAGAGTCCCCATTATATATAAAAAGCTATATACTTTTTATTTCCTTTATATATACAAATTTTATTAAAGGTAGTAATTATATTAAGCCTTATAAAGTACCATACCTTTACTAAATAGTTAAATGTCTCTTAAATTAGGGGAATTGGATATTAGTTTTAAATTATAATCGTATTTAGAGCTTAGTAATTAATATAGAACCTTAAGCCTTCTCCTAGCTTTTTAATAAATAGTATAGGTAAGGTAAATAGAGATTAACTAGAGCGAATAAATCCTTTTTCTAGATGCTTATTAAGGTATTATTATATTACAAGTAGTTCTTCTTATAATATACCATGTAGCGGACCGAACTTTAGTATTATACTAGGCTTAAGTTCTATCTTAAAATTATACTTATTTTAGTGCGGAGCTAGTTAGTCTATAAATTGTTTTTTAAACTTATTAATTAGATTATAGTACTCCTTAGGTATAAGAGGTTAAGAATTAGTATATTATTTTGGTTCTAATACTTTCTTAATATCTTCTATAGTTATAGTAAAGATTTTATTATCTTATCTTTTTATTAATAAGATAAAAGGCGCGGCCTATATTACACGAATTTTAAGAGGTTTTAATATAATATCTTTGCATTTCTTACCGCAATCAGCAGTTATAGCTTTATTATATTAGTTTAAGGTTTATAGTAAGGGTAATTTATATTATATTAAATTTAAATAGCCGTGTATATATTTATAGGGTAAATAGTGTTTTAAGTAATAACTTTAGCAGTAAGTTATATAGAACTTTAGTATTTCTTTAACCCAACTACTTAAGGGGTTGTATTGCTTTAGCCATTTATATCTAAGTATAACTTTATATTGCCTCAAGGGCGTTATAAATAGGGAAATGTATTTAAGGTATTTACCCATCTATATTTTTATAAGAGTATAGTATATTAGTTTACTATATATTAAGGGTTTACCGTTAAAGCCTTATAGGCCTTAGGGCTTATTAAGTTTCTTTAAGTTTAAGTATTGAGTTTTTGCGTAGTTTGTATTAATAAAGCCCATACTAGTAGCTCCGCTATCTATTAAGATTTATACTTCCTTCCATTTTCTAAGTATTTAAATTTCGCTAAGTATATTAAGGGAGTTATATTATATATTAGCGCTGGAAAAGCTTAGACACTTATACTCTTCTACCTTTTATCCTAAGGCGCGACTTGTTCAGAGGAGTTTATCTGCTACAGTCGGCACCGAAATAATGTGAACACTGCACGGACGGAACGCCAAACATCGCCCACTACTAAAATCCTCATAGAAATCGATGCCACGATTGCGAGAGAAGATCTCGGAGTTTAAGCGCCAGAGAGCTTTAAATTATATAGATTAGCTGATATTAATCTATAATATATCCTGCCTTTCTAAAGTGCGCCTTTGCGTGTATTCTATATGTGTTATAGGACTCCTCTGTAACACCTTACACACGTCCACCTGTTTCCACCTACGCAGCAAGAAGAGACCGACTATAAGATGGCAATCTGACGGTAATCTACGGCAATCTGACGGCAATCTGCTATATTCTGCTATATTCTGCCAAGTCCACCAAATCCTGCTAAGTTCTGCTAGGACCGCTACTTGAATCCTATTCTGCTCCGTGCACGTGTTGACCAAGCAACTAAACTAGCGATATATACCCTTTCTTCCCATTTCCTTACCTTCTCTCCTTACGCAACGTCTTGACTTTATTATACAGTTTATATATATAGCTTAATAATATCTACTTCGCTATATATTATTACCACTTGTACTTACTCTGTGATACTATGTTGCGTTAAAACCTATACTCCGCCCCGCTCTGTTTAAAATGCAGAACGACCTTAAAGCCCCTATAACGGCCGCTGATATTATGTCCGCACTCCAGGAATAATTGGCAGATATATAAAAGTCCTTTATAGACGCCCTCGCACAAAACTAAGCTGCTATAGCTTAACAGCAAGCTGAACAAGAAGTACGGCACTAGAAAATAATTAAGGCCCTTTAAGAAGAAATCCGCACCCTTAAGATGTCCACGCTAAGCCCTTAAGACTAGTTGCTATTACTAGAAGCCAATACGCGGAACACGAGCCCTAAACTAGTAATAGTTATCCCACTAGTAGAACCGACTACTGCACCGCAATAATCTGAACGATTACTAGACCCTCTGATATTTATTAGTAAATAATAAGAACTCTAATTATTCCTAAGCCGGCTTAAAAATAAGCTAACTGGTAATGCTAACCGCTACCTAACTAAAGCTAACCGACTCTGTTATGCCCTAAGTTGACTAGGAGGAGATATAGCTGACTTTGTTAAACCTCTTTAACCGAACTTAGTACCAAGCCTAATTGTACTTTTTGAAGCTATATATGGTAACCTAAACCGCCAAGCTACTACTTAGAGAAAGATAAACTATATAACTTAAGGAATAAAAAGCTTTCTAGTATACTTCTCCGAATTTAACCATTACGTAAAAGAAATAGGCTGGAACGACTCCGTACTAATTAACAGCTTTATTAAATCCCTAAGTCCTGAACTAAAAACCTCCCTAATAGGTGTAGACCTACTAGGAGCCCTTAACGCCTGCGTAAACGTTATTAATAAACGGTATAATAATATACTACGTCTGACACCGAAGTCTGCTCCTTAATATAATATGACAACCCTGTAAATGTCTACTAAGCTATTGTCTTAGCCTAAGCACCCTGACGCTATGGATATTGATACTAGAACCCTAGGATATGCCCCACTAGGGTCCTCTAAATAAAAATAACGCACTAAGCTAGGCCTCTGTTTTAAGTGTAGAAGTAGCTTTTACCTCTTTAACCACTGCTCCGTCCCTCTGCCCTAACGCGAATTACAAACAGCCAACACTAGCAGCCGTTTACTGTATTGATCCTCTAGTTACCGTCCCCGATCTCCACCTAGTTCCAGCCCCGCATCTAGTAAGTACCACTTATAAGGACGAAGCTACAACCGATATGCTATAAGAACTCCACCCTAATCGCCTCTAAAAGGAAGGTCCTGGAGCTAAGTTGCTCTCTAGGACGGCGCTGCCTCAGGATCTTATTAAATGCTTTAGATGTCACGAACTCTAACTCTTAGGATTGCAGTATAACCGTTAACTGTTATCTTTGGCAGAATGATTAATAGGTTAATGCTTGAGTCCTAATTAATATAGGAGCTAGCGGCATAGGATTTATTAACAAGATCTTCGCATAAGATAATGGTTTTACTCTAACCCTCTTTAACCGGCATATTAACGTATTTGGATTTGATGGTAAACGTACTGTCTTAAGCTGTATTACCCACGTAGTATTCCTGAGACTTTGATACCTGAACCACGAAGAACTAATTAGGCTTTTTGTTACCACCTTAGGTTACTTAGTAATCCTTAGACAACCCTAGATGAAGCTATATAAGGTAACTATTAATTGGGACAACCTTAAGCTCCTATTTACCGCCTTCTATTGTAAGCAGAAGTGTTTTATGACCCACTGCTTAGACCCTAAACCGAAATCTGGAAAATCCACTAAGATCTATTAGTCTAAGATTTCCACCGATGTCTACTAAGAACCCGGAAATAATATATAACTACACGAACTGACTCTGACTGCTATACCCCGAACTAAGCAGAAGCTTAAGCTTAATATATAAAAGTACTAGAAGAACTAGTACTCTACTATAAAAAGGATACTTAAAGAACCCGAACCTGAATCTAATACCGACTCCGTACTTAATACTAAACTTGAACCTGAATAAGAAACTATATAAGAAACTAAGGACGATCTGAGTTTACTTAATACCTTAGATATCTATATAATTGGAGCTACCCCGTTAGTATAACTCGCTAAGAAACCTGAATATACGATCTTCGCTGTTATAATGGCTGATATTGAAAAGGCCTTAGCACTAAAGAAACACATTAACCCTGCCATAAAAGTACTAGTATGCCACTATAACAACCTGGAAGTATTTTCACGAAAGGAAGCTGATAAACTAGCAGAACACCGACTATATGACCATAAGATTGTACTTGAAGAAGGAAAACAGCCAGGATTTGGACCCTTGTATAGAATGTCCCAAAACGAACTCTAAGTGCTATAGAAGTACTTGGATAAATACCTAAGTAAAGGATTTATTAGAGTAAGCTCTTTACCTATAGCTATACCTGTAATCTTTGTTAAGAAACCTGGCGGCAGTTTATGCTTTTATGTGGACTACCGAGCTCTTAACGCTATTACTATTAAGAATTAGTACCCGCTCCTATTAATTTAAAAGACACTAAACTAATTAAGTAAGGCTTGCTACTATATAAAACTCGACCTTATCTACGCATTTAACCGCCTCCGTATTATAAAAGAAGATAAATGGCTTACCGCATTCCGTACTAGATATGGACTGTTTGAATACTTAATAACGCCGTTCGGCCTTGTAAATGCCCCGAGTTTATTCTAATACTTTGTAAATAATACCTTATAATTTTACCTGGACGTTTTCTGTACTGCTTATATTGATAATATCTTGGTATATAGCAATAACCTAGCTAAATATAAGAAATACGTTGACCTTGTTTTAGAAGCCCTACGTGGAGCTAGACTATAATTAGATATAGATAAATGCGAGTTCTATAAAACGGAAGTTCTATACCTTGGACTTATTATCTCTATAGATAGTATATAAATGGACCTAAAGAAGATTAAAGTAATTATAAACTAGCAAGAACCTAAGAACATTAAGGATGTAAAAGCCTTTATAGGATTTGCTAATTTCTACTAATGGTTTATTAATAACTTCTCCGCCCTGGTTTTACTTCTTATGGCTCTAATATAAAAGGACAAAGCCTTTATCTTTAATAAGGAATGCAAGAAGGCCTTTACCTATTTAAAAGTTATGTTTACTACTGCACCTGTACTCTAACACTTTGACCTAAACTAAAAGAGTATTATAGAAGCTAATTCATCTGACTATGTTACTAGAGGCATTCTGTCTTAGTATAATAAGGAAGGAGTACTGTATCTAGTAGCATACTTCTTAAAATAATTAAGTCCAGCTGAATATAACTATAAGATCTACAATAAGGAATTATTAGCTATTATTAGATGTTTTAAATAATGGCGACCTAAACTGGAAGGTACCGGATTTCCAATTAAGGTTCTTAGCGACTATAAGAATCTATAGTACTTTACAACTATGAAATAGCTAAGTTATTGTTAAGCCCGCTAGTTAGAATATCTGTCTTATTTCTAATTCTTAATTACGTACTGCCTAGGCGTTTAAGGTTAAAAACCTAATGCCCTAACTTAACGTTTATAAGATATAACAGTATAGGAAGAAGCGCGCGCCTACCGTAATTAAACGCTGCTTTGCCCTGAATTATTTAATCCCCTAGCTAAAGACCTTATGGTATACGTCCTTAAAATAACTAATTAATTAATTAAGCAGATTATAGTTAACAAATACCCAAATAATAAGTTTATCTAAGAGATACTTAAGTTAATTTAAGATGGCGTTAGACGCTCTAAAAAGATCTCTCTAAGTAAATGTGAAGCTTGCGGAGAATGCTTGTACTACTAGAACCGCCTAGTTATACCTAACCATGATAAACTTAAGCTTAAGCTCCTTAAACATGTATATAATTTACCGGTAGCCGGCTACCTAGGCCGAGGAAAAACCCTAGAGCTACTCTAACGGGAGTACTACTGGCTAAATATGTATAATATAATACGAAGGTATGTCTCTAGCTATCACACCTGCTGACGAGCTAAAGCCTTATATAAGAAGTATAATGGCTTTCTAAAGCCACTGCCTGTTCTGGACCGAAGATGGAAGAACATCTTAATTAACTTTATTGTTGATCTCCCTGTAAGTAAAGGCTATGCGAATATTATGGTAGTTATAGACTAACTATCTAAAATAAGATACTTAATCGCCTGCCCTAATATGTTAATACCTGCTGTCGCCCAACTATTCCTGGATTATATATGGAAACTCTATAGACTTCCCAAAACGATTGTCTCTAATAGAGGCCGCTAGTTTGTCTTAGTGTTTTAGGAAGAACTAACTACCTAACTCTATATTAAAGCGCTATTGTCTACGGCATATTACCCGGAAATGGACGGTCAAACGGAACGTGTAAATGCTATAATGGAATAGTATATTTGGATATACACGTTGTATTTGCAGGACGACTGGATGGACTGGCTTGTATTTGCTAAGTTTACTGCAAATAACTCCGTTTTAGAAACTATAAAGGTCTCCCCGTTCCTGGCTAATTACGGCTAGCACCCGTAAATGGGTTTTGAACCCTTTAGTAATGTTCCTTACCTAGCTTATTAGGCCTTATAAGTTGCAGAAGTAAACGAATTTGTAAAGAAGATAGAAGAACTATAAGAGTTTCTTACTAACGAAATGACATGGGCCTAGTCTGTTTATGAAGCTGTAGTAAATAAGAACCAAACCCTAGTACTAGCTTACCAAATTGGTGACTTTGTCTGGCTAGACATAAGAAATCTAAACACAAAATAACCTACTAAGAAACTTGACTGGAAGAACGCCGGCCCTTATAAGGTTAAAAAAGTTGTCTCTCCTTATGCCTACTGACTAAAGCTCCCTAATACGGTTAAAATCCACCCTGTATTCTATACGTCAGTCCTCTGCCCTGCTGCCCCTATATTAGACGCCCTACCTGGATAGATCTAAGACCCTCCCCCACTAGTTAAAGTGGATGGTGAGGATAAATACCTCGTTGAAAGAGTTGACGACATTAAGTATAACAAACGGAAACGCAAATATATGTATTTTACGAAATGGAGAGGCTTTACTGAGCCCTTATGGGAACCCGTTGACTCTGTAGGACTTATATAAGCTGTAGAAGACTTTTATAAACTCTACCTAGAACTACCTTAGCCCCATCTCGCAGAAGCTTGAGTTTAAAGGGGGGGTACTATTATGGGACTCCTCCGTAATACCTTATATACGTCCACCTGTTTCCACCTATGTAGTAAGAAGAGACCGACCACGAGATGGCAATCTGACGGTAATCTACGGTAATCTGACGGCAATTTGCTGCATTCTGCTATATTCTGCCAAGTCCACCAAATCCTGCCAAGTTTTGCTAGGACCGCTACTTGAATCCTATTCTGCTCTGTATATGTGTTGACTAAGCAACTAAACTAGTGATATATACCCTTTCTTCCCGTTTCCTTACCTTCTCTCCTTACGTAACGTCTTGACTTTATTACACAGTTCATATATATAGCTTAATAATATCTACTTCGCTATATATTATCACCACTTGTACTCACTTTGTGATAATATGCTTGACTAATTGCAAACTCTAAGAAGTTATCAAAGCTCTTAAACCCAGATGCTAGTATATAGTTCCTCTTAATCTAAGCCTTTAGATCCTTAAATGTTGCCTCAATGGGATTAAAATCTGGTAAGTATGGTAGTAGAAACTCTAGTATAACACCTAAACGTTTATAGAGCTCTTAAAGACGTGCTAATTTATAGATAGATGCATTATCCAGTATAATAATTAATCGCGGTCCTAGATATGGTGTACAATTTAGTAACACCTAGTGCTCCACAAAATCTTTAAAAAGCGCAGTAGTAATAGCTCCCTAAAAGATAATATGGCTTATATAGCCCTTAACTGTTAATACTAGCAGAACACTCCATCTTTTAGATCTTCTAAATAGCACTAATACCTCGCAATCTATCCCTATTGGTGCCTAGCCTTGTTTCCTATTACTAGTCCTTTTATTTGCAACAGACTTGTTAAGGAATACAAGCTAATCAGCTAACCACTATTTCTGCCTGCCTGTTACGGGACACCCCTATAATACCTTATATATGTCTACCTGTTTCCACTGACTAAACAACCAGAGACCGACCATAAGATAGCAATCTGACAGCAATCTGCTGTATTCTACCGCAATCTGCCGTCTTTACTATTGGAGTTGCTAACTGGCAACTTTAAGGACCTCTAACTGCCGAATTCTGCTAAGTTCTACCAGAACCGCCACCTAAGCTCTACCCTGCCTATGTGTAGTATAGTACCCGTTAACCTAGCAACTAAGCGAACGTTATATACCCTTTTTCCCCTATTTCCTACTTCCTTTTCCTTACGTAACGTCTTAACTTTATTATACAGTTTATATATATAGCTTAATAATATCTACTTCGCTATATATTATTACCGCTTATGCTTACTCTATAATACTATATTACGTTAACCTTATATACCCCCTCTAAAATATAGAACGACCCTAAAGCCCCTATAACAGCCGCTGGCATTATGTCCGCACTCCAAGAATAATTAGTAGAGATATAGAAGTCCTTTATAAACGCCCTCGCATAGAACTAAGCCACTTTAACTTAATAATAAGCCAAATAAGAAGCACGACACCTGCAAATAATTAAGGACCCTTAAGAAGAAGTCCGCACCCTTAAAATGCCTATACTAGGGCCCTAAGACCGAACGCCCTCTTTAGAGACAAATATGTAAAACGAGAGTCCCAAACCTATAGTAGCTATTCACCCTAAACTAATTACCGCACTATAACAATCCAAACGACTACTAGACCCACTAATATTCACTAGTAAATAATAAGAACTCCAATTATTTCTAAGCTAGTTTAAAAATAAGCTAACTGGTAATACTAACCGCTACCTAACTAAAGCTAACTAACTCTACTACGCCCTAAGTTAACTAGGAGGAGATATAGCTAACCTTATTAAACCCCTTTAACTGAATTCAGTATAAAGTCTAGTTGTACTTCTTAAAGCTATATACGGTGACCCGAACCGCTAAGCCACTACTTAGAGAAAGATAAACTATATAACTTAAGAAACAAAAAGCTTTCTAGTATACTTCTCCGAATTTAACCGTTATATAAAGGAAACAGGCTAGAACAACTCTATACTGGTTAATAGCCTTATTAAATCCCTAAATCTTAAACTAAAAACCTCCCTAATAGGTATAGACCTACCAGGAGCCCTTAACGCCTGCGCAAACGTTATTAATAAATAATATAATAATATACTACGCCTAACACTAAAGTCCACTCCTTAATATAATATAATAGCTCCGCAAATAACTACTAAATTATTGTCTCAGCCTAAGCACCCTAACGCTATGGATATCGACTTTAGAACCCTAGAGTATACCCTATTAGGGTCCCCTAAATAAGAACGACGCATTAAGCTAGGCCTTTACTTTAAATACGGAAGCAAGGCTTATATCTTAAAATACTGCTCTGTTTCTATGCCCCAATATAATTTACAAACGGCTAATACTAGTAACTATCTACCGTATTAATCCTCTAGTTACCGTCCCCAATCTTTATATAGCTCCAGCCCCGCATCTAGTAAGCACCACTTATAAGGATAAAGTTATAGCTAATGTTCCATAGGAACCCCACCCTAGTCGCCTTTAAAAGAAAGGTCCTAGAGCTAAGTCACTCTCTAGAACGGCGCTGCTTTAGGATCTTATTAAATGCTCTAAATATTACAAGTTCTAACTCTTAGGATCGCAGCATAACTATTAACTATTGTCTTTGGCAGAATAATTAATAGGCTAATACTTAAGTCCTAATTAACACAGGAGCCAGTAGTATAGAATTTATTAACAAGATCTTTATATAAGATAATAGTTTTACCCTAACCCCCCTTAACCAGTATATTAACGTATTTGGATTTAATGGTAAACGCACTATCTTAGGCTATATTACCTATGTAGTATTCCTAAGACTCTAATACCTAAACCATAAAGAACTGATTAGGCTTTTTATTACCACCTTAGGTTACTTAGTAATACTTAGATAACCTTAGATAAAGCTATATAAGGTAACTATTAATTAGGATAACCTTAAGCTTCTATTTACCGCCTCCTGTTGTAAGCAGAAGTGCCTTATAACTTACTACTTAGACCCTAAACCAAAATCTAAAAAATCCACTAGGATCTATTAGTCTAAAATTTCCACTAATATCTACCCTATACCTAAAAAGTCTACCCAATTCCACTAAGAACCCGAAAATCATACTAAACTATATAAACCGACCTTAACTACTATACCACCCTAAACCAAGCAGAAGCCTAAACTTAAGCTTAATATACAAAAGTACCAGAAGAACTAGTATTCTACTATAAAAAGGATACTTAAAGAACCCAAACCTAAATCTAATACTAACTCCGTACCTAACACTAAACCTAAAGTTAAACAAGAAATAGTAGATAATTAAAAGAAAGTTACCAGCTAGTAACTTACCCCCCTTTCTATAGATATCTATATAATTGGAGCTACCCTATTAGTATAACTTACTAGGAAACCTAAACATACAATCTTCGCCGTTATAATGGCCAATATTAAAAGGCCCTAGTACTAAAGAAGCACACTAACCCTGCTACAAAAGTACTAGTATGCTATTATAAGCATCTAGAAGTATTTTTATAAAAGAAAGCCAATAAGTTAGCAGAGCACCAACTATATAACCACAAGATTATACTTAAAGAAGGAAAATAGCCAGGATTTAGACCCCTATACAGAATGTCCTAAAACAAACTCCAAGTACTACGGAAGTACTTGGACGAACACCTAAGTAAAGGATTTATTAAAGTAAGCTCTTTGCCTATAGCTGCACCTATAATCTTCGTCAAGAAACCTGGCGGCGGTTTATACTTCTATATAGACTACCAAGCTCTTAACGCTATTACTATTAAGAATTGGTACCCGCTCCTATTAATTTAAGAAACACTAAACCAATTAAGTAAGGCTCGCTACTATATAAAACTTAACCTTATCTACGCATTTAACCGTCTCCGTATTACAAAAGGAGATAAATGGCTTACTGCATTCTGTACTAGGTATAGACTATTTAAATACTTAGTAACGCTATTTGGCCTTATAAATGCCCCAAGTTCGTTTCAATACTTTATAAATAATACCCTACGACCTTACCTGAACATTTTTTGTACTGCTTATATCGACGACATCCTAGTATATAGTAATAACCTAACTAAATACAAGAAACATGTTAACCTTATTTTAGAAGCCTTGCGTGGAGCTAGCCTATAATTAGATATAGACAAGTGCGAATTCTATAAAATAGAAGTCCTATACCTTGGACTTATTATTTCTATAAACGGCATATAAATAGACCTAAAAAAAATCAAAGTAATTATAAACTAGTAAGAACCTAAGAATGTTAAGAATATAAGAGCCTTTATAGAATTTGCTAACTTCTACTAACGGTTTATTAATAACTTCTCCGCCCTAGTTTTACCCCTTATAGCTCTAACCTAAAAAGACAAAACCTTTATCTTTAATAAAAAATGTAAGAAGGCCTTTACCTATCTAAAAGTTATATTTACTACCGCACCTATACTTTAACACTTCGACCCAAACTAAAAGAGTGTTATAGAAGCCGACTTATCTAACTACATTACTGGAGGCATTTTGTCTTAGTATAATAAGGAAGGAGTACTATACCCTATAGCATACTTTTTAAAATGACTAAGTCCAGCTAAATATAACTATAAGATCTATAATAAGGAATTATTAGCTATTATTAGATGTTTTAAACAATGGTAACCTAAACTAGAAGGCGCTGGATTTCCAATTAAGGTCCTTAGCGACTATAAGAATCTATAGTACTTTATAACTATAAAATAGCTAAGTTATTATTAAGCCCGCTAGTTAGAATATCTGTCTTATTTCTAATTCTTAATTATATACCGCCTAGGCGTTTAAGGTTAAAAACCTAATACCCTAACCCAACGTTCACAAGATATACCAGTATAGGAAGAAGCGCGTACCTACTATAATTAAACCCTGCTTTGCCCCAAATTATTTAATCCCCTAGCTAAAGACCTTATAGTATACGTCCTTAAAATAACTAATTAATTAGTTAAATAGATTATAATTAATAAATATCTAAATAATGAGTTTATCTAAGAGACACTTAAGCTAATTTAAGATGGCGTTAGACGCTCTAAAAAGATCTCTCTAAGTAAATGTAAAGCTTATGGAGACCGCTTATACTACTAGAACCGCCTAGTTATACCTAACTACAACGAACTTAAGCTTAAGCTTCTTAAATATATATATAACCTACTAGTAGCCAGCCACCCAGGCTATAGAAAAACCCTAGAACTACTCTAATAGGAGTACTACTAGCCAAACATATATAATATAATACAAAGGTATATCTCTAGCTGCTATACCTACCAACAAGCTAAGGCTTTGTATAAGACATATAACGGCTTTCTAAAGCCACTACCTATTCCGGACCGAAGATGGAAGAATATCTTAATTAACTTTGTTATTGAACTCCTTGTAAGTAAAGGCTATACGAATATTATAGTAGTTATAGACCAACTATCCAAAATAAGACACTTAATCGCCTATTCTAATATATTAATACCTGCCGTTGCCCAACTGTTCCTAGATTATATATGGAAACTCCATAGACTCCCTAAAACAATTATCTCTAATAGAGGCAGCTAGTTTGTCTCTATATTCTAGAAAAAACTAACTACCCAACTCCGCATTAAAGTACTGTTATCTATGGTATACTACCTAGAAACGGATAGTCAAACGGAACGTGCAAATGCTATAATAGAATAATATATTCGGATATATACGTCGTATCTACAGGACGACTAGATAGACTGGCTTATATTTACTAAGTTTATTGCAAATAACTCCATCTTAGAAACTATAAAGGTCTCCCTATTCCTAGCTAACTACAGCTAGCATCCACAAATGGGTTTTAAACCCTTTAGTAATATTCCTTACCTAGCTTATTAGGCCTTATAAATTACAGAAGCAAACGAATTTATAAAGAAGATAGAAGAACTATAAGAGTTCCTTACTAACAAAATAATATAGGCCCAATCTGTCTATAAAGCCATAGTAAATAAGAACCGAACCCTAGCACTAGCCTACTAAATTAGTAACTTTATCTGGCTAAATATAAGAAATCTAAACACGAAACAACCTACTAAGAAACTTAATTGGAAGAACACTAGCCCTTATAAGGTTAAAAAAGTTATCTCTCCTTATGCCTACTAACTAAAGCTCCCTAATACGGTTAAAATCCACCCTATATTCTATACGTTAGTCCTCCGCCCTACCGCCCCTATATTAAACGCCCTGCCTGGACAGATCCAAGACCCTCCCCCACCAGTTAAAGTAGATAGTAAGGATAAGTACCTCATTAAAAGAGTTAATAATATTAAGTATAATAAACGGAAACGCAAATATATATACCTTATAAAATGGAGAGGTTTTACTAAACCCTTATAGGAACCTGCCGACTCTATAGGACTTATATAAGCCGCAGAAGACTTTTACGAACTCTACCCAGAACTACCATAGCCCTATCTCGCAGATGCTTAAGTTTAAAGGGGGGGTACTATTATAGGACACCCCTGTGACACCTTACACACGTCCACCTATTTCCACCAACTGAATAACCAGAGACTGACTATAAGACGGCAATCTAATAGCAATCTGCCGTATTCCGCCGCAATTTGCCGTCTCTACTGTCGGAGTTGCTAACTGGCAACTTTAAGGACCTCTAACTGCCGAATTCTGCTAAGTTCTACCAGAACCGCCACCTAAGCTCTACCCTACCCGTGCGTAGCATAGTACCCATTAACCTAGCAACTAAGTGAACGTTATATACCCTTTTTCCCCTATTTCCTACTTCCTTTTCCTCACGCAACGTCTTGACTTTATCACGCAGTTTATGTACATAGCTTAATAATATCTACTTCGCTATATATTATCACCGCTTGTGCTCGCTCCGTGACACTGCCCTGCCATATGCTGCGGAGCGGTGCGCTATATTAAGCAGCACGCTTAGAGACTGCCTTTCTAGACTAGCGAGCGGCTTAGAGGATGCGGCGGATAGTAGAGGGCAAGGTTTGGATATCAAATTCGTCAAACAGGAAGTCTTGCATCTCATCAATATATGCGGTAGGTTTGCTATTAAGGAACTTAAGCAGTCTCTAGATAGCAACGTTAGCAGACACTCAACACCATGCTAAGGCCTCATACCAGCTTCTAGTACTCTAGTAGAGTACTCAGTCTACCTAGCTTAACACTAGGTGGCGCGTACGGTTGACCCCAAAGGTTAAAATTCAATTGGAGCTTATAAACCGAGTTTCTTGATACCTTTAAAGCTTTTACTCATGGCTCCCAACGATAACGTTATCCATAAGCTTATCGCGATAATATTAATAATAATAAGCGATATGAATATGATATTTGTTTATGAATATTCATAAGCTTATAGATATATATAGATATTGGGAGCCCTGCTTTTACTATATCGGTAATCGTCTCGTTATAATCAAGTCGGAGTTTAATTTAATTTGCAACCTTAATTAGGAGACAATAAACCATAATGTGGTAAGCTAAATAACAATAGCTCTAAAAGAGTCCTCTATATGTGTCTATACGCGTTTCCTGCTTACATAAGTAGACTTCCTTTATTCCGCTTTTGGTCGGTCTCCATAGCAATTACTTTGGATTCCGTACCGATATAGGCCTATATTAAGGCCTATATTCATCATAGTTAGATTCCATATTCTCATTCATTTATTCCAATATTATTCAGTTTATCACTGAATACGATTCATCAATTTCTATGAGGATTTTGGTGGTGGGCGATGTTTGGCGTTCCGTCCGTGCACAGTGTTCACATCATTTCGGTGCCGACTGTAGCGTTAATATATCACGTCTTGACAAGCAGGACTTGTTTGTATCATTAGATTTCTGGATAGAAATTGCTTACATGCATCAACAACCCTCATAGACACCCCTGGCCATCCTCTTCGACTCCTTTTGGTTCATTGATCGGAGATATAGCAACAGACAAGGAGGCATCAAAATTCATTCCTATATATACTTTTAATACAAATCTCATCCGCCATGCGAAATAAAAAAACCCCTATCTCCCTATAACTTCGCCGTCGCACCCCCAACCAACTCCGCCCCAGCACCCGCAATACACAGTTTCCCCGTCTCGACCACCTTCGTCTGGAACACGACCTTATTCCCCTCCCTCCACATCTCGGTCCGCAGCGTCTGGCCCGGCAAAACCGTGCCGGCAAACCGGACCTTCACGTTCTTAAAGACACCATACGTCTGGACGACATGCCTGCCCGCATAACCGAAGAAGCACAGCCCGTGCAGGATGGGTACCTTGAAGCCGCCGACCTTGCTGAACTCCGGGTCAATGTGCAGCGGGTTGCGGTCGCCAGACAGGCGGTACAGGGCGGCCTGCTCCTCGGTCGTCTTCTCCTCGACAACGGCGTCCGGGGTGCGCTGCGGCGGCTTGTGCACCTTGGTCGCCGCACCCCTGTCCGCGCCCTTGGCGGGGCCGCCGAAGCCGCCCGAGCCGCGGATAAATATAGTCGACTCGTTGTAGAACAGATCTTCGCCCGTCCGCGCGTCTTTGGTTGTTGTGCCCGTCACCACAATGCCTGCGTTGCCCTTGTCGACTACTTCGACTAGCTTCGGGTACGACACTAGCGTCGCTTCCGTTGGGATCGGGAATTTGCAGATCTCAAGGTATTGCTCGCCGTGCAGCAGCATCATGGGCGAGAAGTTTGGCACAACGTCACCTAGTGAGAAGGGCGCGACGGCGTTGAAGGGCGGGATGACGCCGAAAGTCGGGAGGACCTGGAAGTTGTCTGAGTTCTCATATACAAGAGGGAGGTCTGTCCGTTTGGCGCCGACGCCGAGATCTGGATATCGTGTAAGTTACTGTACCTTCAAAATAACTTTGCATAGAGCAAAGGAGGCTTAGGAGTTAGGCTTACTGTAGAGAATGACATCCCGCTCATCGTATTTGAACTCGGTCCCTTGCGCCTGGGCCTTCTTCGCCTCCTCGATGTTCTCTAAGATCTCCTTATTGACCCTCCCGCTCTTCTTCTTTCCCCCAACCGTGTTGCCCATATTAGCCATAATCGACTTAAGACCATCCTGGTTGCTCTCAGGGTGATCCGCACGGCCATCATTGAAGTCGTTGATCTTATCCCACACCTTGAGCACCGCTTCCGGCGTAAGGGGCTGATCTATGGGGAAGCCGTGGCCGCCCGTGCGCTGCCACCTCGTCTGGGCAACCCAGCCGCTGCCAACTTCATAGAGGCGACCGGTAGGCGGCTCAGGCGTCTTGTCCGAGCAAAGCAGGACGACGAGAGGCGCCACGTAGTCTGGCTTGAATGCCTGCACCATCTCCTCCGGCATGATTGTACGTGTGAGCTGGGTGCCAGCATTGGGGGCAATAGTGTTGACCCAGATGTTGTGCTTGGCACCTTCACGTGCTAGCGCGCGTGAGAGCCCAAGAATACCACATTTAGCTGCTGCATAGTTAGCCTGGCCGAAGTTGCCGTAAATACCACTAGTGCTAGTGGTGTTGATGATGCGGCCATATTTCTGCTTGAGCATGTACGGCCAGGCAGCCTTGGTGCATTTATAGGTTCCCCGCAAATGCACTCCCATAACGATGTCGAACATCCTGTCGTCCATGTTGGTGAACGCCTTATCCCTGAGGATACCGGCATTGTTGATCAGTACATCGATGCGGCCATAGGCGTCAATGGCTGATTTGACAACAGCATCACCGTCTGTCACGTTGGCCTTGTTTGGGATGGCTTCACCTCCCATCTTTTGGATTTCCTGGACGACTGTATCAGGGTTTACAAGATCATTTACAACGACCTTGGCGCCGAGTTTAGCAAAAAGTAGAGCGTAAGAGCGGCCGAGACTGCAAGAATTAGCTGGTAACTTACTTAAGTTTCTGATATTCGCTTACCCCGCTCCTGCACCGGTAATGAGGACAACTTTTCCCTTGAAGTCCAATGGCTCGCCAGGCTTACTCGGAGGCAGCTGTTGCGCCGCCTCAAGCAACTCCATGAAGTTGGCAGGGCCAGTCGGGTACTCAGGCTGAGAGAAGTCGTTGACTTCATTCCACTTGCTGAGAATAGATCCGGGCCTTAATGAACCGTCGGCCTTGTACAACGCTCCCTTCGAGCGTTCCCACCGCAGTTTAGCAATGTGACCACCACCAACCTCATATAATGATCCAGTCTCGGTGTTCGATTTGTGAGTGAGAACAGCCACGAGAGGAACAACCCATTCTGGCTTCAGGATCTCCAGGACATCTGGAGGCATGATGGTCTGCGTCATTCGGCTTGCGGCGATGGGGGCAATGGTGTTGCAGAGGATGTTGTATTTCAACCCTTCCTTTGCGAGGGTCTCCGTGAAGCCAACAAGGGCCAATTTCGCAGCTTTAATATATTAGTGTCAAGTTCCCCCGTAACACAATGGGTTTGAACATACCCGAGTAATTGCACTGTCCAAAGTTGCCAAAGAGACCAGCGGCGGACGCAGTGCTAAGGACACGGCCATATTTCTGTTTCCTGAAATACGGCCACGCAGCTCTTGCGCACTATTTTCCAAGTAAGCAAATTATCCTAACCACACGCAATCATTGTAACGCACCTTGTATGCGCCCCGGACGTGAACAGCCATGACCAAATCCCAATCCTGGTCCTTCATATTCTTGAAGCTGATATCCCGTAGGATACCAGCGTTATTGATGAGGACATCCACGCGACCGAAGTTCTTGATAGCTGTTTCGATGATGGCCTCGCCATTCTCGACACTATCGTAGTTGCCAACGGCCTTGCCGCCCTTGGCTCTGATCTCTTCGACAACGACATCGGCAGCCTGCAGACAAGTAATGGATTAGCAGAGTTTGCGATATGGAAGGTGTGGAGGAAAGGATAAAGCAAGGCTTGATGGCAATCGTTGGAGCAAAATCTCACCTTGGTCGACTTGCCCTCGCCCTTGAAGCTGCCACCTAGGTCATTCACGACAACATTCGCGCCTCTTGAGCCATAGAACAGAGCGTATTGCTTGCCCAAGCCACCACCAGCGCCTGTCACAACGACTGTCTGGCCGTCGAAACGCAGTTCTTGCGGAGACGTCATAGTAGTCGTCTTACTCTATAACGCAAACAAAGAGAGGATGCAACGGGCAAGAAAGTAAATGCAGCGATGACAATGGAGATGGGGGAGGGGGAAAAAGGAGGGGGAGAATTGAATGGAGACAACGAGAGGTGTACGGTTGAATCGATTTATTAGAGTGCTGGTTGCAGATGCCGCGATGACCGAGCTTCAGGTCGTCATCGTGCCGAGGTAGGCTCTGCTGTGGGAGGCGCAAAGCACGTGACGCCTCTTTCACATGCTAGAGTTTGAGCAAGCGATGAATGGGAATGTACATATTCGATTCATCTTGTGATCATCGGCCTGTGAAAACACTCGCCGCATGACGAGAGAGCCACCATAGCGGTCTATAATCACACCTATCATGCCCCAGATCATTGACGACAAGTCTGAACACTGCATCCCCTTCATCCTTGAGCGGCTAGAAGCCCATCGGAAGAAGTATGCTAACAGGAGCGAGCCGCCACCACCCTTCTTCTTAGGTTTAAATGGCATCCAAGGAGCTGGCAAGACCACTTTGGTACGTTAATGCCACATTTATCTATGTCGTGTGCATGCTTAGTACTGCTAGCATTCATTCAATCTGCCCTCTCCCTCTCCAAAACTTAGGGTTACTCAAACTCGAATTTAAACTTTCATTGCCACCCCTCTTGGTTAAACATTTGATGTTGCGTTGTCAAACCATATTTCCGCTTTCGTCGTTCCGCCAACGCAAGGGTCTGGAACCCTTTTTTAAAAAAAGGCTCACGAAATCAACATCCCTGGAATCAATTGTCCATTGACAACAACATAATCATCAATCTCTGTTTACCATTTCTTCCATGTACCACAATCAAACTACGTCTTAAAATGCAGTCCCTTAATGCCTTCACCAGGTCTCAACTCTTTGCAACACCCTCCAATCCCCTCCATACTCCCTTCCCACCGTTGTCCTGAGCATCGATGATCTCTATCTCCCACACTCCGCCCAAGTCGCCCTCGCCAAATCCCATCCCCTGAATCCCCTTGTTCAGCATCGCGGCCAACCCTCAACCCACGACCTCGCCCTTGGTGCTGCTGTCTTTTCAGCCCTGCAGTCTCGCCAACAGACGAAAATCCCCGTCTACGATAAATCGCAGTTCAATGGCCAGGGAGATCGTACCGATGAGGTCTCTTGGGAGACTGTAAATAAGCCAGGCGACAAGCCGATAGAGGTCGTGGTGTTCGAGGGTTGGAGTGTGGGATTTCGTGCGCTCAATAACGACGAGTTGGAGTGGAAATGGGCTGAGGCAAGGGAGTGGGAGAACGACGGAGTGGCTGAAACGCAATTGGCGAAGCACCGATTGCAGGACCTGATGTTTGTTAATGAGGCCTTAAGAGGTTACGATGTTTTGACCGAGTAATTCCGCCCTTTCGTTAGTTGGACAATGTTCTGCATTGCCGTTCAGAGGAGCAGGGTGGGCTTTAGCATGCTGACTTTTGTGCCCAGCTCATTGGATGCGTTCGTCCATATGTACTTTTCTCCTAGAATCCCCTTGTTGTCGTAAATGAGCAGATCAGTTGACAATGGTGGTAGCGATGCCGAAGATACGAAGTTTGTCTACGACTGGCGTCTCCAACAAGAAGCAGCTCTACGTGCTTCAAAAGGTGTTGGTATGACTGACGAACAAGTCATCAACTTCGTAAATGGATGTAAGTGTCATCAAGCTCGTAGGAGCCAGGCGATGGCAGAGTTCAGTCCCCGCGCGGCCCACAATCCATCCCGATGTCTAACCTGATCTCGATCTCCGCTGGCAGAACTTCAGACTCGCTCGCGGCTTGGCTGACCTTGGTCTAAACAGACTATCCTACTTACGAACTCTACACACCAATGCTGCGTAAGGGGATATTCGAGTCAGGGGACAAGGGGAGGCAGTTGAGGCTAGTTGTCGGCCAAGATCGCAAGGTCAAGTCCATCGAGAGCATATAAACGACGATAGTTGCGATCGGGTATAGTCTTCGTCTAAGAAGGTCGGGTGGCAAACAAGCAACTTGTTGAGGGGATTCATGCAAGGTGCTGTTCTGTTCGACTGTAAATCTCGGCAGCACAGGCGTTCCCCGCAACGTCCCGTGCGCTATGAATCGGTTCCAGTGAAGGCGACCGCATGAATCGCGAGTCCGCATGTTAAGATAAACGCTCAACAGTCACATTATATAGACGGCGGATATGTCCATATGCCCCTTTCAACATGTTGTTAATGCCTACTCTTATCACATTAGCTGATTGTAGACGACTCCCTGGGTCACTCCACATATAGCACACTTAATCCGGGTGGGCTAGAGTGGTTATAACGTCCACTACCGTGTCGATTAAATCTTCTTGAATCCCACTGCGCAATGAGCCAATAGTCCCACTTCAATCACACCACTTTGTGATAGCCCTATGCCAACGGCAATTGTGTCTAGCCAGTACGACGCTAAAGCCATGTTCTGATATCGTTCTTACTCCCCTGACCGCCCTGGACCATAATAAAGGATGCAAAGTGATGAGTGATGATGCACGCTCAGTTCCAGCTATTACTACGCGAGACTCTAGAAGCTGATCGGTGAGCCTACCGAGGTCACCGTCCCACGTTAAACAGGGCGTTTAGCAAACCGGCTTTCTTCGCGCCTTCCGCGCATTAGTGGACACTAAAAACAGCGCAACATGAGGGTTTGATCTAGGAACTGCGACTGCGGATCTTCAGATGAGAATGCGGGGCGGAAGTATGTACAAGGTTCTGCTCGGGAACGTATTCATATCCATAACGTTATCTTACAGAGAGGCGAGGGAAGTGATATTGAATGATGAACTGTATCAATTTGTCTAAGGCATGCGTTTTAGAGACGCTAAAGGAGAGGATTCCGAACCAACTTATGCCTGACATCCACAGAGTGAGCAGACTGGCGGACGCATCATGACTCTTAAACGAAGGCTCTTATGCAAGTAAACGACAAACTAAGCCCCACACGCCAGTGTACGGGCCACTTGAAGCTTGCCCTGGGCCAGGTTTTGCAACAGAGGAGTACCTCAGATGTCATGTTTTGGGAGTAGCTAACATATCATGACAATATGCGGTAGAGTGGCGTCGTCTCAAATGATCGAAACGAGCAAAGCCATTGCCACATAAGGAATAGCGACAAGGGTTGACAATGCAAGATCAGGCAAAGGCAAAATCGGCGGAATCTTGAGGTGAGCTCAATTTTGAGGCCCCATCCCGTTGCCGGTGGAGTGCGCAGCCATGCAGGCGTGAGGCGGGTAGCTACATGATGCGGGTGCTATGATATCTCCCGTAGGCGTAAACTGACAAGCAGGAGGAGAATGCGCAATGGCACAGTCTGTTCAGCTGCGCGAAATCGGCGGTAGATCAAGTCCCAAAGCAGAGGGCGGTACGGGAAGATGCTTTGGGAATTGTGACTGCCAGACCACCACGTGGTAGAGCCAAGATCTCTGCATAGCAGCCAAGGGTTAAGGTCCCGCGGCCGGCTGAGCTCGGCAGGTTCAGGTGAATTCAATGCCAGGACGAGCCAGCGCTGGCTGGCAGCAAGACGGAGCTCGCTGACCCGGCGAGCATGGAAAGACGCCTGTCTGGATTCGCTGGGGGCGGCGGACGCCCAGAGGACAGGTCACATTTTCAAGGTAATTCTCTCCGCTTGGCGGTCTGGTAAGGCGGATAGCGGGTGTTGTGCGGGCGACCTGGCGATGGGTGCGCAGCGAGGGCAGTTATCCAATTTGTTTCGTGTGGGTAAGCGAGCCCAATCAACCAGAGGTGGCACCAGCAGGCTTTCTGGTGGGTGGTGATGCCCTCCTTCTCGCCCGCTGCGGCAATAATCTGGGGGGAGCATACCACCCCGGCATCAGTCCAGCACTCATGGGCTTCTGGAGGACTCTATATTCCAAGGCCATGTCGCTGGGAACTGGTTTACCGGAAAGCCTTATCGGCGCCATCCGGGCACGGCGTTTTGTGTTCCAACTGGGCTGGTCAAGCTCCCGCTAAGTTAGTTTCGGAGTTTATGAGATGACGGTAGCTTATTGTTAGGTTGACCACCGATTTTCTTGGTCAACTGACGAACCGATGAACTATGCCCACTCGAGCTACGAGAAGGCTTGCCACTGGTCTCCTCAGCTTCAATTAACTGCTCCAATCGCGGTTACGCAGAAATTCCCGATAACGGAAGCCGCGCCTGCTGCTTTAACTTCTCTTTCTCCTTTCAAGGGAACGGCCTAGTCCTACCGGTTGTCGCTGTTGTGGACCGTCCCCATGCCGCTAGTCCCTCGGCCATTGCGTCAGTCGCGGTGCTGGAGAGTGGCGAATGGGTATTGGGAAAAGTTGGGACCCTCCGACGCCTGAGAGGCCACAGGCTACCTCTCTACGGGCAGCAGGATCCTTCATGTTTCGGTCGGGTGCAACCAACTCTGCATTCGAGAGCCTGTTCCAGAACCCCAAGGGGTGTTGACAGCTGTCTCCTACTGACCCTTCGCAGCCAGCGTTTAGGCCGGGTTCCCGTGGCTGGCAGGCCAGCTCATTCACCGTATTTCCAGGCTTACTAGACGTATCCAGTCGAGGGGCGTGATTGCCAACCAAGGCTATATCTGGCTCGTTGTCTATAGGGCGACTCCCTGGCTCTGTTTGTCAGGTGAGCCGTGATCTTCATGGGAGGGCGACGTTTTCCTCTTTGTGTGGCCTTTTGCCGATGCTTTAACTTGTTTGCCGCAGGCATTGCGGCAGGTTTCAGAGTCTGAGCCCGAGTCTTATGCAACGTAGTCATCACGATACCAGACCCTGCTTCGTCTCAAGTTCCTCAGCCCTCTTGTAAACGCCAAGCGTCTGACTCGTCCTTAACGTTAAGACATGCGACACTGCACATTGTGGATATCTCCTTTCGGTATTCTTGACGAGTTAGAATTTCTCATTAAACCAATCTGCTGGAGGAATGCCCTTGCTAACGCACTATAACACAGCCGCATCCTTGTTAACATAGCGTCATCTGTCAAAAGAGACATTGCAGAGGGGTCTGAATGCAACGCAGCGATCCGCCCTAGGATACTTACGAAGATTTTGCTTCATCGCATAGAAATATCTTTCTTGAACGGCGCATATATCTAAAGCAGGATGGCAGAAGTCGACGAGGCCGCATACAGAGAAACAGTAAACATCCACGATAGAGACTTTCAGATATATTCCGTAACCCATAGAATATATTGTGTGCCGGTAGATGAGGTACGTTTGACCGTTTGCAGCAGGCTTCTTAGCCTAGGAGTAATTTTCCACGTTATTATGGTTGTTGGGGGATGTCCTTATGAGAGCTCCGCCAGCTGTGTTTCCATAGCTAACATTTCTGAAGGAGGAAGAAGATAGACTTGAGGCGCAACACGATGTCATACAGAGACTTTTCGCGGAAAGGTCACGAGACGCACTGTTCTTCCCACCCATCGACTATCCGATGAGGATCCTAGATTGTGGTTATGGAAGAGGACAATGGGCAGTAGCCATGGCAGAAATCTACACTGATAGTAGAGTAAGCAATGATCCTTTCCAATTCCGACATGGCCGAAGGTGATTTTCCTAGTGAATCTCGACGACGCCATGAGATCCAGCACCTTTAACGGCAGATGATTCTTGTCGTCCTAATCTCTATGACCGGTCATGAGATACCTAACCCGGTGTTGCTGATAATTCCGTCCGGATAGGTAACGGCAATCGATATCTACCCAGCAACCCTACCTGATCAACCAGATAACCTTGAATGTGAGGTGTGGAACTTAAACGACCCCTTAACCCCGACATATCAAGCGAGTACCTATGACCTAATTCATTCCCGGTTTGTCGCTCCCGGAATCGAGAGAACCAGATGGCTAGACTATGTGAAGGACTTAAGAAGACTTCTAAGGCGAAACGGCTGGGTACAGATGGTGGAATATTATTATAATTTCCAATCTGATAGCGGGCTCCTCACCGATGACCACGCCATACGGAAATGGTACGCTTACTATCGGCATGCCATGGAGACAGAGAGAGATCCAAGAGTAGGATCCTGCCTGCAAGATTTGATGAGAAATGCAGGGCTTGTTGATGTCCAAGGTCTGCAATATAACCTTCCTATTGGGCCGTGGTCGACTGGTATGGCAATCTCCGTTAGTTTATTGTCCTTGTGTATAATCTTTTCTTACCCTCTACTTCTTATTTTCTTATGCCATTTTGGATATATTCCAATTCCACCTGGAAGCCTTGGTTTAGGGTTTTTGTTCTCTTTTTCGAACAACGAAAGTTTCCTTTCCGTAAAGTAAAGCCTTAGACCATGTCAATGTCGTTTTCACGATGGTGATGGAACTTTGCTGCTTGGACTCCTGAGGCAACATAAGCACTTGAGGAATCTACGAATCATCACTGACGAATCCTTGAAAAACGCCATCAGATCCAACTCTACGAAGCATTGGCCAAAATAATTTCGCGAATGTAGCGGAGTTACTCGATTCTCATGCAATCTGGCCATTCACACATCGTCTGGGCTGGACAAAGGAGCAAGTGGAGGCGTTCACACAGCAGGCGCGTGATGAAGTCGCGGATATGAGATACCGGCTATACATGCCAGTGTGAGTTCCACCCATCCCTCAAGAAGTACGGATAACTGACAGCAGAAATAAGGTATGTTGCTTGGGGGAGGAAACGTTGAGTGTTGCGTTGGGATGAACGTAGCCTGTAGCATGGGTAGCCGCTTGTCTTGATTCAGCTGAGCGGAGTAATGCTACACGTGTCGTCGACGACATATAGTGATTGTAGTAGTTGGCAAGGACTCAAGTGTGTAATCTCCAAGACTCATGTATGCTCTCCTTTCGCAGTTTTCAGGTCCAAATAATCCGATTCCGCCCCTGTGGTCACCAGCACCTATCCGTAATCTTTCAGTAGAGTATATGAAACAATAAAGAACCATGACGTACAATGCAAAGACAACAGCCGAGGATCCCTGTAATAATGCATAAAGCAGATACAGAACGGTATGATTGACCTTGGTGGTGAGGCCGACAAGATGGTGTTGGCAGATGACGGCAAAACGAGGCCGTCTTGACTAACAACGAGCAATGAAGAACAAAGAAGATAGTAGAGCCTAGAGTGGCTTCGGGCCCGCCGATGACAGATTGCGAGGAGTGAGATGAACAGCACAAGACTGTCGTTGTCACGTCTTGCCGGGAATGTCTGGCTAATCTCGTCGTAGGATCCGGGGAACGACGAGAGCGCTAAAGGGGGCGAGTACGGTGTTGAGACAAGGAGTGTTAGATCCGGAAGTAGCAGGTAGTGCAGCGGGTTTGTGATGGTGGTGGAAGAGGTCGGTCGAGATGTTGAAGTTGGTGGTTGAGGCGAGGGAGCGATGGAAGTTGAGGAAAGGATGAGAGTCAAAGACGCTGATTGGTATGGTTCCGGCGTGGCGGGTCAGGCATCCTTGGGCAGCGGTAATCACATAGCAGTCATGGTGAGAATAGGGGAGAAGAAAGCAATTGCATTGAATACACAGGCGTGGAGGACATGGAGGGAGGGTGGGAAAGGAAGTAAGCTGGCGGGAGGATTGAATTGGAATGATATTGTCAGGTGAAATAAGGTAACTACGTCAACAGGAAGGAAGCAGCCACGCAACAACGCATCGGACATAAAAGAAATAGGGCACTTGGTTCACCCCCAACGCCCAGGGCGTGATTGGGAAAGGCTGCTCTGCTGATGTGCCCGCCATGCTTTCCGACGGCGTGGTAACGAAGGTCCAGCATCGCGACGTGGAAGCGGGAGTCTGTGGAAAAACCAGCCACTTTCGGACCCGCAGGCATGACTCGGGATACTTCCATGGAGTCGCAGGCCCAATCCCATCCCATTCCCATTCACCGACTACCACGTACAGGAAACATGCTGCTCCCATTCGCACTGTAGCCGCGCAAATCACCTCGCCCTGCCTTTTGCCTCGCCATCCTGCCCATGACTTTTGCCACAGAGCTGGCTCACGGTCCGTCCGAGGGAATATTGGGGCGCATGAAGGATCACTCGGAATGGGAGGATGGGCCGCCAACCCGGACAAGCCGGTAGCCTCAACGGAGGCCCCGCGAGAGCCCAGCCTGGTCTCAGTGGTCTGGGCTTCTCGCGAGGAAGTGGGACCTCTTAGACCCGCATAGGATTGCACGCACGTGAGCTGGAAGGAGGTCCATTCGGAACATTATTTGACACCTGGTGGGTCCTTGTGAGAGTAGTATTCCTTTTGCTGAAACCAGCACTACTACCACTCCTACTACTACTACTACTACTACCACGATGACGAGGACTTCCTCAACGGCAGCCATTCAAGCCCTACAGTCGACAAAGCAGTCCAATCTCCCGAGCTCCTTCCTGCCTCGCCACTTCCAGGACGCAAACCGCTCTCTCCTTCCAAGTAGTCTCATCCCTTTCCGCCCTCGTCGATTGGGAGAACAGACAATCTAGGTGCATCGTCGTGTCGTTCCGGTTTATATCCCAGCGAAAGAGAGGCAGGATGTGACAAACCGCATGAGATGATCCTAAACACGCATGGAACAGCCAAGACGCACGTCTGTTGCACGCCCACACGCAGGACGATCAGGTCGTGGGGGGAGGTAGTAATTCGACGCGAGTTGCCCCTGCGGCGGCCTTGGCGAGTACCAATGCCATGCGCATTATTTCTAATCCGCGGGGGTTAGCTCCGAGGAGCTTGCTGCCAACGTCAACCAGCACTATAATCGTACGGCCCATTGGGTCTAAAATTCCTCTTCAGCGTTCATCTATCAACCTGTCTCGACGTCCAGCAGGAAAAAAGGAAATATCTGTCCCTGGGATCGGGCTTTTTTCGAAAGAGTTTATTAACTTGTTTGGCCAATTCGATCGCCTTCCGCACTCGCCTAAGCTTCGACCTGGTTAAACCTCCTCCCCAAAGTGCCGCGGTCTTGCCAAAATCCTGGCTTCAATATACCCAGTGCGGGACGTCGGCGGAGGGGAACACTTATTAACCCGCAAGTGGTCTTAGCTTCGGCATTATTTCACGCATCATGGCCTTATTTAAATTTCCCCGACTCTTTCCTGGTTTTTCACTTCAGCCGCCTTTCCAAACCCTCAGTCTTTCAACATGCGGTGCTCACGCTTTAATTTTCTTGCTCTTACGCTGAGTTTCGCCATTGCGCTTGCTCATCCTAGGAGCTCATGGAATCTGAAGAAATTCAAGAACCTCGTTGCTTTGGGAGACAGCTATACAGACGAAAGCCGACTCGGGTATTTTGGCAGCCACAATGGCTCCGCACCGCCAGTGGGGTGGGTGGACTCAATGGTAAGATTTCAATTGTGTGTTTGATCTCGTCATCTCAATACTTTCCGCAGCCAATGGCCCTACAAGAGATCGTTTTACACGACAGAGTAAAGTTTCTCATGGATTATCCCTCAATTGATGCACTCTACATACTAGAGCCATTTTCAAGTTCTTAACAAGTCAATACGTTCCTCAAGTTTCACGTCGTGAGGAGCTTTCCATAAGTTTGCCCGTGACCCTCCGTCCATCTTCCACACGTAACCCCCCCCCCCCAAAATAACTCTCTTCCTTCTCCAGTCTTTCAGCACCGCCTCCGGTGGTATCGTCTGGGCGCGCTATGTATCCCTATACACCTCAGCGAACCTATACAACTACGCCGTCGGCGGCGCCGTCTGCTCCAACAAACTAACACCACGCACCTGGAACACGATCTCAGCGCCATTCCCGGACATCGCCGGCTACGAGCTGCCGGCCTTCCTCGCCGATGCTGCATACCGCATCCCAGGAACCCACCAGCCGTTCCTCAATATCCTGTCCAGCGAGACAGTCTACTCGATGTGGATCGGGACGAACGACCTCGGCAACTACGCGCTACTGACCGACTCGCAAAAGCGCGGCACCACCATCGTCGACTACGTCTCGTGCGTCTACTCCATGCTCGACGGCCTCTACCACGCCGGCGCGCGCTACTTCGTCCTCATGAACATCGTGCCCTTGCAGCTGGCTCCGCTGTATGCCACCCCGGAAAACGGCGGCGTCGGCGCGAACCACTTCTGGCCCGACAAAGGCGGCAACCTAACCGAGATCAGCTACCGCATGTGGGAGAGCGTCGCCACCGTCAACGACATCTACAAGTACCAGACCCCGTACGAGATCCTAATCGCGCGGAGGTATCCCGGGGCGCATTTTGCCGTTTTTGACGTTAATGGCCTGGTAAGCTGCGTTTTCGGTTTTTCTGGCTTCTTAGGTTGGACTCGGGCTAATGCACTGTCACAGGTTACGGATATCTGGAACCATCCGGTTGGTTATTTGAATGGTACCGCGCCACTCAATGTCAAGGGGTATGATAACCATTGCAGCCTGACAGGCTTGAATTGCACTAGGACGGATAGTCCGGACTCGTTCTTGTGGTATGACGAGCTGCATCCGAGCGAACAGACAGACCGGGTCATTGCAAAGAGTTTCGTGGATGTGGTGAGAGGGGAGAGCAAGTGGGCAACATACTGGTCATAGTCCCCAAGAGGACGGAATGAAGAGGTAAGAGAAGGAATGGGAGGTCTCTAAAGGTTGTAAAACTGTAAGGACAAATGGGTGAGGAGGCTGGACTTCAAAAGAGTTCTGTTCATCCTCAAGATGAACTATATTTAATAATTGTATAACGCTAAAGCCATCGCTCCAACCAAACCCAACCACGTCCACCTAACCTTGGATTTCCTATCTTCTACATACTGCTCGTGACCTAACACACCGTCTATCAAATCTGCCGACACCACTTTTCCAACACTCGGTCAATGCCCGGCCCGACACTCGGCGCGATCTCCTCCAAAGCGACGTCCACCCTGACCATGCTACCCGCACCTGTGCCTCCACCTCCAATGACGGGCACCACCAACTCCCACCCAACAAGCCTCTCCCATTCCGTCCGCGCCACGTCCCGTCCCCACACTTTTGTAGCACTCCCGCTGGCCACCGCTCCTCCAGCTGCGGACTGAATCTTCGCTTTTGAAGCCAGGGAGACGTATTCGGCGTATGCCATGTCGAAATTACAGGTATCAGTGTCGAGGATGACATCGAGGCGTGCGGCAGCAATGAGGAGCGCCAGCTGGAGAAAGGACAGAGAAGGTAGGAGAGCAAGCTTAGAGTCTGGAGGTGCGAGTGAGAATTTTGAGGAGAGGTGCGCAGTGAAGGTGTCAGGGGAGATGGGAAAGGCGGATACGGTAAGGAGCGACGTTGGGAGCAGGAATGAAGTTAAGACTTCTGGGACGGATTTGCTGCGGTAGTAATAAGGGGCGAGATGGGTCGTCAGGAAGATCTTGTTGGAAAACAGAGCCTTTGAAATTCTGTCAGGGATGTAACGAGGAGAAGAGAGGTTAAAGATAACTTACCGAGATACTGTTGTTCCAGCTGCTCAGGAAATCAACATCTTTGGCTAGGTTTTTAAATTTATTTGAGACGGTGGGTTTGCCTGGTTGGGAGAGTACCGCTTGTTCCTCGACATTCAGCGCATTAGGTTGCAGGAGTAAGACAGCTTTACATATTTCTTGAAATGCGGTGAATGACTTTGCCAGGGAGAGGTGGACATAGCGATGGCTGAATCTGCTCTTCACACGTTTCTCAAGGCTCTCAGCGACGTCTATCTTAGTAGTCAGACCAAGAACAGCGATTGGCGCTTTCCTGGACTGTGCGATGTCAAAGAGGTTGTATAATAGTGTTTGGCGCGGATGAGAGGCGAAGAGGTCGAACTCATCCATGACGAACACCACCGCTTTGGCGACTTGCTCTGTTTCTTGCCCAGTCTGCTCGGAAGGGTGAGAAAGTAGGGCTAGAAGCGTTGAGAGTGTGTCGGCGTAATTCTTGCCTAGGCCGTCCTCTTCGATCTCCATCTCTTTGCCCAGTTGTCTCCAAATCTCTCGAAGAGCAAGCTTATCGTCCGTATGAACGAAGCCATTCAACTTGACAACGTGGAAATCTTCCCGGTGGTCTTTCGATAATTCGAACAGGACTTTGCCCACCAAAGCAGTCTTCCCGCTACCTCTAGCCCCAATTAGAAGCATGGAGTTACCCTCCCCTGCTACTACTGTGTGCTCGACAAGCTGATAAACTTTCTTATATTCATCGTCTAAACCAACAAGGGGCGTTGAGCGCTTGACTGTGATCTTTTCTAGCACGATGCGTTTTAGAAGCTTGAGTTCGCTATCCGAGCTAGTCGCTCCATTAATCCCATTGATTCGCACAGTAGCCATCGGCATTTGTCTTTTCTTTCGCTGAACTTGAAAGGGGTTTATCTCTGCATCGCTCAGACGTTCTTCTTCATCAACACTCATTCGGTCGGAGACGCCTGAATCTTCATCCACGTCATTTGCAGTTTGAAACGTATATATTTGTCCACGTTTTGGCGCTCTCTCAGACACTGAACTCGGGAGTCCGCTTTCAATCACTTCATCATCTGATTCAGCTAGAGCTTCGTCATCGTCACTACCAATATTATCTGTGTAGCTCCGTTTTCTTCTGGAAGAGGTATTTTTAATGCTTCCTTTGCCATTATACGGTCCCTCGAGGCCTCTTTCAGAAGTGGCGTCATCTTTTTCATCATGATCTAAGGTGTTTCTTTTTCGTCCTGCTAGCGTGGCGGTGGTTGATCGAAGGCCCTTGCTTTGTTTGCTTAAGCTGTCCTCACGTCTGTCCTCGATTACTTTTCTTGGCCGGCCAACTTTTCTTTTCGCAGGCGTAGTTGATGCTACGTACTCATTGGCACCGTTCGGTTGGTTAGGCATATCCTGATCTGGTTCGTCTGACATCGCAGGCCTCGCTGATCGGCGGGTAATGGGACCTGACGATGTGCCCTTTGCCGCTTTATTCATTCCACTGTGGGTGCCGTTCAATGCCCGCTGGATTTTACCACGGCGGGACGGAGTAGCCGGGCCTGATGCCAGTTCGCCCTCATCATCCGTCGGAAAGGTCTCCACTTGCTCTTCACCCAACATCTCGTTCATCAGCGTTGAACGACCAATATGGTTCCTAGCAGACCCCTCCAAGTTTCTGGGAGACATTGTGTTTTTTGGTGTTCCATTAACCCCCGGGTGTACACGCGCTCTTTGCCCCTGATTTCCTGCACTTATCCCCGGGCTACCTCTCGTGCGGTTCGGTGAAGCGTCTCCGGAATTCCCTTCATTGTGGACAAGTCCTCGAATTCGACTGCGTAAGCGTTTGGCGGGAGAATCAACTTCTAGTGCTCCGTCGAAGTCGTTATATATGTCCTCTTCATTGTTCGGGAATCTGCGCTTTCGTAGTGCGCCATCCGATGTGTGCGCTGGCGAGCTGGGAGAACTTTTTGAAGCACTGGCTTTCACGGCTAGAGGAGCGGCTTTTTCAGGTTCCTGGCCATTAGCTGTTGCCAAAGAAACAGCTCGTCGACTTGGTCGCTTCAAAGTCCCACTGGCAGGAGCCTTCAGTGTTGCTGAGGCTTTCGTGAGTGGATTCGAAGCATTGCGGGTAGAAGTCTCGAGCTTCCTCCTCTTTGCAGAGCGTGGAGAGTCGTCCATCGCACGACTGTCCAGATTAATCTCAATTCAATAATTTTTAGAAACCGGGCACATATCCACAAGCTTTGGCAGGAGGAACAGCATGTAGTTAGGCGTGAATGGTAGTTAAGATGTTTTATGGAAGCGCAGGCGCGTCGCGAGAAAGATTCGCGAGATGCGACCTCCTGCTCGCTTCATGCCGCCCAATCCACCCTACAGTCGCTTCAGAAAGAAACGATCAAATGTCAGAAACCATGATCAAAAATAGAAATTTGCCGAATTCTCACCTGTTTGAACCCTTTTTCTGTACTCGCGCATGCCACCACCCATCACCTTATTATTACCTTATATTTGAAGCCATGGGCAAACCTGCCTGGTCGACTGAACAGAAGTCGATTGTACAAGCTCTAATTGACCTCGGCAACGACGATTTCTATATAGAAGTTAAGACCCGCGTTCCTCAACCTACTCTTCAACGCTGGAGGGTGAATTTAAAGAGATTTGGCCAGATTAATCCACCAATTAAGGCAAGTGGTAGACCGCTGCTGCTTACGGATGAGGCTCTAGATGTATAACGTCAGGTGTTATTAATATTAATTTATTAACGCGTACTTTAGGGCCTCCTTAAATACCTCTCACACAGCCCAGACGCCTATTTTAAAGAGATGCTTTGGTTTCTATACGACAAATATAATATAATAGTGGCACGGAGTACGCTGTCGGCTGGATTAAAGCAAAGGAGATGGAGTAGAAAGGTTATAAGGATAATTGCGCAATAACGCAACCCAGGCCTAAGAGACGACTGGATCGTTTAAACCTGTGGCTATAGGCATAATCAGTTTGTTTTTGTTAACAAATCAGCTTGTAATAAGAAGACAATAAATAGGAAGTACGGGTGGGCACCTATTAATAAGCCTGCTAAAGGAATATCGGAATTAAAGAGATCTAAAAGATAGAGCTTGCTGCCAGCGTATACCTAAAAGGGCTATATGCCTAGTTGGTTGATACACCAAGGCTCTGTTAACGGGTTAATGTTTATTTAGTAGATAAAGAACGAGGTTCTTACTTATATGCAGCCTTATCCACAGCCTCATTTAGTTCTAGTAATGGATAATACATCAATCCATCGCAATGAGGTACGTGGTGACCATAAAGGATAGGCGCGCCAATACTGCTGCTTACTTAAACCTAGGAAGTTTAACGCCTCTACAATGCTACTGGTGTTAGACTTAAATATCTTCCTCCTTACTCACCCGATTTTAATCCAATTAAGGCCTCTTTTCACGACTTAAAGCAGTGGCTGCGTACTCATCGATTTGAAGCTAAACTATAGAATAACTTTAGCAACTTTTTAAACCATGCGGTAGAGCAACAAGGATTTAATAAAAGGGCAAAAGGCCATTTCTCACAGGCAGGAATTAAGCAGTAGATAAAGGGAAGGACAAGGTCTATTATTATATAGAGCGCCTACCAATTAAGACGTCAAGCAAGGCCTCTACTACAGCACTATAACATCGCCAATCTATTCTAAAGTCCTCCAAGTTATCCACTATGCGATTAATGAGCCCGTATGTTAAGCCAATCCTATACAGCTTTGCATGGCCTATATTATCATCAAGCAGCGCATGCTTAAGCATCTTAAAGGTGTAGTACTCGTCGACCAAAATTAACTCCGCTTCAGTAAAGGCGTGGGCGAAAGCTAGATAACGGCTTTATAGCTATTTAATAAAGGCGCTGAGCTTACTATCCAATTGTTTAATATCACTGCGGGCGGGGCTGCTAGGTAGCAGGCTAGTAGAAGGCGTATTTAAGAGTGGATAGTAAGAACTAGTGGGCGTTTTAGAGGATAGAGTAGAATCGGATAGGGCGCTCCATAAAGAAGGCACTAAAGAAGGTCTTATATTTAGTACAGGATCCACTATAAAACGACTATTAGCGATAGCTGGTAATACAGAAGAAGGCAGTACTGCCTATATAGCACTCTGCAACTATTGTAGCGTCTGCTGGTTCTGCAGCTGGTTCTACTGTAGTATCTAGCTCTGCTGCTGCATCTAGTTCATCAAAAGCGTTAATTGCGTTTATAATGGATCTTATTGTTAAATAGGATTGGCTAGTAATTGTATAACTATGGTATAAGCCTCTCGTCGCCGCCGTCGTTGGGGGGGGGGAGCTTGATTTATCCGTACTATAAGAGTCACCTTGACGGTGCTTATAGCTGCCCAAAGACGCCTTAGCATCTTTTTTATCCTCCTTATCCTGTAGGTGCTGACTGTACCTAATCTTTAACAGTAAGGACAGATCTGGCATATCAACCATGGCTTTCTTCTATTTTATTGCTTCCGACCAGCGGTTCAAGTGGTAAGATAGTATTGGGTAGTGCTTTAAGTCGAATTCAAGACAGTGCATAGTACCGTGCTTTCTGTTCTTGTAGTGCTATCAAAGGCAGCGATGGCGTTTAAGCAGCGCATATAGATGCTTGCCTTCAGCTTCTAAACGTTTACGCCGTTCAGCAGCCTCTTTCTGCATTTTGGTGGTAGTTGACGCCTTCTTTTTACCAGCAGCTTCCTCCACTACACCTTCGTAATCCTCGCCAGATGACTCTGCCTCTTCATTATTAGCCGCTGCTTTGGCTGGAATACCTCTTACTTAAAGCGCCGCATTAATGGCCGCAGTAAAATTAGGGTCTCTAGCATTAGCAGACGCGTTAACAGGTGCAGTAGCGGCCTTATATTTAACTATAAGATTAACCTTCCATGCCCTCCTTACGTACTTTAACTGTGCCTCTATTATTCCCTCTACTTCACGCCATTCGTCTGCATCGTTAACCTCTTTAGGTATTGTAGGATCCTTCAGATTTAATAAGGCAATAACGGCAGTTAATTAATTAAGCTGGAAAGAACGAAGACCGTAATATTCGTTAGCTTAATACGTATTTTGGGCGACAAACTCTTGGTATTTAAAGGCTCCAAATAGGACGGCTAGAACGTTGGTGAATATCTTCATAGTATCGGCGTATACAATTATATTCAGAATAAAGGTTCAATGATCTTTGGGCTGTGCTACAACAGTAGAAGGCGTCAGTATAGGTAGTGTAGGTTCAACAGTAAGGTCTACCTCTTCAGGCGCTTTCGAAGTGTTCTTTGCAGTATTTTTGGGTGCTTTAGCTCTCCTCTTGTGCGTCATGGCGCTAACTAAAATAGGAAACAATATAGGCTTTGAATAGCTTCAAAAAAAAATTGGCGACGGCGATATATTAGCATGGAGGATGGGTGGTGGCATGCGCGAGTACAGAAAAAGGGTTCAAACAGGTGAGAATTCGGCAAATTTCTATTTTTGATCATGGTTTCTGACATTTGATCGTTTCTTTCTGAAGCGACTGTATCTCCATCACTGCTTATTCATGCTCACATATTGTCTCTAGGCTTCTAAGAGCTTCAAAAATTGCATTGTTTTATCCGTACAGGATCCTAGCTAGTCAAACGGATTCGCGCATCTCACGGGTCATTTCCTTAACAACACAGAGACGGGCAGTCTCCGGGCACATACATCCCACACATACAAGATTAGTAAGCGCTTACTAAGTCCCGCACGGGCCGCTATCGCGAACTTGATTTGAATAACAAAGCACTATTTATATGTGTAATACTCCAATATTCGGCCGTCTATTTTAATAGGATCTTTTCCCTTTTTATCACCACGCGTTTGCTTGGCCTGAGGGGACCTAATAGCAAGTGTGCTAGCTTTATAAGCCTTATGCGCGTCTACAGAAGCTCCCTATCGCGGTCGCTTTAATTTTGATGGAATGATAATCTCTTTTAGCTTAGTATTACTAGGACCCTTATCAGTATCACTTAAGATTAATATAAAATTACTATAGGCTAATTAAGTATAGGTCCTTTAAGCTCTAGTACGCGCCGCTCTACCAGATTGATAGAGTGGGAGGAGTGGCGGCTCTTTATAGTTGTTAGGTACCGAATAGGTTGCAATAGGCTCCTTTTTACTAATATTTTGGTAAGGATTGCCTAATATAGTACTATGGAGTACCTCTGTATTATTAAACTATAAGTCATCGTCCTCCCCTACTTCTAAAATAACTACCTCATCCTCTAACCCCCCTAAAACTTCGTTATATAGCACCGACGGCTTGTTAAACGGTTGCTCCTTATCCTCCTTAATATCCTTATCTACTTCGTCGGCCGGTTCTTTGTTTTGAATTAGAAAATAGCTAAGATCTATACCGCCGCTTAGTTAAGTAGGTATAAGCTGACCTTTAGACTCTACCTTCTTCTTCTGCTTCTAGGCCTCCTCCTACCTTTCCTTTTAGAGCTCTTACTCAGCTATATTGGCAGCACGTTTAGCAACCTTAGCACTTGTTTTGCCCCGCTGGTTAGCCTTACTATGCTTCTTTTTAGGTGGTGGCTGCTAGCGAGCCTTTTAAGGAACCTTAAATGGAGCGCCCTTAGGTAGTGATTAAAGCTCTACCTATCTAATTAAAATAGCCATTTGGGCTACCTTAAAGTCTTTAAATTTATTAGCAAGCTCGCCTATTTCTTTAGCAGGAAGGTCCTTAATAATATTAAGGAGGTAAAGAACTGATAGCTGGATCCTGGTAAGAGCTTCTGGGTGCCCTAGTAGAGGGTTGCCCTGGAACACTATATCCTTAATATATTATGGCTGCCAATCTAGAGCGGCAATTAGCTTTGTTGTAATACACTAGCGAGGGTGGATTAAAGCTGGTGATATAGGAAGCCTCTATATTAAGCACCGAATAAGCATATAACGATAGGGGAGGCTATATTAGTAGGGGTCCTTATAGTTATAGTTGTCCTGCTTCCACTCTTAATTGGCCCACTTCTGCTTTTCCTTATTTGTCAAAGCTCTCGCGCCACGCATAGAGTTAAAGATTCGCTGAAGCGCGTAGTATATTACTACACCGTTAATCTGCGTAAAGTGGTGTTAAAAGAGGTCTAGGGTGATAATTTAGGGGAGGGATATTTTGGATATATATTTGGATTTAATTAACTCCTTGTATAATATCGAAATCCACCTCTTTAGCTTAATTATAGTATCGTTAAGGCTTAATTGATAATTGGTAAAGTATTTTAATCCTCTATTAATACCCTTACCTTGTTAGCTTGTTGCTGCACCTAAATTTAGAAGGTATCTGGTGAGGGAGTAAGCGGTTAAGGAAAAGTTGATGTTAAAATAAGGTTTTTGAGCTGGAGAGTAGGATGCTTAAAGGTATTCTAGAGGTAAGCTTTACTATGGGCCGGCCTATAGTAAAATTTATTTCTAGGATGCCCTTTAGTATCCTATTCCCTGGCTTAAAATAAAACTTACCTAATGTAGCAGGTAATTATCTGGCTCTCCTTTTTAACGTATATAGTCTAAAATTACACCTTATTGTATAGGTGTAGCTTATCTAGGACTGCCTTTTAATTGGCTTTAAGCTCTGCTACCGTTTTAGATTTTAGGTAGGGCTAAAATAGTTCCTTTACTACCTTTCTCTCTTCTGCTGAGTAGCTATATGGCCTCTTAACCTTTGTCTAGATCCCCTTATTAATCCGCTTCTTTATTGCCTTTATAGCATGCCACTGGCAGTACTAGAGAATAACTGTAATTAACTGCCCTACTAATAAGGCGGCTGCAAGGCCCTTACCAAAATTGGCGATAATAACTTTAGGTAGCCGTTTCCAAAGTTTCTGCTAAGCAGACTCTAGTAAAAAGGTTTAATCTAGCTAAGACTTACTCTTAATAAACAACTGCATTGCTAGAAAAGAGGACCCCGTGTTAGTAACACCAGTAATAATAGCTAATAAAAGCTTGGATTGATTGGTATTAAATATAGCATCTATTTGGCAGCTAAAGTTAGTAATAAACCTCTGCGCTAAATCTACCTGGATAGGAAGCCAGAATATAAGCTGCTAGAGACTCCGGGTAATTAGATAACCTAATTCTAGATTAATTGTATAGGTATATTAAAACCGGTACTTAAATCTATGCTAGTAGAGAAGTAGCTTAAGCGCGCTAAGCGCTCATGGCTGGCCTTTAGCTCTACTAGGAAGGCTACTTAATAATTATATTAAGCTATAGTATTTCTTCTTACTTATATATAACTCTTGGGCAGAAAGCTGACGCTATATAGTAAGATAGGTCTCTCGAGTTGCCCTAAAAGCATAGGCTGCTATAGCTGCCTTTTTAGCCTCTGGTAGTTAATCCTGGTGGCTAATATAAGCAAGAGGATTCGCGATAAAGTTATATTCTAGAGCCTCTGGAGTATCTGGATTAGAGTACTTAGCATACCTAATAGTCGCCACCTATCTTTTGATATTACCTATATAGCTAGGAAGCTTCTTCTAGGCCACCCGAATACACCAGCCGCAGTTCTTTTAGTATACCTTAGTGGCCTCTTGCTGCCGGTTATTATTTTTACCACAGAAGTTGTCTAACTTGCGGTAATTCCGGGTGTGCATACTATAGTATTTGCAGCTAAAGATATAGTGTGGCTATAGGGCAGTTTCGTTACTAGAGGATAGTATAATAATAAAGAAGCCTTTGCTAAAAGCGTAGTCCTGGTACCAGTTAAACGCGGTATTAGTATTCTTAAAGATCTCGCCATTGTACAGCTCTAGAAGGTGGTGGGTGGGCATAGAGTTAACTACCTTTTTTACTACTGGAGCTAGGTCCTGGTGCAACTGGGGGTTTGGCTGCCACTCTGGACGTTAGATCTTAACTTCTAGCGACGGTAATTAAAGCCATAGTAGAAGAGGATTATTTGTATTATGTACCAAAGTAGTGGAAGTAGCGTGATATTTACGACGGCTAGGGGGTAGAGTTATAGGAGGGGGTAGAGAAGAGAATGACTTCTGCGTAGAGGCCTGCGCTGAGCTCTCTACGACCGCCCGACAATTGTGCACTGTACGCCATAGCTGGCGAAACTAGGATGGAGTTGACGGAGCCTAAGGAACCTTATACTAAGCGGCCGGAATAGCCTGATGAAGGGGGGGTGGAATATTGAGGATTTCAATAGGGTTGCTCTGGCGGTTACCAGGTTTTCGCACTAGGGCAGTAGAGGCAGTATGGGCAGTAGGGCGACGCTGTAGGAGCTTATTAACGTTAGGAAGAGTTGAATCGATATTAAACAAAGAGCTATTGGCTATGCTATACAGTAGGAAGCTGATATAGGCTTTGCAAGGTGTAGATTTAGAGCGACTTTGTAGTAGAAAACCTCCAGAAACTTGCTGTTAAAGTTATCTGATTTGGCGTTATATCTTTAAGCCTAGCACTAATGTTTACTTTATAAGCTGTTTAGGACTTTTAGTCTGCATAATAAGCTATTAATTCCGTGCCCTAGACTAGTCTATTTACTATATAGTTGCATAGATATTCTATGGCGTAAGTTGCGGTGAGGACATGCTTTTTTGAAGTTCTTCCGCATTCTTGATAGCGGCCCGTGCGGGACTTAGTAAGCGCTTACTAATCTTGTATGTGTGGGATGTATGTGCCCGGAGACTGCCCGCGACACCGAAGGAACTATGGAAGACAAATTACAAGATGGGGCTTCCACACCAAAGATGTCGAAGAGGCTTAGTAAATTTCTCTTGATGATGTGAAGGAGCATTCTTGTCTTTCACAATACACTTATAATATGCTCGGTTTACAAATAGTACTTAACGTAGTCCTCAGAACGCAGGGGATTCAGAAGCAAAGGACTACCTGTTCTAGGACAAGAGTGTAATAGGAAAAATCAATTGACGGAAGCTATTAACTCTAATCCGCTAGGGCTCATCCAACCCCTGCTCGTTACGCCTGTGTACAATGGGGTTTGTTGTAGATACCATTCCTATGCTTTACATTCTCCACCACCGCCCCGGAATTCAGCCTCTCATTATTCTCCGCCCCTTCTCAGCGACCACTTGGTCAGGCCATACAAGTCCGATATTGTTTTCTACACGCGGTGCGAGTGGCTACGGCTCCAAAAGGCCTGATAACGGCCCGTCAAAATTGAAGAAATTGATATCGTCAGAGACGTTCGATGCCGGAAACCCCCCTATGACCGCATCATCAAAGACTGGCCACTCAATTGGACTCGACGTCTCCTTCAGGATGTTATTCTCAAAGTCTTCGAATTCCTTGTTGCATAAAGACTCTGCTCCGAATCCAGCCTCATCCATATGCCATTCTCGACTATCTGAGCTGCTTGAGGCTATGGGACTAATGGCAAGACTCTTTCCGTTCATTCCTTCCTGGTACGACACCGGAGCGTTCGAACCGTAGGCGGAGTCTGAAGATTGACTCTGGCTCTGAGTAGCAGCCATACCGCGTATATTTCCCTGTGTGTTTGCTTGAAAATGCAGATCGATATGGCCATGCATCATCAAAGGAGGGGGCTTAAAAAGCGGGGAAAGCTTATCTTCAAACTCGGTGTCTGAGTCCGTTGCTCTAGTATTGGCAGATGAATCCATCGACGTCTGAAGCTCCGAGTTCATGGACGTGCTCGGGCGCTTGGAGCGCTGGTAAGAAGAGAAAATGTCCGCATGGCAGCTGCGGACGATCTCGATGACTTGGCCCTTAAGCCGTTCCTCTAGCGGCTGTGATTCCTTCTCCACGATGAGCTCGAGCTGCTGGCGGACACGCCCAAGGAGCTCGCGCCTGGAGTATTCTTCGAATTCTGCGAACTCATCCGAGATTGGGGATTTCCGGCTCTTTTCAAGAGACTCCTGGTCGTAGTCATAAACTGAATCTCGTTAGTCATTTGCACTGCCATCACCAAAGGACTTGTCTTACATGGTGATGGTATTTTAGAAGGTTCGTCTTCCGGAAACAAAATGAGATAGACCGCGTTCCACTTTTCTATTTCAGTTTGGCCTATAGGAGGTCTCTTTCTGCTTTTAAGTCTTTTCTCTTGCTCCTTATCAAACCCTTCTTTTGGGCCCTCTTCGCGGACCTCACATCCTTCTGGCCTTCTTTGATGTTCTTTTAACGACGTGTCGGTGTCGAATTTTAGTGCACATCTAGCACACTGGATTGGCAAAGCATGCCTTCGATATAAATGCTGTCTATAGACTATAAATGTTTGTATTAATAAGGGAAGGAAACATCTACTTACTTCAATCTATGCACAGTATCCCAACCAGGTCCACTACATGACCCATATTGTTGGTGTTTTCTAGGGCTCCGTTTAAAATACGGGCAGGCGAACTTCTGTGGAGTACTTAGTCGGCTCTTTTGAGACATACTTTCTGGTCCCGAATGCTCGTCTTTGTCATCCCCATCGTCGTTAGGTGAGAGTGAGTCCGATTCGTCTCTGGTACGTTTTCTACTACCCCTGAAACGGCCGTTTGAGTTTCCACCCGATGAAGCATTTGATGTAGCAGCATTTCGGAAAGACGACGAATTACCCCCAGGGTTACAACTTATCACGCCGAAGCGGTCACCGAAGGTGAAAGAGAGTTCACCCATCACTCGGTCAACCAGTTTTTGTTTCAATGGTGACAGAATCTTCTCAAGGACATCCCCTTTATGCGAATTTGGAAGTGTTTCGAGGTCAACACACTCACTGCATAGCGTCTCGTCATCAGAGGATGAATCGAAAGTTTCGCTTTCTTCCTCTGAAGCATTAGGGTCGCTCTTGGCTTCTGGCTCTGATGCTGCACACTCCAACCCACTTCCTTTTTCTAGATACAAAGGGTCTCTTCGTAGAGCTGACACTGGCTGTTCCAAATTTGCTGGGTCGAGTTGATCCGGATCTAGGGATTTTATACAATCAAAGTCCGTAGTCGTAACCCAGGACTCGACCATAGATGATAATTCAGAGCCAGACTCCCGGTTAGGGGAATTGGGTGGGATTAGATTTAGGTTACTTGATTGGCAACAGAGCTTCCAGTCGTCTACCTTTGGGATGAGGGTTGATTCTGAATCAAAAATGGATTTGGGTAGGAGTTTTCCGGTGGTCCCCGGTCTCTCCGCAGTCGGCCAAAGGTCCTGTTTAGATAACGGTTGCTTAAGATTGACCCTGCTAATTCGGTTGTCAGGTCTGACGCCTGTTGGAGTTGTTGACCTAGAAAGTGACCTAGGATCTATGCTTTGCGGTTAGCAAGTCTCGTGATCATCCTACTATCGGATTGGCCCATACCGTCTATCCAAGTCAGCTCAGATGATCTCGCACTGTCAAATTGAAAAAATCCATCGCAAGAATCCGAGAGGTCTAAAACTTCCGTTTCGGGAGAGAAGTCACACTCCGGTGAGTGGCTACTGGAGGTAGAGAGAGGCGGGGGTTCATTGTCGCTTTCTGGCCATACCAAACTCTCCACCAAGTAATTACTCTGAACACCGTCATCCGTATTGACCTTATCCCGCCTACTCGTTGTCTTAGAGGTGAAGGTCCGCAGACTGAGATTCGGATCTTTTAGCTTGCATGAGCGGGTACGTAAGTGGGACTGAAAAGTGCTGCTCTACTCCCGATGATGGCGACGAAGGTGCCTTCAGGCTGAGTAATTCATTAAAATGAATAGGAAGGTCCATCATACTAGTTAGTACGGTCTAGGAGTATCGTTGCCCGACGATCTGGCAATATCTCCTCTGCTATTTCCCTGAAACGTTTGAGAGCGTCGTATTTCTTTGTGATCACCAAAAGATCGGATTCTTTAAAGACGTAGCAATTCTATTGGCACTTAAACTTCAAAGCTTCAGTTTTTCATATGTTACAAAAATATTTATTCTAGGGCGGGATCGCTTTCGAGTGAGTGTTGCCTAGGGCTGAGTAACTACAGCGCTCAAATGTGCAAAACTCCCCTGCGTGGACGCCACAGTTTATGCGCCACAATCGCTTCAGCCATATATTTGTTTCCACGGAACTGAGGAATAGACCTGGAACTTTACCATTAGGTGTCACTAAGAAGTTTGCAAGAACATGGTATTTAGAATCTAATATCTTAAAATCCATATTTAAAATATTAGTAGTAACCCTGTTATAAACCCCTTGCGTCTTCCTTAATCCAGTCAGCTGCCCGCTCAGCAAGGGCGTATACCAGCGTCTGCAAATTGCCTCTCGGAAGTAAAGGAAGGACACTCGCATCAATCACCCTTAAATTCTCCGCACCGTATACTTTAAATTTTGCATCCACGACCCCTCCCATATCCCGCGGCATCATTGAACAGGTGCCTGCTGGATGATACTCGCTTTGAAGGTACCGCCGCACCCAATTGTCTACATTGCTGTCGCTTAGCTTGAAATAACCCGGCTGGTAGACTGTCCCATTTCCTTTGAGGAGATTGTTCAAGGGTGCGGTTTTTGCGACCTCCTGGAGATGCAGTGCAATTTTGCTGAGGACTTTGAGATCGAACGGGTGTGATAGATACCGCGGATCAATTTGCGGATATGTCGCTGGATCAGTGGATTGGATATGTACGGAACCCCGGGAGAAAGGGTGCTCTAACACGCCGAGCATGGTAAAGAAGTTTCCGTCGATAGTCGTCGTGAATAGTGTGATAGTGTCATTGGCATACTGCGGGCTCATACCGCCGGTTACCGTCAGCTCTTGTGTGACAGCTTCAGTTTGGAAATATTTGCTAAGAAGTTTGTATTGCTCTGCCAAGCCTGGACTGATGTGGTCGCCAGTCTCTTCTCCTGGAGCTAGGTGTGCGCAACCTATTTGCGGGCATGAAAGAAGCCCAGAGCTGGCACCAGTCGTCGCCAAAGGTCCGGTTGCATTTGTAATATATTCTTCGTAAGCATTATTAAAGTATGTGGAGTTTTTAAAGTCGTCTAAAGTGGGGACCCCAGGGGTAACTGTAACAGTTCACCAGCACTACGCTGAGACACAAGATCGTCGCCTAAGAGGCTCCGAGACATGATCGACGCTACCCTCGTATGTCTCGGATACGGTCAAATATTGAGTCATAGACTACGGAGTTCCGGGTCTACTTTCATGTATTTAGTTCACTTGATTTCTATAGATTTATAAAAAAGTTGCTTATTTAATCCCTACACTTGCACTGTTACAGTTATGAGCCTGGCTTGTACTCCCGGATTGCACTACCTGCTGACTAATTAATTGGATTGCACTACCTGTTGCACTATCTGTTAAGCAGTTAATCTACTACCTTATTTAAGAAGTTACTACTTCTACCACCTTTACAAGTGCCTTAAGCTTCTTCAAATACCAAAACCAGTCTATAGTTATTACTGCAGACGCTCTACCAAAACCAGTCTACAGCCATCACGCTGTAGACGTCTTCTACATACAACCAGTCTACAGCTATTATGCTGCAGACGTCCTTTACCGCAACCAGTCTACAGCTACCACGCTGCAGACGTCCTCTACTACCACCACCACCAGTTAAACGGACGATTAAAGCCAACTAACGAACAAACTGACGAATTAAATTGTCAAAATAAGGTTTCGCCAAGATGCTAACCTAGGACCCTGCTTAACCTATTAAAATCCTAAAAATAATAACTACGAGCGAATTAAAAATCAATGTTATCCTTAACCAGCCATCTAATTGGATGTAATGGTTCTTTATTATTTAAGACACTGCCAAAACTAATAAGGTATGGCAGTATATTGACCTATTAAAGAAGAAAGACGAGCTTCCGAAGCTAGAACCTCCAAAACAACCTATACCGAAAGACGTACTTCCTACTGCTACCTTAATAGCTTAACTAGATCCAAACTAACTCATTGCCTATAATTAACTATACGCGGAATACAAGGACGACCTCCGCATACACCAGAAGCAAGAGCAAGCCATAAGCAATATCAGCACCTACATTATTTAATTAATATTAATAGACTACCTTCCTCTTATTAACGGCCTTGATATAGTGTACGAACGACTTTAAGCACTTAAGAAAGTACTTGCCCCTACCATATTAGGTTAAAAGTATAACGTCCTTAATTAATACACGGCTCTTAAAGCCTATAATGAAAAACAGAGCGTTAACAAATGGTTAAACAACTGGCGGAATGTCTATAAGCTTACAGAACAATTGGAGCTACTAGATGTATAGGGATTTAGACCCCACTACAATTTTATATAAGCTATTAAACCCATCTCTTCTAGTTTTATAGGAGCGCTAGAAGTAGACCTTATTAGAAAAGAATAAAAGGACAAAGAGGCCCCATCCATTATCAACCTTATTAAGGAATTTAAGGAATACTACCGTATATAGCAAGCATCTTCTACTACTACTACTACTGCCAATTACTCTGCATTTATAACCCTTTAAAATAATTCAAATTTAAGGTAGAATAAGGAATGCATATGCGGCCTTGTGCATTAATACAATAACTGCTACTACATCGTTGAGCACAAGCGCCCTTAAGGATGGAGACCAAGGGCAGACATTTAAAAGAAAATAGATAAAATAATCTTATCTATACCTTAGGTTAACCCCATAATTAAATAGATTTAAAAAGAAGAACTATAAGCAAAGAATATAGGAACAATTAATTTTAATTCTAAAACCAGCCTAGCTTCTACAACTCCGACCTACAATGCTGCCGTGTTTAGTACTGGTTAAACACTGTTTAAACTCCAGAACACCTGGATACTCAACCCTAGCGTAGATATGCACGTCTGCAATAATAAAGAAGACTTTACATTTTTCTATTTAGTAGTAGAAGATGACTATCTAATTACTAGTAGAAATTTTAAAAAGATTTAAGCCTACGGAATAGTAACTATTACTATTAATACACCTACTAGGAAGTTAAAAATGAAGCTATCCTATATAGCACTAGTACCAACCATGTTTATAAATATTGTAGCACTCTTAAGAGCTACTGATAATGACATCCATTTTAACTTAGGATAAGATGTGCTCTACTATCTAGCAACTGGCGAAATAGTCTGCTATGCGAAATAACTAGGGGGCTACTAGGCACTGATGCATAGAGAGCCTATAAGTACCCTAGATTTAACTTAGTTAATATTCTTAACCTCCAAGAGATACTAGCCTACAACGGCACTAAATATAATAACTATGTTGTTACCAGATCTGCGTATATCGGCACTAGATCCGCCTATATTGGCACTAGTTGTAATAACCGCAACGTTAACGACGTCTATAACGTCACCAGAGTCATTGAATACGGCGCAGCCAGTAGCCTATGTAAAGAAGACAACCTGTTAAAGATGCAAGAAGCAATTTAAATTAGGAAATAAACTCTATAAGCACCTAAGAAAGAGCTATAGATATACCTAGCAGCAATAAGAGACTTAATTAAATATAACAGCTTTATCTAGAGCCTTACCAGAAGCACCACGTGTAATACTATTAACGGCTATATCCAAAGCCTTACTATATCAAACGACGACACAGTCGCTTAACCAGATTCAAATATCTACCTTAGGTTCCACCCCGAGCGTCCTTCTTGGTTATAGCTTAAATGCTACCCTAAGCGTCTCCTTAGCTATAGATTAAGTGACTACCCTAAGTATAGATTAAAACACCACACCAGAATTAAACACCTCACTATAAGGACTTTAAGACGATATCTTAAATATAATTAAAGCAATTCCAATTAAACCAAGCAGTTTACCAGAACTGTTAAATATAGCTCTATATGCTAATAAAATCTTAGTTAAACCTTTTGCTAACCTTACCCTACCAGAAGGATCAAACCAAATTTAATATTAAGCGTATAGCACCATTGCCCTACCCTTCGCCGCTTCAAAATTGTATCTAAATTTCCTATTTTTGGTACAGTTTTTACCTTTATTTTATTTTTTATAGCTTTAACTACACCGTTAAATCTAGGGGGGTGTATAACAGTTTACCAGCACTACGCTAAGACACAAGATCGTCGCCTAAGAGGCTCCAAGACATGATCGACGCTACCCTCGTATGTCTCGGATACGGTCAAATATTGAGTCATAGACTACGGAGTTCCGGGTCTACTTTCATGTATTTAGTTCACTTGATTTCCATAGATTTACAAAAAAGTTGCTCATTCAATCCCTACACTTGCACTGTTACAGTAACCTCATAGCTTTACACCTATTAGAACTGACTCACTGAAGCTATGGAGAACTGGATTGACTTGCCCAATTGGAACGTAAATATGATCCTGTAGATTCTCTCCAACATTTTCATTGCTAATTGCCACGTTGATACCATACTTGGAGAGCAAATCCGAATTGCCAATTCCCGAGAGCTCCAGTATATGAGGTGAGCCAATTGAGCCGGCGGAAAGAATCACTTCCCGTTTGGCCTGAACCTTGAAGGATGTTGTGGATTTTATATACTACGCTCCTATCGCGGTCACTCTATTTTCACGAGAGCTCCTTTTCAGCAGAATTTTCTCAACAAGAGCTCCTGTAATGACTTTTAGATTCAGGCGCTTCGATGCGGGCAGATAGTAAGCCGTTGCTGCATAGCTACGTGACCTCCCCTTCGGATCCATGCTAATTAGATTGGTGTAGCCCCCCAATGCAAGCCCATCTCGTGGATCCGATTGTACAGTAAGACCGAGTTTCTCATAAGTGCGCGGCCATGCTTCATCCAGCGGTCCGTAGATATCCGGGAAGGTGTTTATAATAGGGCCTTTCATTCCATGGATACCAGGAACAACATACTCAGTCCGAAGATCATTTTCGGTTCTTTTGGAAGGCACAATGTACTCTTCAGATCGTTTGTAGTAAGGTTCAAGGGCATCCCACGACCAATTCGTATTTCCTAAACTTCCCCAGTTATCTATATCTCGCCGGGAGGCATGGGTCCAGAACATGAGATTAATAGCACTGGACCCTCCTAGTTGTTTCCCACGAGGGTGGGCAACGACTTGACTATCTGCATAAACCTTGTTAACTCATTAGCGATTTTCGGAAGTCGCATATTTTGTTGACATTTTGTACACAAGACTAGAACATACCTGTGGCATGGTACTGTAATTCCAATCATACTCGGGATCTCCATACATAACAGTACAAAGACCAGGTGAGAGCACGTTGGTGTCGTTTGAGTGGTCATTTCCGGCTTCGAGAACTATGACCGAGACCTCAGGATCTTCTGTGAGGCGAGCCGCTATCGTTAATCCCGCTGTACCACCTCCGACGATACTATGATTATTAGCAGAACAATTCCTCTATCGCTTCTATCTTGTGGCAAACTTACACATAATCATAAGTGGGAGTCGCTCGAGTTATAGCGAAGAGGTATTGCGAGAAGAGCAGTACGCGCGATATTCCCCACATCCTTTATTTTCTACTACACACACCCGCTGTCTTTCAGTCGTCCTGGCCCCTTCAAACGGGAACACTAGGTATTTGACTGATATAGGTATTTATACCATGATCGCCCAGAGTTTACTCATCAAATATCCAGCTCGTACCTTTTTGCACCGAGGAATTGGCCATTGGCTACATCCTGTCGGTGCGTGCGTGAGGAGTACTCCTTTCGAATGCCCAGGCGATTACTGAGCGCTTGTGGCGCATCGGATCTCCGTTAAATCTGTTAGTAAGTTAGTCCAGCTAAGGAAGGCAAGAATCCTAAAGAGGTAATTTTTTGGCTCTGCTCGTCGATATACAATGCAGTTCTATTTTTGACTTCAAACATACAGTTGTGAAATTTTCAAGGGTACATGCTGTTCGGAAAGGTGAAATAGAGCTACAGTATCTATCACTTACCTTGCCCAACAATCGGTGGCAAGGTTTGGCTGCAGAGCGGCCCGCAATGGCTTCCCAACCACAACGCCACGATTTTTAAAAGCAACGAGATGTTGGGTATTCCCTTGGAGCAGCTAAGTGTTTTGTGCCTTACTTCTTCAACATAGCCCTACCAAACACCCCGAGATTTACCATCTTAAGAAAAATCTAGTAACCCATTAATCGCACTGCGTTTTACCGCTGCCGAGCAAGTGTTTAAAATCCATTTTCAGTCAACTCGCGGAATTCCGACTAGGATACTGCCACGCGGAATCTGATCAAAATCGAATGCGACCTTGCATGTGAGTGTGACAGTCTTGGGGACACTCTATATAATAAGTAAACAACCATGTATTTATAAAGCATAATGCAAGCCGTTTTATACACGATGATAGTATCTAGCCAGCTGACGAGAATACGAATAATTTAATCCTTCATAGGTCCTCATTCAACAATATATATAAGCGCCGGCAGTTGACCAGCAATCCCCGATGATATTTGGTGATGACGTGATGGTGCAAGCCTTCTATAACAATACAAAAGTCGCTCTTGAGCGAGAAGAGAAACTCTTGCACACTCATTGTAATGCCCATATATGATCCTTCCCAGTCATGGCCTAGTTCCCGCTATATGCACAATCAAACATGCCGAAATGAAAAAAATAGCAAATAAACTTATTAAGACTGTAATCCTGGGTATCAATAAATATGTCTTTCGTGAAATGCATGTAGAAGTCTTAGTAAAAACTAAGAAAAATAGGGTTATTAGAGTAGCAGATGTCGAGGTAGAGATCAAACTAGGGTAAATGCCACTGGATGAGAGTTTGTAAGAAGTAGAACGCCGGGACAGAATCTGAATAACAATCTTGCGGGGCCATTGCATCTCTTCCGAAGAGCCCACAACATCGTTTTAAATAATGCTGGTAACAGGTACCCTCCTAAGAGCCTAGATGTCGTCTACTCATGGAGAAGCGTTCTTTTCCTCATTCGTAAGTTTTTAGTTTTGGAAATTGAATTGCTGGACAGGGTCAATGATGAGATCTTGCCGATTATGGGAATACGATCGAGACGGCCCAGCGGTGGAACGAGGAACCTCATATTCCACAGGAAGATCTGGGTGGTTTGTCCCAGCGGCAGGATCGAGCTGCTGTGATCGTCTGAGAGTGAAATTGCTTTTCGCCCTCCTTAGAGACTTCCTTATGATCTGTCCAGGGGAGGGACGAGCAGAGAATGGAGAGTCCTGGATTGTCGGTGCTGAATCAAAGTAGTTCGGGAAAGGCCCAATGAGCGGGTTGGTAGGCCTCCCGGGATCAACAAATGCTGGATAGTATGTAGAGTCATGAGGGATTGGAGAATCTAAACACGAAGACATCCGGTCCATCGACTCCATAGATAGACTTAATTCAGGAACAGTATCGACTACATCCATGAAACTGATGTGATCTTGAGAGGAATTGAACCCGGTCGTGTGATCATATGAGTGTTCATGATCTTCTGTGATTCCTTGGGATGGAAGTGGAGACTGTAGAAGTTGTTCGGGAGGATGTTCGAGTGGAGATTTTGGAATGTCAAGCCGGAAACGAGAGTGTTGATTTGAAGGTCCACCTCTAAGGATAACCCTGAATTGCTCCGGAGACAACGTATCGGCATTCTGAACTGAGTCAAAGCTCGGCGTTACAAAACCGTCGGGCAATGCGACAGATTGTTTGGAAGAGCCTGGAACCGATGGTGGCGGTAAATCTAAACCTAGCTTCAGTGTTGTCATCAAGAAGTCGTCACGATTAGGTCGAAAATCACTGCATTCCAGTTTTTGTCTGAGGATTCTAGTGTTGTGTGGGTGCCAACAAAGCTGAGATCCGTCTTTCTTCAACTGTTCGCGAAAAGTAACAAATAGGAATTTCCAGTCATCACGAATACTGTCCTGACGAATTAAATTTCGAATTACGTTCGTGTAGCGCCACTGTGTCCTTTTCATACCGTCCTTCATATGCTTTGCAACGTGATCACAGCGATCGTTCCAGGAAGACAGCAAAGTCTTGCAATTGTCAAAGCCACACCCAAAGACTCCCTTCGGCAACAACTGAACCTTGACGTCACTTAGAGGGGGAAGAGGCCGGCCGGGATGAGAGCGCTGATGATGCCGACTAAAATCTGCGTCGCGGTCGAAGACTAGACAACAGTTCGGCGTTGGACACGGCCATTCCTGTCCAGTCTCGTGAATCCTTGTCTCGTGTTTCTTCCAATCCGACTTCGTCCCGAACGTCTTATTGACGTTCTGTTCAGCACAGAATGTACAGAAAAGGACTCGCTCGTTCGAATGAATAGAGGACTGGCTGGCTTCATGACAGTCATTATCAACCTGACTGAGAGGAGAGTTTTCGGAGAAAGCTTGTTCGACGGAGGCAGTAAATTCATATGGTGTGCGTCGCGCAGATGGCGGCGCAGGACGGTTAGGATCCAAGCCGAGGGGATAATGAACGGCTCGCTGTGCAGTACGGCTACGAGACGATGCTGACGATGATATTGAGGGATTAAAATCGCTACTAGAAGAAGAATAGAGGCTTGAACCAATGGATAGGCGGTGCGTGAAGAGTGATGAGCCGGATGTGGTTGAAAATGAAGCGACGGAATTGCGACCTGCAAAATGAGTCAGCAGAAGAAGCGAGAAGGGATGGAAAGTGAAGACGAACGAGACTTTGTGGCCTCGAGAAACATGTGCTCTATTGTCTGTAGAGAATATTTGTTGAGCAAAGCCTCAACATGGTGTCGATCCTCCTCTGGGTAGTCTTGCCATTCCTCCATCGCCAAGCGTAGTAATCGGGAGTGTTTATTATGGTACGATGGAAAAGAGGCCGACAACCTCCGAAGTCATATGCGTGGTTTCTAGAATCCAAGATGGAAGGCCGAAATCGCCTATGTCTCCTCTCTTGGATCCCTCGTCCGCAATCAATTGAACCAATAGAGACGAACGATAAAGGAATATAATAGATGCACGACAAGCGAGGCTTCCGAGGCTGATCGGAATTGCGGAGGATTGCTGCAGGGCAGAACGAGCAATCCAGATTATGCAGGTCTTACCGCAACGTGGCGCACGATTGAAATGAGTGACTTGAAGGACGCAGAATGAGCAACGAAAGCCAATGAGAATAAAAATGCTCTCGAAAATATACATAAGACGTCTTTTACACCCCCTGGCGTACACGCAGCGAGATGGGGAAGAGAAATATTCTGGAAGGGCAGAGAGAAGGTAAATACCTAGTGTGGACGGTTCGCCGCCCCGGCCGCGTCTGAGGACTTCAACCCAAAGTTGAGGCAAGGCTGAGAACACTTCTCTCCTCCCTGAAACTCTTAAGACTCACAAGCCATTGGCTTGCCTGTGCAACCAGCACCTTGTCCAGCAAGTCAATCCTCAAGTATCAAGTGCGCGCCAAGTCATCTTGCCATTTTGCGAACGTCTTTCTTCCTAATTGGTAGCAGAAAGGGTCGATAATTAACAGAGAGCCTGGGAAATATTTTGGAGAGCTGGGCGCTGTGAAACACGCTAGGCTGGTTCCTGGGCCCCCTAGGTGTGCCGTTCCTGTTTCTTGCCTGGCTGGCTGGCGGAACCCAGACGCCAACGGAGATCTCCGAGTGACATGCATCACCATCTCCCCATACCCAAACGGAGTCTTCCAGAAGTCAAAAGACGTTCGATATGTGGGGCGATACCCTGGCCCGCTTGTGATAGGAAAGATTCGGAATCGTGTCCAAATATCACGCCAATCACTCCCATCCAGCCCTGTTGTATGCACTTCGATGTCATTCCAGTTCAGCGTGACGCCGAGTGCTCACCGACAAAAGGATCCAAGCTTCCCCGCTTTCCCCCTTTTCTCTCAGTAAGCAGATGACGCATAAACGCCATTACGCTGACAACTAGCTAGAGACACACAACGCCGGCGGTCTCGGTAGGAAGATAATAGGTGGTGGGGGTAGCAAAATAGTAGTTGTTTCGAGGATGGGGAGTTAAGCTTGGAATTCGACATGACCTAGAACGTTCAATCCCTAGCGCAACCAACTCTATCCAGACCACCTCTATATCACACTGCTTACTTCAGCTAGAACAAGGTATGCAGAGTAATCACCATTTCCCAAACTCCTAATGTAGGAAAGCGAGTTCATGCAGACCGTGCAATCCTAGCACAGCCAAACTATATTAGCTTACGATATCAATGCGCCTTCCATCCGTTATGGAATATTTTGAAAATTTTGAGGTCCACAAGTGGAGATACAGAACTGGTCTCACCGCATCGCCTCTTTGAAGCGGCTTGGTGCCGAAACTTCTTATCGAATGTGGATTTTCGCAGGTATAACATGGCCGTTCGAATTCCGAGAATGGGATTACGTAGCAACGCCAAAATGACATAACCTTCTTAAATTCCTTTTCTTCTTCCTCGGCCTTCTTTCCCTCTATTCACTAGAGTTTCACACCAAAATAATATCCTGCTCTATTAGAAGGCCATCCTTCCACTAACGAATCGCCTCGCCTCGCATAATACCGTGAATATAACACCCACCGACAAGTCTGTAATGCGACTTGGTGTTAGTCGGCCTCAAGATGAAAGGTATTTCGGCTCCAAAAGCACGCAGTAAATGTCGCCTTTCTGTATCGTATATGGACTAACGCCATAGCGACCGTTGGCTGTAGTGAAGAATTTCCGATTATTACAAAATGTCCTTACAAGTCGGAGAAAGCGATCTGCATCCCCAATGTGGCGACCTTTCCAGCTTCGTGCACCGAATTGTTTAAATTATTGAAACCGGGACTACATCTTGCGAGGCAATACAATCGAAAATCTGCATTGTGAGCTGCAAGGTCTTTCTCAGCTAAGCCTTCATCCCAGCCTTTCCCTGCTACAAGAGTGAGACTAAAAGCCTGCCATTCGTTAGGACAAGGTGAAATTCCGCTCCGGCTGACGTTGGTATCTAACCAAACGGACTCGACTAGGTTAGTCGTGCTTCCTTGTATCGTAGCTCCAGATTTCTGGAAGAAGCCCTTGTGCCGCATGACTTTAGAGAAGATCTCTACTGAATCCACAACCAAGCCGCGAGTTCGGAGATGGGCTTCCTGTATTTTGTCCTCAACGATGCGGTGACTTCGCTGGGCGATATAGTGAGAAGTGGTTTCCGAGCCTAAAGTAGCGTCGTAATCGCCTTTAGTATATTCAAAGTTGGTAATAATGCAGAGATTATTCCACTGGGATCCATGAGGGAAACCTGATTTGGTCGATTCGCTTTAAGTGCCCAGCTACTGATAGAATGCGGAGTGGTGGATCCAAGTTATCTAACAGCATTTTTGCTACTTTCCAGTGGAGCTTCTCGATTCAAATTGTGTAGTCCGGGTCCATGATGGCGCCAGTTTTATATTTAACCTGGGCGGCAGGGTGTCCAAGGAATGCATACACATAATCTCTTGGGTCAGATGCCTTAAAGGTAGCTCCAATTTGTAACACGTCGCAGAAATTGCTTCTTGAAGCATTAGAGACCGCTGAAAAGTGAAAAGGAAAAGTTCTTCCTTCCATCCCCCAGCGTTACCATAGGTACACCATATAATTTTGAATGTATTAGCGATTGTCCTTGTCCTGAGGCTGAGATCACTGGATTTTAGGTCTTTTCGGTAATCATATATTAGCGCATACTCAACGACTTCACTCTAATTAATCAAACAGTTTCCGTAAACAACTACCGCTGTTGCTGCTAAGCCAACTTCTTGAAGCACCTAGACGCGCGTGAATCACGAATTGAGGAAAAGGTGTTTGACAGCTTGGTGTCTCAGAGGAAGGAGAAGCAGACTGTCTGGAGGAAGTAAAGGGATGCTATCAATGCTGCTATACTCTGTTAATCCGGTTTCAAAGTGTCTGTTGGTTTCGAGGATTAAGTTACAAGCATCTTCGACATCACCATAGGTGTCTTCGGCAAGCCAGACTAGGACTCTATTTGTATGTTGGAATATTAGGCCCATGAGGTCGACTTGGTGCCCTCGTTCGGAGACGTTGTTTTGATCAATGCAGATGGCATCAGCCCAGGGTATCAGAGGCATGCCTGATGCGTCGGAGGGCACCATTGAGATTGATGGTGATGTGTACGGCTTGCCCTCCACATTTAATTTCGACGGTCTGAGGGTCCCCCCAAACGTAAGAGATGGCTTGATATGCTGGAAATTTCTCAAAATCCAACGCGAACAAGCTGCATAGAAGCGGGTCTTCGTGCTTGCCGGGCAAAAGTCGTAGTAGCATGGTCCATTTTCCCTTCGGCAAAGGCTCGTATACGTAAGGAAGATGAGCGAGAGACAGCTTGCGCAAATTGCATAAGGTTTGTGACGTGACGACCAGAGAAACTACATATTTACCCAATTTAAAAGATATCTGCGGCGGAAATAGAGGAGGAATAACTCTTGGGGTTCAGGTTGCGGAGGTTGTTGGAATCGAGAAACCTTGTAAGGCTGCGCGTGGCTATGCTAATAGCGGATGTGTCATTGTATATTTTCGAGGCGTTGTAGGTTAGAAACGAGACACTGTTCCTCATCAACGATGCCCTTGAGTTTGAGAAGAAATAACGAGGTTAGGATTCCTAGTCATGGTGATGGAATTCATGTGCTTCTATCCTCCATGTCCATGCGTTGTAAGGTGTCCGGCTAGATAAGTTTATGTGAGATCGTAAGGCAGAAATATTTTCTAATTATATTAATTGTTGAATAATACGAAAAGCCCCATCTTGTCATATGCGGGATGCCCAGCTGCAGTCCGTATAACAGCCTTGACATCTTCTTTGCTTAGCAGCTCCGAGTGTGACAAAAGGATTTATGGAGTATTCTAAGGGTCTGACCGTCCCGGCCTGCAAACGTTTTCTTGTCGCCCTATGAAGCCTGACTCGCGTAACAAAATTCCACGCGAATCCCTGAACCCTGCTATCAACCCCCAACAACACGCACAGCCATGAGCCTCGCCGAGAGGCACAAACATGGCGCGGCTCGAAAGACGCGGATCAGAAATAGTCGACCTAACCAACTCTAGTCCTGGGCCTTCCCTACCTGGTCCTTCCTCCATACCTCGATCCACGAAGACGAATGTATCGGCATCCGCTCCTGAAACCACAATGCCTCCATCCAGAAACGAGCAGTTGCAGCAATACATTGGGGCATATTGGGGAACTTTAAGCAGCATGGATAAGAAACGAGCGAAGGATATTATCCGCAGAGGCGATTGTTCATTTGCTCGAAAGGACGCCAGCGGGAAAACGCACAAATTGGACCTGTCAAGATTGTCAAATCGTAGCTTGGAAGAACTATACCGTCATATCTACAACATCAAACACCAGCAGAACCAGTCTGCTAAGCTTGCCAAACGATATATACCCAAAGAGACTCCGATTCAAAGCCTTGCGCAACGGACAGCTGGTTCTCTCAAGTCCTCCCAAGCAGCGTTGCCTGTGCCGCCATCCGAATTAGTTCGTCATGTTATAATATCCTCTGACCTAATACAAGTCCGCGACTTATTTCTCCAGCTGTGCGAATCCTCGCCTGCGCTCTCTCGAGCAGCTGTCCGGTGCCTTGCGCATCATTCCGAATTCGCACAATCGACCCTGAGACCCACTGGGCATTCAGTAAAAGAAGAACATACATCCTCTCCTTCCAAGACACCCAATACGAATATTCAGAAGTTGAAAAAAGAGCACTCAACGCCTTATCCATCATCGCCTGAGATAAAAAGGGCGCTCTCAGAATCATCGTCACCGTCTCCTCATGGTAGCTTCCGCCGCCCTCCTCTCACACAATCCCTATCCCAGGGTAACCGGCAAGCTTCTGGAAGTTCTTCTACTTCTTACATCATAGGTCGGAAGCGCAAAACATCTCCGGATGACTTTGCTTGTGCACAATGCGGTGAAGACTTCAACGGCTCGAGGTGCATGTACCACCCAGGTAAGTCAGATTAAGACCTTGTCCGCATCGCATCCCAAGAGCCACTATCTGATATGCTGTTTTCCTAGGCTACCTTATACCTAGTAATTCTACCGCGTACGGGTTGGAACGCAATGATGATACCCTTGACCGATTTCATTATTCATGTTGTAATAAGAACGGAAGGACTGAAGGCTGTCAAGCTGGTGTGCATACTTTGAAGGAGGTAAAGAGGGGAAAGTGGTGACGTGGCGTGATTTACGTGAGGGACTTATGTTTAAGTCAATAAAGATAAGGTTATTTTTGAGTATAATGCGGATTTGGCGTTGTTGGTCTAGACAGTCGCAAGAACCTTAGTTCTCAGGAGATGGAGTAGAAGGCGTTATTTGGATACCCTGCACCTCCGTCTGAGGTCAAAATAAATGTTTTACATAGGTCAATTGCAGCATCTGTCGTTTTCAGTCACTTCTCGCATTGATTCGTACGGCCTGACAGTGTATTACTGAAGATCCCTGATTACAGCGTTTCTATACTATAGTGGATATTCCACATAAGTAACTTTAAACGGTTTAAAATAAGAGTTAGCTAAGGACGAGATGGCGGCTAAGCCTTGGGCGGAAGAGACATTTCCAGATAAGTACAAGATTCATTGATCATTATATGTTCAAAGCCACAATACCGCATTCGTACCGCTAAACTAAAGGCTAACAGTGAAAAAGATATACCCGTTTTTTGCATCCGGTGGTGCAAAGAAGCCCCTAGCTGCTGTCATATGTCAGACATGTAGAGGACACTTTATTTCTGTTAGCAATACCCTCTTTATCGTGCATATGTCCTTCTCATGTTTACTAGGATTGACTCACATGAACACCCAGCGCCGATCTCACAAATCCCTTCAAAATAGCCGTTGCCCCGACCAAGGCAAGATCATTATCTACAGCAATCGCTCTAATCAGTACTCTTAAAAATGTTGGCCACTGACGTAGCTTTACTGCAGAGGTGAGACGGGTGCTGTTCGACATCGGTATCAGTCTAGTTTCAACCTGTATCATCACTCTCTAGGGACCCCCGTAGGAGGTCAATTCTCTTATGTATATTAGGGCTCTTAGAGCCACCTTGAATAAAACAGATCACTCATTCAATTCTGTGTCTCTACCTATCAGCTAAGCCTATGTCATCTATCGTGATACCTGCCTGGCTGAAAGTTATGAGCCCGGTAACCTTCTAAGCACCAGACAAATACCACTAAGCCTCTTTGAGCATAGTTCATCACGAAATATCGCGTCCTTTACGCGTAAGCGCGTCTCTTTACGCAACCTCTATCGAACCTCAAGACAAAAGCCACCATGGCAACCACGGACTCTACAAATCCTCTTTTGCTAACCCAAAAAGACTGGCCTTTATGGTTTCAATTTATCCGCCGAGAAGCAAGTTTTGCGAAGATCTGGGACTATGTCGACCCAGATAAGACGGAAGACGAAATCAAGGAAAACACTGAGCCAGACATACCCTCGATAGCAGCAGCTCCTGCAGCACCAGCAGCGGCTCCTGCAGCACCGGCAGCGGCTCCTGCAGCACCAGCAGCAACTCCAGCGTCTACTAGAACAGCTACACCTGGGTCGTCGAGTTAGCAAGGACAATAAACTCAGCAATCTGTAGAGACACAGAGGATGCTCTTCGAGCTCTATAAGCTTCAACGACAAGACTACCTAAAGCGGGAAGAGAAGCTCCACACGTTTGCAGCACTCTTGCATGCCACCGTGGGCACTAACTTCTCTGGGTATCTTAAAAACCTCACCACACCACATTCAATTCTAAGACAGCTGAAGAAGGTAGCAAGGCCATCTTAGGCTACGCTACAGCAAATGGTACTAGACGATCTCAAGAAACGGAAACAAGGGCCTAAACGTCAGACTCTGGAATCTTGGCTTCAGCTTTATATCACCATCATACAGAACGGCGAAGAGCTAGAGGAAGGGTTGATAGAGGCAACGGAAAGCAGCGTTGTACGAGCCTTTGTCCAGGACTGTGAGGAGATCTGTCCAGCTCTGTATTATGCCTTCATTCAAAAGTAGCCAAGAGGTCAGAGAAGCTTGAAATGGCGACGATGATTGAGGAATTTACCCTACTCTACAAGCATCCGAATACGGGACGTAACGCCCATGCTACACTCTCAGGGCAGCCATCTGCAGATCCTACGACGTCTACCACCCCAGCACCTTCTCAATCACCTGAGACAAAGTGTTATGCTTGTGGTTTACCCCATAAGTTAAAGAATTGCAAGCAACTGTTTCAGTCTCTTTGAGGTCGTCTAGTACCATTTGCTGTAGCGTAGCCTGAGATGGCCTTGCTACCTTCTTCAGCTGTCTTAGAATCGAATGTGGTGTGGTAAGGTTTTTGAGATACCCAGAGAAGTTGGTGCCCACGGTGGCATGCAAGAGTGCTGCAAACGTGTGGAGCTTCTCTTCCCGCTTTAGGTAGTCTTGTCGTTGAAGCTTGTAGAGCTCGAAGAGCATCTTCTGTGTCTCTACCTATCAGCTAAGCCTATGTTATCTATCGTGATACCTGCCTGGCTGAAAAAAAGTACTGAATAAGGGCCTAATTCGGCTTATCAAACAGATTATACAAGGTTAACGATAATCATACACCCCCTAAATGATACGCGTACACCCCCCAATTGATACGCATACACCCCCTACCTCATTCGGTTTAGACGCCTCCTCATTAAGTTAGATGCTTCCTCATTAAGTTAGAATATCACGTGTGTTTGACTTGTTTGCGCCCGCATCACGAAAATCAAAGTGCGAGCCCATAGTGTAGTCGGTATTTCGCTCAAATGCTGAGGGCTCTCTACGAGTAGATCTGTCGACGCGTTTAGCAATTATAGGGCCAGTTGTAGAGTTAAGTAGCCGACTATCGCGACGCTCTATAATTGCAGGCTCTTGGATGCAAAGCAGAGGTGTAGATTTGGGCCCCACCGGGCGCATGCGCGGGCGCGGGCGTGGGCGCAAACCAGAAGTACCCAAATTAGTTTGCGCGACGCCTCACAAAGACTGCGCAATTTAATTAATCGACTCAGGCGCGATCCAAATTTAGACTCTACTACATATACTATAACTAAAATCAAGACTTGATCGTGATGTTGCAGTTATAAAACTTAGATGGCGCGCACTTTGATTTTCGCGATACAGGTGCAAACAAGTCAAACGCATGTGATATTCTAACTTAATGAGGAAGCATCTAAACCAAATGAGGTAGGGGGTGTGTGCGTATCAATTGGGGGGTGTACGCGTATCATTTAGGGGGTGTATAATTATCGTTGACCTTATACAAAGGTCGATAATAATTATACACCCCTAAATAATACACATACACCCCCACCTAAACAGGCTTAGATTATTCCCGTTCAGTTTAGCACGTCGCTATTTTCACCACTATTTTTACTACCTATAATACCACCTACCTACTTCTAAATTAACAAATTAGATTACGTAGAGGCCCAAAAGGCACTACGGAAGCTAATTTAGGTGCTGCCACTTTTACTTAACTCCTGCAAACTGCCTTGGCAGGTGTAACGGAACCTTATAGTAGTAACTACAGTGGGTCCTGTTATTAGGCCGGGTATATAGATATAAACAGGTCAACAACATAACAATAACTGGTGGAGTGGTTGCCTAATAGATTAACTCCAATTGTATTCTAAGATTCACTATAAGGAGAGAACCATCTACGGTAGGGACTGCGGTCCTTTAAATACACAACCGTACGCCTAAGAAATCCTCTCTTATACGTAAGGTATATAAGTTCCTCCTATTCCTTACGTTCAATACGTAGCACACTACGTAACCTTGGTTACCACTCCTCGTTATATAGTTCCACCGGTTCTATCCTGGACTGTATCTATACTAACTAACTAGCTTCCGCCGACTCTTCCCTAAGTAGTTATAACATTATACTTAAGCTGTTTATAATACTATCTCCCTCCTCTTTATCTTTGTCCTTAAAGATTCCTAATATCTTTAAGTTATCTACTAGAGGTATAATATCCGTCTAATTAACTTAGTTAATACCTTTACTTATTATACCTAAAGCATCTTCCTCTTTACATGCGTAACGTTATGCTCGCACTATTGCTGCCATACTATTACTAGGTAAAATAATACCGTCTCCATATTTTTGTTATGCGAAAGAGGGGTTAGTTTATATTACGCTAGTAAGTCCTTTATCCTAACAACCCTCTTTTTATTTAGAGTGCGCTAAAGCAAACATTTAATCATTTTGCGACGTTTGCTCTACCTCTAACGCTAAGTATACGCGTCCTATAACTCTTAACAGTCTTTAAGTTCCCTAAGTAACTTATTATAGGGTCTTATGTTTAATCTACCGCTATAAAACTTAACGGTAACCTAGCGTAGGCCCTAGCTAAGCTTGAGCGTTCTTAGGATACGGAGCAGAAAGCCTTAAACACTTAGATTATAGCGTCCGCTCGGTTACTCCGTCTTAAGAAGGTTTGTCAGAAGGTTTATTCTAAGGAGTGGAAACTAGTTAAGTAGGGTCTTATTAAGCTAGGTAACGAATAAGTAGAGTTTCTAGAGAAGGAAACAACTCTAAGTAACGTAGTAGTTACTCCTCTTAGGTCCCCCTTAGTTAACTCGTCCTTTAGTAATCCCTTTTCTATACTTCCTAACTTACTTTCTTCTAATACTCCTATACCTTTTCTATAGCGTTCTCTAGATTACTTAGTGGTTTCTAGGTAGTCTTACTATAGCCTATTTACTTTACTTTACTTTATACCATATTTTATTATTTACGTCCTTATAACTAATAATCTTTAAAACTTACTATTTGTCCTCTTCTTGCCCTCTATACATATCTGCCTTATAGACTAATAGTTTAACGTTTCTGTATACTGGCTCTAGCATTATAACATGCTATATAGGGTAAATTCTTATTTTAGCTAGTAGGTTTAGTTTATACGTAACTAATAAATTTTTTTATATAATTTTAAAAGGTCCTAGTTTGATATGGTCTAACTTCTTACTTAGTTATTAACTCTTAAAGTTTTTATATAGTAGCTATACTTTATCTCCCTCCTTAAGATCTAGTCCCTTAGATCTCTTAGCATTATAGTACCCTTTTATTCGCTCTTATACTAGTTTAGCTATTTCTTTAAGGTCTATATAAAGGTTCATTAAAGTCTCTATTCTTTACTTAGCTATGCTACTTATTTTCTTTACTTAATATAGCGATAATAATAATCTTGGCTTATACCCGTAATTTACCTTAAACAGTAACGCTCCCATTCCTTTTTGTAGTGTTATATTATATATAAACTATATAACTAGTAGTAATAATACCCAATTATTCTATGCGTAATTAATATAGTGCCTTAGATACTGTTCTAGTGTCTAGTTTAACCTTTCTGTTTATCTATCCATCTGCGGATAATACGCTGTTAAGGTTACTGCACGAACTCCCTATTCCGCCAAAAATACCTCCTAGAATGCTGCTATAAATCTTAGATCTCTATCTAATATAATCTTGCTTAGTGCTCCGTACCTTATAAATACTTCCCTAATATAGATTCTAGCGACATCCTCTACTAACACTTCTTCTATATATACTATAAAGTGTCCCTACTTTATTAGCTTATCTACTATTACTAAGATCGCATTATAATCTTATCCTATAATAGGATCTTTTAACTTTGGTAACTTAACAATAAAGTCCTATAATATGACTTCCTATAGTCTTTCTAGTATTTTAACAGGTTATAGCCCTCCGTACGGCTTATGCCTTATTAGTTTATTTCTTTAGCAATCTAGATACTATTTTATAACTTATCTCGCTAGTCCCCAGATTTCTTAAACAATATATTCCTCTTAAAGTCTTAACACTAAGCCTATATCTCCGTTATATCCTTAAGTTAGTCCCTTATAGAATAACTTAATAAACTCTTTTATAATAGACCTTAGAACATAGGTTACTTCTTAATTTTTATACTGTTCTATATCTAGATCCTCTACCTATACTTCTTAGATCTTTTATATCCAATCATTCTCTAGTAATTTATAAATCTGACTTTCTCTAGTTACTATAACCTTTGGATAATTATACCTAATTAATCCGTCTTAATCCTTTCGTAATAAAGCCCCTAATAGCTTTTCATTACTTTATAATTTAGCTTTTCTACTTAGAGTATCTGCTTATGTATTATCTATACCCTTAGTATACTAAATTTTAAAATAGTATTCCGTAAGCATTTCCGCCTATCTAACCTGTCTTTAATTAAGTTCCTTTATTATTAGGAATCCTATAAGGTTCTTATAGTCCGTCTTAACTATAAATAGTTTCTCTATGCCTTATAAAAATGCTCTCTATTTCTTTAATACTGTAACTATACCTAACAACTCCTTGTTATAGATGTTATGGTTTAGTTCTAGTAGTATTATCTTTTAACTATAATACGCTACTAAATGCTATGCGTCCTAATACTTTTGTAGCAAATATACTCCTAGTGCGAAGTCTAATAGATCTATCTTAACAACCATATTTAACTTTAGTTAATAGATCTTAAGGATTAGTTCCTAGGTAAACAACTCTTTAAGTTCCTTAAATAACTTCTTTTACTCCATTCCCTATACCTACAGTTCTTCTTTCTTCGTTAGTCTTATAAATAGCTTAATACTCTTTAACTACTATACTATAAACCCCCTATAGTAGTTACAAAACCCTAAAAATAATTTTAACTACGTAACGTTCTCTAGTTCTTGCTAACTTACTATAGCTTTAACTTTCTTTAGGTCTATGCTAATTCTTCCTAGTTCAATAATAAATCCTATAAAATTGGTCTTTCTTATAAAGAACTCGCATTTTTTAATAGCTACTAGTATCTGTTCCTCTTGCAGTCTCTTTAAGACCTATTTAATGTATTCTTTATATTCTTTCTTATTTTCTAAGTAGATAATAATATCGTTAAGATATGCTATAACAAACTTATTAAGATATTCTCTTAATACATTATTAATTTGCTTCTAGAATGTTACTAGTGCGTTTATAAGCCCGAATTGCATAACTAATAGTTTATATAGTCCTTCTTTTAACCTAAAGGCTACCTTTTATTTGTTACCTTCTTTAATCCTAATCTAATAGTACGCCTATCTTAGATCTATCTTCGTAAAGATCTTTACGTTGCCTATCCTATCTTAGATTTCGCTAATTAATAGTAAAGAAGACCTATCCTTTCTGGTAATGCTGTTTAACTATCTATAGTCTATACATATCCTAAGCTTTCTGTTTTTCTTTAGGATAAGCAGTACTAGATATCCTACTAATAACTATAATAGTCTAATATATCCTTTTTATAAGTTCTCCTGGATAAACTCCTTAAGTGCTACTAACTTGGTTTTAGTAAGCTTATAAATTAGAAAGAACCTTAAACTAGTTTCTAGTTCCAACTCTATCTTATAGTCCTATACTATATACTCTAACAGCTTTTTACTTTTTGGTAACCATAACTTTTTACTATACTTATAGTATCTCTTTAATATATAACTTAAGCCTTGCTTAGTCTCTTTGTATATTACTCCGACTTAGTACTATACTAACTTAGTTTGCTGCCGCATCTTACGTTATTAAGTATCCCTAATATTAACCTAACCTATAACCTAATTAATCTTTAGATTATATTCCTATAACTAAGGCATTCCTAGTATCGCCTTATCTTTTCCTAATGGTAAGATATTAAAAAATATTCTAACTAGTCTCCCTTTAATAGTTAACTAAATAGGTCCTGTTTTAAGATTAATAATACCTCCTTTATAGGCTATCTAATCTCCTAAAATTGTTATAAGTAGATATAGGTATTCCTTTTATCTATATGGTAACCCTATCCTTTCTACTACTACTAGTAATATATAGTTTCTTATTGCTTTACTATCTATTAGTGCTTTAAACTGTTAATCTTGCTATTTAATTTTTAAGTTTAAGTGTTGTCCTTAAACTCCTTTAAGGGTTTAAGGCTCTACTACTAGTTCCCTTTAGTCCTATAGGCCTCCCCTTTTCCTAACTATTAGCTGCTAGATCCTGCTTATACTTAGTCTACTTTTAGCCAATACTTAGTTTGTTTCTTCTCCTCTATATACTAAGGATAAGTATTCTCTAGGCAGTCCTACTACTATTATCTATCTAGGTATTGTTCCGTAAGGAATCTTCTAGGTTAAAGTATTAGGTCCCCTTAACTCTGTACTTCTATTAGGTGCTATCTATATATATACCTAGTATCTCTAAATCGTTTTTCCTCTAGTGCCTAATATATCCTTACTAAGTACTTCCGGTTTTTATCTTTTGGTGCTCTATATATATTACACACCTTATCTATATAAGCTATCCATAATAGTGTATAATGCGCTAGGTGACTTAGGTTAACTCTTAGCTTATCTCTGTTTTTAAGTTTAAACTAATACCTAGTTAACTTAACTACTGGTATTTCTACTATAGGTACTAAGATTTATCGCTTACCTTTCTAGTCCCTAGATCCCTCTTCTAGGTTTCTTAATATTATAATTAATACTCCTTTAATATAACTTATACGTTTTTCTGTAATAGGTTGGTCTTAGACAACTTTTTTGTCTAGCTATATATAAAAGTCTTCCCATTTATTATTGTGTTATTGCCTATACTACTTTCTATATAACTGGTTTAGTATATATAGTCTATCTATAAGAAAGTACCTTATTATTGCTGCGCCGTAATATCCTTTAGTATATCTTTTTTTAAACCTAACTAGAATATCTAGGTCCTTTTCTTATTCTAGTTTATCTAACTACTTTACTCTAGGCGTCCCTATACTAGGCCTATTAGTAACTCTTTATATAAGTACTCTATCCCTTATATAACCTGGTATAGCTAACCTCTTATCTAGCTTTTGCTCTTATTATATAATAATTCTTTACCTAAACTTATCTATAGTTTCCTGTTTTCTGCGTCTTATAGCTAAATCCTTAAAGTCGTCTTGCTTCTTAATCTTAGTATTAACCTTTTAATCTTTAGGCTAAATACTATATTTACCTAGAACTGCTATAGTCCTTATTTATTTCTTAAAATCTTGGCTTTCTATTAATGTTTTTACTTATTTCCTAAACTTGTGGTTCTTAAACTTGCGTCCTATACTTATTTGTTTATTACTAAACTAAGTTACTGCTCTTTCCTATTAGTTTTTGTTTATTATAGGTTTTTAAGCTATTTTTATTACGTCCTATAAGTCTAGAGCTTTCCTTATCTCTTTTTAAGAATCTTAGACCTATAGCCTTTTACCTTTTATAAGTAGTAAGCTAGCACTAGCAGTTATCTGCTTACTTAATTATCTCTAAATATTACTCCTTCCGTCTTATAAAGCGATAGATGCTATATTTAATAGTGTTATAATACCCGTTACTAATCCGCGTTTTATAGTGGTTTTAGTCTCTACATCTATTATATTACTAAGGTATAAGTACTCCTAGTTAGCCTTATTTTCTTCCTTATTGCTATTAATTAATAAGTACTCTAACTCTATTGTTATTATTGCTAATCTTTGTTTATATATTACTTTAATATCTTAATCTAGCTTATAGAGTTAATTTTATTCTTTATCTAACTCTCTAGTTTCTTTAAGCCCTTTTAACTCTAGCTCTTATAGCTAATAGCTTACGCTATACTTAGCGTCTTTATAAATTCGGTATATATTATTATAATAAAACGCGAAGTATTTAATTGAATACTCCTTAGTCCCGCGCAATATCCCTATATTTATATTATTATACTCTAATAACCTAGTGCCCTTTACTGCATAGTTACTCTAACCACCTCTATAGTCTCTAGCGAAATAACCTTATTTTCCGCAATTTATATAAGCTCTATCTTTAAACCATTTTTCTTATTATAGAGTCCGCCTAAATGTCTTCTACTACTAAAATCCCTAGTTTGGCCTCTGCTCCCTAGTTCTATAATTAATAATAATTCATTGCTTAACGTCCGATTCGGATCCCTATTGGGCCCACGCGGACTACTCCTTATTTACATATGGGGAGAAAACTCTATTTAAGAAAGTAAGAAAACCCCGTAATCCATCTCCCCGCCTTTTAGGACTCGCCTATAAGGCGCCTACAAGTTACCTATGGTGCTCTACTACTTTACTTTTTAACCTCCTTAGGAACTACTGCTGCCGTAACAAGCCTACGGACGCGCTAGTATTGTAAACTTAACTCTACTACTATAGAGTTATTAGGGGGCGCCTAATACTCGCCCCCTTACCTTTTATTACCATTTCCTTTGCAACCCGGAACTGGTCTAGTATACTTTAGTTAATAAGCCACTGGGTAACCACCTTAAGACCTTTTTATATTAAGAGCAGTGTATTATAGTTCTCTGTACTAGCTACTAAAAGTATTACTTCTTAGTTAGTGCGTAAGGGGCATAATAGTATTACGTGTTTTGGTGTCTATCTTGGCCAACTATATTTGCATCTTAGGCTACCTACTAGGATACCTACCCAGTAGAGCCAGTCTTTTAGTCCTATTATTTCTATTCTTAAGAGTGTTGCTATTGTATTTTCTGCCTTTATTAGGCCTTCTTGGAGCCCTTAAGTATTTACCCCCTATGGCGTTAACTATGCTATGGCTTGGGTTTCTCTTGCCTAAGATAGCCTCTATACCTTTAACTCCTATACGCCTCTCTAGAGTTGGTCTAACCAGTATTATATTGCGGTAAATGGTTTCCCGGCGTTCTTTTATGCTCTACTTTGGCTCCTTTCTCTCTCTTACTATTGTCTTTACTAACCTCTTGCGCGTCTCCCTTCCTCCTTTATATAGGCCTGGGCCTTAAAGTAGCACTATTCTTCTTCTACTTTCTTTACCTATTTCTCTAATATATCTTCCCTACTTTAGGGTTATTGGTTTGTTCTCCTATAGGGGGCCCTAGGGTCCCTCTATAGTTTATTTAGGCGTGTCTTAATATACTTTATAATATTAGAGTTGCGTTTATTTTGCGCCCTTTGCATTATAGCGGCTTTAATATATAGTTATAGGAGGGGAATATTGGCTTCCTTCTTAAGCAGTACTGTGGCCGTTCGCTTATACCCTCTTATTATACTCCAGAGGTAGGCTGTTTAGACCTTTTGGAGTGGTTTAAGGAGTAATTTAGGGGGGCCTTTTTTAGTTTCTTTAATGGCCTAAATACTGGACCTATACGTTATGGTTAGCCAGACAACTGCTGTGTATAGTAGGCGTGACCTCTAGAAGCATAGTCCCTATATAGAATTAACGATCCTGGATAATGCAATGTACTATACTTAGCCCTTACGGGCCGCTTACGCCGTATATACGCTCTACTGGAGCTTGCTATCTACTTATACTCCTAATACCCTTAGGCCCTAAACTAGTTAACCCCTAAAGCCTTAGATATAAATTAAATGCTAGAGATCTACAGATTGGTTACGTTTTCTTATAAAATAGATTAGCTGGTATTTCTCTGGTAAGAATTAGACTCTATATTGTCTTGCCTATTTTATATAGGTGTTATAGGCTTTCTCTAGTGTTCTACAATTCTCTACGGCTGTTGGCCTGTATATAATTAGGTTTGTGTTGTTAATAAAGCCTATCCCCTAAATCGCCCCTTAAAGGAGTTAAGTAGGTTGCTTATAAAGAAAAGGAAGAGTATAGGCGAGAGGGGTGATCTTTATAGTATTCCTATTGCAACTGTAATAGGGGGGCTCTAGTATCCGCTAAAGACTAGTAATATTTCTTTCTGGCCTATAAACCTTTAAATAAATTGTATAATCTATTCTGGGAAGCCCTTTGCCCTAAGGATATATAGGAGGCGCTTGTGGGGTATGTTGTTGTAGGCACTACTAATATCTAAGCTAAGCATTAATACTATGAAGTCCCTTCGCATCGCCTATGTAGATTAAATGGTAGTAGCAAGTAGCGTAAGTGCTAATAGTGTTAAGCGGTTCTTTCTTGCCCCTATTTAACTTTATAGTAGTAGGGCGTGTTTCTTAGCTATATCTGCTATGCGCTCCACTATTACCCTTTTTAAGATCTTACTAAGGGTATTTTTTAAGGCAATAGGGTGGTAGCTTCCTAGGGTTAAGTAATCTACTTTGCCTTTTTTTATAGGATAACTATTATTATAGATCTTCTAAGTTACAGGTAGTAGCCTATAGCAAAGTATGCTTTGGCTATATCTATAAGCTAGGGTGCTATAAGTAGTCTATAGGTCTTTAAGGCCTTATTTGGAATTCCATTTAGTCCTAGTGCTGTATTATTTAAAAGGCGGCTAATGGTTCTGGCTATTTTCTTTGTTATTATATTGCTGTTAACCCACAGGCAAGTTACTAGTGTTTTACCTATAATGTTACTAAGGTCTGCTAGAGCTGGTTAGGGGAAGAACCTTTCTATAAGGATCTTTGCCTTTTTATTATTGTTGTTAGTAGCCTGTGCTTCCCCTGCTCTTTGTAGGGGTAGTAGGTATAGGTCTTCTACTAGGCGCCCTACCTTTTTCTTTACCTATTTTGCTATAGTCTAAAGGCCCTTATTATGGGGGAGGCTTGGGTTAGAAGTGTACTTGTTTATAAACCGTCTCTAGTTGTTTTTTGCTTCTTTTTTTAGGGTATTTTTCAACTGGTTTTTTGTGTCTTTGTATTGTCTCTTGTCTTTAGGATTATAGCTACTTATGTATTTCCTTCTTGCTTGTTATTGGCTAGTAATAAGAACCGCGCATTATGCGGACTATGCGTATTACGCGTAGGGGCCCAGTTTTAAGACTGGGCAGTGCTCTTTTAGCCTATTTTTAATTGCTGCCTGGATCCTTTCTAGTCTTTAGTTAATTTTCTTAGGGGTGGCCAATAAGCCTCGCTTATTTAGTACTGGGTGGATTTCTTCTAGGTCTTAAAGTTATTATTTAACTATATTAAGGAAACTGTCTGTCTTAAGCTTTCTTATTACGTATCTTTTACTATTTAGTTGCGCCTTAATATCTAGATCTAGCTGTATCTAGATGGGGATATAGTTTAGGGTAAGTGCCTATTTTTCTTTGGGGTTGTACCTTTTAAGTCTCTAGTATAGGCCTTTGTCTATAAATATAAGGTTAATTATACTTCTGGCAGTGCCTTATTGCCATATAATTGCTCCTAGGGGGGTGGCTAGCTTAAGGCCCCAGATATCTATAGCTTTTAGTAGGCACTCTGCCTATTGTTTAGCAGCAATATAGATACCCCCCTACCGCGGGTGGTGGAGGTTTATATCTCTTAATAGGATAGACTCTGTGCCTTTAATTTCTAGTAAGCTTATTACTAATATAATATTCTCTATTTATGGGACCCCTTTAACTCTTAGGTTATACATATTAATAATTTATACTAGTCCCCTGTATGTCTGGATTATTATAACTGTAATATCTAGGTTAACTACCTACTATAACTATAAGGATAGGCTAATAGCCTTACTAATTATAAAACACACGTATATAGCTACTTTTGGTTTGTATAGAAGCTGGAATCCTTAAGGGCAGTATATTAATTATATATAGGTATTATAATACGGCTCTTATATAGTAAGGATATAGTATTTCTCTAGGTCTAGACTGTCTAGTAGGGGCCTTACAAGGCGGTAGTTTGTATTACCGCAGTTGTACTGTATAATGGATAGGTAGCGGACCTCTGGTAGGGGTCCTTTGTCTTTCCTTTATTCCTTACTTCTTCTATTTTTACTTTCTTTAGAATATTTAGAACTTCTGTCTCTTATATCTACACCCTAGTCGCTACTTATTTTATATAGAGCTTTCTATTTCTGTATCTTGTGTTCCTACTAGCGCTTCTAAGTCTAAATCTGTTATTGACTCCGGTTCTTCCCCTAATCTTACTAATTGGCTATATGCCCTTTATAGGTTGGCTGCAAATGTTATATTTGCCGCGTTAAGTCTAATTCTTAATTATCCTGGTCTTAAGCTTACTATAGCTGTCTATAAGGGTCTTCCTATAGGGCGTCCTCTCCCTTGTGTCCCCTATAACCCTTAAGTCCCTAGTTAGTCTGGTGATATTGCGCGGCGTTGCTTCTAGCCTATTAAGGCTTGGGATGGCTGGCCTAGCCCCCTAGTATTAAAGGTAGGAAACGCTGGGAAGGCACCTATGTCCCCCTAGCTTATCGCCTGTTGTTTCCATTTATATAACCTAGCGTGTAGTTATTCCCGTAGCTGTTAAGCCCTTGCCTTCTATCTCCTACGCCTTATGTGTGCTTTGGTGGCAGTTTACGTATTTTGTTTGGTCTTGATTTAAGCAGTGTCTTATATTATAGGGGCCTGCACAGTAGCCGCAGCATACCTATACTGCGTATATGGTTTGGGTGTGTCCCTATTATGTATAGTAATAGTATCGTTCTAGGCGTAATCTGTGGTTGTAGAGCCTTGTGTTATATATAAGGCTATTTATAATTATTCCTTTTTAGATAAGGAGTTTTTGCATTTTTGGCGTGTATATGCTAACAATAAGGGAGCCATGCGTTTGGCTAGTGTCTCCCTAGCGAGTCTCTAGCGACCCTTATGTCCTCTTATTATTTTTATTATATGCTTAGTTTGCATTTTCCTGTTAAAGCTATTGGATTTAGGTAATCTTAAGACCTAGTATAAAGTGTTCCGTTTATTTTACTATCTTATATATAGTTGCTGTGTTGTCTGCCTAGCGTCCCCTTTTTACCCTAAGGCTTATAGGAACCGCTAGGACTTTAACTGGGTAATCTTTACAGAGTACTTTTATACTAATATATTCTCCTAGCCTATCCCCTGCCCTTATAGCTTGCTTTTTTACCTATTAGTCCTTTAGGGTAACTCTAATGTCTCCGCTCCTAAGGTGTTGGACTGCGATAGCGTTATGGACCTCTTTACGGATCTTTATAAGAACTTCTGTTTTTAATTGTCCCCTAAGCCCCTCTACTTTTTCTGTGTTTGGTTATATTGTAATTATATACCCGGTTGTTGTCTTAAGGGGGGTAGGTTCCCTATGCTATAGGAGCGTAGCTATAGCGGCCTAGGTGCGGTTTGCTAGTAAGGAGGGGTTTTGTTTATTTTTAATTTTACTTAGCCATTAGAGGATTTAGTTAAGGGTTTACTAAAGGGGCGCCTAAGGTTTACTAGACTGGCGGAGCTATTCTGCTAGCTGTATTAGTTTGTTATAGCTAACGGTTACTCCCCTATAATTATAGATACTAGACGCGTCTAATAGGCTTTATATTTTATCAGATGCCTTCTTAATAGAGGTATTTCCGCTTTATAGTGTGGTATTCGCCCGTTCT
>Ga0307507_10000521_pt1 | contig 81343 bp, 73 predicted proteins | sample 7_EM_MG_FD_207223 | JGI IMG/M metagenome (GOLD analysis project Ga0307507, IMG submission 207223) | Populus trichocarpa ectomycorrhiza microbial communities from riparian zone in the Pacific Northwest, United States - 7_EM | ecosystem: Host-associated > Plants > Roots > Unclassified | place...
TAGATCCTTCTTCTAGGTTCCTTAATATTATAATTAATGCTCCTTTAATATAACTTATGCGTTTTTCCGTAATAGGTTAGTCTTGGACAACTTTTTTATCTAGCTATATATAAAAGTCTTCCTATTTATTATTATGTCGTTGCCTATACCACTTTCCGTATAACTGGTTTAGTGTATATAGTCTATCTATTAGAAAGTACCTTGTTATTACTACATTGTAATATTCTTTAGTATATCTTTCTTTAAACCTAGTTAGAATATCTAGATCCTTTTCTTATTCTAGTTTATCTAACTATTTTACCCTAGGTGTTCCTGCACTTGGCCTATTAGTAACTCTTTATATAGGTGCTCTATCCTTTATATAACCTAGTATAGCTAACCTTTTATCTAGCTTCTGCTCTTACTATATAATAATTCTTATCCTAAACTTATCTATAGTTTTTTATTTTCTATATCTTGCAGCTAGATCTTTATAGTTGTTTTACTTTTTAATCTTGGTATTAACTATTTAATCTTTAGGCTAAATACTGCGTTTACCTAAAATTGCTAATATTCTTATTTATTCTCCAAACTTGTAGTTCTTAAACTTGCGTTCTATACTTATTTATTTATTATTAAACTAAGTTACTACCCTTTCTTATCAGTTTTCGTCTATTATAGGTCCTTAGGTATATCTTATCTTGTTTTAAAAATCTTAAGCTTCTCTTATTTTATCTTAAGAATCTTAAGCCTATAGCCTTTTACCTTTATTAAGTAATAAGCTAGCACTAGTAGTTATCTACTTACTTAGTTTCTTCTAAACGTTGCTCCTATTGTCTTATAAAGTGATGGAAATTATATCTAATAGTATTGCTATACCTATTACTAAACCTTATTCTATAATAGTCTTAGTCTTTACTTTAGTTTTAACTTCTTTAAGGTCTATATGCTCCTAGTAAGCTGCCTTTATTACCTTATTATTGGTAAATGCTTCGCCTTTATTAAATTTATTATCTTTAATGTCCAATCTATAAGCTGGTTTATTAGTTCCTTTAAACTTAGATAATAATAGCTCCTATAGCTAATAGCTTGCACCGTACTTAGCGTCCTTATAAATTTAGTATGCGTTATTATAACAATATATAAAACTGTTAATTAAATACTCTTTTATTCCTTATAGTGCACTATTATCCCTTTATATATATATGCTGTCTGCTAGTCTAGTTCCCTTTACCGTATAGTTACTCTAACCACCTCTATAGTCTTTAGCGAAATAACCTTATTTTCTATAATTTATATAAGCTTTATCTTTAAACCATTTTTCTTGCTATAGAGTCTACCTAAATATCTTCTACTGCTAAGATCCTTGGTTTAGCCTCTACTCCTAGGTCCTTTAATCACTTAATTCTTAACCTCTAGGTTTTTATAGTTTTTTTTCCTACCTTTAGGTTTCTTTAGTACTACTTAAGTCTATTAGCTCTACGCCATTCTATAGTTTTTAACTCTATATCTGTCGTTGCGTACTCTGCGCCTTATATAACTATAGAACTCTATCTTGCCCTCTCTTAGCTTATTCCCTTTAATAGATTCTATTATTAATCTTTATTAACTAATCTATTAACTCTCTTAGAGTATCCATATCTTCTATTAAAATAATTATGTCCTAGACTTTAGCCTTAAGTCCCTATTTATACTATGCTATAAGCGCCCTATTATTCCACTTAACCTATATAGCTAGTGTTTAAAACTATGTTATATACTTAATTACTAAAGTGCGTTATACTAAGTTCTAAAGCTTTTATTTTGCTATAGTTATAGCCTCCAGGTCTCTAAATATCTATATTAGTTATTCCGCGAACCCGTTCTAACTGGCAAATATATACTATACGTCTTAGTTAGTAGTTATTATGCTATTGGCCTATATTTCTATAAGATATGGCTTAAACCACTTAAGTGCCCTCCCTATTAGGAACAATCCTATATAGGCTACTTAATCCAATAATATTACTAACTTTACTCCTTTCTATATTACCTTAAAGTGCATCTATATAAGAAATCCCTTAAGCTTTAACTTCTCTCCTAAGAATTATTTAATTAAAGGTAGCTTAATTTTTACTACTCTAATTCCATTAATGCGTTCTTTAAGTATCCTATTATTATCTTATAAGTAATTAACTATTTCTTATAACTAACTTTGCGTAACCACTTAAGAATCCCTATTGTCTATACTGGTATTACCTAGCCCTAAGGTTATAGCTGCCGTCAACGCCGTTATAACTAGTGCTCTGGGTGGCATGTTATTTAATCCTATTTAATACTATAACCTTAGTAGTGAATATATAACAGAACCTTGTAGTAGGAACTACAGTAGGTTCTATTATTAGGCTAGGTATATAGGTAAGAACAAATTAACAACGTAATAATAACTAGTGGAGTAGTTGCCTAATAGATTAACTCTAATTATATTCTAAGATTTACTACAAGGAGAGAAGTATCTATAGTAGGGACTAAGGTCCTTTAAATATATAACTATACTCCTAAGAAATCCTCTCTTATATATAAGGTACGTGTTATCTATATTAAACGTAACATCCCTCTTATTTAACATAGTTAACGCGTTTAACACTACGTGACCTTAGTTACTATTCCTTGTTATATAGTTCCACCAGATCTATCCTGGACTATACCTATATTAACCAACTAGCTTCCGCCGTCTCTTCTCCAAGTAGTTGTAACATTATACTTAAAGCGTCCGTAACAACCACGCTAAATATTATAACTTTTCTATAGTAACTAAGCAACCCTAAATATTATTAGGCTAGCTTTAAATTTAAAGTAATTATAGAACTTATATTTCTATATATAACACTATACTAAGGATTATAATATAGATTGCTTAAGATATGGCTTTATTATAATATAATGGCTCTATACCAATTAATTAATCTATAGCTCTAAAATCTAGATCTATAATACTAAAAACAAGCTTAAAGCTACTAATTTTACACTAGCAGAATAAAACTTGGTAAGAGATTCGGGCAGTAAAGTTACTACTAAGTATTACTGCCTAGATCTTGGCCATATTAAGCAAGTAAGCATCCATTAAAATCAGGGCGGTTTATCTTGGCGGATAAATTCTAGATAAATTACACGGAAAGACATTACTGCTTTCAAAAATATCGGTAACTTGCTAAGGACGCAAAAGAGCCGCATCGCCCCCTACCAAAATTTGTATTGAGGGGCAATTCTTTTGATTTTAGCTACCGCAATTAAAGTTATTATGGGCCGCCGCCTTCCAGATGAAGTTGTTTATAGAATTAGGATTCGTATTAAAGCTGGTAAGGCAGTACTAGCCATTGCGGAGGCTGTAAAGGTAGCCAAGAAGACGATTTATAAGATGCAATTAAACTTTGATATTTGGGGCGAACCGTACGCTCCTCCTACCGCTGTTCTTGGGCGACCGAAAGCTCTGCTACCTTACCAAGAAATGGTAATATATAATGCTATGGTGTTGAGCTTTTTACTAACTGGTTTTATAGAGGCTTCTTAACTTCCTTAAAGACAGGCCGACTGCGTATTTAGATGAGATGCAGGACTTCCTATTCGGTACCGGAGGTTGAGTTGACTGCTAGGCTCACTGAGGCGATCTACAATTCCATCCCGAAAAATGCTGTCCCGGTACACATCAATATCTCTTGGGATGGACTCCTTATACTCTGCATCAGCTCAAACGGTATCGAGCATATTCATCAAGCCGAAATTACCGACATTGAAATGGAGAGACACGTCCTTCGATATTTGAAGCTGTTCCGAGATGTTGAAAAAGTCTTAGCCTTACCATCGCTTACAACTTGCCAAGGTTTGATAGAACCGATTTCTAACATTATAACCACACCAATTCCACGGTTTCTCGGGGACCGGGGGCACATCATATTTATTCCCTCGCGGTCTTTGAACAAATTCCCCTTCTCTGCGTTGACTTTGGACGAACAGCCGATCTTCTTGACAAAGGACATATCGATGTGCCCAAGTCTAGCTTCGCTTCAATATCTCACTGAAAAGCCAAGGAGCTTCAAAGGGGGCGTTGGGGTGGTATTCAACGACGATTCTGACGGTTACCCTCTCAACATCTCGGCCAGCGCGTCAATCGGAATCGCGAGACAGTTCGACACTGCCCCACTCCCCACCAGCGTGATATCACATGCGGACTTCACCCAGCTTTACGAAGCATCCGACGTTATGTTTATTGCCACGCACGGGAAGCAACACCCCAAGTCGGCATGGAAGTCATCACTGGTTCTCCAGCCACCGTTCCGCGTTCTCGACCTGTCCCGGCTCCACAGCCAGATCGCCCTGGCCGTTTTCGAAGCCTGCGTCAGCGGCCTCGGCGAGGAGACTGTCGGCAATGACATGCTGGGATTCTCGCACACCGTTCTTTCCTCCGGCGCATTGGCGTTCCTTGGCGCTTTGTGGAGCGTCAGCGACGAAGCATCGGCTTTGCTGATGGTGTACTTTTTCCGCGCCCTCAAAAAGTCCAAGGGGAGCGTGTCGATTGCTAGATGCTAGCGCACAGCACAGATCCAGCTGTACAATGCAGACTCCCAGTGTTGCGGTGACACTCCAAGATATAATCAAGCAATGTAGAAAGGCGGAGAAGATAGGGTTTGTCTCGTCGGTACTGTCCAAGAAATTCAGGGGTACTCTTCGGGAGGTAATCAAGATCATCGGGGAGGAAGAGGCAGCCTACAAGCATCCTTTCTTCTGGGCGCTCTTCGCCTTGGTTGGGCATGGAGGGCTGCTCATCTAGGGAGTGTTTTTGATCGTACTAAAGATGGCCTAAGTAGAGGAGAAACTAAAGGGCAATCAGCACATTACAGCTAATTGATGTGTTAACCTCTTGAAGTAGGATTTGTTTCCTATAACAGTTATTACATACCATAGTAGTTGTCACAAATTGGGCCGGGTCGCTGATCCGACATTCCCATTCCCACAAAAGCCACCAAATGTAGATGATTGAAAATTCAACTCGAACCATAGATCGAAGAAAGCAAATGCCCAACCGGCACAATACTTTCACAAATAGGCAGATTCGGAATTCCTTGGGAAACAGGAGTGAGTTTGTCACTTAAATAGGCTTCCGAGCAACAACCCTCCAACAAAAGCACCTAGTCTGAGACCTCTGCTGAAGTTGTTCCCTATAAAGACATTGCCCTCAACCGTAAGGAACCCTTCTACCCCACAAGAGCCGTCCGCATTGATCAAGAGCCTCTGCCCGGGTACGGGGTTTATGCCGGCGTTTCGGAGGCTAGCCAGATCCTGATGTGGCAGCTCTCTGCCGTTGGCGAAAATACTCGTAAATGTCGCGCCGGAAGCGTCGGCGCGGAGTGGTCCGCCTAGGCACAGACCGGCTCGCAAGACCCCGGAGCTGGGCCCTCCTTCGTAGCCCCAGAGGCCGCTCCTGGAATCATACCTACAGAGCAACGTGTCAGGAAACGGAATGGGTGGCGTGAGCGATGAAGGCGGCTTACCAGTATCGTGTTGGTGCTAGGTTGACCCCCAAGGCCAGAAGTGATGTAATGGCCACAGCATCCAGGGCCGCGCCGTTGACAACAACGCCAGAGCTTGGGGCAGGCGGAGTAGGCAAAGACTAGGAGGGTGTTTGATTGTAGTCTGAGAAGGACAGTATGAGTGAAGTTGGTACAATCTTGCGTGGGCAATTCAGACTTACAATGATTGTGAACGGTGTAGTTGTTGACAGAAATCGGCTGAGACGAGTAATAAGAATGACCGTAATGTTGGCCAGCAGCGTGCGGCGACGTAGGTGGGCTATAGAGGGGGCTTAGCACTGAATAAGGAGTGACGCTTCGCGGTTCCGAAATGACCGGCCTGAGGACCGACGACGTCACTGCTCTGCGGACTTCGCGAGGAAGACGAGGAACCTCTTCGACCTCTTCGTGGTTTCTGATGCTGGGAACTGCCGGTCCGCGTGATATTGCCGCCACCGGGGTCGCGGCTGGTGACATTCTGGAGGATGCGGATCTTGCCCTCGAGAGTGATGGGGTTCGAATCGACGCCACTTGCCGTGGTTGAGACGACAGACCAGTAGCTGGATTGTCAGACCCGCTGGAACGTCCCGAGAGCGGACCAAGGAGGTCTTCACCAGGGGTGTATGAAGCATGGTCCGCCCGCCTTTGTTCAGATGGAGCCAGATCCGCGTGTTCTTCAAGAAAGGCTTCGAGCATGTTGTCGATCATTCGGGATGGCCCGGCTCTTGTAGGAGTCATTCGACAGGCAGGGCACGTTAGGTGTTGTCGCAACCATTCTCTCACGCACCAGCCACAGAAGTAGTGCTCGCAGTCATGTAGCTGCACGGGTTGGTAGAGAATATCGGTGCAGATCTAGACAGAAGAGTAAGTGACTGGAGTAATTTGGGGTATGTGGGGAGAAGCCTAGTACGGCGCAGGTAAGTTGTGCTTCCATGCTCGATAGAATGCACACGATATGCTCTGGTTGAGCTGGCCGGCCGTCGAAAAGTGGGAGTAGAACTGTAGGCACAGAGATGAGATAGAAGAGACGAGACGCATGTAAGTAGCCCCTCCACTGTCATGCACAGACTGCGCCATGCTAGGCAATCGATCGAGATTTATTTGCTAGAAGGCTGCCGGTGCTCAACTCGCCAAGATCCCAACAATCTTTGGCATACATCGTATGCGCTCGAATCTCCAAAAAACCAGAGATTTCAACACCTGCTATTTAGATTATACTCCTAACATATACGTAAGGCTTAAGTTTATATACAAAATAGAGTTTGTATACTAACTTTTAGTGTTCTTTTAGCAATAGATCGAGTTCCTATATGCGTCCCACGCTCTTAACGCGATCTCTCTCCTTTAGTATAAGCACGAATAGTTCAATACTCTCTTCTTGGCTAGCAGCTAAGTATTATTACTAAGGAATGTAAAGTATATACTTAGGTAGTATATAATATATAGAATAATATAAGCAGATATAGGAGCGTTGTAAAACCTTTATATTTACTCCTTATAGAGTAAAGTATGTAAAAGTAAGGTAGTAGAGCACCACAGGCGACCCGCAGGCGAGTCCCAAAAGGCGGGGAGATGGATCACGGGTTTTTCTCAAACAGAGTTTTCTCCCCACATGTATATAAGGAGTAGTCCGCGTGGGCCTAACAGGGATCCGAATCGGAGGTTAAGCAATGAATAATAATATTTACTTCTTAGGCGACCCCCTAAGCTACTAGCGGCGGATATAAATACTATATTAGAGTAGCTACTATATAAGGGCTAGGGATAATAAGTAGAGATTATATATTAGCTTACCTTTGAACAAGGAGTTCTTATAAATTAGTTAACGGTATCGCGAATATTGTAAAAGCAAGGATAGAGTGGATAGGCTATATCCCTTCCAACGGTGGTGTCCAACGGGAGTTGGACCGTGCGCGAACACCTTGATCCTATTGATTCTATTGGCTAGCTCTTATCGATAACCGTAGGACGAATTCCACCGTCGAAAGGGATATCTCACTGCCACACCAACCATGTTTCACCAAATCATCTATAATGCATATCAGACGAAACAGTACGCCGCGCGCTTAACTTGGTCATGCTAAGTTTAAACCTCGCCTCTGGGTCCTTTAGCCTGCATCTCAAGCTCTTCTTCCCTCCAGATCCCGCGTCTTTGCAATACCGATGACCCTGGCAGAATCCAAGTGGGCCCAACGACGCTCAAGCCGTACGCGCGCTGAACGACTTGTTGACGACAAGGATAAAGTCTTCCGCCTTCTTCGCCGCTTGTACTGGAAGGCGGAGGCGCTGTGCTGCTCCTGGAAACGCGCAATCGACGTCTTAAAATGCAACGATGCCGACAGCAAATCAGCCCAACACCATAGCACTATTCTTGCATACAATACCGGAAAAGATGGCGATATAGTACAAACAATGTTCAAGCTTGATTTCTTCGAATTCTATGTGTTGCTTGAAAGATACATTGTGCTATGCTTGGAAATATGCGGTGTCCGCGTTTCACGAGGTGACCTTACAGGAGGCAAGTCCTCTACTCCTTCAGCGTCCGTCTCGACCTTCAGTTCCCACCGTTTCCATGCGAATCTCCTATTCGCACTTGATCAACCTGACTGTCCCTTGCACGAAGCGCTCGGCCAACAGGATGTGCGAATTCATCTTGGCCAAGCGAAGGAATACCGGAACCGCTGGAAAGACGCCGACGAACAAGTTGAAGATAATGGCTGTAACGGACATAATGGAGTAAGCAAGAGCGCTTTGCAGGAGCTAGAACTGCCCGTCATGCTCAGGACTATTCTTGATGGGCTTGATAAGGCAAGGAAGATTGTCGAACTCTGTGAAGCTGCTGATACTGGAGTCGTAGTGGGATCGAATGGGAAGAGTGGGGTTAAAAGAGCCAAACGCCATGTTGAGTATGAGTTGGATGATGAGGAAATGGAGGATGCGCCATGGGAGGCCGTGGAGGATGCCATGGAATGGGAGTGAATAGTGATGACGTAAGGTGAGACTGGTTATAAGGTAAAATCCATACGCTCCCGTGTCTAATCTATATTAAGTTGACCGTATAGAAAGGATCTATGGAAACGAGTATCCTACGACTCATTTTTTTCCCTCCCCCTTGAAGATGCATCTCACTTATAGAGACCCTAATGACACAGAATTCGTACTGCCCATTTGGAGACACAGTCAGTATAAGCTGTTCAGTCGTTTCCATATGATGTTTATTTTAAGCCCGAGAACTTTCAAAAAGCACTCAATAATTCTGAAGCTATTGTACATTACTATAGATGCACTGTACACTTCTTATTCTCTTGGCCAGCTAACGCTTTCCTATTCATTATCTCGGGCAAGTAGCAATTCTTAAATAAGATATGATAAGAGACAAAGTCTTCCCTCTTTAGCATAATTCGGCTCGAGTTTCGTTTAGCGGAGGAAAAAGGATCACGCACTTCCATATAGAACAAATATCTCATCATCCAAATTTCGGGTGACCAAAGTCCTAAGAAATCTCGCCGAGTGACGAATAGTCTCCACTGCTTTATACTAGTACACACGGCAGAGCGTAGAATTAGGCTATTGCTATATCTAGACGTAACAAGCCAATTGGATCACTCAGATCATTGTGGCTCAGCTACAATTAGGTCGAATCATTAGACATTCTAGTCGTCCAAATAAATACCGGACGCTCTTCTAACCCTTGTGACCGGCTTTCTCCTGTGCCAAGAGATGTTGCTGTCATTTGGTGCAAGAATTGCCGATCACCGAATTAGTTTTATTCCTTGTGGAGGCTACGTGGGTAATGTCATTGCAGTGTTGTTGTACAACACCACCAATTTCTCAAGGCTGATTTTGTTGGTAGGGGTTATCTCAGGTGCCTCAGCCGCTTCTCCAAGGAATTTGTGGCGTTGCATGGCCCCACTCTCTTGCCACAGCCCCACTCTGCCAACTCGTGCAAACTCCTGAGCCAATTAGCGGCACGCACTAACTCCTGCAAACTCCTGAGCCAATAGAACGTCGCGCTACCCCCTACCACCCCTACCACCCCAAAAATTCCTCTGCGAAGCGTCTGAGAGATTATAGGCGCGCGTTTGCTGTAAACCGGGCGCGATTCTTAACGTATACCAACTTCAAGCAACTACAACGAGGTTAATATAGCAGCTATAGCTACAGTTCGCGATGCAATTAAATTATAATCTCTTCTTTTATTTAATTATAATAATTGTAATTAGCCAACCACTGTATTAGGGGGCGAGATACAGCCTTAAAGTTTAAAGATGTGTTTTTGAAACCGGTCCTCTTCGCCAGCTACATTAAAACAATGGCCGTACTCTACCACCACTACTCCGTTTCCTTCTAAATTTACGGAGGCGCCTCTTCTATCCTATAATAACCAGCTCACCCGGTTAAACTAGTAGGTATAGATTTGCTTCGCAAATCCTATCCCTCCGTCATGCTGCGCTGCGGGGGCTGCTTCGTAGCAGGGGGTAAGCTTTGGGCAGAGCCTCGTGCAGAGCTTTAGTAGAGCTTCGTGCAGAGCCTTGTGCAGAGCCATGTGCGGGCGTGCAGACGTGCAGACATTCGTACGGGCGTTCGTGTGGGTGACTAATTGATTAATCAATTGTATGGACATTTATAAAGCCGTTCATTCGGGCGTTTGGTTGATTGATCATATAGACGTTTATAGAGCCGTTCGTGTAGACGATTATAGAGTCTTCCTAATATATCAGTGCTGCGTATTAGAAGAGCTTTGGAGCTCCGTATTAAGCTTCGAGTAGAGCTTCGAGCAGAGCCTCGCGTAGAGCTTTTAAGCAGAGCTTTTGAGCAGAGCTCCGTGCAGAGCCTTGAGTAGAGCTTCGAGTAGAGCGTCGTGCGGAGCTTCGAGCAGAGCTTTGATAGAGCTTCGAGTAGAGCCTCGCGCGGAGCTTTGAGCAGAGCTTCGATAGAGCTTCGAGCAGAGCCTTGTGTAGAGCCTTGAGTAGAGCTTCGAGCAGAGCGTCGTGTAGAGCTTCGAGCAGAGCTTTGATAGAGCTTCAAGTGGAGCTTTGATAAAGCTTTGAGTAGAGCCTCGTGCAGAGCTTCGAGCAGATCTTCGAGCAGAGCAGAGCTTCTCTATATAGATCTTGTATTTAGGCTTGTTTTTGAAGGCCTTGTATAGGCGTTCGTGCAGGCGTTCGTGCAGGCGTTCGTGGAGGCGTTCGTGGAGGCGTTCGTGTAGACGATCGTGTGGGTGTTCGTGGAGGTGTTCGTGTAGACGTTCGTGTAGGCGTTTGTGCAGGCGTTCGTGTAGACGTTCGTGTAGGCGTTCGTGTAGGCGTTCGTGTAGGCGTTCGTGTAGGCGTTCGTGTAGGCGTTCGTGTAGGCGTTCGTGTAGGCGTTCGTGTAGGCGTTCGTGTAGGCGTTCGTATAGACGTTTGTAGAGACGTTTGTAGAGATATTAGGGGAATAATTAGGCTCTATTGCGGATGCAATATATAGAGTAAGAGATAAGCTTTTAAATAGAGGTATTGGCAAGCTAAGCAGCGCTATATTAGGGGGCGATATACAACGTTGAAGGCAACAGAACCGTACCCACCAGCGAGGCTGTACAGCCCTTACAAAACGCGCCCATAATCTCTCAGACCCTCGGAGAGGAATCCACCTCGGCGCTCTATAATTGGCCACTAAAGCTAGCGCAAGCGCTAACGCCTGTGGCGTACATTAGGCTGCGGTTCCGGTTGCTAATTGGCTTAGGAGTTTAAAGGAGTCACAGGGGTTACAGAGGTGTGGCGGTGCCAGCCGCTAATTGGCTCAGGAGTTTGCAGGAAGTGAGGTGGATTTTCTCTCCGAGGGTCTGAGTCAACTGAGATAAGGTAGGGGGACGTGGACATCCACAAGCTTCCTATGATCACGTGATAGATTCGCTTGTTTGTATATGTTCTCCACCTTATGGAGCCCACACCATCATACACCTGCGTTCCAGTGTGATAGATATAATGCCGCGTTTTCGCTATCAATTCATCTCAAATACCGAAATATCAGATTGTCAACGAAATTAAAAATACAATGAGTAATGACGGAGTAAATTGGTTATAAAACTTCGTGAGTAGCAATATTACTAGGCACAATGCTCTCTATTCCGAATCAACCCTATTATCCACAGTGGCGATTTTGCTTGTGAGAATGGGCCAAGCATAATTTGCCGTTGCATCTTTCGCGGCCTAGGTAAATGCCCTGGTATCATCAGTGCTAGTACATCATAGCCGTTGTGCTCAACAACCGTTGGGTAGGAAAACGCTAAACATAGTGTTTACTCACAGCATATTGATATTGAATCCCCTCTCATAAGCAACTCGCGCAGTGAACTCAACACACGCGCTTGTTTCAATACCCGCTAGTACAATTTTGGTGATATCGCGTTGACGTAGCTAGAACTCAAGATCTGTGTTCCCGATCGAATTTTTAAACGTGGGCTGGCAAGATAATTTATATGGGCGTCACTGCTCGGATGGAGGAGACGGAATTAATTAATTGAAGCTTGCGACGCAGACATCTCGAAGAGCTCCCTTTTTAGGTGTACACCACTCCATTCTGGGTACATAATCTCCGTCGGGCTTAAGAAACTCTCGCAGGTCGATATAGCCTGGTGCAGCAGTAAGAACTACCATTTTCGCAATGTAAATTAGGTAGGGGTGGGTAGTATCCCTTGCACCGATAGGTGCCCCAAAGTGGTGGTCCGTGCGAGCAAACACTAAAATCGACGTCGTTATCAAATGAGGCTCTGGAGGAACTCTTTTCTTCGTTCCTGTCGGCCATTTAGGGTATTAGGTTGATGGAATAAAGTCCTCTATTAGAAGCTTTATTTCGTACTATAAGTAGTAATATAACACCTATAAAGCTTGGTCTATCTACTTTCAGCTAGGTAGGTATCAATTAAATGATATAAGCTGGCTGGTAGGTAGAGACACAGAATTATACAAGTAATCTATTTTATTCAAGGTGGCTCTAAGAGCCCTAATATACATAAGAGAATTAACCCCCTACAGGGGTCCCTAGAGAGTGATAATATAGGTTAAAACCATACTAATACTGATGTCGAACAGCACCCGTTGCACCTCTATAGCAAGGCTACCTCCGTGGCCAACACACCCCCTTAGGTCTGGCGCAGAGCGGCAGAGCTGGATTACCGGATTAGGTAGTTATAATAGACAAGCTGGTAGTAAGCTTTATAATTTAATTATCAGTTTATCAGATGTCTAATATCTTAAAGCCCTACTACTTTAACAAATTTTTAATAATTTTACTTTAAGAGAGCTTTAGTTAGTCTATCTACAGCTATCTCGCTTATTAGTACCCATTATACAACAAAGCTTCCGTTTTATACCTCTTAGTAAAGCCAGAATTAATAGATATCTACGTATTGGAGTTTTATAGATACTATAGAAGTCTCTTTTGTCACAATCCGTACTAACTGCTAATTATCGCAATTAATAATAATATCCTGTTCTAGATCGAATCTAATGGCTTTAAATATCCGCACTATATACTTAACCTCCCTACCAATATATGAGAGAGCTAGAAGTTCTGCCTCTGTAGTAAACTTTGTGACTACCTTTTATCTAGTTGCCTGCCATGCTATAGGCCTATTAAACAGGCTTATTAAGAAGCCCTATAAGCTCTAATATATTGGAGCATTATCAGCAAAGCTAGTATTAGAAGCAGCTTTTAGAACCTAGTTTATCTTATATAGCGTAATAGTAGAGAACTTAAGAGCGAGGTATCTGGTATTATAGAGATAGGTAAGCAATCTATTAATCTCCGCAAGATAAGCTAGTAACGGATTTTATAAGAACTTAGCTAGCTTACTAACTAAGAAAGCAACATCTGGTTATATAGTAGATGTAGGATACGTTGCAGAACCTATATGGCGTTAATATCCTTTTATCTAATTTAGCATAGCTTCTCCCTTATACGGTGTTAATTCCTGGCCCAATAGTAGTATAGCTGATGGCTTTAGATATTCTAGATGGTATATTAAGACTAGCTTCTTAAGATACTAATCTAGACAGAGCTAGAGCTTTCCCTTTTATTAATCTCGCACAACACGAGTATTTAGGAATAATGTGAATTAAGGTATTTAGCATATCTTAAATCGATCTTATAGCTGCTATAGGATGTCCTGCATCTATTAATAATAGCTTGGGTGTCCTATAATTAGGATATCATCGACGTAGAAAAACACAAAGATAGGTTTAGTAGGGTGTATATAGAGATATAGCTTATCTAGTACAGCTTTTAAACCCATACTCTATAAAGCAGCAGACATTTCTAAGAACTATAATTTAGGAGATTTCCGTAGTCCGTATATTATCTTCCTCAGATGGAGAGAGAATTTAGGTAGTAGGTCTATACCCTTAGGGGGAATAAAATAGACCTTATTATTAACTAAGGCGTTGATAAAGGCGTTTATAGCGTTAATCTGTATAACGTCTAGGTTAAAGCCAGCGATTAAAGCGTAGAGTAGACGGAAGGTCTAATAGGCTGCCATAATAGCTTTAACCTCCTCTTATAAAACTGCTTAAAGGTCTCTGCGGATAACTAGACGAGCCTTAGATTTTATAATAAAGCCGTCCAAATCTTCCTTATATGTAAAGACCTATATAGTAGGAAGTTGATAAACCTTTTTAACTAGCCGTACCTCGTCCTAGGTCTGCTTTCCGGTTAAGGCCTTTATCTTGGTATAAGCAGCTGCTTTGAACTCTATAGCGTACTTATAATTAAGCATCTCTTTCTATAACTTTGGTGGTGGTGGAAATTCGTCTTAATATCTATACGTCTTTATAGCAGCAGTATAGAAAGCGTAAGCCAATGGTGTTGTATCTAGATTAATAATATTATTACCGTTACTAACTTAAACTATAAAGGCTTATTATTATAGATCCTAATTTGGCATATCTTTCTTCTTTGCTGTAGGCCGCTTTTTACGGCCAGAATATCTCTTACCCCCTAATAATAAGCCTGCTGTTGTCTGAGGTTCGGAATAAGGTGTAGGGTCTATAAACGGTAGTTTAGTGACTTTAGAAGTTAACTAAGTGGTAAATAATATCTGTGGTGTAGATGCTATAGTAGATGGTAATTACTAAGGCGCCAAAGACGCTAATAGTTTAGATGGTTCTAGAGTTAGCTCTAGGGTAGGTAGCTAATAGAGTTCTTCTGTTAAGATTTAAATACTTTTTAACGTAGGAGTAACATTAATATTTACTAAATATGGCAGTCTTATATCCAGTTCTTTATTAAAGTTCTCTATCTAGTCCCTACTACCATCTTAAAGATTATCTAATAGGTTCTAGACTTGTTAAAAACGGTCCCTTTAAGCCTGTAAGATAATAAGGTGTTCTGGTATTTTAGGAGATTGATATCTCTTTAACTTATTAATTCGTACATCACAAGATCGGATAATGTGGTTAATGGTTAGTATCTATATCCTATAGATATTTAACGCTTTTATACCAATAAGATAACCTATTTGGGCTTATAGCTTAAACCTTACCTTCCTAGAAATGCCGTGTTTAATAAGCATATAGGTTAAAGATCCGGCTATATAAAGTCCTACTAGCCATGGCTTCCGTTTATATAGTATCTTAAATAGGGTCTTCCAGTTGATAGACTTAATAGGAGTTTAATTAAGTAGGAACACTATAAGGAGCACGAACTTAGGCTATAGATCCACGGGTAACTTTGCTTTAATAACAGCAGTCCTTACTTATTTAGAAATAGCTCTCCCTAACCTCTCTATAGGTCTATTTTAAGTAGGAGTATCTGGTGTTAATTGCTTAATAATACCTCTATTAAGCTGGATAAGGTTCTTTACCCTAGCGCCTATACCTTGCTCCTTATCTATATGCCAAATACGGATACCTTAAGCATTAAATTTCTTCGCAAATGCTATTATTAATTTAAAGAGTAGGAGCAGCGTCTCTTCCTTATAGTTCTTAATAGGAAAAGCATGATGGTACTTTATATAGTTACACCAAAAGTAAGCTATATACGTGTCTCTATTAAACCTGTCTTCTTCTATAATAATATTAAAGTGTACATGTTTAAAAGGGTAAGTTCCCTTTACGGATATTCTATAAGATATCTACTGTGTTATCTTTCCAAGAATATATGGTTTATAAAGTGGTATACTGTATAGAGTCCTTTCTCTGTCTGTTTTAACTACCTTGACCCTATTAGCCGCAGTTAACAGATAATTCACCGATTCTATATCATAGTGTAGTAAGTGTTAATACCATACTCTGTTATATGCTAAGGTCTCAAAGAATCTAGTAGATGTAGCGTAGGCAGTAGGAGTAGGTGGTAAGCAGGTGATAGTATTAATAAAGTAGAGACCTCTGTATTCTATAAGGTTAGTAAATAGGCTTCCGTTATCCTTGTAGCGTAGGTGGTTCGTGTATTGGTCTATAATTACTTCAACCCTATAGAGCTTCGCTGCGGATATTAGATTGGTATAAAAATACGGAGCGTATGCCATATTCCTTAATATTAGATACTAAGTTAGGCGTTATTTACCCACCTTAATTGCTAAGTTAATATTACCGTATCTATAGATTTCTGCTCTGGCATCTCCAGCTATTGCTGTAGATATATATGGCTTGAGGTTACGGAAGTATCTAATATTATTACAGAAGTGGGTGTCTGCTATAGTGTTATACCCCTAGGTATTGATTAACAACAGATCTGGATGTTTCTGCGATGATAATAATAAGTAGGATGTTGTTATAGCAGCTACTATAGCTTAAGGTCTGTCTAGATCCTTAATCTTTTTAGTAGAAGCTGGAGACGTCCTTAACCTAGGGCCTTCCTTCTTAATTTACTTGACCCTTTTATTGTAATACTACTTGTTTATTGGGCCCTTGAGCTATTTCTAACACCTTTATAGATACTTATTATTTGGTACAAAGTTGGGACCTTAAAGAGACTAAAACAGTTGCTTGCAATTCTTTAGCTTATAGGGTAAACTATAGGCAAAGCACTTTAACTTAGTTGATTGAGAGGGTACTAGGGTAGTAGATGTTATAGGATCTGCAGCTGGCTACCCTAAGAGTATAGTATGGGCGTTATATCCCGTATTTAGATGCTTGTAGAGGAGGTTAAATTTCTTAATTATTATTACTATTTTAAGCTTTTCTAACCTCTTCGCTACCTTTTAAATGAAGGCATAATATAGAGCTAGATAGATCTCCTTATAGTCCTAGATAAAGGCTTATATAACGCTGCTTTCTATTACCTCTATTAACCCTTTCTCTAGCTCTTCTCCGTTCTGAATGATTATAATATATAGCTACAGCCATAATTCTAAGCTCTGGCGTTTAGGCCCTTATTTCCTTTTCTTAAGGTTGTCTAATACCATTTGTTATAATATAGCCTGTAATAGCTTTGCTACCTTTTTTAACTGCCTTAAAATCGAATATGGTGTGGTAAGATTCTTAAGATATCCTAAGAAATTGGTGCCTATGGTGGCATGCAATAATACTATAAAGGTGTAGAGCTTCTCCTCCCGCTTTATATAGTCCTGTCGTTATAGCTTGTAGAGCTTAAAGAGCATTCTCTATGTCTCTAGAGATTACTAAGGTTGTTGTCCTTGCTGACTTAATAACCCAGGTGTAGCTGTTCCCGTAGACGGAGTTGCTGCTGGATCTGCAGGAGTTGCTACTGGTGCTATAGGAGCTGCAGGGTCCGCTGCTGGTGCTACAGGGTCTGCAGGTGCTGCTATAGGTACTATAGGAGCTGCCGGTGCTGCTATAGGAGCTATAGGAGCTGCTACTATCGTAGGTATAGCTGGCTCATTGTTTTCTTTGATTTCGTTCTCTGTCTTATCTGGGTTAATATAGTCCCAGATCTTTACAAAACTTACTTCTCAGCGGATAAATTAAAACTATATAGGCCAGTCTTTCTGGGTTAGTAAAAGAGGGTTTATAGAGTCCTTAGTTGCCATATTGGCTTTTATTTTAAGGTTACGTAAAGAGACGCGCTTATATGTAAAGCATGTAATATTTTATAACAAACTATGCTTAAAGAGGCTTAGTGGTAGTTGTCTAGCTACTGAGATCTCCCTGGTGCTTAGAAGGTTACCAGGCTCATAACTTTCAGCCAGGTAGGTATTAATTAAATAACATAAGCTGGCTGGTAGGTAGAGATATAGAATTGTATAAGTGATCTGTTTTATTCAAGGTAGCTCTAAGAGCCCTAATATACATAAGAGAATTGACCCCCTACAGGGGTCCCTAGAGAGTGATGATACAGGTTGAAACCATACTGATACCGATGTTGAACAGCACCCGTCGCACCTCTGTAGCAAGGCTACCTCCGTGGCCAACATCTACAAGAGTCTTTGGCGACGATGTTTGAAGTTCCTAGCAGAATACTAACCGCCTCTAAATGATACCACCTTATTGGCTAAGCTTTGGCCACCACCTTGGGGCACAAATTATTGGTGCAAGGGATAATCCTGGGGAACAATCTAGGTTTAAGTACTACTATAGTTGAGCGAAATGGTTTTATTCCCCGGCAGAGGGTGCGCCACATTCGTTCTCGACCTCTAGCATGGTGGACTTTGCCATTCCACGCACCGTCGATTCCCCGATGCATCCTTACAGGAGTAGTCAAAAAGGGCCCCCCACTATATAATGAAACCAATCTCCTTTCTTCCCCTGTGGTCGTACTAGAATTCATCTACCGAACCAGCCTGTCGGCTGCTTTTAATCTGTCGATCATTCTGTCTTTGCTACGTACCTAGTCATTCATACGAGATTGCCACCATGTCCACGGCACCGGTTCCAGCCTCAACCTCATCAACCCGCTTGACAGAATTGTCGACGCTCATCGCGCAAAAGACTGCCCAGATTGAATTCTATCTGGATGCTAAAGGCCTTCCTCTGCCCTCTTTTGACGCCAATGCGCCGGTAGAGCTGGTCATTGCGAGGGAGGACGAGGATGTGCAAAAGATCAGGATTGAGTTGCCTGATCTGACAAAAGAACTCAGGGATTCGATAGCGGGACCAACTGATTTAGTGAGATATTGAACGTGGGATGTAAGTGGATATTTTCGCTAATGGAATTTCTGATTATACTATGAGAGAAGGTATCTCAGCACTTGAAAGAGAAGAAAATGTATCAACACCAGGAGCTCTAAGTATTCTAAGGAGCTATTTAAATTCAATAACCCTTTTTGATATGTACTCATTTTACATGTCTTCATGCCGAAGTTAGATGTACAACTCACCCCACCCCTTGATAGGACAACCGCAACAACATCTCCTCCTCGCCATCTACCACTTCAAGATTGCCTCCGCCTTCGCCGCCGACAGCACCATCACATACTCAGAACTTTCCACATGCACCGGCCTTGACGAATGTAACCTCCGCCGCATATGTCGCCGTGCAATGACGAATCGCATCTTTCACGAGCCCATAAAAGGCACGATTGCACACACGGCGGCCTCGCACCTGATTGCAGAGGACATCCAAATTCAGTCCTGGATCGGAGTGCACCTTAAAGACCTGGGCAAGCCGACCTTGTACACGATAGACGCAATGGATAAGTGACCAGGCAGCGAGGACCCGCTGCATACTGGTATTTAGGTCGCGTTTAATACCGATACTGGTTTGAGGTGTTGGGAAGTGATCCGGAGCGGCTAAAACGGGTTGGAATTAGCATGAAGAGGGTTGTAGGGTATGAAGTTGACTTCCTGGCGGAGCATTATCCATGGGGCAGGATTGGGGAGGGGACGGTTGTGGATGTAAGTTCGGATCCCATTTTTGGTCTCACAGTATTGGTCTGAGCTCACTACAGGAGCACACATAACTTTGCATGGACTCACACTCAGCCATTATTTCAAAATCCTGACTGATTATCCCAACTTCACCTCATGTCCTATTTGTATTATTCGGAATGTTTTACAGGCCTAGGAGATCAACTGCTGATCATATTTCTAGGTCGGCTACGGCATCAGTTTCACCCCCTGTCCTCGCAAGAGCGCACCAATCCCTTAAATTCATAAACCAAGGCCTAGCCCGCATGAGCACTAGAGCCGAAGCCGGGATCCCCGAAGAGCTCCGCTCCCGCGCCTCCTTCATGCCGTATGACTTTTTCACGCCCCAGCCTGTCCGCGGCGCAGACGTCTATCTCTTCCACTGGATTTTCCATGGCTGGAGCGACGAGTACGGCGTGCGAATCCTACGCAGCCAGATCCCGGCGCTTAAGAAGGGCGCGAGGATTCTGATCAATGAGTGGTGCTTGCCGGAGCCAGGTGGCATGGTAGATGGGATGAGGGCATTATGCGGTGAATCTCTCCTCTCCACTAGCACAGAAAACCTAACACGATGCCGCAGCACAATGGACCTGCTTATGCTTACAGTGGTTAATTCGAACGAGCGCGATCTTGACATGTGGCGAGAGCTCTTTAACAAAGCGGACCCGAATTTTGCTTTTCTAGGTGCGAGCCAGCCGGAGGGCTGCCGTATGTGGACGATTGAGACGGTGTGGGATCAGGACAAGGAGTTTTCGGAGAAAGATGCTCTCCCTGGTGCTCTGTTCTGAACATGTATTCTACAATTTAGCTATAAGCAAGAGCAATCATATCTCTTAGTCACTTGACACCGAATGGAAGAAAGGGTTGAGCCTGGGTCCTCGTCGATATGATATGAAAAATGTCTGAGACCAGGGCACGTCGATTGCCGTCTGTAAATTATTCGGACTTGACGGCTGTCGACTATTTAAGTCTATCTCTGGATAACGTAACTTCGGCAAGAAGGCAGAGAAAGACTTCAATCCTGCTGAATACCATAGACACCAATGAAATAGGTAGAATACTATTGAAAACTTAGACCTGTGCTTTTATCAATATTCAATACTTATCAATGAGTTTTGAATATTGACAAAGGCACTGACTTAGACTAGGTAGCAATTTCGTATGCTGGTCTAGAGTGCAACGTCCAACATTGTGGTATAACTAGGCTATAAAAAGGTACCCCTAGGGTTTTAGACTAAGTTGATAACGAACCACACCGCCTGTCCTGATGATTACAACGTATACGTGAAACATAGCTTGCTAAGATTCAACCATAAGGTATCGAAGGGAAAGAAAGATTGAAGAGTAGAATTATCGAAAAGAGTAGTACTCCTATCCTAATCGAACACATGAGCCATACTCGTTCAGCATCTGGCCAACAACCAAGAAGCCACCAATAGCAGGACTAGCCCCACTAATGTACCCGATTAGTGTGAGAAATGGGGACCACCACTTTCTAGAAAGTTTCTGATGCTTCCGGTCTCCTTGCTTAGATCTCTGCAATAGAATGTACGAGAACCCAGAAACGACTCCAAATGCAAGCCAAACCATGGTCCATGATCGCTGGTTAGGAGTGCTTGAACGCGGATGGAAGTGTGACATAGCACCGTTAATGATTAATGGGATAGTGCCGAGGAGAATGGTAAGAATATACTCTAAAACTCTCTTTCTGAGGAACGTCTTGCGGCGCGAGACCAAATCTTCAAGTTCGATATTTACTTTTTGAAGTTTTGCGGAACTCTCTGGGCGTGTTCGTCTGATACTATATTTTGATACTTCTACTGGGCTCGATGCGGATTTGAAAGGGTTGCATGATGGTACCCGAATAACAGGATCACATTCTGTAGTTGCATCTTCTAGGACTACCCAGGTTTTCTCTTCCCCAACGGAAGACCCTGGCACGGATTCCATTGAGACTTTATCGGAAAAACTCAAATAATGCAGCGCTGTTTCTGGACAAAGTCCTAGTTGACTTGGCATATCGGCCAAAATACGAAAGCGAACCGATAGTTCATCGCCGAAGGTTTGACGAAATTCCAAAGGCCCAACGATTTGGCTCAGGTCGTGAGTAGATCCTCTTATATCCAAAACGTGCTCTTCTTCAAGCCTACCTACGGTTCCACTGAAGTATCCAAGGGGCCGCTGACGCGCCTCGTCCATAATTGAAGACTCGACAAGATAGGGAGCAGGATAATCTGGGGAGCAGAGGTTACCAAGGAGGTTAACTATCGACATGACAGCGTACGGGGCGACAGTGAGGCCGAAGGCTGCATATCCATATCGTGCTATTTGGTCCCCGCGTGAGCGATACAATGTGGAAACGGCATAGGCTGTTTGTGCAAGAGCAACCAGGGCTTTGACAAAACTGTAGCTGCAAGATATTGTGCTGGATCCAATACCTCCATCAAGATCCAGGATAACAGCGTCCGGTGGTACGAGAGCTAAACTATACCCCTCAGGAATTCTATAAGTGCCATGCACTAATTCTGTTATGACATAAATAGGGCGTTTGAAGGTCGAATAGCTCCAAGGAGTCTCATATACAGAGACGTGTGCAGCAGATCGATCAAGTGATGGGTGAGGGAAGTCTAAGCCCAGTTAGCGCAGGCAAGGTTCCCAGCAAGGTTAAGCTAGTGCACTTACCTGTCTCCTTTGGTGGTGGATATCGGAGGACAGCGTGTGGCACGCGCTCGCCAGCGGCTGGTCTCCAGTCAGGGGATCTGACTAGCATACATAACGCATCGGTTCGAGCAGCTTTCTGCAGCTGAGACTTCGCAAAAACAGCTCCGCTCAGCATGGCCTCTATGCCCCTGAACGCGCCAATCGTAGGGAATAGCAGACACCCTACCACCGTTACAGCGAACTCGAAGGGTCTCTCTCCTGGCCTCGCAATGACTGTTGCAGCGTGGGCGACATAATTGAGGAGATAAAAACTAACAAGGTCTGTCCACCTTGTCGGTGTACATAATAAGTTTGGATCGCCATGATCCGAAGTACCTTTGGGGAGGGGTAGAGTGACGTTTTGAAGCGCTGCTGCGGTTACCAATGGGATAATAGAAAAGGAAACTAGAACGGTAATTAAAGAATCTGAATAAGAGAAGCACTCCATTGTGAGGAGTTGCCGTTCATCAATGACGGATGGAGGAAAACTCCGTCGACATAGGAATATAACTACAACCGTAGAGTTTCGTATTACTCCGCCTCATTACTGTGATTCTGCCTTGCAAGTCACATGGCGGGGAAAGGCGTATCAAAAAACTGCCTGCAGTAATCTCGTATTTGATAAGATAACAGTGAAGGAGGTGGTGAGAAGTATTTCTAGTGGTGCTAGTAAAGTTAGCTTTCCTCTTAAGCGGGCTCCCAATGATTGTTGGGCTCTTTATGGCCGCAAATAGAACTTCGCGAAAAGTTGTTACTGATCTCAGTTGTTGTCTAGGTTGGCCTCTAAACCACCCTGGACTCTCCACTTTGGGAGATGTGATGTTGAAAATTAGATATGCCGTGACTGAATGGTTCGAGACATCTGAAACTTATGTGTGGCATGTAATAGAGGTCGTCACAGCGAGACCCTGAAAAGCCATGGGAAACGCTCGCTTATTAGTTCCTTTCTCCATGTTTTATGCCCGAAACCGTTAGCGTTTGATGCTTGGTAGTTTGCACATAGACGTAGGGATTGCTCAGCCACACTCTTCCCAAAGAATCCCATTCAGGTCTTTCGTTGAACGCGCACTTGGCTTGCCACTTCTCCTTTATCCTCTCAGATATTTAATCTCTACATGCCGTAATACTTTTTCTTTATCTTCTCTTCTTGCACCTCAAAATCCCTGCTCCAATCAGCGCGGATCACACCAAGCCACACCTCCAGCCTAACCGCGCGGTTCCGACCCTTTAAAAAACCCCGAGCTGCAAACCTCAACATCACCACCTCATCAATGGCTCACAAATACGTACATCTCTGAATATCCTTGCAACATACTAAACCTCAAACCTAACATTTCCTAGGACGCACCTCCTGGCCCGCCTCCAGGGTTACTCCAAGCACCTCCCGCCGCTTACCACGACACCCGGCCATATCCTCAGCCTACCCCCTCACCCCAGCCTTACTACCAGTCTCCACCGCCAGGAGTCTCCGACCGTGAATACTATGGCTCAAATCCGTACGCTCAGGGTCCGTATCCGCCACCAGGGCCTTATGGCCAGCAGTACCCGCCGCAGCAGGGCATGTACTACGGGCAGGGCCCACCGGGAGGCTATTATGACAATCGCAGGGGAGGTGGAGGGAGCGGGCTGATGGCTGCATTGATGGCTGCATTGGCTTGCTGTTGTTGCGTAGACTGCCTCTTTTAAGGACTGGACTGCGAGACAACACTTCAGGGGAGAGGTGAGGGAGAGAGAGGGTAGGGGAGCAAAATGAGGTTGAATCACGGTGGAAGGGGTTGGGAAAAAGCCTAATAATTGCTCTGCCTGCCGGACGGGTTTCTGGGAATGTGTTGCTGCAAGGAGCTGCTGGAATGATTTTACCTGGACTTCTTGATAGCAAGGCGTCACCGGCTGGTATGGGCTTTGGATTAGCAAAGATCACTGGCCTCGAGGAATGCTTGACATTATGTTTCTGTTCTGAACTTGTACAATCAGGCATTGGTTTGTCTAAGGCAACAACAACCTGATATTGGTTTTTGAATTGTGCATTTGCTGTATAGTTACGTCTGTTATAAATATGCTGGTACTTAATTGATATTTTCGAGTTTCGGCCTAGGTGAAAGCATATCACTCACTGCAATCGCATAGCTGCAATTTGAGCTCCGAGCAGACAATCATCACAACTCTACAAACATATGGGCTTGAGTCAATTAAGGTTGAGTTAAGTAGCATATACCGAGACCGATTTCGCCATGTGTTCGGAGGAAGGAGGATCGATAAACTAAGGGTGACCGTTTCGTATAGTACAGTGATGTATAGAGGGGTAGAAACCGAACCGACCGACCAGATCTTCGACCGCATCGTGAGGACGTTCGCCGAAATCGACCGCAAAATTAGGTATCTGCCTCGTGCCGCTCGATATCGGACTGCTAAGATGATCAATTTTAAGAAGGATCCCGGAAATGTGGACAAACAAAACAATTTCGTAACCACCGCCGAAGTGAGGGAAAAAGAAAGAACCTGTGCCATGGTGGGGTTTATAAGCCAATCCCACACTTTTGAAACCGCCCAAGTTTGCCTGCATTTTACATAAAATGGTAAGTATAGTGTGGACAACTTTGAGCAATGCTCCCAAGCTGCTAATAACAGACAGTGGGTGGAGCAATCTACTCAGCGGTGTCAAGGTCGTCATGGACGCCTGGTTGAGGGGATTCGACTGCGACAGTCATGAGCTATATATCCATAGGGGCTGGGACTGGTTCTGGCGGCATACTCTTGCGGTCGTCTCCGTTAGTACCGTTCTCCCGGTCGTCTTCACGGTCGCGGACATCTTTCATATCCCGGTCGCGATCATCAGGGCTTCGGGAGCGATCGCGGTCACGTCGGTCGTAGTCTCGCTCGCGTCGATCATCCTTTCGAGGAGAATAGTCGCCACGCCCGCGGCGGGGGGGGGACACACTACGACGGCGAGGGGAGCGTTCACGGCGTGGGGGACGATCGCGACCAGACCCTGAGTCAAAGCGCCAGGAAGCAGAGGGAGGAGTACGAGCCCACTATTACATGTTAGTAAGAAAGCCAATTGTAAATATATATTACGGATATAAACAGTACCTCAATCTTTAAAAGGTCATCACGGCCAATGCGCTTATTATGCATCTCATGATAAGCATCATCAGCGTCACGACGGCTCTCGTACTCAACGAAAGCGAACCTGGCAATCTCAGTATCACTCTTTTGGTTGTTGCGTAGGACAACTTACAACCGGCTGGATGCAGAGCGAGGTGCCGGAATGTCGCAGCGGACGAGACGCCCATACCTTCGTGAGGATGTTAGATTTGGTTGTGATGTTGGAGCGATAACGGAAGGGACGACGTGTGTGAGGAGGTCAAGGGTTCGATATCGCTGCGCGTGCGGCTAACGCTGGATACATAGGGAAAGGAGGGTTTCATCGAGCGACCGATCAATCGATGAGGCAGGGGGAGGTAGTAAAATATGTGGTAGATCGACATAGATTCGGTGAACGACGAGGACGACGGCCGATGCGGGTTTACCATGCGTAGGAGACATACCGTTCGAATTCGTAGGCAAGATCGCGAGCGCGTGTTCCGTGGCCGAAGCCAGTAACGTAGAGAGTAGTGCCTCCGCGAGACATGGCGAAAGTTAAGGCTCAGAGAGCAGGGTGAGGAGAATTAGAGATCAGAGGGATAGAAGGGCGCGGCGGGAGTGCAGTAATAGGCCCAAGTGAGAAGAAGTTGAAGTTACAGCGAAAAGTGAACCACGAAAGAAAACCGTCATCAAATGGTCACGTGGCACATTAGTCAGTTTCCAGAGCCGAATCCGGCCGTCACTGCCTAAGGTTTGGCTTCACGCCCATTGTCGATAACTTCTATTCACTCATTGCTATTATCACACTACACTTGCACTCTTACTCATACACACCATATTCCGCTTTGAACCACTCTCCCCCCTCGATCTCTATATCATTATTCTATCTCTCACACATCCTCGCGCTGTAGGGAACCATTAGCATCGCCACCTTTGTTCTCCGCGAGGCCAGTCAACCGCGCCGCCTCCTCTCGCCGTTCCTCCAGCTTTCACCATGGCTGTCGAAGTCTCTGTCGGCACACCTCTTGCGACTGCCTTGCAGAATGTCGTTCAGCCAAGACTCGCGGAGGCCGGGTGGACCACCGGTGGGCTGGACGACTCTGCTTTGTCTGAATATATCATTCTCATGCTTGCAAACGGAAAGACGCAGGAACAAATCGCCTCGGAGCTGTCGAACGATCTTCTAGGCCTCGGCCCAGAGGATGACGGCGCAGTTAACTTCTCGCAGTGGTTGTTCCAACAGGTCGATATACTTAGCAAGCAACTCAATGGTAGCGATCAGGCTGGCGCTTCCAGCGCAGGCGAGTCGGGATCTTCGAGCAATCAAAACAATCAGAGCGAAGGGGCGAATGGAAACGGTCTATCGTCAAATCACGATGCTGAGATGGGGGATACGGCGGAAGCAGCAGCAGGAGCAATGTATGCCCTGATCATTATCTTCCGAACTCTTTCTACTACAGTACTAACATATCAATCAAGACCTACAGGTCCAAAAGCAATGCGAAATGGGAGTGCTACTCATAAGCCTCGAGACAAGCGCATACTGGGACAACTTAACAAGGCTATGGATCGGTCGGACGACTCCGCGCTACACAGGGTGCGAGGGACAACAGGAACAGGGCGCATCAACTCGCACTCCAGCAGAGAGCCACCCAGAGGCCCTAGAAGTCAGCTAAATCGCGGTATTGCTGCCGTGGCAAACGGCAGGGGTATGGGTGCTATGGGCACTATGGGAGGGATGAACGGAATGCCTGTGTCTCAAATAGGTCCGAATGGACCTATGAATCCTCTCATGAGTCCACAACAACAGATGGCGCTATTGCAGATGTACGAGCAGCAAGCTCAGTTGATGCAGCAATTATTTTCCGGACCGACGCCTATGCCTTTCATCAACCCTAACTTTCAAGGCGCGAACCAGGCCCAATCCGGTAAATCACTTTTCGACCGTGTTGACCACCAATCCCAGAGACAGAACGACAGGCGACACCCGCAACATTCCAATAAATTCGCAAAGAAAGAGCAACAGGATGAAGCCATGATGGACAGTGTAGAACCTGATGCTAACGGAGTGCCCTCATCCTCCATGGACGTTGAGGTCTCTCAATCAAGATCGCCTTTGGACCCTTCACAAACTATGTGCAAATTCAATCTGTCATGTACAAAGGCGGAATGCCCATTTGTACACCAGTCTCCCGCTGCTCCGCCTGGAACGTCGGTCGACATGAGCGACACATGCCCGTTTGCAGCCGCTTGTATGAATAAGAAGTGTGTTGGAAAACACCCGTCGCCGGCACAGAGACAGTCTCATAAGGCAGAGCAAGATTGCATATTCTATCCCAATTGCCGAGATCAACAGAATTGCCCATTCAGACACCCTTCAATGCCACCTTGCCGTAATGGAGCTGATTGCACCGTTCCAAATTGCAAGTTCGCTCACAGCAAAGTCACGTGCAAGTTCAACCCATGCAAAAACGCATATTGTCCGTTCAGGCATGCAGACGGCCAAAAGAGGGGTTCGTTCGAGGATAAAGTGTGGACACCAAACCATGAAAAGAAGGAGCATGTTAGTGAGAGGAAATTCGTTGATGAGGATGGAGAGGAGGAGCTTATTTTGCCGGGCAGGTCTAGCCAGGAGGTGGAGACTCAGATCATTACTTGATGGATATCCCGAAGGAATGAGGAGGGTAATGTGCAAAGTCATGAAGTTGGCCCAGGAGATCATTGATTTGTGGCCATGTATAACATTGGGATCTGGCGTTTTAAGGAAAGGAAGGCATAGCTATGGCTTTGGCATGATTCAGGGGATGAATGTTTTATGGAGTGGAAAGCTCAATCGATTGCGGGAATTGAGAGAAATTTTTTCCGTAGAATGGACTCTTTCACTTGGCCTGGGGAACTGGATCTCCTTGCCATAGTTCCTAGAAGCTATTATCTCGCGTCTTGAATTAGTGACCCTCATGTTGAACGCTATGCGAGGCTGAGTGCGCGAGCTCCATGTCATCTCGAAAATATCGCGTGCGTCACTTATAGCCAGACCACCGCCGCCGATTTTATGGAGAGCCACATCCTCCGAAAACCTACGCTTTCGTTCCGTACGGTGCAATGCGTCTCAGGAGGCATGTCAATCTCCTCGAGTCGTCATTAAAGCATGTCCCGGCCAGACCTGTCCTCTCCCCGCAATGGAATCGCCATTCCTTTTCTACCACTACCGAGGGGGCACAGCAAGAAATCGCTGTTCTTGGTGGGGGTATCACCGGCCTTGCCAGCGCATATTATATCTCTAAAGAATTTCCAAGAGCTAAGATTACCATCTATGAGGCGGGCCCGCGGCTAGGTGGATGGTTACAGTCTACACACGTTGAGGTCCCGGGCGGGAGGGTACTCTTTGAGCATGGCCCACGAACGCTTCGGACTGGGCTAAGCAGCTTGGTCACGTCGCATCTGGTACACTTGAACCAATTGCCAAATACGGAATATATCTACTAACACTTGACATGTAGATTCAGGAATTGGGGTTAATTGGAGACACCATCTATACCCCCAAAACTGCCCCGTCCGCGCTGAACCGATTTATATACTATCCGGACCACTTAGTACGGATGCCATCTCCGGGAATGACTCTCTTCGATATAGCGCGAATGTTACTTTCGGAGCCAGTCTTCCGCGGCCTTTTTACGGGAGCCTTAATGGAGATCTTTCGGGACAAGAGACCATCTACTTTGGCAGATGAGTCTGTTGGTTCCTTCTTCTCTCGACGAGTGGATCCACGAATGGCGAACAACCTTGTATCTGCGCTCATACATGGCATATACGCTGGTGATGCGTGGCAGTTGAGTGTCAAATCTTTATTCCCCCTGCCCTGGTACTATGAGGGTCAGGAGGGAAGCATTGCTAGAGGACTATATGAGAGGACACTACGTCCTGCTGGAGCACCATTTGTCATGATGCCTGTACGTGATAGGGATATGATCATGGATTTTAAAAATCAGAACCTGGAACCAGAGTTTGAGAGGTCATTGGCTGCATGCAGTGTATTTTTTTTTCGAAATGGCATACAACAGTTAGTCGACCGCTTAGCGGAAACGGTGCAGAAGAACGGCCAAATTACTATCAAGCTGAACACACCCGTGAAACACCTCGAGATGGAAGGTGATAGCAGGAAGAAGGTGAAGGTGCGTATTTACTGCCCAATGGACAAATATTCAAAAACTGACTAATCCTTAGATTTCTACCCAAAGCGAAGATTCGGCATCTTCAAAGGATGTTGTTGTGTCCACCATCTTCTCAAAGACCCTGTCCCAACTCTGCACATCAGATTCTAAAACACAACTCTCTGTCCTTGCCCAGACCCATGCCGTCACGGTTATGGTGGTCAACCTCTTCTTCTCAAAGCCCAAACTTCTACCCGTCGAAGGCTTTGGCTATTTAATCCCACAGAGTGTTCCCTTCGAACAAAACCCCGAGCGGGCTCTCGGCATCATTTTCGACTCTGACGCCATTAAAGGCCAAGACACGGTTGATGGTACTAAAATCACAGTCATCCTTGGTGGCCATTGGTGGGATGGGTGGTCCTGCTACCCCTCGGAAGGAGAAGGCATTAACATGGCGCGGACTCTGCTCGCCCGTCATCTACGGATAACCGACGAGCCCATCGTTTCTCGTGCCAAGCTGCAGAAGGATTGCATACCGCAGTATACTGTGGGGCACGATGGGCGGATGCAGAAGGCGCATTCCCAGCTACGGGACTCTTTCGGCGGCAGACTGAGAGTCGTGGGTAATTCGTATAACGGGGTGGGCGTCAACGATTGCTTGAGAGCGGCAAGGGATATTGCGAAAGGCCTTCATGAGGGTGTAGGATACGAGCCGAGCCGGACCGGGCTAGACCATTTCTTGGGCGAAAAGCAGTGGGTTGCGCAGGGTTCGATGCGAAAGAGGAAGGCTGGGGGCTGAGGTTTCAGAGGAGTTTGTACATATGTGCTTCGGTTGGGTCCAGAAAAGCTAACTGCGAAATACCTTTAGACTGATTATATATAACATTTTGGAGTCTATGCACTTCTCACATACAATTACTTTAGAATCATGCGTCAGGTCTAAGAAGTGTCTAAGGGGCTTATCCAAAGTAGGATTGTGTAGCAGCGACTGAACGGGTTATCCCTCACAATCTCATCACCTAGGGCAGACACAACAACTAACCCAGAGGCAACTGAAAAGATCCAAAAAAACTCCGGCAGCTAGTTATCAGAAGACAGGCCACTTCGTATGATGCTTGCGCGATTGACTACGTACACGTTGAAAGAAATTCGACAAGGATACCCTGCGGTTTTGACACTCCTATAAACTGAGTAGAGACTTCCCTTACAATTGGGCATCTTGTTGCATGATTTGAGTCTCCTACACATCGCGCCAACCTTCCTACGTGCCTTCCATAATTCGTCAGTTATTTTCCCAGTTAGTTTCTTTTGCTGCCTTTTTCGTCACTCTCCTAATTAACTTCAGCTCCAGCCTATTTGAAATGCGCTACCTCCCCACACATCTCATGCTTCGGTTGTCCCGCCTGTTTGTTTTGGATAAGGCGAGCTTCGGGGCCTTCTTGAGCCTGCGCTTACCGCCCTACTTGGTTTTCTTCGCCGATTCAGATAGGCTTCTCGATCCTCATAGTTTGATCCTATTGCCCTCCTCGATTTCTACCGCCTACTCTCCCCTGCGTTCTCATTATATTTAGGCCTGTTATCAAGACGGCTCGGTATGGCATCCAAGCGGCCCGCGTTGGGCATCGACGGTTGCGAGACGGCTGTATCCGCCGGGTCGACCGGCACGGCCGCGGATCGATGCACCGCGGTCTGGGTTGCGCTCACTGCGGTCACTACGTTCGAAGGAGCCGCCTTGGCTAGATGGCGTGTTTTGCGTCAGCACGTTATGGATACCGGCGAAGCGCTCGTCTTCAGTTCTCGGGCCACGTTCGCTGATTGACGCTGGACCGGTGGGTGGGTTGCGTGTGGAAGGAGATGGCCCTGGACCAGAACTTCAAAGCAGATTGAAGGACCTTCACAGAAGCTCGGCCATTGCCCCATCGAGAAGATAGAAACATGAAGGGAATAATGAAATGCTTTGGTAGCTACGTCACATCAAAAAATCACAGCTTCTCCTATTCATCTACAAGTTCAACATAAAGTCATGTTTTTGGACACCTTTTGAATTGATGGTTTCAATAAGCTTTAAAACTATCTCTCAGGATACCCGCGTCCAGCACGGCCAACCCAACTAGTCTGGAATTTTGGATAACTTGATCCCATCCATCATACAACATTAGCGTATTTAAGCGCCGCCATTACCCTAAAACCTAAAGCAGTTTCCATGATTTAGAGAAATCCGGTCATGACATCGTCAAAAGCGACCGAAACCAAAATCGTAGAGAAAAGCCAAACAGTCCAGAACCTCCCAAGGTGGTATCGATCAATGAGAACGCCGGTTGTTAAAATCGATAAAAAAAGATGAGAATAAAAGAGAATAAAAGCAAAAGGAAGAAGGCACAAGAAGGTTAATACAAGTACAACGCTTAGTCATCTCAATAAGGCTGGAACTTTTCTCATACCATGAACTCTTCGCCATCAGCATCATTGATATTATCGGGGATCCAAGGACCCCTCTCTTCCGCCATCGCACGATGTAGTGCCTCTGCTCTCTTGAGTGTTTGCGCATCCAGGTCGGTGACATAGCTCTTCCCAGCATCATCGATATTATCGGGGATCCAAGGACCCCTCTCTTCCGCCGTCGCACCATGTAGTGCCTCTGCTCTCTTGAGTGTTTGCACATCCAGGTCGGTGACATAGCTCTTCCCAGCATGTGGCGTGCGCTGCGAGCTGCGAGGCCCAGAAGGTGGAGGCGGCGGAATATCGGTTTGGAGTGGAGGAGCTTGGAATTGGTTTAGGCGGCTTGGATGAATGCCTGACATATCCTGAGCAGACTGTTCTGTGACAGGAGTTAGTGGCTGGACCTCCGGTCTATTGGGCAAAGCATGTGGTGTTCGACCTGGAGCAGATTGACTTGTTGCGCCTCTGCTATCTGGTCTTGCACCTATGGTGACAGATGGTGAGGCCTGTACCGGAAGATTTGATGCAGACTTTCCTTCCGGTGGCTGAGAGGTAGGACCAGCTGAGTCTGTATCCTCTGGCGGAGGATGTACAGCCAACTTGTGCTGTATGATTGGTGATTTTTCAGGGCTAAAGTTGCCCATGTTGTTGATATTGGTGAGGTTGGTGTTGACATGAGTTCGGTTCAACGTCTGTTGTTGAAGCGCCTGAGGCGGCGAGGGTGCGGCGTCATATATACCTGTAGGAAAAGGAAAAGGATAATGAGGCGCAGCTAAGCCTTCTCTATCCGGTGCCTGATCGTTCAAGGGGAGTCTTATATTGGGAATAATTAGACGACTGGAGACACTGTGTCTTTGCTGTGGCAATTCGGTAGTGACTGGCGAATGTTGCGTATGATCTGGGAAATACCAAGTATCGCTAACGCCGTCGACATTTGGAGGGAGTGGCGAGGGATATAGGCCTTGGGTTGCGATGCCTTGGTTCTCAGGCCACGGATATACTTATGCGGGAGCGCTCTCGGCTGATAACACGCCACCATTGTGTTGGCGCACGTTGCCCTGTGCTTCGGGGGTTAAGTAGTATTTCAAGTAGCCTTGGTCGCCGATTGGGTCTGCCTAGTGTCAGTCACCTTGAATCTAAGTATATTCTGGGAGTCGGCTATGAATTAAAGAGAATCTGGGTAACGATACCGTGCGGTGCCTGAGCGTTTGAGGCGGTTCTCTTCTGAGGCGCATTATCTGCCGCTGAAAGCTCATTGGAATGTACCGAGCTTGTCTCAGAACTTGCTTCGGAATCTGCACCGCGCGGCAGTGCTCCGAGGGAAACCTCTTCCATATGCCTAGCAAGATGTCTTGATATAGTGCCACCGTCTCGCATTGGTACTTTGAGACAGAGAGGACACTGTACGTCCTTGCCGTCGCTGATCAAGGCATGATCTAAGACAAGATGCTCAGCCCATACTTCCCGGCTTTTAAATGCAACATCGCCCAAGTGGCAACTCTGATAGAAGCAGGTGTACGGCTGTAAGTCATGGTAAAGATGCTTTCTATGGACCGTAAGCTAAGAACTTGATAAAGCTGGGAAACCTCAGCGGGGCTTAATACCTCCATTCGCGGTCACTCTTTACGCGGATAGACCTTCCGCAAGCGTCACAAGGGAAGGGTTCGCCTTTCTTTGCGTTTTGCGATAGAGGTGGAATCCGTGAACTACCTCCATCCGAGGACACAATTGATTGTGCATATGTTGTTCGCGCAGGCACTGAACTTCCAAGACCTGAATCATGAAATTTTGACGGAGAATATACTGATCCAGATGGGTCAATATCGATGGTCTCCTTTTCTACATTCGCTTCTCTTTCGGCCTGACCACGTTTATAGCGTGTCCAGTTTGCTTGTCCCAAGCGTTCAATTAAGTTAGGGTCTGCTTCAGGAAATCTTTTGCTGAGGAGGTCGGAATAGTACTGATGGGCCGTGCGCTCTTGCAGGAAATCTAGTTTCGGAACTTTCTCTCTATGCTCGGGATCCTCTATTGGCCATAATATTGAAGGGATTAGGTCAAGGAGACAACGTATCCCCACCTTCAAGTCTTCCAAGACTTCCTCAATAGAATCTGTGGGGAAATCAACTTCGGACTCATCACTTGTGTTCGCCTCATCATCAAACTCTGTATTTTCTGAGTTGCTGCATCGAGCTTCCTCTAATAGAGTTGCAATATCGGTTGTTTCCCATACGGAACGTTGCGCATCTGTTGAAGGGAGCATATAACGAATCAATCCTAATGAGACGCACAAAGTCAGTGCATAATTGTATCCTACGGATGCCGTGGCCTACTTTGAGAGAGTATCTCACTCGTAGAGATTAGTAATGATAGGGTAGTTTGTTGCAGATCCCGAGAGTACAGCAGGTGTTTATCAAGCCCTCCTCTAAGGGCATCAAAGTCATCGCCCCAAAGTCGGAATAGTTGGAATTGGTGCTCAACAGCCTCTTGTTTATCCTTTGATAATCCAGGACGCTTTCGGGAGGTTCGGATCAATAACGAAAAGATGTCAAGACCGCTTTTATAGAGGCGGCCAAGAATGCCTACTTCTCCCGGCTCGACATTTGGTGAGGTCTTCTCTTGCCATTTCTTTATTGATACAAACTTGTCCCATTTCGGCCCTGGCAGTATGTTTGGAGGAAGTAGCGAAGATGATGTTGACGGGAATGGTGGATGCACGTATTGTGGACGAGTAGGAACCAGGCTATCTTCCTCCTCGTTTTCAATATGCCGTTTAAGGTCTTTCCCTAAACTCTAATTAGATAAGTGTGTAAGAACGACTGCCATGAATAACTAATAACTAATAACTAACGAGTTCCCTGTCGATGTCTCTCGCCCTCGACACTTTTAGGGGCCGTGGCCCATGTGCTGAGTGTTTGGAAGTCTACATCGCTAGGAGGCGTCTCCATCATGGGCGGCCCTCTTTTTCTGGCCAGTTTGGCACAAAGTTTTGAATATCAAGGAATAGCAGGAGCTTAGTACACCTATGGATTAGCAGCAATTGTAGACGGACGGCAAGCCAAAGAAGCAGGAAGCGAACTGCTTTTAGGCTCGAGAAATGGAGATGCACCACGTCCAGGCTGAAGATTTGGTTCTGAGTAGAACGAGGCTAAGCAGCAAATTTTATTCCTTTTGGAAACACCTGCATGGCATAGCTTTGCTCTGCGTAACAAGGCTGAGGCTGAGCATTTGATGTCGTTGAATGAAGAGCTGCTGAAAATCACAAGCATCCTCAATCTGTAGGTTCCTTCTCATCTACTGTATTCTTCCTCCCTCTTCTATCAATTCTCACTCTGACATCATGTCCGGGGTAGAAGTCGCGGGATTGTTTTTGGGCGTCCTTCCAGTGGTGATTGAAGCAGTAAAAGCTTACCATACAACCTGCGAAAAGATTCAATTTTTCCGGCACTACTCTCGGGAAGTCGAAAGAATCCGGAAGCAGTTTCGCGTGCGACAGCGCATGTTCCTCAATGAATGCCATCTATTGCTACAGCTGGTAGTGGATGATGATGTGACAAAAGCTATGCTGGGAGATTTTGAGCATAGCTTGTGGAGGGACAAGGATCTCAACAATCAATTGAACAAATATCTAAGCGATAGCTATCAGTCTTGTAAAGACATCGTGGAGGACACGCAGGCCATTCTAGAGGACGTTGGAGAAGACTTGAGATGTTTCGACGCCATCGCGTCAGAGAAGTTGAAGGTGAATTTAGACGACCCGTTCCAACGCAACTGAAGTAACAATTCCTTCTTCCGGGGTGAATCACTTAAACACGCCGTACACCGACTTAGAGATTCCATCGTTATCTCATTCAAAAAGGAGAGCTATGAAGCTAGCCTGGCCCGCTTGCGTGACCGCAATGCTGATCTCAACCATCTTCGGTTGCAGATTAGAGAGTTCCAGCGGAAGCGGATCTTCACACAATCCTGCATAGCGCGCAAATCATTGCCGTCCCACTATTCAACGGTTCAAACAGCCTCACATAAATTGCATGAGGCATTTTCCACTGCGTGGTGTTGCTCTGATACTGCTCACAGTGCGCACTTCGCGAAACTCTGCCTTGAAGCGCAGGTAATGGACACCGTGCGTTTAGATCTGGCCATATCCTATAAGAAAACCCAAGGAAAGGGTGAATTGGTGCAAAGGTAATTCTATATAACTCGTATGCCTTACACAAAATCTGCTACATAAGACTGACGCCGCTCGTAAAAGTGATATTGAGCTGCCACCATTCTGGCTCTATGTTCAATCGACGAGCGTCAATAGTGAAACGTTGAACATACCGCCCACAAAGAACCTATACCAATCAGAATTTAGTCGAGAGCTATCCCACGCTCTTCACGACCCCCAGACTGCTCCTCAAATTCATGAGCCTGTTGGTGCTACGGTCAATTCGTCGGTCTACGGATCTTTGAAAAAGAAAGTTTTAAAAAGAAGGAAAGTTCGCTTTACAGATGATTGCTCGACGGCTGTCGGAGGTAATTGCTCAATCAATCAGACATCTACGGATTCTCTATCCCACACTGAGACTCCAAACGCGGACGAAACTAACGTCGTCAACCTTTGCGAAATTACGAATTTTTGCCAACATCTCAGGCAGAAGTTTTACTCATCCGGTCATTGTGGCACTGGTAACTGCATTGGATATTTGGAAAACCCGAACATTTTCAGGCATGTTCTTTATTCAGCTGACCGAAAAGCCATCGATACCGGAACGCAGCGAGTCCATAATCAAGAGATAATAACCCTGGAACATCTCCTACAATGCACGCATAATGGTAAAGTAGTTCTTGGCCCTGTACTTCATCTTAAGCTTGCTCTTCGAATTGCAACGGCAGTTCTCCAATTCCACTCAACGCCATGGCTAAACCAGGAATGGCGCCTCAAGCACCTTTCCTTCTTCGGAACATTTGACGATCTGTCAGACAGGACTTTGCAACTCTCCATCTAAGCGCTCAGTTTCCAGAGAATGCCCCTGGCAGATCGGCAGCTCCTATGGAAGGTATCGAGCCTTCCGCGTGCTTTTTGCCCGCATTGCAGCTTCAAAAAACAAGACTCCAGTATGGTATCAGCAATCCCACATTATTCTGTCTGGGAATTGCGCTCCCGGAGCTTGGATACATTAAGCCTCTTGAAGTCTTCTGCGAAGAGCAAGCCCAAGATCCGATCTTCACAGCCCGGAAACTTGCAGAGTGAGACCACCCACTCGGTCTTAGATATCAAAGGATTGTGCAGAGATGTTTACAATGCAACTTTGGTTTCGGTACTGATCTAAGTAAAAAAGAGCTGCAGAGTGCCGTTTACGGAGATGTGGTATGTCATCTCAAGGAAATGATTCAGAGTTTAACGCTCGAATGAACGGTCGTGCACGAAATTTCGAGAAGTTACTATTTTACTAAATCCCTTTCTAAGTTTTGAGAGACAAAGGGACCGAAATGCTACCCTTCGCACCGTTGGAGGTGTCCCCTTGATTTTTTGATGTCATATTTGTGCTTAAACGAGTGGCCTCGGAAACTTTTGAGAACTATAATTGTCCTCTGTATATATGCTTTTGAAGTACCTTAACTGCTCATCTAAATCTCGCATGGCATGCTGAGGGCTAAATGAAGAAACCCTCCTATGGATACATTAATTAACAGCGCATGGGATTAAGCTAATCTGAAACATGCAACCTCTTTTCCTTCTATGAAGTACCACAAAACCTACCAGTCTTATAGCGGAAGCGCATTTGCTATCTTCATGTTACACACGACACAAGTTAATGGTCACCGAGATGCAAGATGGAAGATTATTAAGGGGATCCCTTTTTTATTTGGGCTACAAATTGGGCTTCCCTTCATTTACGCTGCAAAGGAAGAGTCTTCACATATCTAACCCAGCCAAAACCGCATCGTCAAATTCATCACCCCCGAACTCATCTTCCATAATCATATCCCCTGTCATCGCCCCGTTTGAATTCATCGCCTCTTCCTCTAACCTCCTAATCTCCTCTACCTCCATCTTCGCCTTGTGCCGCGCCAAATCCTCCGGACCCCATGTGCTCACTCCTTCTTGCTCCGCTCTCGTCCACGGCACGCTCATTTCTCTTAAGAAAGCCTTTGCTGCAGCCGCAGCCTGATCAACGCTCAAACTTGAGTACTTATCCTCTAGCGCCTGTTGGATCCACTTAGGTAATTGCGACCGCTTCTTTTGGAATCGTTTGTCTGCCAGCACCATGATTCCATAGTCATCTTTACCACGGAGTACACGACCCAGACACTGCGCGGCGTGACGCATAGCGTCGAAGGAGAGGAACTCATTTTCTTTGATACGGTACGTTTCGCGGAGGAACTCCAGACGAGCTTTCAGAATGCGTGATTCCGTGTATTGGAAAGGCACGCCAATACAGAGCACAGTGCGCCCATAGTGGTGGTCGAAATCTATCCCTTCGGAGACCTTACCACGCGCCACGCAGAGGAGAACCGCGCCGCGTCCATTATTGCAGGCTGTACGGTACGTTTCCAGGGCTAAGGATGTTTCTTGAGAATCTGGGGTTTCGACGAGAATTAGTTTGTATTTCCAGACCACATCGAGGATGCCCATGCCTTGCCACATGGAGATAATGGACTCCATGTACAGGTAGGAAGGGAAAAAGACAACAACACCATCGGGAGTTAGTTTACAAAATTCGGTGAGTAAGTTGCCGTAGTTACGAACGACGGAAGGGTCATTTCGGATCTGAAAGCCAGAGCTGACCATACCCTGGTCACTGCCGCGAGTTACGACCATGGGTAAGAAAGATTTGCGGGCAAGTGTCATAGTATAGGATTTTTGAATCACAGTGCCGAAGTTGAGCATCTTTGGATACATGTCGAGAGGAGACATAGTACCAGAAGTAATAATGACAGAGCTAAATCGGTCAAAGACAGGTTGAATGGCGATAGCGGCATCCAAGCACGTAAAATGTAAGATCGGATTGGGTACTGTAGCAGTTTCGGATTCGAAGGGCTCGAGGATAAGAAGGAAGCCAGTCTCGTAGGTTGCAATGAGAGTGGCAAAGGTTGCTACTTCTTGGAGGGGCTGGTAGTCCTCGATGTTCATGAGTTCGAGGGTCCGGACAAGGGAGGTGAGACGTTCTGCACAGAAGCGGAGCGGTTTTCGTTCGATGAATGTAAGTTCTTTGAGATGGTTGAGGAAAGAGGGCGGTGTTTCTGATATTACGTGCAATACCTTCATTCGAGTCTGAAGGGATGATTTAGTAAGCTTTCTTTCCATGAAGCGATAGCTTTACCTTGAGATATTCTATGAACCGTTTTAAGAATGCCACAAAATGCTCTGCTCTCCGTATATTTCCGGGCACTGCTTCTTTTAAGAGATCATCAGGTAATGTCGGATTCGACATGAATGCATCCTCATTCCGAGCTTCATCTGCCTCCCGCAAACCCTCTACTAACTTTGCGTACTCGCTTTGTAGCTTCTCCGCATCTGTGGACTTCATCTCCGTAATTTTGCGATCAAGATTATTAACTCCACGGGTGGCTTTCCGTAACGAATCCTCGGTCAAATCTATACTGAGTGACTCGATGCACACATTGTCGATATTATGGGCCTCATCGAAAACGACAATGCAGTCTTTCGACAGCTCTTTCGAGACTCGTTCCGCAATCTTCGGGTCAAGCAAGTAGTGATATGAGTAGATTATCACGTTACAAAAGGGCATCATTCTCCTGGCAGTAAAATATGGGCACTGTTTTTGCTGTTCTCCATATTTTAATAGTCCGTCCAACGTCCAAACGCCGGGTGGTATAAGGTTATGAGGCTCGAGAAGGTCGAGATTATCGTGATAGACGCACACCTCAACATCTTCGCCACGTTCTTTCTTCTCTTTGACAAAGCCAGCCGTTAAGCTTCGACACCGCGCGTCGACTACTGATCCGCTTTTTTCTCGCTTGACTGATGGGTGCAGACATAAGTTCTTTCGGCTTGTCAAGCCTAGCCCGCGGAATTCTTCCTCGTACCCTAGCTGCTCAGTTCGATATTTCATGAGCGCTTTCAATTCTGCTAGGGCCTTTTCGATCTCGGACATGGTACGCGAGCAGTAGATCAGCTTCCGCTTCTCAGGATGATGCTGCTGATACGCCACAATCAAGGAGAGCAGAGACACAGTTTTACCTGTGCCTGAAGGCATCTCAAGAACACAGTGCCCGCCTGCATCCAGAGTGCGCTTGAGATCGCACATGTACTCATATTGCTCTGGATATATCCTAGGGTATGGGAAAAGCACGGGAAGAGTACTGCACGCCGATCAGTTAAGGTTTTCAGCTTGCGGCACTCCCAAACCCACTCGATATTGAACTTCATCTTTAGATTATGGTTGGTGTTTTGGCGCTCCTAAGTCGACCGTGATAGAGTTGTTGCCTCCCTTGACTAAAAATGTACTTGGGTCAAACAATCGAGACTATTGCTAAAGAGGCAAAGCGACGGGAAAACCGCGGGATGGCGCAAGGCTTGGGCACCGTCCCTCATCCAACGACTCACAAACTGCGCACAGCGCCCCATGTTCACTCTCTTACCTCAATATATCTCCAGATATCAGCGCTCTGCCTGACTGTCCACATGAGCAAACGTCAGATAAAAGCTCAAGCTAGTAGCAGCCGTGCTGCTTTAGGAGCATTTGGCTCAGGGTTCGGTTCAACCTCGACATCAGCCTTTGGGGCAACATCTTCGCCGCTATCCTATGTCACAGAACCACCAGACCTCTCCTCTATTTCCGACCCAAATGTAGTCGTAGCGTTCAAGAACCTCTCGAAAAAGGATAGCACAACAAAGGCGAAAGCGCTAGAGGATATACAAACGTACGTTTCCTCCTTGAGTGGGCAAGTGGAAGAGGCTGTGTTGGAGGCGTGGGTGGGTCTCCTCCTTGGATGTACATATCTTGCAAATAGTAATTTTGGTTTCCTTTCAGATCAAGATCTTTCCTCGTACATCCATAGATAGCTCTCGGAGAGTGCGACAACTTGCCCAAGCCGTCCATGGCCAGATCTCGATATCATGTGGAAAGAGAATCGCTAAATATATGCCCAAGACCATTGGCCCGTGGCTCTGTGGCCTTTTTGATAATGATCGGTCGGTTGTGAGGACAGCACAAGACTCTTTACAACAAGTCTTTTCAACCCCAGAAAAGCTACAGAATATTCGGAGAGCATATCAGCAACCAATCTTGGAGTATTGTCGTAATGTGATAGACAACGAGACTTCTCGAACACTTAGTGATGAGCGGGCAGTTAGTCCTGATGATGCTGAGGCAAAGTATAGCAGAGTCATAGCAGCATGCATAGCGGTAATCGGGAGTCTATTGACAGACTTGAAATCAGGAGATATTTCGAAGCAACAACCGGCATATAACGAGCTTTTGAATGATGAGAAGCTCTGGAGCTTTGCAACTTATGAAGATGCTTCCGTCAGAAGGTCATCCCATAGATTTCTTAAGACATGTATATCAACGCAACAAGGTACGCCTCCAAGATTCCACACAGCCCTTCAATCCCTTGTTTTAATCTATTCAGTCCACACCCTAGGAAGTATGGACTGTTAAGATCAATCGAAACACTAACGCACAGCAGAGGCCGTAGCATCAAGCCTAAGCACAATCAGCAGATCATATCTGTCCAATGGCTTAAACTCGGATCAAATTGGATCTGCATATGATTATTCTGAGGCTTTAGTGTTGTTAACAACCTCATATCCTACAGTATGGTCTGAACACTACAAGAGCAAGAAGTCAGCTTCACAGCGTCTCCGACAATTCTTGAAACGAGGCTCGCAAAGTGGACCAAGGGAATTTTGGGACAATATTGCCAAACTCTTCAAAAGCATACCGAAATCTATATTGCCGACCACAGAACTTGACGCCATCGAGCTGCTTGAAGCAATACACAGTGGGATAACAAGAAAAGACGAGCCTCGCGCTAATCTTGGTATTGCATTTAGCGCATACTCTGACATAGCAATCCTGCTTTCAAGTCCTCTAGCAGAAGAAGACCAGCTCAAGTTATTGGGGGAAATGTTACTACCCATAATCCCCCAGTATTTGCGGCCAAATCCGGAGCAATCGCAGTGGACAATACCCGGTGCACAAGCTCCCGGAATAATTGCCAAAGCTATGATATTTGGAATTATGCCTTCTATTATTGAAAAGGAATGGCCAAAATACGCTGAAGCTCTGATCGAAGACGTCAAAACTTCTGCACCGGAACAGTCCAAAGAGTACGACAGATCCCAGACAGCCTTGGTTCAGCAAGCAAGCCGGCTTGCAGCTGTACAAGCGCAAGCTTTACTTAACCACGCCCCGAAACCTTCTACATCAGTATTCTCTCGCGCGTCTACTTTAGTCATCACAGAGGCTTTAAATGTACTGAAGACAAGGAATGGCAAGCCTTACGGAGCGGCAGGGGTTGTAGCGGAAATCCTTCGTCTTTGTGATCAACTTGTATTTACAAATGATGAAGCAAAACATCAGCTCGTTTCTTTCGTCCGAAACGATATTCCCAAGCTGTTTCTGTCACCATCTTGCTCCAAACTTGCAGACATTCTGTACACGTTCAAGGATGCGCCTATATTTGAAGAGGCCTGGAAAGAAACCCTAAGAGCGGTTCTAGATGCATCCGACTGTCCAACGAAGTCGGTTGCCCTTGAGCAACTTTTGGCTTCACCTAGAATTCCTTCAGATTTTAAGCTAGCCTCGTCCGATCCAGAGCTGAAAAACTACATCAAGAAGAATGTTCACTATGCCCTCGAAGGCAGCTCCGACTGGGAGTTTCTCAGCCGGATGCTTCAGAACTCGTCGACGGTTATTGCTGTGGACACCATGGAGGAGATTCTGGCTAGTATGACACAGTCTTTATCTATCACAGAGTATGCTCCGAATGCTCTACGAGGACTTCATCAAGTTGTCAAGCAGAGTCCCATATCACTGAGGTCCTTTGTTCCTACCTCCGAAGGCTCGGAGCTCATCCGCAGCTTGCTTTTCCTCGCAGAGTCTCCAGATGACCAGGTCGCTCAAGATGCATCCGGTATCAACACCTTGATACATGACATTCTGTCTCAAAATTCTGACGACACTGCATCGAAACAGTCCATGTTTGATGTAATACAAAACGGTCTTAAGGAGGCTTCGTCAACTTCCGTCTCCGTGGAGACTTTAGTAGACCTATCAAGGAAAATCTGGGAAGCAGAAGAATCTAAATTGGCCTCACCTGAAATAACTAGCCACTTGTTTCCAAACGTGTCAGCATGGGAAGATGCTCTAGCACCCTTCCTGGCCATCACTCCGAAACCGTCTATCGCTATCACAAACCCTCTTGGAGGTTCAACTTACCTTGTCAAACAAACGCCTTCTCGAGTACCCTTTAGCAAGAGTTTTCCTCGCGATTCTGAGGGGTACTCTGCAGCTTTTCGAAGTGCCTATTACGTTACCCAAATTGTCAAAGAAACCGATATTTTTGACGCAACATCAGATGAGCTGCGAGGAGAAATATTTCGTCTTCTCTTACTTACTGTGCAACTTGCGGACGATAACCTTGGCCTGGCTGGCTCAAATAACCTGTGGTCCGAGTACACTCCCGAGATGGAGGCCGATGCGCTCCTTTTCGTTTCTGATGCGCAAAGCTTTATCACAGAACAGTTACGAGAGCACTCTGCCCGGTGGGTTGAAGATACCGAAGAATCCAGAATCTCTTTCCTAGAGATGGTAATGAACCAATTACGCAACGGTTCCCAAGGCCTTTCTGCTTCTGCATATTATAATGCTCGAGCTTTTAGTACGCTAGTTGCGGAATTGGTTGAGATGCACGGATGGAATAGTAAGAAAACTCCAGAGATGCATGCCACTTTGAAAGGTCTTCGCAAGAGCGATGGTACGTGAATATAATAACCTCTAAATCTGACCAATTTTAACATGTCCTAGATGTATTCTTTGTTGCTGGATTCTTAACAGGTTACAGAGTGCCGCTATCAATTACAAAATCTTCAGCAAGGATGTGTAATGAATTTGTAGCAGATTTAACTGGCTTAGATATTCAGAAGAAACCAGAAGAAGGTATGTCCCTATTAAAAGTTTGAATCCTTTTTTTTAAAAAAAAAAGTTCTCGTCCCACCTCTGATTCCTTTCACAGTTCTCCGACAGCTGGTGATGTTAAATTTAATTCTCCACGGTCAAGAAAATGCAGGCGAAGACATAGCAAAGCAACGGGTGATATTTTTCATCAAGCACGTCATACCATGGCTGCAAGATGATACAGTTGATTTATTGACCCAAGCAGAGATTTGTCGGTCCATATCTATTCTCTTACCTCTGATGGGTGATATTTATGGCTCTCACTGGGCGGAGATACTTCGGTACCTAACTAGCACTTGGACCAAGTCGCAACAATTAAGCGGGAACGAGTTTGCGATAGATAGGTAACATACTATCTCACAGGCTGGCTTTTCAAACACACCATGCTTACCGAAAGTAGTCCCATACCTCTTACTTACGCGTCGCTAAAGCTATATTCTGTGTTGAGAACACTTACTAAGGATGAGGACCCAAATGATGACCTTTTAGATGCTTGGAAAGACTCAGAAGAACAAGTAGCAACGGGCCTAATCAATCTCTTGAAACGCTCTCAGCGTAAGTGTCTCTTTCTGGTATTATTATGAAGTTTGGACTGATAGTTAAGACATTCCCGACGAGTTTCACCAACCGCTGAAGATTGTCAATGAACTATTGGCAAGACAGATCTCCAAAGTGTCATTTCAACACATGGAAGAGCCAGAAGAAGTATGATAATATCTTATTGAATTCATTCTATGGGAGCATAATAGCTGACAAATACCTAGCTGTTTCCATTGCTCTATGTTGAATCCCTGGCGGTGCAGCAAACTGCTTTTGATATTCTCCACAAGAGGATACCAGCAGCTCAAGAACAAATATCTATCGAGGCTGCTCTAGATAAGTCAACAGCCCAATTGCCTGAGGAGTTACTCTCCCTTATTTTAGATGCACCTACGATGGCAGCCCTGGTAGATGCTGGCTTTGAGCGTACTATGCCTTTACCTCTGCGCGGCTATTTGTTGAGCTGGCTTCTTGTCTTCGATCATCTCCAGCATGCGGTATGGATACTAAATTACGCTTCGACTTAAGCTATTGGCTAACTGGCTCTTCAGTCATACAAAGTGAAGACGGATTACATTGAGCACATCAAAGAAGGAGAGTACCTTACCAGGCTGCTAGAATTCACGTTTGACTTCCTCAGTCATAGTCATGGTAAGCCAGTGGACGTATCCAAAATAGACGTCACGACATACACTCCAGGCATAGAAGCGCCTGAGAAGGACACACAATGGCTCCTGACGCACCTTTACTACCTTTGCCTCAAGCATGTTCCATCACTCGCCAAATCTTGGTGGATCGACTGCAAATCCCGCCAAAAAGTACTCGCCGTCGAGACCTGGACAGAGAAATTCGTGAGCACGGCCTATCTCCCCCCGGTCTCCACCTACTAAACATTCATCGCACTGCAGATCTCACCTCATGTCATCTCCGATGCCCTCACTAGCGTGAGCGAATGGGCGAAATCGCAAGACGCGGCTGATGAATCGGAAGCGCTCCAAGTGAAGGTCTCGCAGCGCGCGCGCGAAGTCACCGCCGCATACGAAGTCGACGAGCAGACAATGCGGATTATGATACGCCTCCCAGGCGCATACCCGCTGCAGCAGGCTTCCGTCGAGGGCGTCAACCGCGTTGCTGTGGACGAGAAGAAGTGGCGCAGCTGGGTTATCAATACGCAGGGTGTCATTACGTTCTCGGTATGTCTTTAATTCACACTCTGACTGCACATGGGTTTGGGAAATCGCACCGCTAACATAAGACGTAGAACGGCAACCTAGTCGATGGCCTCATCGCCTGGCGCCGCAACGTCGTCGGCGCCCTGAAAGGCCAGACCGAGTGCGCTATCTGCTACTCCATCATCAGCGCCGACAAGCAGCTGCCCAGTAAAAAGTGCAGCACGTGCAAGAACCTGTTCCATTCAAGCTGCTTGTTTAAGTGGTTTAAGACGAGCAATGCTTCTAGTTGCCCGCTTTGCAGGAACGCATTTAATTATGGATAGAGGTGTGGAACAATTGTGGATTAATGATTATGTAAAGGGTGTCAGTCGAATGCGTATTTCGAGGGGGAGGCTGCTCAGGCTAGAGGATGTGGTAGTTGGAGAAAGTTTTAGAATAGCAGGCCGTGCCGTGAGCCCTGAAAAACCTTGCTCCACTGCATAAATGTCTGGCATAGCCCAGTCTAAATAATTCAACCCGAAAAAGTCTCCGCGACCTCCAACGTCCTTTTTCGACGCTCTCCCCCGCCTCCGGCATCGGCTCGACCCGATGATCCCGAAACAGCGCCACCGTGAGCGCGACGGACTCGACCTGCGCGAACTTCTTCCCAGGACACGCGCGCGCGCCGTCGGACTCGCACCGCGGGAGGAACGTGCCCTTGGCAGGCACAAAGAGCGTCTCGGCGTCAATGGCACGGTCAGCGGCCGGGATGATCCAGCGAGGGCCGCCAGGCGAGCGAGTCGGCGCCCCAGTGGCGTGGGTGCGACTGCAGGGCAGTTAGGTTCGCGGGGATGTTTACGTTTGGGGGGAGCAGCAGCGGACGGTTGTTAATGGTGATGGTGCGGTGGTGGGCGCCGGTGGTCTTGACGATGCCGAGGAGGGGTTTATAAAGGCGGAGGGTCTCGAGCTGGGAGGGTCGGTTAGGTTTCGATGACTAGAAGGTAGGGGTAGGTGGGTATGGGGGGCTTACTAGGGCTGAGAGACAGCGCTTTAGGTACGGGAACGCTTCGGTGTAGTTCCAGGTTGATTTGTCAGGGTTGGGGAGGACGTGGTGGATCTCTTCTAATAGCCAGTCTCGCACTTCTATGTTTGCAGCGAGGAAGACAAGAGAGGAGGCGAGGGTGATCGCGGTGGAGTCGTAGCCTGCAAAGTGGAGGACGAAGATGCTGCCGTATATTTCGCTCTCTGATAAGTCGTGGCCCTTAGTGCCGTCTTCGTGGCTTGCTTGTTCAGATGCGCAGATTAAGGAGGCGACGAGATTCCCGGTTGTGGGTTTGCCTTGTCCGATATGATGCTTCTCTTCAACCAGTATCTCTGTCATGTAGGCCTTGAAGTCGAACACTGTCTGGCTGATCCGAGTCCAAGCTTCCGGCATCCAGCGCGTAGTTAATAGTTTAGGACCAAGAATCGTGATCAGGAGGATGTGATCTAGAATTAGAGATAGCGAATCTCTGTATTTTGAAGGTTGTGGATCCACATCATCATTGGAACCTTTGAAAGGGTATGATTTCCCAAAACCTGCACCGGAAAGAACATGCAACGTGAAAGTCCTTGTGTCATCTGCTGTACTCTTGGTAACCTTTGAGCCCTGCGACTCCCAAAATGCCAGCATCTCGGTACCTTGTCGAAGTGACAGCCTAGATAAGACTGTTACTTCGCCCATTGAAGGGAACTGACGCTGCCACCCCCGACCTCCTACCGTCGAGACGTTCTCCCCGAATAAATTCGGCATTTCCAATGTCTCAAGCGGTCGCCCAAATTCTTTCCAGCGCTGCATGATATCCGTGACCGTGTCTCAATTACATAGATAGAGCCAGTTTCTGCTTGGGTGAAACAGACATGATGGCATCTCCCAGCTCAACGTGAGCGCGATATCAATCGCGGAGCTCAGATCCATGTGGGCAGAAACGAGTGAAATTCCCAGAGCCAAATGGTAGGCGCTCGAAGTATGGGAGGACATAGTCTCCAATAAGAATTCAAATGGGGTTTATTTGATCGACGGGTCGAATAATGATGCGGATCCCGAGCTTACGGACAGCGTTGTAGTTTGCAGCAAGGCCATATAGTAGAGATAGAAATTTTGAAATTGCCATTATAGAATACAGACGGGTATTCTGAGAAGTGGAAAGAGTGAAATGGACAGGGAATAAAGTAAACGTTGTAGGCAGAACAGGGTGAGATTTATTTGATGATTGGGCAGCCAGGCCTGCAGCATTGCCTGGAAGTGGAATCCAACGAGGGAGGACTGGAGGCGCCGCGTAATAGCCCTACCAGGCTTCAAGCCCTCATTTAGAGTTTGACAAAGTGGTGATGCAGGGCCCTTGGCCACACTGGCCTGGAACACCGCTTAATCACTTCCGCCCTTCTGCCAACCATCTTCGAGTTTTGGACGTAAAATTACGACCAAGTTGATTCACAACTCCCTGGTATAGAATGGAATATGGCATATAAAGTAAGCATGATATAGAAGATAGAAGTGATAGAAGGGTCTGGTGTCGTACTGGAAATCTCGAGATTGTTCACGCCACCTCACACTGAATTTAAGCCGAGCGCCAAGACACGGCACAGGGTTTGAAAGACCGCCCAAATACCTTTGACCCCCTCACCTGAACGCTTACTCTCAACACCACAACAACTATCCCGAGCGCCAGAGAGCTTCATACACCGATTCAAGTTCTACAAACCAGTCTCAGCTGCCAAATCACTTACTCTTCATCCTGCTGTTACCAGTCCAAATCACATCAACACCAACCCTCCCAACGCAACCGTGGCAAAATCTAAAAATGGCGCGAATCACTACCAGTACCCACTATAGGAGTAGTAGTAGTAATCCCAACGCCCACGGGATGAACTACTCCAACGCGCAAGCCAACATCCGCGCGAGCTGCTACGCCGTCGACGCCTGTTCGACGGCGCTGCAGGGCTTCCACTACTCCGCTACGGGGGCTGGCGGGGTCGATTGGTGTTCCTGAGGTGAGCTCGGTGAGTAGCATCTTCCCACACATAAAAAAGGCAAACAAGGAGCGTAGGGCTGACTGGGCAATTCCAGGGGATACCATCACCACCGCTGAGTCCCCCCCTCAGCGCCTACGGCAGCAGCAAGAATTCGGGCGGCTATAACAGCGCGAGCCAGGGCCGCCGCGGCTTGCGCAGAGGGGGGGCTGCATACACCATCACGGGAGAGAGTGAGAGGCTCTTCTGCGAGACACTGAGGGCTGTTTTCCTGGGTGAGGGGAACTTGGCCTACCAGGACTCGCTTGTGACGGGTGTGCAAAACGATCAACAACTACTACAAGGGCATAGCGACTACGGCTGCGATGTGAGGAGCAGCGGCAGCGGCAGCGGCAGCATAGCCAGCTATGAGGACAGGATTCACGGCTTGCCGTTCCCCGAAGTAGACGGCTTTGTCGAGAGGAGGGGCTTGGTTACGCAGTGGGTCGAGATTTGGGATTATGTGGGTGGAGCGAGATTCAGGGGTTTCGTGGCGGAGAAAGAAGATGGAGAAAGGGCCATGTTCGTGTTCTTTGACGATGGCGTCGTTGGGAGCGATTTAAAGCCTGGGTAAGTTTTTAATTTCCCCTTTACTAAATGAACGGTTCATTAGTACTAATCTTTATGGCACAGCTTGATGGCCCTCCTCGAACTCTGCGACATCCCCTTCTTCTCCTGCTCACGTCTAGTCGTCTGTCTCGACCGCAACACTAACGCCACCGAAATGAAAGCGCTTACGAGAGATCTGGGCTGGGTTGGCTTCGGACTCACGACACTCGCTGAATGGACACGTAGAGACGAAATCACTAGCGATTCTTGGATATTCATGGGTATGGATGTTTGATCACATTCAATTCGATCTGTTCCGCTAGGCATGGATTTTGGGACATCAGGTTCTTCTTGTTCTGCTGTGCACGGTGGAATTTTCGCTCGTTTTATCTGCTAATTTCTCTTCTTGCTTTTGTGTGTTTTGTGCTAATATACATGGCCTGGCATTCATATAGTGGCGCTATTTGAAGTTCCGGTGTTAGCATACCTAAGTATATGGCAATTTTGGTAGTCAAGAAGTTTTCAATTGCTTGATTAGGCTGAAGACATAAATCCCAGCATTATTTTTTGAGTGTATCTGATTCCATGAATAAACTGCAATCGGTGTCTAAGTGCCACGCACCATCGGATTACCCAATTGACCAGGTTCGTTGGGCGGGTCAGCAAATACTACTCCACAATACTTTATTCAAGAAATTTTGTAATTTAATAAAGATTCTTTATTCCACTACCTAAACCCTGAATCCCTTCCAGAAACTCCGCCAGCTTTTATATAAGGATTCTCTCCATCACCCCTTAACGCGCGGGCAGGGCCCCGTCCAGCCACCGCAGCCAAAGGCGTCAACGCAATTGGAAGCAGCATAGAAATAATTAACAGTACCAAACGATCAAAAACAAAGCCGTGAGACATAAACGGCGAGAAATCCTTCCTCCCTGCACAAATCTAATAGTGGGGGGCAGTGGTTTGGAAGCAAACGCAAAATAGACCCAATTTATGCAAGTCGGATATCTCGAGACGCAATGCAGCGAAGAGCAGACGGATCAAGGAAAGAGATGGAAAAGGCGCGGAAGGGCGCGGGGCAGACGAGTCTCAAGATCGCGGGGACATGCGAGTTGAGAGCCTGCGCGAGCCGGTTCGGCGCAGGAGTGGAGATAGCGGTGGTTGTACAGCGGAGGTAGAGTTAGGTGTGCGCGTGCTTTGAGTGAAGTAATGAGTGAAAGATCTAGTTAATCGACATCATTTTAATGTCGAAGACCAGGTCCGAGTTAGCGGGTATGCCAGGTAGAGACTTGCTACCGTAAGCCAATTTGGCTGGGATGGTAATGCGACGCTCGCCGCCTATGGTCATGCCAGCGACACCAATGTCCCAGCCTTTAATAACTTCACCAACGCCAAGCTTGAAGCTGAATGGCTTGCCTTTCTTATTTGCTTTAGGAGGAATTAGCTGATGTAGTGCATCCTGTTAGGGATAGAGACTTACAGTCAAAGACTTTGCCGTTTGTGAGTTTTCCAATGTAGCGCATCCCGATCTTGTCACCTTTCTTCGCAGCTGGTCCTTTACCGAGCTTCTTGTCATCAATTGTGACGTCGTTTATGACTTTAACGCCCAGGCCGGTCTTGGAGCTCTCTTCCTTCTTGCCAGCATCCTTCTTGACATCTGCCTTTGGCGAGCCGGTGGGGCCTTGCTCGAGATTCTTTGCAAATTGAACCTTCTTGTCGGTTTTTCCGCCGGTTTGAGGCTCCTTTTGGTCTTTTTTCCCCTTCTTAGCAGGAGCCTCCTCAGCAGTAGTAACGGCTTCGCCATCATTTTTCTTGAGCTTCTTGAGCTGTTTCTTGCTCAGCTTTTGTTCGCCATTGGTCGCTGGCTCAGCAGGCTTGAGCGACTTGCTGATGAGGTCATCCAATGTATCAGCTTGACCCTCGCCATCAGATTCATCAGCAGGACGCTTATTCTTGCCCTTTTTCTTGTCCGCCTTGACAAGCTTAGGGGCCTCTTCCTCGCCATCGGTATCAACCTCAGTGATTCTGGGATCCTGCAGGCCATCCAGAGCATCCTCCTCCTCATCTTCATCATCAAGCTCATCCTCATCTAGAGAGAGGTCATAGTCCATATCTTCCTCAGAATCATAATCCTCATCATCATGGCCATGGTCTGGAGGAAGGACATAGTTGCCAGTGAGAAAAACATCGGTAGTGCCACTAACTTGGAAGTACACCCGCTCGTTCTCACCGATAGTAATATCAAGAGATTGTTGATAGATCTGAGAGAAAATTAGTAAAAAGATGAGGATGAAGCCGAGAGGACAAGGGACGAATCTATACCTTTTCAGAGTCTAGTGTGCAAATCACAAATTCCTCCATTTCTCTCTCAAGATCCTCATCCTCACTGCTATCTTCGTCAAGATCAGTGGCCTTGCCTTTCCCCTTGTTGGCCTTTGTACCGTTGACACCGTTAGGGGCGTCATCGAGGTCCATTTCCTCCTCTTCTTCAAGGAGCTTTTTTATCTCGCGCATAGCGGCCTCTTTCCGAGCCTTCTTTGTTCTGGCAGGATCGCTGGGACCACCATTCTTTTCCTCGTCACTATCCTCGTCTTCTTCATCCTCGTCTTCCTCATCAGAGATTGCGCCAGCAAGACGGCCTCGGATCGCATCAACGTCGTCATAGTCCTCGTCAGACTCGTCGTCATCGCTAATGGCTTCACGAACGAGTTTTAGTGTAGCGCGATGAGCAGGGCCTTCGGAGATTGGGCGAAACCGAGAGACCCCTGGGTCAATCGCTGCCATGGTCACGCGAAACTTCTGATGGTTAGTTACTTGGATTAGAAAGTACCATAATACCAGAAATGAAATTTTGGAGAAAAGAATTCTTCGTATGCAAGCATCGAAGAAAATGTCCAGGAGAGGGGTATCAGTTGTCATCCGTTAGGAAATACTCACAGTCGCTGGGAAATTGGGAACGGCAGGAATTGGCGCACTGTTGGCTGGAACCTCTAGGCCATAGAAGGCAACAGGAAGCATTGTAGACATTTTGGTAAGTTGAATGAGGATATATTTGATGGGAGATAAAATTTACTGAAAGGATAAGTCTCTGTACAGTGGATATGGAGTACAGAGGGCTGAGTGCACCGAGCAGATAGACGTCCCTTTAATGAAGAGGGCGGCAGCAGAAAGCGAAGGTCGGGTTGGAGGACAGCTCGAGAGCAAAAAGTTCGTAGACCCGACCACTTTTTCCGTCCGAAATCTTGGCGCCAATTTTCCTCACCGCCTTGCTAAGTGGCTGGCAAAAATTCGGTTGATCTACAGGCCCTAGAACGCGTCAAGCGAACGGTTCCAGCGCTGTCCCGCGTTGCCTCCAGCGCGCATCAAATGTCAATCTTGGAGCTCGCGTTATGACAACATTTTCACTGGAGTCGTTAGGCTCGTCCATGTGTCTCTCATTTATGCCGTTACAGCATTATGGGTTCGAGATTAGAGAGCAACTCGAACGCGGTGCGGAAGCGCATCGAGAACCGTGCGTAATGCGCCCAGGATGCTTTCAAATGCGCTGTGCTTACGGTTATGACAGATACCTTCGACGATGAAGAAGGCGAAGAATATGAAGGCTCTAAGTTTGGTGGTTTTTCAGAATACTTCAGGCGCAAGAAGATCAAGCTACAAAACCTCGACGCGGACCTACGCTCACAAACTGGAGACAAGCCTGCGATCTTTCGCGGTGTTGTCGCGCATGTTAATGGCTATACTCAGCCGTCTCTCAATGATTTACATAAGCTCATTGTCACATATGGAGGTGGTTTCATGCAGTATCTCGACGGCAAGACTATGGTCACGCACATCATAGCCAGCAATCTTACACCGAAGAAAGCTGTCGAGTTCAAAAAATATCGAATTGTCAAGCCGGCATGGGTCGTGGAGAGCGTAAAAGCAGGAAAACTCTTGCCATGGGACGACTTCCGAGTAGTCGACGAAGGCGCTGGACAGAAAGTTCTCGGGTTCGACAAGGGCAAGGTTATCAGTCAAGCAAACATCCAGACCAGGGGATATCGGGATCAAACGGATTCTAGTTGGTACACGAATCAGCTCAAGGGCGGAGAGACTACCCCGAGTACTTTTTCACGGTCACCTTTCCTACAACAACGTCCACCAACCCCGGACGAGGATGAACGTCTGGAGCTTCCTCCCTCACATCAGCCAGAATCTGATGTTGAAATTGAAGATTATGCCGCTATGGACATGGAAGAGAATAACCCTACCAATACGAGAGAGCTTGTTACACCTCCCAAAACAAGTCCATCGGTTGTGCCTGAACGAATATCTATGGTCGAAGATCCCGAAGACAGTCATGAGGGAATTCAATCCAACACTTCAGATGCAGATGAAAGGGAGGGTTGGGGCGCTAAGAGACCGTCTCCTGACGATGATACAGAGACTCCCTCCAAAAAGACCAAAATGACTGCGGAAGAGCACAATGCAATATTACTCTCCGACCCCAAAATCCGGAAATCAACGGTTGTAGATCCTGGATTTCTAGAACAATACTATCGCGAGTCACGGCTCCACCATTTGTCCACTTGGAAAGCGGATTTGAAGTCCCAACTGCAGGTTCTAGCAGCGGAGAAGTCCTCGTCCCAAAAGGCAAAGCACAAGCCGTCTCCAGGAGCAAGAAGATATATTCTTCATGTTGATTTCGATAGTTTCTTTGCCGCTGTGTCCCTCAAAAAGCATCCACAATGGAAAGATAAGCCGGCTGTTGTCGCTCATGGAGGAGGAAGTGGTTCGGAAATTGCCAGCTGTAACTATCCTGCACGTAAATTTGGCATAAGGAATGGAATGTGGATGAAACGGGCGCAGGAGCTGTGTCCGGAGCTAAAGATCCTTCCGTATGACTTTCCAGCCTACGAGGAAGCCAGCAGAGCTTTTTATGACGCTATTCTTGCTACGGAAGGTATAGTGCAGAGCGTGAGCATAGACGAAGCTCTCATCGATGTATCCGTGACTTGTGTTGCTATTGGTGGCTCAGACGGCAAGAGAATTAGTGAGGGTAGCATATGTCGGGAGCAAGCTAAAGCGGACGAGATTGCGCAGACACTGAGGGATGAGGTCAAGGCCAAGACTGGCTGCAACGTCTCCGTAGGCATCGGTGGAAACATCCTGCTCGCCAAGGTCGCTCTTCGAAAGGCCAAACCTGCTGGCCAGTATCAAATCAAGCCAGATGAGGTCCTCGAATTCATCGGAAAATTGGAAGTTCAAGATCTCCCAGGTGTGGCGCACAGCATTGGCAGAAAGCTTGAGGAACTTGGTATCGAATTCATTCGGGACATTCGCGAATTCTCGAAAGAGAGGCTAGTGCAGGCTCTGGGGCCAAAAACCGGCGAGAAGCTTTGGGAATACTCCAGAGGCATTGACCGTGCCGAAGTTGGGGATCAAGTAATACGCAAATCCGTTTCAGCTGAAGTGAATTGGGGGGTCCGCTTTGAGAATCAAGAGCAGGCTGATGAGTTCGTGGGCAGCCTTTGTGGAGAGCTAAACAAACGTCTGCTAAAGGAGAAGGTGAAGGGTCGTCAGCTCACGATGAAAATCATGAGGCGTGCTGCAGATGCACCCTTAGATCCTCCAAAACATCTTGGTCATGGTAGATGCGACACATATAACAAGAGTTCGGTGCTCGGAGTTGCCACGAATGCTAAGGAGGTGCTCACCAAAGAAGCATTATCCATTCTGAGGGGATATGGATTTTCGCCTAGTGAACTGAGGGGTATTGGGGTTCAGATGACGAGACTCGAGCCTATGAAAACCGCTACGGATGGACAAGCGGACAGCAGCCAGCGACGACTGCAGTTTAAGATTGGCGAGCCAAGCAAAGCTGCACAGAAAATAGATGACCCCATTCAAGACGATATTCAGACACCAAAGAAGCCCCGAGCTCAGCCTGACCATGTGGCTTTTGGAGCAGAGAAGCTAAACCAAGATAGCCCTAGCAAAAGGCCATTAAACACACTTGGAACTCAATTCATCATCCCAAGTCAAGTAGACCCTAGCGTCCTCGCCGAGCTTCCCGAGTCTATCAGGGCAAAGTTAACCAAGCATGGTCGAGTAAAATCCCCATCGCCTACCGCCCTAGGACAACTATTTCCCCTCACAGCATTACCAGCACAATCGCAACTCGACCCGGAAATCCTCGCTGCGCTTCCCGAAGACGTGAAAGCCGAAGTGCTCTCCCACTACCAGCTCACATCCTCCCCACCATCCAAACACTCGACTAACGACCAGCCACAAGCCCAGCTCCCCCAACCCCCCCGCAAAAACCGCACGCTCCCGCCAGCGCCCAAAAAGCCCGCCCCGCCATTCCCCCGCCGACGCGGCAGACCGCCTAAATATGTCATCACGCCCTCAACCAGCAGCAACCTCCCAACCCTCACGCAGTCCAACTTCATCGCGACCAAGACATTCCGCTCGCGCCCCAGCAGCCGCGACCGCGACCGCGACCGCAACAGCCCCGCCGCCGACGAGACCAAGACGGCGGCCATCCCGCCCGACTTCCTCGCCGCGCTTCCGGAAGACATCCGCCGCGAAGTCCTCGCCGAGCACCAGCGCGCGCGCCTCAAGTCCCGCGCCAACCTCGTCCTGCCAACGCCCCCGCACCACCACCCTGCTGCCGCCACGAAGCTGCTATGCGGCACTTCCGCGCCCGCGGCGCCGCAGCGCGTGCTGCTGTTCCCGCGGGCCGTGCGCCCGACGTTCACGGTGCGGAAGCTGTGGAGGGTTGAGGATTTGAGGGAGGCGGTGACGGGGTGGTGGGAGGAGTTTCGGGAGGATGGGCCGTATGGCGAGGATGTGGGGGCGTTGGTGGCGCATTTGGGGAAGGTGGTGGGGGAGGAGCGGGATCTGGGGAAGGCGGTTGCGATTGTGAAGTGGATGGAGTGGGTGGTTGGGGAGGGGGTTGAGGAGGGTGGGATGGTGGAGAGAGGGAAGTGGGAGGGGGCGTTGAGGAGGGTTAGGGAGGGGGTGCAGGAGGCTGTTAGGGCGAGGGGGTTAGGGCCGGTGGAGTTTTGATTGGAGAGCATAAGAGCTGGCGTTTTTTTGGGGGGGTTGGTCAGTCTACTGAGAAAGGGGGATGAGGGAGGTATGGGTCTAGACATTTGAGGCGGGTCCTGTGCTTACAGTGAGAAATACTCAGCTATGAGGGCTATGGTCGTGCAGGTGTTGATGGTCACCCGTTGATTATGTGCTTTCTTTATGAGTTTCAAAGAGATATCTAGGAGCAGATGCTCGTATAGTCACTTTTGAGAGGTTTGTAAATAGAATTCCAAGATTCAAATCTGGAGAACATTAAAATGAAGAATCTCCCAGAGAGCAGTGTAATAGGACCTTGAAAACAATGGAGGTGAAAGATAGCATGAAGGGTTATCTATTTTCTTATTGCCACGAAACATGTCTTGAAAGACACTCACCACCAAACCAACCATAATTAAAATGCGCCTTGGCCCTCTAAAACAGTGTCTGCTTGGCAAGCATAGGGTTGCAGGCTTCTAAGAATTCCGTTTAGTCGGCGTTTACTATTTCCACCTACAAGATGAATGTCACTGAAAAGGCTTTGTTGGGCGGAATACCGGAATAGGAACAGGACCCGAATGAGAAGGTGTGTGAGTACCAGCGGGCAGCCCAGGAGCACATTGAGATTTCTAAAAAGACTCCGAGGAGACTTGATGATGCGCCGTCGATCCTTTCAGTCAATGACAACTTAGCGTCTTTAACCAATGCAGCGAGGGTTATGCACGGCATTCTAAACCGACGATCATCAACAGGGAGAGGGGAACCACTGGTTTACGGTGTCTGGACCACATTGGAGACGGGGAAAGAAGTCTGGCGACTTGAATGACAACACAAGGCGGACACCTCGTGATACAGACCCCATCAGTCGATCCGCATGATCAGACCGACCGCCAATTGACAATCCCATCTGAGGACCACCAATAGCACACCACCGACTCTTCCAGTACTTAATGAAAGCCTTCCGCTCTTCCGCCTCCCGTCTCCCCAAAGCATTTCACGATACCTCACAATAAATAAACCTCAAACAGATCTGCTCTTTCTTCGCCCGTTTTTTCTTTTCTTTTCCTCGCACCGGCAGCCCTACGAGATCCCCTGCTTCCGCGTGGCTTTTGTGGCGTTCTATCGCTTTATCGCCGACACCGTCTTAGGCTTCCCGAGGGGTCGAGGGGTCGAGCGGAACAAAAGAGAGTCATTCCACGTCACACTGTTCCACCCATATAAAGAGGAGAGGCTCTGCCTTCCACGCCTCACAATAGAGCTGGTTCCTTCATGATTCTCTAGCATCCAAAAAAAGGAATAGATATTCCAAAAGGTCCGCTCCTCACCCAGCGCCTACCCCCACCATCACAAGCTAACCCCGCCAGCTCTTCTACCCACCACAACAACTACACTCAACGCTTCCACCACCACACCACCACGACCCACAAAATGCCCCTCCCCAATCTCCCGTCCCCCCCTTCCATCTTCCCCATCTACCTCGTCCCACCCCTCCCCTTCCGCCGCCGCTCCTCAACCTCCACAACCAGCACCAGCACCTCCGCCTCGTCCCCCCCTTCCTCCCCCCAGACCCCAACCCACTACCTCGCGACCCGGCCCTCCCACCTCCGCTGCGCCCGCTGCCTCTCCGACCTCTGCCCAACCTCCCAAATCATCAGCAAAGGCTTCACGGGGCGGCACGGGCGCGCCTACCTCGTCGCACCCCCACCCCCGCCACCACCCAACAGCGTCTCCTCCGCCACCAAGGGCGAACGGGAGAAGCGGGGCGACCTGCCGAACACGCACACGCACAAGCCCGTGCCGCGGCAGCTGGTCACGGGCGCGCACACCGTCAGCGACATCAGCTGCGCGCTGTGCGGGAGCGGGCTGGGGTGGAAGTACGTCGCGGCGGATGAGGAGGGCCAGCGGTATAAAGTCGGCAAGTTCATCCTGGAGACGAAGCGGGTTTGTCGGGCGGTGGAGTGGGAGGGTGGGGCGGGGGAGGGGGAGGACCAGGTGGGGAAAGAGGGGGAGGAGGTCGAGTTCGATTCGCAGGATGAGGACGAGTGCGAGGATTTGTTTGCGGGGGTTTGGAGCCCGCAGTTGGCGAGGAGGCGGAGGAGGGGGAGGAGGTTTGGGGGCGATGAGGAGGATTTGTGAGGAGCAGGTGGCGCTCTCTTTCTCTCTCTCTCTGTCTCTCTCTCTCTCTCGCGTATTCCGCCGACTGGGTTGAGGATAGGGTTGCTTTGAGTGTTCAATCGTTACTGCTAGGCTCGAAGGTTTTTTTTCTTGGGGTTTTTAGCGTTAGGATGGCGTTGGAGGGCGTTGGCGTTACGGATTGCTTTGGCTTTAATGGCTTGGAAGGCAGATACCCCGATGATACGGCTTGCGACCCAGCACGTACATGATACCCCGCTTTCTGCACGGATTTCGGACATGATGGCTGCGCTAAAGGTGCGTAGGGCATATAATACATAATAGACGCGTTCGATCTTCTCTCTAACAGGATATCTTGGGCTTGTTCCTGAAGCCTTAGGAAATGTTTCTCTGGATGACACAAGTGCTCTAGTCTAGTCGTACCAGAGGGCAAAAGTGCTAAATAATTGTGATTATTTGAGGCTCAAAATCACCAATCCAATCCTGAATCCGTTTATATTCCTCGCAGCAATCGTCCGGATAAAACACACGACGCAATGAGAATACGCCTAGCCGTGAGAAATTTCCATCGCCTATCCCGCGCAAAACAAGGCCCGATATTTCTTTTTCCGGGAATACTTTGTATATGATCTTCAGGAGGTAGAGTGGAATAGAATTAATACCTTCCATAAAATCTTTCTCGTCTCGACAGCCAGTGCTCTTATCTATATTCAATATCAGTATGAGGCCGTATTGATATTGATATTGGATATTGATTCAATATTGATTCAATACTGAATATTGAATATAGGTACATGGTAGGCATGGCGTTTTAATTGAAAGTGGGCTCCTCCTTACCCCCGGGGGCCTAGTAGAGCTTTAAAATAGCTGCTCTCTCACTACTATCGTCACCTTCGTAACCTTTGGCGTGGTGTAGTGGATGTCCGAAGCCTCTTGTACCACATCCGTTGCCATAAGCCTCCCTCTGGCGGTAATATCACTTAGTAGCCAGCTCTTCAAGCACTCCGTACATTCAAAATTGGTACTCCCTAGGATCGCGGGCAAGCTGCCACGTAGAAGTAGCTAACTGGCGCCTTTTACGAGGAAAATATGCCTAGGAATAGAGGGAACGGGCACAAGGATAACTGCATATTCGCTTAAGATTCTACGTAGAAGCATATTCAAGGGATGGTTTTTATTTAAGGGAAGCTTTTGGAATAGAGAATGCGTAACTATCGACGCGGACGCAGGCGTGGCCTACCTTAAGCCGAGCTTTTTGAGATGTCTGTGTCGTCTAGAGCTTGATGTAATCACTTGTACATTAGATTGAGATATGTCTTTCGATTGTGTGTGCATCCCATCTGCCTCCGCGTCCGCCAAGACATCCGTCTTTCCTGAGGTTTGAGAAGCACTAAGATGGTCATGCAATTTCTGGCACCTCAAGTCATCATGTCCGGCGACTCTCCGGTATCCCGCTAAAGCCCTCGAGTACATAGCTCTAGCTCTGTCCACGTCGCCTCGGCTAGAAAATAGCATGCCTAGATTACAGACTGTGTTAAGCGCTGGTATATAAAATGCAGCGTTTTCCGGACTGAGCGCTTTCTCGTATCCTTCTAGCGCTTGCTGGTACATCTTCTCCGCCTCGTCCAGCTTGCCCTGGTCACTGTAGAGGTTGCCCAGGTTGTTGACCGTGTTGAGTGTCGATGTATGCTCTCGCCCAAGTGCCTTTTCGTATCCTTCCAGCGTTCGCTGGTACATCTTCTTCGCTTCGTCCAGCTTGCCCTGGTCGCTGTAGAGAGCGCCCGAGTTGTTAACCGTGTTGAGTGTCGATACGTGCTCCGGCCCAAGTGCCTTCTCGTACCCTTCTAGCGCTCGCTGGTACATCTTCTCCGCCTTGTCTAGCTTGCCCTGGTCCGCATAGAGAAGGCCCAAGCTGTTGACCGTATCGAGTGTCGATGCGTGCTCTTGCCCAAGTGCCTTCTCGTATCCTTCCAGCGCTCGCTGGTACATCTTCTCCGCCTCATCCAGCTTACCCTGGTTTCTGTAGAGGTCGCCTAAGTTGTTGACCGTGTTGAGTGTTAATACGTGCTCCCGCTCAAGTGCCTTCTCGTATCCTTCCAGCGCTCGCTGGTACATCTTCTCCGCCTCATCCAGCTTGCCCTGGTCGCCGTAGAGAGCGCCTAAGTTGTTAACCGTGTTAAGTGTCGATGCGTGCTCTCGCCCAAGTGCCCTCTCCTTTCCTTCCAGCGCTCGCTGGTACATCCTCTCCGCCTCGCCCAGCTTGCCCCGGTTTCTGTAGAGGTTGCCCAAGTTGTTGACTGTGTTGAGTGTCGATGTATGTTCTCGCCCAAGTGCCTTCTCGTACCCTTCCAGCGCTCGCTGGTACATCTTCTCCGCCTCATCCAGCTTGCCCTGGTCGCCGTAGAGAGCGCCCAAGTTGTTGACCGTGTTGAGTGTCGATGCGTGCTCCCGTCCAAGTGCCTTCTCGTACCCTTCCAGCGCTCGCTGGTACATCTTCTCCGCCTCGCCCAGCTTACCCTGGCCCACATAGAGAACGCCTAAGTTGTTGACCGTGTTGAGTGTCGATGTATGCTCTCGCCCAAGTGCTTTCTCCTTTCCTTCCAGCGCTCGCTGGCACATCTTCTCCGCCTCGTCCAGCTTGCCCTGGTCGCTGTAGAGAGCGCCCAAGTTGTTAACTGTGTCAAGTGTCGATGCGTGCTCCCGCCCAAGTGCCTTCTCATACCCTTCCAGCGCTCGCTGGTACATCTTCTCCGCCTCACCCAGCTTACCCTGGCCCGCATAGAGAATGCCTAAGTTGTTGACCGTGTTGAGTGTCGATGTATGCTCTCGCCCAAGTGCTTTCTCCCTTCCTTCCAGCACTCGCTGGTACATCTTCTCCGCCTCGACCGGCTTACCCTGGCCCGCATAGAGAACGCCTAAGTTGTTGATCGTGTCGAGTGTCAATGTGTGCTCTCGTCCAAGCGCCTTCTCCTTTCCTTCTAGCGCTCGCTGGTACATCTTCTCCGCCTCATCCAACTTGCCCTGATCGCTGTAGAGAGCGCCCAAGTTGTTAACCGTGTTGAGTATCGATGCGTGTTCTCGCCCAAGTACCTTCTCGTATCCTTCTAGCGCTCGCTGGTACATCTTTTCCGCCTCGTCCAGCTTGCCCTGGTCGCTGTAGAGAACGCCCAAGTTATTGACCGTGTTAAGTGTTGATGTGTGCTCTCGCCCAAGTGCCTTCTCCTTTCCTTCCAGCGCTCGCTGGTACATCTTCTCCGCCTCGTCCAGCTTGCCCTGGTCGCTATAGAGCCTTCCAAGCCAGTGAATTGCATCTAGCATTACCTTATCCTGCCTACCGACCGCTCTGCTTACGTCAGCCTGTTCCCATCTAGCCTTGGCGTCTACTGCTCGCTGCCAGCACCGCTGCGCATGAGGCAAGAGCCGACGTTGCACGGTCGCGTGCTCCTTCTCTGACCCGTCCGGCACTGCCCACCCAACTACCACCACCGCTAGCCGCGTAAAGACCACCTGCTGCTCCTCGTCTTGCATATGAAACGCCCATCGGTGCACCACCGGGTGAGTGGTATAGCTCGCTAGGTCTTGCACATCCTCAACGAGAGAGTAGCTGCGCAAAAGCTGAATCGCCCCAAGAAACTTAACCTCATTGCTTGCTATATCAGGGAGCCACTCCGACAGAGAATTAGCCACGTCTATAGATTTCTTGCCTGCTTCGGCAAGGAGATCGTACCATACGTCTTTGTTGTCAAGACACGCCCAAAGCAGGAGCAGGTTAGCTGCCGCAACGCTCTTAGCCCGGATCGCATGGTACGAAATCATCCATGTCGTCCAAACGCTACGTTCGGGGTAATCGCGAAGCGGCATACCAGCTCGGTCTTGCGATTCCATAAGGCCTTTCCATTGCTGCTCGTAGAGCTCGATGTATTTCCCAACACCGATTCCGCTCTGTCGCAGATATGAGGCAGCCTGTGCAATGGCCAGCGGTAAGCCATCAAGGAGCTTCAACAGCGCCTCTCTCTCGACCGCGTCTATGCCCAAACGGTCAGCACGGAGTCGTGCACACGCAATATAATTACATTACAACTAGGGTGCCTTACCACAACTGCCTCCATACCGTTTCTGGAACATAGCCTGCGTTTGGTCCTTACTAAGCTTACCCAGCCTCCGCGATACACCGAGCTGTTCCAAGTTAACTAATCGAGTCGTTATCAAAACCGATCCGTGATCTGCTCCGGAAAGATAGCTGGTGACGTCGTATCCATCGGGGTCGGCATCGCGCCCTTGGCTGTCTCGGTCAACGTTATCGAAGATAATCAGCCAGTCCGTATTGTCTGGCAGGCTTAGCCAGCTCATTACATCCCTAACCACGGCATTAATATCGCCATCGCTTATAGCAGAGTACGTTCTGCTGCTCGCCGCAATTTGTCCTTCCGGAATCCTGCTTGCACACGTCGCAATGCTCTGCTTGAGACTATCTTCGGTTCTACCATCGAGCCAGAACACCGCGCTGAACCTTCGGTGGTGCCTCCTTGCGAACTCGACAGCAAGCTGCGTCTTGCCCATTCCGCCAAGACCATAGAGCACAAACACTTTCTGGCGGCGGTATTGTCTCTGCGGGAGAAGGGCTTGTTCAAGTTCCGCTATATCGGACGGCCGATCTACAAACTCGTTTACCACAGGCACACCCAGCAGACTAAAAGGGGTTCGATAGCTTCCTATATCTTAGAACGATCCCAGTTAGCTAGGCAACAAGAACGTTGATAGTAAATCTCCTTACTTTGACCATGACCTGCCTCGTCTCTAGCCGCCGGAATAATGGATAGAATCTCTTTTGCGCACGCAGCGGCTGTTGCCGCCGCATATAGCTGCCACTTCTTGTTCTTATGCGAGTCCGCATAATCGCAAATACCTCGGACAACAAGGCAAGGGAAATCGTTCATCAGTCCGGCCGCCTCCATCTCAAAGCACATCACTCCTCCTAGTTCTGCGCTTATCCTGTCCCTAGTAACGCCATCCTTTACAACCTGGTTCCCTGATGCTATTGTGCCGTAATGGACTACCACTTCTTGATCCTTTCGCGGAGTCCGCTTTACTTCCTTCTCTTTACTGCATTGCTCGCATGTTGCTCCTCCAATATGGTTATATGTCGCCTCAAATAATACATCGGGGCCTACCGTATTACGGCTAAAGTTTTCTAGCCGATTAAAGATGGATAGATATGTGGTAAGGTTGTTCTGGCCTCGGTAATGGAGTGCTCGTAGCTTCGAAACCGCTTTGAGTAGCACTGCTGGCGGAGCATTAAGCCATCCCGTCCGCGTTTTGTGCCCGCCTGCTCCCGTCTTCCCAAAGTCGTACTGCACCACTCCTCCATGCTGCAGGAAGGGTTGACTGATAACCACGTCCCCAAGTCGTATATCTGATCCTGCGCTGGGGACTCCGCCGCCGATACCGACCATAAGGCCAAAGCGGATCGACGTGAACTTGGATGTCATTCGGGCTGCGATCGTGGCGGCGGACTGGGGGCCCATCTGCCCCGCTGGGAGGCAGGTAAGGACAATGTTGTGGTCACCGATGCGACCAAACGTGTAGAGATCACAATTAGAGTTATATTGAGGGCGGTCGTCATCCTCGTCTAGCATCTCTTGTGCAGCGGCAAGCTCGATGGGAAGGGCGCATATCCATCCCACGGTATAGTCTCCCACTTGAAGGCGGCGGCGGTTCATGGCTAATGACACGTATAGGCATTAGAGAATCAGGATATCGTTGTCGCCATAAAGAGAGTAGTAGGCTGAGCGAAATAGAGCTGAAGAAGCGCACGGAGGACGGCCTAAAAAGATAGGACAGCCCAATTGATACGCGGACGCCCCCCACTGATTGAGTTTAGTTCCTTCCTGATTGATGTGCGACCGTCGCGCGACCGTCGCGCGCCCATACCCAAAACATTACCTCGCATTTGCCTTAGGGTGCGTTCGGTTGCAAGTTCAGATCAGAATGAGGGCTTCAGAATGGAGTTGATCTAGAGCTCCAATCTAATTCTAAGGCGACTGTTCGGTTGAATTCCAGTTCAACTTAACTTCAGCCACAAATTTTTGATGTTCCTCTGACCGCCCAAAAAACACGCTAAAAGTTACTAAAAAGTTGGCAACTTTACCGTATACGGCTTCTGAACTGAAGGTCTTGGCGTCAGTTTAATCTGGAGGTCTGCGTTCCAGATTTCATCCAGTTTCAATCTGAAGCCTCCAGATTGCATATGCCTGTGCTTTTACAAAGCCACAAACGCGTACCAATTGAGGAAGTAACGCGTCCTTTTCTGCCGGACTTTCAGTTCAGATCTGATCTGAAGTTTTGCAACCGAACGCAGCCTTACCTTTCCCCATCCCAGCCTCTAACTATTGAGCGCCGCCGCGGCCATCTGGCTGGTTCTGTTCGCGTCAATACATTGACTTGTCGCGAGCCATCAGCATTTGAACAGAATACCGGGTATACTACGCGTAGGTGTGGGCGCGGGCGCAGGTGCGAGCGCGGGCGTGCTCGCGGAGGCAGTTCGTAGACAAGTAGTTCGTAGACATCAAGCAGAGGTAGTGCACCTAGACAAGTTTACGCTGCGCTTTATAGTACTATGCAATTGAGGTGTTACAGTTATAAGAGTTACATATTTTAATAATTTGATATTCGCGATGCGGATGCAAACAACTCAAATTCATGTGATATTCTAACTTAATCAGGAAGGAACTAAACTCAATCAGTGGACCATCTGCCGCTGTCCCTGATCAAAACCTGCCGTAAGCCGCCTTGCGTTAGCACGCGCTGGAGGCTAAGTGGCTTGGACAAGCATTGAACAGCACAGACCTTTGAGCAACCCTCCCGCGAGCGGACCAGGTGACGCGCATTATTTATGCATACCAAAACCTGAGCCATCAAGGAAAACGGCGATTAAGTGAAACAATGGCGTTTACCTCCACTGGTGCCCGGACGGCAAATATTTATGCTTGTATATGCTAATTCCAACCCCTCAACTTAGGAGTTTACCTCTAGACTAGCGCAACTTAACTTGGTGTGTGCCAATATTTCTAAATTAAGGCCCCTGGACAAATTCTATTGGCGTTTTGTTAGTGCTTGTGGCATCCAGGTCCCAGCCTCGACCACGCCTCACGATCCCGTCCCTCTACGATCCCAGTCTCTCCTCCAGCGGTTGAGCCGACGGCGTAACTCCACTATAGTAACCTTCAGCTGAATGATATTCCTTCACGCTTCCGCTGCCGACGCTGCTACCTCTCGCTCCCCTCCTCCTTCATCTGCCTATATCAGGTAAAGTGGACGCCCCCTCTGAGATGAAACCTTGTCGGCGTTTTTGGCACGGATTTTGATCAAGAGCATCGATTAAGTCCTTGCTGTGGCTTTCAATCGTTGGCCTCAGGAGCTACCTGGGTTGACTTGCCAACTAAAAGAAAAGATGGCATGGTGCCCATGTTCGGTGACAACTCGCATCGACTGTTTGAGGGTAGAACGCCGAGAAGAACTCGAGGTGCTTCGTATGGACCCATAACCTTGACTTCTGCGCCTTGGATGCCCCTAGAATTTTTTCCTCTACAGGGTTTCAGCTCCAGGAGCAATTTTTTGATGCAGCGTACGTGAAGAATGGGGGTTTTCATAAAATCTTCATGGATATATTCTCTTATACCCTTGCGGCTTATCAGTGAATTGAAATGATGTAAGGACGTAAACAAAACGCAATCGTTAGTTGTCCCCAGATATCGTCCGCTACGTTCCCTTGAAAATCCGTGCGCCAGATGACGGAGGTTCTTCCTACCTTTATCTGCGCTCCATTAGCTGCCTTCGGTCAGGCTGTGTTTGCCTTGAAGCCGACTTCTCCTCAGCACAGGCTCACTAGGCAGGCCGAAGATCACGGGCGCGATCTTGGCTCGGCACGGACAGCATTCTCTCAAGCCACCCAATAGACCCCCTTATTATCCGCACGCGCCAAGGGCTCTTCACAGCATCCAACCACATAAGGAAAGCTTCAAGGACAACTTAAAACGGCTCGGAATGCTCTTGGCAACGCCTCTCGTCAGCCAATAACAAGGATGCGGTAGGGGAAAATACGAAAGGCCTCTTTATAGACTGTTTTACCCGAGAACTCTGTCCAGATCAGGATAATTCGCGCTTCCCATATCGTACTGTCGGGTACTACAATTTCCACTTCGAAGAGCTTCTCACCGAAAGGTCAGCCATAGCCTTCTAAACCCCGCGTTTATGTCCTCGTTGCCAACAGAAAGCTAACTATTTGTTGAAATGCTCCTGCTTGGCGCTTGTGGCTAGCAAAAGAGAAATATATATCAGATGCTCTATCCGCCCTAGAAACAACAGGGCCCGGAACAAGAGCTTAGTCTCCTCAATCTCAAGTACATTTCATGTTACTCTCAACTCAAAATCAATTTGAGTTATACACTCATTCAGCATGTCTCTTAAAATACTTTCCACTGCCTTTGCAGTGACTGCGCTCCTTTCCTCCGCTACAGCCTTCTTCGAGAAGCGTACTCAGACTCCTCTGCCACCATGCTCTTATCCTTACACTCCATTCGTTTATTCCGGATGCTTCTACGACTCCGTGTCCACCCGGTCTCTTCCATTTATGGCTCCTATTGAGTTCAACAACGCAACTGTCGAACAGTGTACTGCTGCATGCAAGGTTTGATTCCATGTCTTTTGTTGTTCTACCTCATTCTGACAACTCACTAGGGGAACAACTATCGTTATGCCGGCCTAGAATACTATGGGCAATGCTTCTGTGGTGCCAGCATCTCAAGTGACCTGGCCCCTTCTACCGACTGCAACTTTACCTGCAACGGAAATCCTAATGAAACCTGTGGTGGTCAAGACAGACTTTCCATATACCAGGATCCTACCTTCCCTGACGCTACTGACGTCGCTTGTTCATCCGAATATATGTCTCTAGGCTGTTACACCGAAGGATCAAACGGCCGCTCGCTAGCTTATTCCCAAATCCAACTCAATGCGTCTGTCATGACCACAGAGCTTTGTCTCAATGCTTGCGGTGCCAGGGGTTTCCCGTTTGCAGGGACCGAGTATTCCCAAGAGTGTTACTGCGGTGTTGTGCTCGGCAATGGAACCGTTCCTGCACCTGCCTCTGACTGCAATATGCCCTGCAACGGCAATTCTTCAGAGACATGCGGTGGACAAGACCGCCTGAACCTCTACGTTTCTAACGATCTAGAATCCACTGAACCATGCGAGGCTCCACCAGTCTCCTCTTCCTCTTCTACCCCAGCTCCCACCTCTACGGTGTATAGCTCCAGCTCCACTCTTTCAACCGTCACAACCTCCTGGCCCATCCCATCAAACACATATAGCCCTCCACCGCCACCATCAAGCACGATTTCAACATCGCACGCTCCAGCCCCGACTTCCTCCTGCCTCTGCGCTACCCCAACCCCTTGGAGCGGCAGCAAAGCCGTCGGCGGGTACCAGCTCCCCTGCGTCGGCTGCAACGACCAAGCCTCGCAGCGCCCCAACTACCCCTTCAAGCTCTTCAACCAGAAGAACTTTGGCCAGTGCCCCGTGTACAGCCACGGCAAGACCAGCAACGCCTGCACCGACGCCTGCACGACGCAATACACCTGGTGCATGAGCTATGCCAACAGCTGCAAGAACAACAATCACGCGCCTGAGAGCTACAGCTCCGCTAACAACCGCTGCCGTCAGCAGTATGCGGATTGCGCGAATGCCAATAAGGCCGCTAAGGATGATGGAAGATGCAATACTACGAGCAACACTACGCCTGCGACGTCGAATCAGTGGTATGGGTGGTGCTCCAACTGGCTTAAGCAGTGGTTCAATTAGAGGTGGTGATGAGTGGCGGTTTTAGCGAGTATCATCTGATTGATACTGCCGGCTATCAGATGGAAGGGAATGATGCGTCGATGGGGAGAAAACGTCCGCTCTGGTTGGTTTGATGCGGGATGGATTACCTGATAATATTATCCAGAATGTCTAATTCATAATACCAAAAAGGCCCATGGTCAGCACTGAGCACGACTATCCAATAAAGTTTATATTATGGCCGCTGATGATTCATCATTACATTTTGCATCCTGTGATATTGGCCATGCTTAAACGTGCTGAGATGTTCCGCCTTTGCGGACCAGTGGAGTGGACTGCTAGCTTTGATAGGCAAGCGTTAGTCCTGTTTAGGAATGAGCTAAATTACAAGTAATTTGGATTGGTCAATGCGATAAACCTCGGAACATTCGACGAAAACATGCCCTTACCCACGCGAACACCACAGCAAGGATAGCCCCATCTCTCACAGCCGAGCAGACCCTTTCCCCAGGGTACACTCCCTGAAGCCAATTCTCGTTGTGCTACCTATTATCCCAATGCAGCATGCACGCGGCGGAAGAAAGCAATACTGCGGTTGAGCTGCAGCTGCAACTTCCAAACTGAGAGAGCTTCCCCGCTCGCGTCGACGCCCGCTGCGCGTCCCTCAGGTGTTACGCCGTTCCTGCATGTGGGTGACGCTAGCCGAGGATGCAATGCGGCGCCGGAGTACCCTTGAACTCGTGATGAAAAGATAGTGGGCATAACGGCGCTAGGTCCGCTAGGGAACAATCATCGAACTTTCTCTGGACTTCACTTGATGGCTGAAATAGCTTCTAGAAGATGGAGAGCACGCACTTCATCGGTGCTGCATAGTATCTTCCCGCCTAATTCAAGGTAATGGCTCGTTTGTGGGAGGTTCGGAGATAGTCCTACATTGCTGCAGAACCGTTTTAATATTGCAAAATGGCCCTCGAAAATGAACCCTCACTTTCCTATTCTAGTAAGATTCACCGCTTCTATCTACGGAATCCTCATAGAAAACTGCGATGGCACATCATCACTACCTCCTGTCATGTTCTACTCCTTCCCTTGGTCTTAATCACTTCGAACTGGATATGGTAAATTCTTCTGCTCTTTGTTCTCTCTCACGTCTCATCGTCAAAGCCTATCATTGCCTCTCTTTTGGTATTCCTACTGGTATTCTGTTTAGAATTTCCCCCAAATACCGGTCGTTATGCCTATCGTGATACCCGGGAAGAGAAAGAATGCACATAATCGAAACTTGATTTCCTGCAAGAAAGGCAAAATTCGCATCATTGAACGATCTCTCAATAGAACCCAGGAGTTTCCCCCAAACTTTTTCCGTCCCCGATCACCTCTTCTGAACGCCCAGACAATTTCGAAGGTTCGCCAAGGAAGCATAAAAATTCTCACAGTATTCCGCATAGACAAAAGTACGGTTACCCTAAATCCCAGTCGTCGTCAGGACTTACGTATAAGAAGGTAGCCTAGGGTCGTCCGCGTTACTAACCTCAGATGGTTGTGCAGCTTTCTCCCCCGCCCCTACTCGCGCAGCATCTCCTTCTGCTGTACGGCAGGCTGTAGATCGCCGTCCTAGGTCTATCGAATTTCAGCTTTGCCGCAGATAGTCGTTTCGGATGCCGAAATTGGCTCTACAGAAAGTAAAACGGCAAGATAACTCCCTGCTAAGCTAGCAGCTTTAGACGGAGAGTTAGAACTCGCCTTACCTGCCTCCTATGTTATGCGCTCGCGGGCTTCTAGTTTACATTTGAGCAGATCGACGCCTGATTTATCTAGGCAGATTTCACATAGGACATCTGCTGCTCTGCTTCAAACAACAGCCACTGTGATTCATCGTCCAAACTGCAGTCCACACCCAGCATAATAACTGCCAATTTTGTTCAGCACCCAACCTCATCATCCTCACTATTGGCGCCTTTGCCTGGACTCCATTGAATACCCCCATTGAAGGGATCAATATACCGTCCCAGCAGTCGAGTGTTAATGGCAGCGGCGTGGCTCCTTCGAGCGTTTTATCGACAGCACCAACATCTTTATCTTCCTCCGCTGCTCCTAGATCTGCTGAGGTACTAACGCTAAATACTGCAAGGAATTGCCTACGGAAAATGCAGGGTCGCCCGTATCTGAATATCCCACTGAACAGACCACTGATCAATCTCTCATCTTTCCTAGACAAGACTCACCGCGGCTGGTGGAACCTTCCTGTCTGAATAAGGTTCTGTAATATAGTAGACACGGTTGCTTGTAACCAATTGGGTTAACCACGTGAGCTAAGCGAGCTCAGGAGATCCACCAAATTCCACCTGTAGAAGTAGAGGAGGAGAAGAAGAAGAAAACGATTGAAACCAAAAACCCCCCCACCGTGATTCCAACACTTCCATTACTACCGTTGAAAACATTGCTGTCGCAAAGATCTTTTTGGAAACGCACTTCAATTCTATACTCACAAATAAGACCACATCACGCTCAGAGACGCCGAAATCTAGAGAGACGACTCTTTCTATAGTTCTTTCCAATGAGGAACGACAGGAAAAGCGCCGGGAATGGTACCGAGCCGAATCGAAACACCTCCGTCATGTCCGCATTATGAAATCCAAAACGTTAGCAAGACAGAATCTCAAAGCTGTCCATATTTCAGGCTATGAGGTTGTAAGAGTGCTAGGGAAGGGAAGTTTTGGCGTGGTCCGACTGGTCCGTGAGAGGAGTGAGTCATCTCTCTCGAATTCTCACGGCGTCTGCGAACCTGCTAAGGCCCTTGATGGACGAGGCGACGCACATGATAGGCATAAAAGAACTTCTAGCCGCAATCGCAAGCAGGTCTATGCCATGAAAGTCATTCGCAAATCTGACATGCTCCGGAACAGTCAGTAAGGTCATCTGCGCGCGGAAAGGGACTTTCTTGTTGCTTCAGAAAAATCATCCGTGGGTCGTGCCACTAATTGCCAGCTTTCAAGACAACCACAATCTCTACCTCGCTATGGAGTATATGGTCGGAGGTGATTTTCTGGGCTTGCTCCTGAGAGAAAACATCCTTGATGAAGGAGTTGCCCAATGGTATATCGCAGAGATGATTCTATGTGTGGAGGAAGCTCATGAAATCAACTGGGTTCATCGCGACGTCAAACTGGACAACTTCCTGACCACTTCTTTCGGTCATCTGAAAATCTCCGATTCCGGTCTGGCTTTCGACGGCCATTGGGCTCATAACCTGACCTGCTACAATGAACAGCGGTACTCACTTATTAGGGATCTTGACATTCAAGTCAAAGGCGATGCTCAAGATCATGAAGAAGGCTTGGAGAAGCAAGAAGCGCGAAAGCTAGCAGATATCATTAACGGGAAGTTACTTGGGCGAGTCGTGGATACAGGCCAGTACATGGCACCGGAGGTCATTAGATATGAGACTTACGATGGACGGTGTGATTGGTGGAGCATCGGCATCATTCTTTGCGAGGCTAGTTCTACTTCACTCCTCCGGCAATAGCTTTCATTAAACGGGTCTTTAGTGTCTGTACGGATGTACTCCATTCTTCTGTAAGAATAGAACGGCTACAAAGGAGAGGATTCTTGTAAGCCCATCCTATCCGGACAATTGGTTCTTAACTCAAGGATGTCCTAGTACAGCGTCACAAACAAGTGTTGAAGTTCCTAGTCGATTAGGGATTTGTTCGCCCGAATACCAACAGGGTTCCGCTAGCTCCAATCTCTCCCAATGGCATGGATCTTATTTTGACGCTCTTAGATGAGAAAGAAGTCCGTTTGTTAGCAAGAAGACACAGCGACAATGATTTCGCGATCGCCAGAAAGGCCATCGGAGCGCGATATCTGCGTAACATCAACTACACTGGTCACTTCGTCTTTCGGGATGATGCCGAGGACATCAAGGCTCATCCTTTCTTCCGCGGAATCGAGTGGTCTCTCCATCTCCACGCGTCCACCATTTGTTCCACGGGTCTCAGGAAATCAGTCAATTACAAAGTACTTCGATGATGAAGCGGACATCCTCAGCGAGTCAGATTATCTGGACTCTTCAAGCTATGTTAGCGACGGTAAGCAGAGAGACGGGGCTGAGGCTGATGAATCCATAAAGCCACAAAGAGAAAGCAAGTTTAAAAGATGGAATAGAGTGAAACTAACTGCAGATGATACTGTCCAAGCGAAAGCACCAGAGAAAATCAGAAGACGTAAGAAGGAGAAGAAGAGGCCAAGAGACAAACTGTTAAGGGATCCTGAGGTCGGGCGAACGGTGTTAGAGCTCAGGAAGAAGGGTTTATTCATTGGCTATACCTACCGCAGGCTGAGATTTGCGATGCCGGAAATGAGTGATTGGGCGCGGCCACGGCTCTGGTGGTGGGTTTTTAGCAACCCAATTTAGTTAAACGTTATATTAAGTCGGCTGAACAAGATTCTGCATTATTAGAAGTACGATTGGAACATGGTTAATGGTAATGTACATCAAATCTATGTAGGCTATACGGAGGTGCGTTTCAAAAGTCTTTGCCAGCCCTGCCTAGGTTGAGCCTAAAGAGCCCGCATGTAGCCGAAAATTGGGCGCATTCTAAGCCGGTTCTAGGGGACCTTAGGCGCCATTGGGCGGCTTCTAGCCCGTTACCCTACCAACCTTAAGGCAGCCACCGCCCATAAGACCGCCTAATAAGGAGCGGTGAAGACTTTTGAAACGCACCTCCTTACGCGTAGTTTTGATTCTGGTGTTCCGCACGGACCATCTACCAGATGGACGCTGGCGGGTTAGGGACATGTGATAGATCTGATAGGAGGCAAAAATATAGCCGCGGTGGCTTGTCGTGAGCGATGGTTCCACCCTTCCTACCAACTGGTCCGCGTATAGGAATCCACGGAGTAGACGATTTTCCCAGTCATTTCCATATAGAGCCTGAAAAACATGGTTCGCTCTACACAGCTTGGGCCTTCAGCAACACTTGATACAGATATGGACGTGCCTTTGCCACCCGAGCAGTTCTCCGAGATAAATCCATCAACCAACGTCACTAAAACTCACTGTCCAATAACCTTTAGTAACGAATGCGCCACTATTTGCTAGTTTATACTTTAAGTGTACATTCTCGCAAAACCATAGGTAAAGAGCCCTAATGTTCCACACATCGAAGAATTGATCACTAATCACAAGGTTCAACTTTTCCTGGTAGCCTACCTCCATCCGTCTGTCAACTCATTTGTTTCTTTATTGGATTAACCTCGATATGCCGAGCAACTAGCCGCGCTAAATGGATCTAGAATTAGGGGCGGCTAACTAGTAAACTTCTGACATAGATCTAACTAGGCCAGTCCGCCAAAAGAAAAGATTAACAGTTGTGCAGGATGGAACGGCAAATACTGATACAATCTTTGGAATACATCTTAATTGCTTTGTGTAAAATATGCTAGCTCTTACAGAGAGGGTTTTACCGTCATTACCCAATGTCTTACACCTTGTCCCGCTGATTAGTAACCTATATCCGGACACATACTTGAAAATCATTGCACGGTTCCAATCCATACCAATTATTATAGTTTCCCGTATTACTGAGCATGTGTCATACTGACCGAGGCACAATATCATATTTCCCCGCTTCGTTCTGCATTGCGACGAATGTGTAATATCCTGCCCGGGAAGGTGTGATTCTCTTGAAGGTCGGATCGGGTATATAAGATACCAAGCCCTCGTCATCTTAGCCATACACTTGTTGAACACCTTATAATAATTCGGAATAGTTGGACAAGAGACCAACCCCCAATGGCGATCCTGAATTCTGTGCTTGTTGTTGCACCAACTGGGAAAGTTGGTCTCGCAATTTGCCATGAACTAGGCAAAACCAGGAGCAGCTTCAAACGCATTGCTGCCTTTAACAACACGTCCAGAGGCGGCGATGACACTAAGGAAAAGATCCTGAGCGATTTGCGTGACCTGAGCCTGGAAATTGTTTCCGGGACTTACGAAGACGTGGACATCTTCCGTGGGTTTGACGTCGTAATTATGCCTTTAGGGAACCATGGACTATATCTGCAACCACAGATGATCGACACGGCTATTGCTGCTGGAGTCCGCCATTTCTACCCCTCCGAGTTCGGTGCAGATCTTCTTGTTAGCGAAAATTGGCACCAGCATTACTACAAGTACAAAGCCATAACTCGGGAACACTTGACAGCACGCTCCAAGGATACTAAAGGCTTGGGATGGACTTTTATACAAGTCGGGAGGTTCACTGAATGGTCTGTCATAAAGCATTTCGGTATTAACAACGCCAACCACAAAGCCACGATCTACGGAAATGAGAATTGTCGACCTGAGTCAGGTCGTCTTTCCACCCGACTCAGTTACCTACCCCTTAACTCGGCCACCAACTCGGTCACCGACTCCCCCCCCCCCTGTACCTGCATCTACCTTATGTATATATAGTCTCTTTTCTTCATAGAATTAAGGGACATACAAGTCCTTCTTTTATGACCTACTTTTTACGGTTAACAGTTATGAGCCCGGGGTTGTTTCCTATGCACCAATTATTCTTTTAATCAGCTATTCCTACAGGCTCGTGTCTGGGTACTTTAGTTATTAACATACTTGTGATTACCTTTACACCGAACGATGTCCTTCCACCAATGTTACAACCAATAATGCCCACTGTACGCCAGACACGAGGTAGGAGCTAGACATAAGGCAGGTACCAAGGTGCTGGATTAAGGCAGGCCGGGTTAAGGCAGGTACTAGGTGCTAGATATGAGGCAAGAGCCAGAGATAAGGCGGCTTAAGAGTTTAAGTTTATTAGGGCAATAAGCTAGTAAAAGAATAGGAGCTTGCACCTTACTGCTATTACCCCAGACGTGTTTTCCCGGAGCTGGCACCTTACTGCTACTTTACCTCAGAGCTGGCACCTTACTGCTATTATACCAAAGCTCGCACTTTACTGCCCTATAAACCGATAAGACTCCGCGCTGATTTGCCTACGGATATCAACTAGTTGCTAGCATTGTACTGCTATTCTACCGGAGCTGGCACCTTACTGCTGCATTACCCTAAAGCCGGCGCACTGCCGTATTACCCTAAAGTTGGCGCATTGCCGCTTTACCCTAGAGCTGGCACCTTACTGCTACGTTACCCTGGAGCTGGCACCTTACTGCTATGTTATATTAACGCTGGCACTGTACTGCTAAGGACAAGACAACAACCGTGCTACTATAGCTTAGCTAGATACTAGATGGACAATTATTGGACAGTATAGGAGGGTCTAGGCATAGATGGACAATTGCTAAAGTGCATAGGAGGATCTAGGCATAGATGGACGATTGCTGGATAGTTTCAGCCAGGCAGGTATCAAGACAAATGACGTTAGCTGACTGGTAGGTAGAGACACAGAATTGAATAAGTAATCTATTTTATTCAAGGTGGCTCTAAGAGCCCTAATATACATAAGAGAATTGACCCCCTACAGGGGTCCCTAGAGAGTGATAATACAGGTTGAAACCATACTAATACCAATATCGAACAGCACCCGTCGCACCTCTGTAGCAAGGCTACCTCCGTGGCCAACACACCCCCTTAGGTCTGGCGCAGAGCGGCAGAGCTGGATTACCGGATTAGGTAGTTATAATAGACGAGCTAGTGGTAAGCTTTATAATTTAATTATTAGTTTATCAGATGTCTAATATCTCAAAGCCCTACTACTTCAACAAATTTTTAATGATTTTGCTTTAAGAGAGCTTTAGTTAGTCCATCTACAGCTATCTCACTTGTTGGTACCCATTATACAACAAAGCTTCCGTTTTATACCTTTTAGCGAAGCCAGAATTAATGGATATCTATATATTAGAGTTTTGTAGATATCATAGGAGTCTCTTTTATTACAATCCGTACTAACTACTAATTATCGCAATTAATAATAACGTCCTGTTCTAGATTAAATCTAATAGCTTTAAATATCTATACTATATACTCAACCTCCCCACCAACATATAAGAGAGCTAGGAGTTCTGCCTCTATAGTAGACTTTATAACTGCCTTTTATCTAGTTGCCTGCCATACTATAGGCCCATTAAACAGGCTTATTAAGAAGCCCTATAAGCTCTAACGTGTTGGAGCATCGTTAGCAAAGCTGGCATTAGAAGCAGCTTTCAGAACCTAGTTTATCTCATATAGCGTAATAGTAGAGAACTTGAGAGCGAGGTATCTGGTATCGTAGAGATAGGTAAGCAATCTGTTAATCTCCGTAAGATAAGCTAACAACAGATTTTATAAGAACTTAGCTAGCTTACTAACTAAGAAAGCAACGTCTAGTTATGTAGTAGATATAGGATATGTTACAGAACCTATACAGCGTTAATATCCTTTCATCTAATTCGGCGTAGCTTCTCCCTTATACAGTGTCAATTCCTAGCCCAATAGTGGTGTAGCTAATGGCTTTAGATATTCTAGATAGTATATTAAGACTAGCTTCTTAAGATACTAATCTAGACAGAGCCAGAGCTTTCCCTTTTATTAATCTTACACAACACGAGTATTTAGGAATGACGTAAATTAAGGTATTTGGCGTATCTTAAATCGATCTTATAGCTACTATAAGATGTCCTGCATCTGTTAATAATAGCTCGGGTGTCCTATAATTAGGATATCATCAACGTAGAAGAACACAAAGATAGGTTTAATAGGGTGTATATAGAGACATAGCTTATCCAGTATAGCTTTTAAACCTATGCTCCGCAAAGCAGCAGACATTTCTAAGAACCACAATTTAGAAGATTTCCGTAGTCCATACATTACCTTCCTTAGACAGAGAGAGAATCCAGGTAGTAGGTCTATACCCTTAGGGGGAATAAAATAGACCTCATCGTCAACCAAGGCGTTAACAAAGACGTTTACAGCGTTAATCTGTATAACATCTAGGTCAAAGCCAGCAATTAGAGCGCAGAGCAGATGGAAGGTCCAATAGGCTACCGTAATAGCTTTAACCTCCTCTTATAAGACTGCTTAAAGGTCTCCACGGACAACTAAACAAGCCTTAAATCTTATAATAAAGCCGTCCAAATCTTCCTTATACATAAAGACCCATATAGTAGGAAGTCGATAAACCTTCTTAACTAGCCATACCTCGTCCCAGGTCTGCTTTCCAGTTAAGGCCTTTATCTTAGTATAAGCAGCTACTTTAAACTCTATAGCGTACTTATAATTGAGCATCTCTTTCTATAACTTTAGTAGTGGTGGAAATTCGTCTTAATGTCCATACATCTTTATAGTAGTAGTATAGAAAGCGTGAGCCAATAGTGTCGTATCTAAATTAATAATATTATTACCGTCACTAACTTAAACCGCAAAGGCTTGTTATTATAGATTCTAATTTGGCATATCTTTCTTCTTTACTGTAGGCCGCTTTTCATGGCCAGAACGTCTCTTACCCCCTAATAATAAGCCTGCTGTCGTCTGAGGTTCGGAACAAGGTATAGGGTCTACAAACAGTAGTTTAGTAACTTTAGAAGTTGACTAAGTGGTAGATAATATCTGTAGTATAAATGCCACAGTAGATAGTAATTACTAAGGCGCCAAAAACGCTAATAGTTCAGATAGTTCTAGAGTTAGCTCCAGGGTAGGTAGCTAATAAAGTTCTTCTATTAAAATCTAAATGCTTTTTAACATAGAAGTAACATTAATATTTACCAAATACGGCAGTCTTACATCTAGTTCTTCATTAAAGTTCTCTATCCAGTCCCTACTGCTATCTTAAAGATTATCCAATAGGTCCTAGACTTGTTAAAAACGGTCCCTTTAAACCTATAAGATAATAAGGTGTTCTAGTATTTTAGGAGATTGATATCTCTTTAACTCATCAATTCATACATTACGAGATCAGATAATGCGGTTAGTGGTTAGTATCCATATCCTATAGATATTTAACGCTTCCATACCAACAAGATAACCTATTTGGGCTTATAGCTCAAACTTTGCCTTCCTAGGAATGCCGTATTTGATAAGCACGTAGGTTAAAGATCCGGCTACACAAAGTCCTACTAGCCATGGCTTCTATTTATACAGCATCTTAAATAGGGTCTTCCAGTTGATAGACTTAATAAGAGTTCAATTAAGTAGGAACACTACAAGAAGTACAAACTCGGGCCATAGATCTACGGGTAACTTTACTTTAATAACAGCAGTCCTTACTTATTTAGAAATAGCTCTCCCTAACCTCTCTATAGGTCTATTTTAAGCAGGAGTATCTGGTGTTAATTGCTTAATAACACCTCTATTAAGCTAGATAAGGTTCTTTACCCTAGCGCCTACACCTTGCTCCTTATCTATATGCCAAATGCGGATACCTCAAGCATCAAATTTCTTTGTAAATGCTATCATCAATTTAAAGAGTGGAAGCAGCGTCTCTTCCTTATAGTTCTTAATAGGAAAAGCATAATGGTACTTTATATAGTTATACTAAAAGTAAGCTATATACGTGTCTCCATTAAACCCGTCTTCTTCCATAATAACATTAAAGTGTATATATTCAAAAGGGTAGGTTCCCTTTACGGATATTCTACAAGATATCTACTGTGTTATCTTTCTAAGAACACATGGTTCACAAAGTGGTATACTATATAGAGTCCTTCCTCTGTCCGTTTTAACTACCTTAACCCCATCAGCTGTAGTCAACAGATAATTCACCAATTCCATATCGCAGTGTAGTAAGCGTTAATGCCATACTCTGTTATATACTAAGGTCTCGAAGAATCTAGTAGATGTAGCGTAGGCAGTAGGAGTAGGTGGTAAGCAGGCGATAGTATTAATAAGGTAGAGACCTCCGTATTCCATAAGGTTGGCAAATAGGCTTTTATTATCCTTATAGCGTAGGTAGTTTGTGGATTAGTCCATAATTACTCCAACCCTATAGAGCTTCGCTGCGGATATCAAATTGGTATAAAAATATAGAGCGTACGCCACATTCCTTAATATTAGATACCAAGTTAGGCATTATTTACCCACCTTAATTGCTAAGTTAATATTACCGTATCCATGGATTTCTACTCTAGCATCTCCAGCTATTGCTGTGGATATATATGGCTTAAGGTCACGGAAGTATCTAATATCATTGCAGAAGTAGGTGTCTGCCATAGTGTTATACCCCTAGGCATTAATTAATAACAGATCCGGATGTTCCTGCAATAATAACAATAAGTAGGATATTATTACAGCAGCCGCTGTAGCTTAAGGTCTGTCTAGATCCTTAATCTTTTTAGTAAAAGCTAGAGACGTCCTTAACCTAGGGCCTTCCTTCTTAATTTACTTAACCCTTTTGTCATAATACTACTTATTTATTAGGCCCTTAAGCTATTCCTAACACCTTTATAGACACTCGTTATTTGGTACAAAGTTAGGACCTTAAAGAGACTAAAACAGTTGCTTACAATTCTTTAGCTTATAGGGTAAACTATAGGCAAAGCACTTTAACTTAGTCAATTAAGAGGGTACTAGGGTAGTAGACGTTATAAAATCTACAGCTGGCTGCCCTAAGAGTGTAGTATAGGCGTTACGTCCCGTATTTAGATGCTTATAAAGGAGGTTAAATTCCTTAATTATTGTCGCTATTTCAAGCTTTTCTAACCTCTTTGCTACCTTTTAAATGAAGGCATAATATAGAGCTAGACAGATCTCCTCACAGTCCTAGACAAAGGCTCGTATAACACTACTTTCTATTACCTCTATTAACCCTTCCTCCAGCTCTTCTCCATTCTAAATAATTATAATATATAGCTGCAGCCATAATTCCAAGCTCTGGCGTTTAGGCCCTTGTTTCCTTTTCTTAAGGTTATCCAATACCATTTATTGTAACGTAGCCTATAATGGCTTTGCTACCTTTTTTAACTGCCTCAAAATCGAATATGGTGTGGTAAGATTCTTAAGATATCCCAAGAAATTGGTGCCTATGGTGGCATGCAACAATGCCACAAAGGTATGGAGCTTCTCCTCCCGCTTTATATAGTCCTATTATTATAGCTTATAGAGCTCAAAGAGCATTCTCTATATCTCTAGAGATTGCTAAGGTTATTGTCCTTGCTAACTTAATAACCTAGGTATAGCTGTTCCCGTAGACGGAGTTGCTGCTAGATCTGCAGAAGTCGCTGCTAGTGCTATAGGAGCTGCAGGGTCCGCTACTGGTGCTATAGGGTCTGCAGGTGCTGCTATAGGTACTATAGGAGCTGCCAGTGCTGCTACAGGAGCTACAGGAGCTGCTGCTATTATAGGTATAGCTAGCTCATTATTTTCTTTAATTTCGTTCTCTGTCTTATCTAGGTTGATATAGTCCCAGATCTTCGCAAAACTTGCTTTTTAGCGGATAAATTGAAACCATATAGGCCAGTCCTTTTGGGTTAGTAAAAGAGGGTTCGTAGAGTCCGTGGTTGTGGGTGCCATGGTGGCTCTTGTCTCGAGGTTCGAGAGAGGTTGCGTAAAGAGACGCGCTTACGCGTAAATAACGCGATATTTCGTAACAAACTATGCTCAAAGAGGCTTAGTGGTAGTCGTCTAGCCACTAAGATCTCCCTGGTGCTCAGAAGGTTACCAGGCTCATAACTTTCAGCCAGGCAGGTATCAAGACAAATGACGTTAGCTAACTGGTAGGTAGAGACACAGAATTAAATAAGTAATCTGTTTTATTCAAGGTGGCTCTAAGAGCCCTAATATACATAAGAGAATTGACCCCCTACAGGGGTCCCTAGAGAGTGATGATACAGGTTGAAACCATACTAATACCAATGTCGAACAGCACCCGTCGCACCTCTGTAGCAAGGCTACCTCCGTGGCCAACAGATAGTATGGGAGGATCTAAACACCAGTACGGCTAGTATTAAACGGACAAAGACTAATAACGTGGCTGCTGACCTACGGCCTTATTAACAAAGTTGGCCTGTGTATGGCCTTACTAACAATACTATCAAGATTCTAGGTTTGGATTTGGTTTTAGTTGTTAGCTTAAGCAGCACTGCTGTTAAGCTAGGAGGGTGTGTCGACCTAAGTTAGGTCGTCTTTCTACCCAACTCAGTTACCTACCCCTTAACTCGGCCACCGACTCGGTCACCGACTCCCCCCCCCCTGTACCTGCATCTACCTTATGTATATATAGTCTCTTTTCTTCATAGAATTAAGGGACACACGAGTCCTTCTTTTATGACCTACTTTTTGC
>Ga0307507_10000522_pt1 | contig 81331 bp, 34 predicted proteins | sample 7_EM_MG_FD_207223 | JGI IMG/M metagenome (GOLD analysis project Ga0307507, IMG submission 207223) | Populus trichocarpa ectomycorrhiza microbial communities from riparian zone in the Pacific Northwest, United States - 7_EM | ecosystem: Host-associated > Plants > Roots > Unclassified | place...
ACGCTCAGACGTGATACTGGTGGTTTCGCACAAACGTAGTTAGTCAGCTTGCGGACCGATTGAAAATCCGGACCAACAGAATCGCGTCTGAGCTTGCTGAGGTAAACCTCAGCAAGCTCAGACGTAATTCCGTTGGTGCGGATTTTCAATCGGTCCGCAAGCTGACTAACTACATTTGTGTGAAACCACTGGAATCACATCTGAGCCGGATTTCTAAGGTTTCTTAGGCGCTCCGACAATACCCATGAATTTTCTTATCCCTTCGAACGGTGACGCTGATCTGTAAGTTGGTCCGTGCGCGAACACAAACGATTTGATTCGGTTGATTTAATTGGCTAGTTCTTATCGATAACAGATGGACGCAAATCACCGTGCGAAGGGATATTCGCGGTCGAATCGCTTAACTATAACGGCTTAAAATACTACCAAAAGTTAATCAATTAGAGAGACGACCTAATATTTTATAGATATTGGGTCTAAATTAGCCTACAAACCCCTAGAGTTAAGATTATTTTTATTAAAAAAAAAAAGCGTTATTAGGAATCCCGTAACTACATATAACTTTATTAAACGCTAGCTAAGATATATAAAACTCGCATAGATCTATAATAGCCACCCTAAGGAACCTATTATAGCCTAGCGGACATATAGCGTCTATATTATAGTGTATAATATACTTACTAAAACCTTATTACGCGCCGACTACTAAGTTATAGATATTTAAACTAACCCATAGTATATTACCATAAAAACTTATTATATAAAAAGGTAAAAGGTTAAATAAGATACTAGAATAGTTGCTATAGTATTGGGTGCTGTATTACAGACGTATAGAGTACCTTAGGTAGTTATTGTTTTGGGTAGGCCGTACGGACGAAGCTCTGCGTACGGAGGCTCTACACGAAGCTCTACACGGAGCTTTGCACAAAGCTTTTATATAGAGCCTCCGTAGTAGAGCCGTCGTACACAGAACCGTCGCACGCAGAACCGTCGCACGCAGAACCGTCGTACGCAGAGCCGTCATACGCAGAGCCGTCGTGCAGAGCCTCCGTACGCAGAGCTTTGTGCGGAGCTTCGTGCAGAGCCTCTGTACACAGAGCTTCGTGCAGAGCTTCGTGCAGAGCCTCGTGCAGAGCCTCGTGCAGAGCCTGAGTAGGCGAATCGCCCGTTCGGCGGCGCTTTTTACGAGATATCATGGAGGCGTACGGAGTAGATATCCCTTAACCCGCTGAGGTGCAATGCCAAGCTGCACTGTGCACCAACACCGAGAACAAGATGGGGCTGTTCTGTGTAGGATTCCGTTCTGCATGACAGGGCCCTGTTGGGAGGAACACCTAGCAAAGCTCAACTCTAAGGACTAGCCTACAAATATATATATACATAGAAATCGCGGATTTGAATAACCTCACGTCGCTGCAGTGGGCAAGAATCAGGTCAACGAGAGCCTCTAATTGGCTAATCCTTATCGATAACTGAGAACCAGAGTCAGCGGGTTAAGGGATACTCATCGATTATAGAGCTGCTTCTGCGGATAAATTTAGTAGCATTTCTGAGATAATAGCTGTTGTGGGGGTGTAGATCAATTTCGTTGAAAAAGGTGACTGCTCTACATACAAAATAAGTCGCGTTGCTTAATAAAGTCTGGAAAAGTCTCTCAGACCATAGAATCAACTTTTTGGCAAAAAAGGTTAGCGATATCCGCTTGCGGATATACGTATGTCCGCTAATTGATTCTACGGTCTGAGGTTGCTGAGATAAAGACAAATGTACAATGCAGAGTGCAAACTCTTGTGAGGGTGGAGGGTTGTTTGAAGAGTAGTGCCAAAACGAAATATTGGGGGTCGAGCAAAAGCACAGCCACCATAGACTGCAGGCAGCGAGGCGGAGCAAAGCAGGGAGTTCGGCAAATACTTATTTTCCTCTGCATTTCCAAGCTCCCTCATAGCTTCTCAACGCGATTATTCCAAGCAGTTTAATTCTTCGTAGACTGCAAATCCATATCAACTCAAACCCTTCCTATTTTTTTCAGCACTCTGCCATAGTCGTATATTCCTTTTACTCTAGAAAGGCGAGTCAGTCCTCCCAGAGGTCTCAATAATCATTAAGTTAGTTATCTAAATTACGATTATTTAGATTATCTAATAATTATAATCGAAATCGAAGGCCTCGATTAGTTATATAGATTATATAAATATATATAAGGGAGTGGGTGGGGAGGAAGTTGTGATATAGCCTTGGTGGTGAGCGACAGTGAGCAGCTGTATCTATGCAAGCGCCAGGAGGCTATAAAACTTCGCTGTGGCCCCCAGTAAAATCTGCCTGACACGTGATACTCGGTTACCGCGCGATAAGCGCTCCTGTTGTGCACGTCTGGTGGTTAACACTAAGCTTCTTTTCTCAACATCAACACCAGCCGTGACTCCCCCACCGTCCCCCCGCACCCGTGGCCAAAAGAGACAGCGAGAAGGAGTAGACGGAGCTTCCGCCCTCAGCGAACACGATTCGCGCGAGTTTGACACGTGACGGCCGCCCGCGGGCCCTTATTCTCCTCCTTGTTGTATTAGGTAAGCATTATATAATGGTTATAATCTATATAATATAATCGAAATCGAAGGCCTCAATTATCAGATAACTGAAATCTAGGTGTCGATTATGATTATATCGATTATTGAGACCTCTGAGTCCTCCGAGGCTTAGACCTACTGACTCACAAAGGCCACTTCCGCTAACTATAAGTAGAAATGTGTCGACCTAAATCATTGATAGCATACGTTGAAGCATGTGGCCACTACACAATGTCTGATTACGGAGAGAAAATTCCTCCTGAAGCCTGCCCTCAAGCAATAAAACGACGCATAAGTGAACACTTCACCGAATTGTCACCTTGTGCGGCCCTTATTTGCGAACTTGAGATTCAGCGGAAAGGCAGATGGAGCTGGGATGCAACAATCGATGGCCTGGTAATTCACGTGTTCAGTACCAGCAGTGGTCACTGCGAAGCTTGGCGGGAGAAAGATTTCAAAAGACCGGATTATAGGGCGCTAGCGGAGGCAGAGAAAGCAGAGAATCGAAATCGGGAGAAGGAAGAGAAAGCAGCAAACTCTGGGAGTGGAACTTCGGTTTCGAGTACTACAGCGGAAAGTGGCATTTCAACCCCGATTACGACCACCACTGGGGTGGACGATCCTAAAGGGGACCCTTCCCAAGGAGAGGGCAGAAGGAGCAAATTCAAAAGACGGCTTCTCAGTCTTCTAAATTAATTCTGTACAATTTCCCCTTTGACGTTTTTCAAATTTGACTGAATCTTGTGTTTTTCTCTACAACCCTAGTTGCTCGAGAACAGGATGATATCAAGGCTCTGGTTCGATTCGATCGATCGATCGAATTGATCGTGGTGTTCGCTGGCTGGTCGTTCAAACGATTATCGTCTGGCTCTGGCGACGGTCGTCTGGCTCTGGCGACGGTCGTCTAGTTTTAGCGATAGTTGTCTGGTTCTGGCGACGGGCCTCGGTACGGTCCTCGGCCGTTACATGAGGAGGCGGAGGACGAGATGGTCGGGCGAAGCCGTTTTTGTCAGGGCGGAAGTGAATAGACTTGAGCGAGGTGTGTATCGTGGAGATGAAGGCGATGGCGGATCAAAAAGCTTGGATGAGGAGACTTCGTCTGCCCATGGGTTTTCGTATGCACACAGCTGCAGCCATTCAAGTGAGGGAGATGATGAGGTGGAGTAGGAGGGAGGTGGGGAGGGCGGACATTCGGGAGAAGGCTTAGATTGTTTGGAAAGCTGCTCAGAATGCCCAGGAGAAGGTTCAGGATGTCTGGGAGAAGACTCAAGCTGTTCGAGGGAATTTCCAGGATGTTTGGAAGGAGACTCAGGGTACCATGGTAGGGCGAGAATGGTTTTAGCGGGAAGAAGTTGTGCCTAAATGAGACGTTGCTATTATGCAGATACAGATGTGCTTATCCAAATCATCATCAGACTTGAACGATAACCCACGCTTTTGACATGAGGGAGGGTTCGTGGAGGTCCAAATGGGCCTGATGGATCAAGCTGGAACGGGTATGGAACGGGAAAGGAAGCCGCTGATGCGACTAAAGACATGATACACATGCCGTTCGATTTTGGGTCGGTGGAGTCCCAATATTCCGTGAAGAAGCCTTGATTGAGTATAATCCATTGCCTGTTGCCATATGCCTTGTAACCATCTCTTTTCCCGTTGTTCGAGTGTTCGTATATACGAACACGACCTCCTAGGCAAACCCCAAGACGTGTGCATAGAGCTTCACGCACTTCTTGGGGTGCTGGGACGCAGGGGGCGTTTTGGCGCTTTGGTGGCATTGATGAAACTTTGATGGATGAGTTTAGGATTTATATTATGATGATATGAGGTTTGGGCAAGAATTCGGCGCGATTCCATAGAACGAGAAAGGGAATGAAGAGTATGGTCAGGAAAGGCAGGTCAGGAATAGGACGATCCCCTGCGATGACCTGTTTTGAAGCTTGGATTGAAGATATACATAAATTTCAAGCGCGCCCGGGCTTTCTTGGTTGTTTTACCATAACCACCTCTAAGCTGCGGTAAACCGCCTGAAGCGACCAAGGATTTGACTTGAGACAGCTAAGGATAATAACTGGCCCTCGATAACCTAGAGTAGCAATTAGTCAAACGCCCAAAGCCAAACACGCACCTGTGAAGTCTTTGAACTCCCTAGCTAGCCTAAAATATCTATAATCTTTCATGGGTGCTTAGCTAAATAAGCCTTTGGTGGTTGTTTTAGCACTAAAGTAGCGACTAGGTCTTGGCGGTTTTCCGCGCCGTTTCGAACATGTATCCTATCAGCGATGTTTCGAACGACAATTGATTAATGTCGATATGAAAAGACCTAATATACTGTTTAATTGTCCCGTAGGGAGACTGGTGAGCTAGGGCTTCCGCCTTGCGGCCTCTTGATGCATGTGTATGCTCAACTAACGAGAGCGGAAGAAAATTGAACGGCTCTAGTGTAAGAATGACACAATTACTTAAAAGCATAGAGTATATTTTGTGAAAAGGTCCCGAGAGATCGATGTATGCATGAAAAAGCCGCGAATTATCGATTTTTTAAATCGAAAATTGCTGTTTATAGGATATCTGGGATAATCATCCAACTCCAAGTCAATTTTAGAATTGGGATTACTGCATCGTCACATTAAATTCTCTAGGTGGAGTCAGGATGGCGGGGCGGCCTTCGTTCTCATGCCACCCGCTCAGCTCCTGCGCCATGTGCAGGTAGTCTTCATTTGGGATCGCATCGTGCAGCGCATCAGGAGAGCGGCCGTCTTCTGGAGGTGAGAGGCTGAGGTCAACGAGACCAGCGCGCGGCTGATCAGGTGTTAGAAATATCACTTGATTGGTATATACGGGGAGTAAGGTGGAGAGTGAGAGGGTCATACAGGCGAGAATTGCCGTAAATGCACACCGCCGGAAGCGAAGATCTCAGACGATTTGGTGTCAACGCTGTAGGCTTCGTTGTAGACAACTTCACTGATGCCCACTTGAGTTATTTTGACGCTACATGTGAGACAGGGACAGCTGTAGTGTGTCAGACGTTAGTTAACGTTGGATTAGACGAGGGAGGGGTGATAGTGTAGAGACGTAAGACCTACGTGTTACAATACAGGATTGAGCCTTCTCGGATCCTATCGCGGCCGGCTTCGAGGAGCGCGTTTTCTTCAGCGTGAAGGCAGAGGCAGGTTCCGAGATCCGCGCCGACGTGGGAGCCTTGGTTACAACGGGCGCCTGGCGACCAGTATTAGTGTACGCATATTATTTTTACGTTACTCCTAAGAAACCTGGGTCTATTGAGAGTCCAAAAACTAAACTGGCGCATGTTAAGATTCTTACATCCTCCCTCATTGCAATTCCTCATGCCTCTGGGTGTTCCATTGTATCCCGTACTAACGACCCTCTTTTCCCTAACTAACACACATCCAACACGTCTCTTCATGCAATTGCTCCTGTGCGCTGCCAAATCTGCAAGCTGCATAAAGTATTGGTCCCAGCTGGGGCGTAGGCGGACTTCATTCGGCAGATCTAAGGCTGCTAACGCCTTGTGAAGGGAAGCTAAGGAGGTCGTTGAATTTAGAAGTCGGAGCTGAGCGCGGTGAAGGAGAGGAGCGAGGCCGGTGACTGGAGTGAAAAGGTGGGTATCATTGCGAAGGACGAATTCACCTAATATGGGTGGAGTCATGCCATGAGCTGCACATCTGTGAATAGTATTATTAATATGCATCACCTCAAACTGGGTCGGCTGTGGATTGTGAATGTGCACAGAGGTTTAATTCTACTCACTTCGCCTTGAACCTCTCCCACCGTATACTCACTGGGGCGTCTACGCTTACGAGCAGGAAGAATGGCCGCCTCAGGAGCGTGTCTGCGACCGCCTCATCCCACATGTCCGTTGTTACCCAGCGTTCTCGCCACCGCAATGTCACAAAGTGCAATAGAGACTCCGCATCAAGAAATGTTAGGTCCTCCTTGTCCGAACTTGCTTCCGGAGTGGGTACATGGGCATATGAGGCAGATTTCTCAACAGTCGGGGTTGAGGTTGTTCGCGTGAGATAGATTCGTTTGAAGTGGTGTTCGTCGATGAGGTAGGATGCAATAGAAGACTTTCCGGCGCAGATACCTAGTGCATGTAAGCTATTTGACTTGCAGGGTTGAGGGTGTCGGATATGGACAGGCACGAGAGTGGTGTGCGTGCAAGGAGGTGGGGGAAAACTAACCTCCGCAGAGCCCAATTAGCATTTTGGCAGGTATATAAGAGGAAAAGATTTAGCTGGAGGGGAAAGACTTAATCCGTGCTACTTTTGAACCTTGAATCCCTATAATTTTACAGCATCAACCTCGATATTAACTCGACTGTAGAGCTCGTTATAAACTTCGAGCTGCGGGTTCAGGAGCGTTGAACGTCAGATCTCGGCAATCTGCAGCTTGTCCGCCGCGCTCTGATGTTAGCGAGGGGTAAGCTTGACGCCTAAAGGCCCGGGGACATTCACTAAAACAGCTCCCGCTGACTTAGGTACCTATAGCTCTTTCAATGACTCTGCGCTTCCTCTCATATTCAACCTCCAGCTATAAACAACTTCACTTCTCCAGCATATCGCCATGACGAGTGTTAAATACGCGACCTGGTCTACCGACCTAGAGATACAGTTCTACGCAACTCTGGCACACATCAAGATCAACCATGACAAGCTCGATGACTCCGCGCGAAAGGTCCTGGGATTGTACGAGGTGCGCCCAGGCGACCATCCTCAGCGTTCAAGTCGGATGCAAATCCATGGTACTGCGCTGACCACGGACGAGTCTGTATACCAAAGTATATTTCCTAGGGAAGATGCTGACAAATGCACATGTATGAAGAGTACCTGCCAACTACTTTCGCGCCGAAGGCATCATCAAGAACTGTAATACTATAGAAGACTACAAGAAGCTGGACAAAAGCGCTGTTATTGAGCGTGCTGGGCGTACCGTAAGCTCTGTGCGCAAAGCTTCGGGAAAAAGAAACGCTGGCTAATATATTGTGGCAGATCTGGGAAGCTATACAGGACGGAACCATCTACTCCTGTCCATCTCTCCTCGCGTCATTCACCGCAATCTCCTTCGCCGATCTTAAAAAATATAAATTCACATTTCACTTTGGCTACCCCGCTATACACTCTGAACCGCAATGGAAGCTTGTCGCGGAACACGGGCGATTATCCACGAAGGAAACCACTCACCTAGTAGATTCCGTACAAACCTGGAAATACAGTGTAGACAATCGCCAACACGGCTTCTTTCTTGCCAAACGAGTCCGAGAAGAACCCAAGACTCCTGCCACAGCTGAAGAACGACCGAAAACACCACAGACGCCGGGCAATGACAATCTAGACTACAAATGGGTTGTCGGATCACTTTCGCGCTACGAGGCCGGATTTTTCAATGATATTGACCATGAAGACCGCTTTGTATGCTTCGCCGATCCCTCCACGTATGTTGACAACCCCGGCTGGATGCTTCGTAACCTCCTTATCCTCGTCCGACACCGTTGGCACCTCGACCAAGTCCAGATACTGTGCTACAGAGACACGCACCTGCGGCGCGATCAAGCAAACAGCCTTATCTTAAACCTCAAATCCAGCGAACCAGTCCCACCAACTGCTGGCCCTGAAGACGAATCTGGACAATCATCCCCGCGACCACGGACTCCCAAAATGCCTAAAGTAACTGGCTGGGAGCGTAACGACTCTGGAAAGCTCAGCAGTCGCATGGTCGATCTCTCGGAGTACATGGACGAACGCAAACTCGCCGATCAAGCTGTCGACCTTAATCTCAAGCTTATTAAATGGCGCATAGCCCCCACCTTGGACCTCGAAGTAATCAAGAATACTAAATGCCTTCTCCTCGGCGCGGGAACTCTAGGCTCCTACGTTAGCAGGAATTTGATGGGCTGGGGCGTGCGCAAGATCACATTTATCGACAACGCAAGCGTCAGTTTTTCAAATCCTGTCAGGCAGCCACTTTTCGATTTCAAAGATTGCCTGCAAGGCGGCGTCAAAAAAGCAGAGCGCGCAGCTGAAGCGCTCGAGGAAATATATCCCGGCATCGAAGCAACAGGCCACGTGATGTCCGTGCCTATGGCCGGGCATCCGATCACGGACGAAGCCAAGGTGAAAGGCGAGTTCGAGATGCTCAGGAAGCTGATCTATGAGCACGACGCCATTTTCCTGCTTATGGACACGAGGGAGAGCAGGTGGCTACCGACAGTGATGGGGAAAGCCACCGGCAAGATCGTCCTGAACGCCGCCTTAGGCTTCGACACCTTCGTCGTCATGCGGCACGGCGTCAAATCTGGTGGGCCTGGCGAGGAGGAGCTAGGCTGCTATTTCTGCAACGATGTCGTTGCGCCCGCCGACGTAAGTCTTCACCCAACCCCAACTCCTCCCTTCTGAACCTCCACAAAACGTGCCATGTTATACTAACGCCGCACCCCTAGTCCATCAAAGACGCAACCCTCGACCAGCAATGCACAGTAACGCGCCCGGGTATTGCACCCCTCGCCTCCTCCCTCCTCGTCGAGCTCCTCGTCAGCGTCCTGCAACACCCGCTGCGCGCCCACGCACCCGCCAGCACGCCCACCACTCCCGCGCCCCCACCCCCGTCTCATCCCGGCCTACCCGCGCCCTTCGTTCACCCGCTCGGCTCGCTCCCGCACACCATCCGCGGCTTCCTCTCGTCTTTCTCGAACTTGCTGATCACGGGTAAGCCTTACGATTGCTGTTCGGCGTGCAGCGATGGTATTATTAAGCTGTATCGCGAGGATAGCTGGGGGTTTGTGCGGCGCGCGCTGAATGAGCGTGGGTGGGTGGAGGAGGCGAGCGGGCTGGCAGAGGTGCAGAGGCGGGCGGAGGAGGCGGCGGAGGGGTTGGAATGGGATGATGAGGGGGAGTTGGGCGCGGAGGAGGGGGATGGGGAGTTGATTTAGCCTGGGCGCAGGGTATTTGATTGGTTAAATGGGAGTTAGGATACGGTTGGCTATGTGTTTATGGCATGGTGTATGCGTGCAAAATGAATATAATATCCAGTATATTTCAACCAGGGTGTAATTTCAGAAACGCGCGCAGGTGCTTGCACCTGCCTATCCCTTGACCCGTTAGGGCGAGTAGAGAGGAAGGCCCGTGCGCGAATACTAAGTACAGGCAAAACTCCTTAGTACGATATGGCTTCTGCAGCCGAGCGTATCGTAATACCAATAGTATCGTTGTATTCAGGTTTTGTATGTAAGATACACCAAAAATCAAAATTATAGTATGTATTGTGTATCTACATGCGCGAAGCCGTAATTGGGCGACTGGCTCTACCAAAAAAAGAGGTAATCGCCACTTGCTTAGTGTTTTGAAGCCGTCAGTCTTAATTTTGACGATTGTGCCTTAACAGAGTTATAATAACCTCTCTATTACCAGCTTCCTGTTATTTCTTATACAATCGAAGGGTTCGTAAGGCCTCTAGCGCCTCATTAAGCTTAATTTGAGGTTGTTAGGCGTCCTCCTTATCTGTTTCCGTATCGCGATCAGGTCCAGCATAGAGCTCTGCTATGTGCTCTCGTAGGCCTTACCCACGAAGCAATTTAGCTAGATTAAGCTACTTAAATTTATCGCTTAGTATTTCTAATATCGAGGATTAATTAATTTTTCGACGGAGGAAGTTGCTTACCCAGCGAGCAACCTCCAATTGTAGTAAACTGGGGTGTTTTTAGTGGTGGGCGCGTATTTTCTGGCGTTTAAAGTCAGAGAATCTATGACGACGTGGCCTCTTAGAGTTTTAAGACCTACCCATAATTAATAAGGTAGAATTAAGTATGGAGAGTAAGATCTAAGGCTTAATTTAACAGATTTTAATGAAAGTTAATGCTGAGCTTCCGGTAAAGTAAGGCTAAATCCAACAAATTAAAACTGGTTATAACGATTTTGGTGGAGGCACCTAACGATATCGTTAAAAGTCAGATTATCGTTAATTACACCAAAAAAGGCTTGATCAGGGCGTGTAGATCGTAATATCAATGGTATCGTTATATACCCGGTATCGTATTAAGGAGTTTTGCCTGTATTCCTGAGCACGGCCACCAAATCCTATTGATCTAATTGGTAGGCTCTTATCGATAACATACGTGCCTAAGTTGACGGGTTAAGGGATAGCGTTCGGTTCGTTTCTTTTTATGCTTGTTCAAACCGGCTTCCTATTGCGTTTTAATTTGGGGTTAATACAAAATCCACCTTGATTTATTCGTTTAATTCAACATCTGCCTCCTATAAACAGAAACCGCCTTCTGCCGATTGAGGTTTAATAGCTTTATATAGCGTAAAGTCAATCCAGCTTAGTATCCCATGCGCTGTTGAGAAAGGCATACGCACAAGCGAACCAACCAGAGTCTCTAGATTGAATCGAGTTTCGCGAAATGAAGTCGTGAATTTGATCAGTGAATTAAGGCTCTAAATCATTATAATAAAGCTCAAACTTGATATATAATTGGCTCTATCGTGTCCTGATTAGGCTGAGGTAGTCCTGCTAGCAAGGTCCTTCTTTACAGAGGGGTATATTTGTAACAGTGCAAGTGTGGGAGAATTGAATGAGCGACTTGATTTTGAATGTAGCTCTAGAGTCTCTATATATACATAAGGAAGATGCAGGGAATAGAGATAGGTGGCAAGAATTACAAGGGTAAGCAGCTGAAATGGTGAGATATGCAGGGGTAAGCAGCTGAGGTAGTGAGACGGTAGTAAGCAAGTCCGATCTTGGGTCGACAACAGCATAGTACCGGTAGTCGGTTACAATATTGCATAGAGCATAGCCGAATTGAGTCCTTGGAGGAGCGTGTTAATGTTTTGGTGTTCGCGCACGGGCCTCGTTTGGCGTACGCCTCTCTCAGCCGGAGGAAAAGGTGGCCGATATTCGTCCTTGCGCCCGCACTAAAATCGCTCTGGTTGAGAGCCGCCGTCACCCTTATCTCATAAATCAGACCCCCAGTGGATCGTTGGTACGTGCACTACGCGTACGTACGGGCATACTGCTCCTTTCCACCGAGGGTCTGAGAGCTTATGGGGGTCTGATTTATGAGATAAGTCGCCCCTCGCAGAACTGTCGGGTATATTTTCAGGACGCTCGAGGCAGAATACGTGAATCTCTTTACAGCGGAGTATGGACAGCCAGTAATTCTGTGCTTTTCACAGCCGAGTTGTTCTCGCCACTGACTGTCATTGGCTGAAATCAGGGGCAAGAGGTTCAACACGGCCAGTTATCTGCTGACGGTGATACGAATAGATTCGCACCTACTATCTCTTCCAAAATAATATTCTCTCCGAGTGGTGTTATCCTGGCTATTTGAGCGATTTGCAAATTCGTGCAGCTCCAAATACTTCAATTGCAGCTGTCCAGTGGGACGACAACAAGCCCCAGATTCGCGTATACTGCCAAGGTAGGATGCTCTTCCTTCATTTGAAAGCAATCCAAGAGCAATGGATTCAACATTTAATAGGATCTAAGAATATTGTAATGGCAAACCATGGACAAGGGGATCAACTCTTCCGAGGGCTTATCCCTTGCACCGATAGTGTGTTCGGAGTTGTGGCCCGTGCACAGCAACACCAAAATCGACAAGAGTTTACGGCTTCAAGTTGGTGTTCCTGGCTGGTTGCGCACGGGCCACAGCTCCGAACACATAATTATCGGTGTAAGGGATACAGCGTCAAGTCTTGCCGTTACAAAGTGGGAAGATAATGGGGTTCGTCTCCGGGTTTATTATCAGGCTCCAGACCTCAGTTTGAAAGAGCACTACTGGGATCATTATCCCTGGTATACAGGCTGGTAAAAGCCGCTCTCTTATCGCCTAGTAATATTCTTTTAATATATGGATAGGCAATATTAATCCCGGGAAAGCACCAAGAAAGTCTGCAATTTTTGCTTTTGGGTCGAGCTCAGAATCGCGTGTGTTCTGGCGGAACAGCGAGCGAAACTTTGCCGGTGTAAGTGGCGCAGTGGCTGGATCTCGGCTGGCATTGTTTTCGGACCGCTGCCGGATAGGACACACTTGTCGGCTATCATCTGGGACAGTGTAGAGAATATAAGGGTTTACTATCAAGCAGAGAATGGTGATATCGTTGAGGAGTACAAGGACGGTAGTTTTAGGCGCGTTGTATCGGTGGTAGCGGTGAATTCCTAGATAGGGATAAGGGTTTAGCACTATATAAAGGCGTATCCCGTTCTCTTAAACAAAAAAAAACATATATGCCTGTTATGAGGCCAGTCTATAAGAGTTTAAAGGCTTCCTTTAACATCTTACCCTTAATGCACTAAGTAGCTTGGTATTCATCGAATTTTTGGTATAACGTCAACTTCTGTAATGCCCATAAATTTCCGAAGTACTCTTTCCATGCTCGCGTAAACCATAAATAGTAGTGACTAATCTTTTGGGTCCGAAAGCCAATGGATTTGAGGTAATCTTCTACCTTCAACTCTGGGCGGCTTGCTATCTTCTCCAGCGGATCTAAGAGCAGAAGCCTTCGATAGGCCAGCATCGTGGCGGGCATTGCTTTTTAGTATGGTTGGGTATTGCGGCGGAAAGCTTGGTGACGGGATATTCGGTTTATTCTGCTCGTGCCTTCGTCCGACGCCTGGAAGGCTTACAAGATACAGAAACAATCAAGCTTCTGAATTACTTTATTTATGTGTTAAAATTTGACTTTTATTTTTCGAGGTGCGCTTGGAGACCTTGAAGTATTAACCAATCTTTCGCTGTTGGCTTGAGAGGCACCGCGGAGAGCGTTAACATTTTCAAGGACTTGTTTTCGTGAGATGCGACTGATAAAGCAATAGAGATCTGCACACGTAGAAACAAACAAGTTATCATTGTTGCATTGGAAAGGCTAGTTGGAAAGAGGCCAAAGATCACAGAAGATAAGCATGACGTTGTACTTCTGTTTATTGGATGTTGAATGGCCTTACTTAATGCCTTTCATACCTCATAAGCGTCCCCATAACTCGTCATGATGCCCATTCTTATTACTATGCATAAACCCCCTCGTTACGTTAACTATTCGGCCCCATACCGACTCCACCTCCGTCCTTCGCGCCGGTATTCCGCAGATGTGCGCTACTGCCCCTGAACAAGCTTTGCCAGATAAAGGCTTCGCTGAGCAACAGCTCGATGTCTTTTTCGGTCCACGCACGCGTGGGTAGAGCTTGTAAGAACATCATGACTTCCTGGAAATCCATTTTCTGCAGCTGGTCGGACCATTTGACGAGGAAGGCAGCGCAGACGTAGAGGTGGAAGGATGAGAAGCCGTCGTCTTCGGCCTAGTAGTGGAAAGTTGGTTAGGGTTCGTAGGATATGGAAGGAGTGTAGGGCGGGTGGGAATGGGCGAATATCTGAGATGAGAGGGACGGGCTTACGAGATATGTGTCCCACATCCTAATGGTGTTTTTGACGGATATTTCGCGCATGAGAAGACAATTCATCCATCTGAAACTGAATTGGATAAATTCTACGCCTTCGTTTTCGAGGTGCTTTGCCAGCCCAGCATCTATTCGCGTCGTCAGGTCCCTCAAACTGGCCACTTGCCTTTGGATTCCTGGCTGTGCGAAGATGTAGTTGTCTTGGATGCCGTCCAGCAGTTTCGTCAGGCACCAGAAGGAGTCGGCTTCCACTGCATCGAGGACTGGCTTTGGTAGTTGGCCTGGATCCATTCCAAACTCTATGTCTGGATCCGATATGTAGGCCCCAAGGAAAACTTGCCAGAAGGGGGTAACGAGGTCGTTTATGCCTTGTACATAGCCTGAAGCTGGATGGCGGATAGCCCACACATAGAGAATGCGCTCTAATGAGCGCTGTGTAGCTTCGTAACTGTATAGTTCTAGGTGTGGATTCGTCCGAGGTACATCGATGCTGATTTGGTGCCATATTGCTTCATCCAGTCCTCGTCCATGACCGCGGTTAGTAGATAGTGTGGAAGATGCGCCGACCACGCCAGCCGCAACAGGGCCGCTGCTTCCACTGGTTCCACGTTCAAAGGCCTGCCGCACGCCATCGAGGTACTCTTTCCGCTTCCGTTCTAGTGTTGCAACTCGACGTTCGCTACTTGTAGGGAGGTAACCGAGGAGGATCTGCCATGTCATGGCGCGTACTTCGGAGGGCACGCCAGACCATGCAGAATCCCGCAGCTCAGGTAGTGATATTGTACTTGTTTGGAGGATACGCTTAAATTTATTGATGCGTGTTATTCGTGCGGAATGAGCTTCGATTTCTTTGGCTGTCGCATTCGCAGGAAGAGGAGGGTGGGAGATTAGGTGGAGAGAGTTCGCAGGGTCGCGAAGGATTTCTTGGTATTGTGGTCGAAGAATCTTGCCTTCACTCCTTTTTGTAGTGGGGTAATTCGGGATGCCGCGCTCTTCGGCGATGTCTCCACTATTCACTCCCCATGCTAGCTGCGTAGTACCATTTCGAAAACTGTCCAGTGTTCCTCCGGGGTCCTTGCCTTTGTTTAGGGTTTTTCGTTTGCCCTTCCGTCGCATGCTCGCTATACTGGGGAGACCGAACTCATCCTCGTCATCGTCGAAAGTGAATTCCCCCACTTCTTCGTCATCTTCCTCCTCTGCTCCCCAGTCAGGATTTGTGTCGCGGAGGAAGGCTGTATAGTTCTTTCGTGGCGGCGGAGATATGCTATTAGCGCCTCTGGCTGGAGCCGCGCTTGATTCACGGCTGTGTGGTGCAGATGGTGGTGTTCGAGGGCGGGAGCCGCCGCCAGAAAGTGACCTGCATAATCGCACGCCATATGAGACAAAGCACAAAGGCAGACAGTCTAATATCAGAACCTTACAAAGAGTCGAACTTGAGTATGTCTGCGTGGGAGTAGGACGCGCCGATTATCTTTTTGCCGTCGTACGGTTTTGTGGTATTAGAGTTTGTGCGCCAGAATGGTGATGCTGATCTAGTTCATTGCTATAAGTATACGGCATACCTAGGGTAGTGTTGGGTTATCTTACGAAGAGCGGTCTAATATGCATGTGTGGTTTGAATTAGCTGTTCTGTTACTAGTGACGATGTCTAGCGATGGCTACGAACCGACCTGCACCATTTCCTGGAAGGAACTTGTTAACTCAAAAATTAAGTGAAGGGTGTAATAGCAAAACTAACCTGCTGCTGCTTTTTGGAGGCCATTGCTAGTTCAATCACGGCAGTTGTTGGACATTCATTACTGTTCCTCCACAATGCTCTGCAACGCTTCTAATACTTGGTTAAAGCTCCGATGAGGTTGCCGCAGCCCTTGGCGTGATTAGTCCGCTAGACCAAACCCAACCGCTGACAAAGTTCACGCGCTGTTCCGAACCCCCAACCTTCCACATCTCCTCTTCTTTCATCAACAGTCCTGCCCTCTCCATCCCCTTGTATTCCACCTGGGGGCACCTATTGATTACACTCGCCTTTATTTATTTGCCATCTTGCACCTCCAGCTATTGTTACTTATTGCAGGAATACTGATCTTCAGGGGACCTAACGACGTACGCGTGACGACGTCAAGCTCTTTGTCACATTCTCTTTTCGCGCTGGCCACAGCGCCCTTTCATTTCATTATCAACGTCTAATATCACAGCAAAGATGACTGAACCGGAAGACCTTGATGAGGATCTCTTCGCCGATCTGTAAGTGACTCGATCTGGAGGCTGCTGCCACTGTAGTCATCTGCGATATGCGGGGCCTAGCTTTCATCTGACTCTTTTTTCCACAGTTACGAAGGTGACGACGTTCCATCAAAGCCAACTCAACCACCCACCGCTATCGGACCTGCACCAATACCTTTGGATCCATTGAAATCAGAGGCGCCTGAATCCATTCCAGAAGCTTCTTTGGAATCTGCACAGAATCGATCAAATGGCATGAGTGGCACAGCAGCGAAGAGTGAGGATGATGATGTGAAAATGAATGGTGCTAGCTGGGAAGGCAGCGCAGGTCAACATTATGATGGTGGCCCAGTGGAAAATGATGATAACTATGGCCCTATTGGTATAAAAGAAGACGGGTAAGTCTGGTAGAAGATTCTGATTTCGCAGTACCATTTAGAAGCTGTTCTACGCATATTTTGTATATCAAGAGGTGAGATATCAGCCACTTGCGCGGTGGCGGCAGTTATCTTCAACACTGGTATTGAGCATCATCAATTCGCCTTTATGTCTTCGGCTCAAATAGGCTACAACACGATTTAGTCAAAATTAGTCCGCATATTCGTGCATGGAATGAGCAAAGTCATAGGATATGTCTTTTCCTCGTTGATGACAAACTTTGTCACCAATTGTTCTATGGACAAGGAAGTCATGATAACCCCAGGCATGCTCCAACGGCAAGAAACATCCAAATTTATAGTCGACGAGTGTGCGAGGTGTAGCATTCAAGATTGTGGGATCGAGTGGAGTTTGGCTAGATGGGTGAAACTATGAGTCGGGCAAAGCTTGCAGTCAATGAGGGTTGTTGGACTGGATGGGCGAAAGTGGCATTGACGGGATGAGCGGAGCGACCTGGATCAGATACAACCGGCAGTGCGTTGAGGAACCTGATGAGGAATAGCGTTGAGAGGACGACAGAACTGGTATCCCAAACACCTCTTTGCATATTCGCCTGACATAAAGGAAACTCAGAACCTGCCGCCTATTAGGGGCATAGCTTCATATCGATAAATTCTTCATAGAGCGTACCAGCGCAAAAACAGGGTAGTCCTTCGAGCAGATGGATATTTTGGTCCAAGGACCTTAGTATCTAGCACTCGACTTCATAGCAAAACACAGACGCTTCAACCGAACCTCACTGTGCCTTTGCAAGGGCTACTACGTATTCTGCGAGTGGTGGAAATCGAATTGGCACATGGAAGAATTGGACGGATCCATTTCTGTGGTTTCTGTGAAGGAGTGGACGATGTGCGAATTGGCTATACGTTCATACTACGTTCATACGTTCGTGGCATGCTCTCTATGATCTCGCGAGTCCATGTCAGATTGGGCTTGGCACGAGGCGGGCCAACACCACTATCAAGCCGCCCGAGGCCTTCACTGTCACCTCATCAAACTGCGGCTCAAAACGTGTTTGTTGTATGCCGATTAGACATTACCATGGAGTCCGTAGTCTGCAGCCTGCAGTCTGCGGCCCGCCTGCGCATGGCTGCATGCCATTAAACCCGAATTGCGACGGAAGCTGGATCCTGGGACTTTTGTTGCCGCTGCTGTTGCTGCCGCCGCTGTTGTTGCTGCCGCCACCGCCGCCTTGACCATCTCACTATAATTTCTTTTTAAACCTGCGATTGTTCCTAGGCTTTTTATTGTTTATTCACATTTTTGACTGGCGTTTCTATTTACAAGAGAGTTTGCTGATATGACTCTCCCCCCGCAGGAAAATGTTCATTGGTGGCTTGAACTGGGAAACTACGGAACGTAAGTACCGCCTTAATATATCTGGACACAACTATCTTTCCCTAAAGCTCCATAAAATTTATGTATACCGGCTTTCCTAATTCGGTCCATTACCAAAGCATTTGGAAGGAGTGTTGCGTGGCTTGAGACAGTAAAATCTACCTTAATAGACCTTCCCGCTCTACCCAAACATTTACAGCTTAACTTCTCATCTCTCTAACAACATGGGATGCTAACAATATTTCTTTCTAGAATCTTTAAAAGACTACTTCTCACAATTCGGTGAGGTAGTCGAATGTACCGTCATGCGCGATAGCGCCACAGGACGCTCCCGTGGTTTCGGCTTTCTTACCTTCAAAGACCCGAAGTGCGTCAACATTGTCATGGTCAAGGAGCATTATCTGGATGGCAAAATTGTAATTTTTCCCAATGCGCTACTGGATTTACGCAAGCTTCGTTTCTGACATGTTTCCAGATCGACCCAAAGCGTGCGATTCCACGTGAAGAGCAGGAACGGACGAGTAAGATCTTTGTCGGAGGTGTCAGCCAGGAGGCTACGGAGCAGGACTTCAAGCACTTTTTTATGCAGTTTGGTCGCGTCATAGATGCGACTCTTATGATGGACAAAGATACCGGTCGTCCGCGGGGTTTCGGTTTTGTTACTTTCGACGGTGATGCAGCCGTCGATGCGACGCTTGCCGGCCCGCTCGAAATCTTGGGTAAACCGATAGAAGTCAAACGTGCTCAACCTCGTGGTAACCTGCGTGATGGCGAGGAGGAAAAGAAATTTGGACGGCGCGGTGGATCTGACGCAAAGTTCAACGGTCGCAGTGACAGCCAATCCGCAAACTTTGACAGTCAGCAGAACCAGAGCCAGCAAAATACTCAAGCCATGAACACAAATGGCATGACTCCAGCAATGATGGCCCAGTACTGGCAACGCATGCAGCAGTACTTTCAGTTGATGCAGCAGCAGATGGCTGCTAGCATGGCTGGCCAAGCCCAAGGCATGCAGAATCCAATGGCGGCTATGAGTGGTCAAATGAACCCAGCAATGATGCAGCAGATGATGGCAATGCAACAGATGGGTCGACCACAAGGCATGTCACCAACCGGTAGCCCGAATCCACAATCTCCAAACACCCAAGCTGCGATGCAAAACATGGGCCAGATGAACCCTGCTATGATGCAACAAATGCAACAAATGCAGCAAATGCAGATGCAGCAACAGGCCTCTCAGCAAGGCCCAGGTGCTGGCGGTTATGGCACGAATCCAGCTATGATGAATCAGATGGCTGCTGCTGCCGGTCGTCCGGGCTTTAATGCACAAGAACAGCTCGCCTTTGAACAGCAGAAGTATGAACAACAACAAGCGCGCCGTCTCCAGCAGCATGCGGGCTATGGAGGTCAAGGTGGACCAACAAGCTGGGAGGGTATGTACGACGATGTTCCGCAGCCGAATCTTCCGCCAGCTGGACCTGCAGCTCGTGCAGTTCAAAGTGGTGGTGGTGGTTTTGGGAGACAAATGAGCCCTGCGCAAGGTGGTAGAGCCGGACGACAAGGCTCTTCCGCACCCCCGCCAGTTCAACCCAGCAACGCTCCTGCAAACGCGCCTACGGGTCCAAAGAATGCTGGAAAACCCGGGGCGAACTACCGCGGAGGTGGCAGGGCGCACCGTGGGGGGCAACAATTCCACCCATACGCGAGAAATGGATAGGTTTGTTATTGTTGTTCCTCGCTGAGTAACGGCGTGCGGTAGGATCTCAGACTTAGATCCAGCTTGACAGCTCGCACATTTCTGAATACTTTGGGAAGCGTTTGTCGATCGCGGAGCAACAAGCTCACTGTGACATGCTTCTTGATGGCTCGCGGAGCCCCATCGCAACCGATCTAATGTTCTTGACGGGAGGTGACAATGAATGGGCTTGCTATGATCGGTCCACTACTTATACGGGTCTGTGGGGTCATTACTGGTTTCTTCATGCTATGATTTGCGAGAATTGGGTGGACAATTATCTTACCTGTCTCTTTCTTTTTCTTTCTTTGTCTGCGTCAAGTCGACCACTGTTTGGCACTCCGACGGCGTATATGGGGATTCTCATGGCATGTTAAAATGGAATTCCTGCCCCCTCTTCCTCACCTCTCTACTATGGACTACAAGAAGGGATTTGCTTATTTTGCTGCTGATTGGGGGACCCTGCTATTTCCAAACGCCTTGGGCGGATATTTCGAGCTCTATGGCTTTCTGTACGATATGATAATGCAGGTTATAAAAGACTGCCTTTCTGCACAGAGAAACTCTGGATAGCTCACGCTTTGAAACTCAATTTCTGTACCGGAGTCAATGCATAAAACGATGCATACTGGTTAACGTTAGTGAAGAAGTGGCATTTGTTACAATTATTTGATGAAGCTCTGCTGGACATCGCATCCTGGTTTCTTGGTATTTAGACCTGTGACCTTCAAGCACTCTAACAAGACCATCCACCAGGCATAAACCAGTTCTCTCCTCCATTAGCCGCCTTGGCCCAAAACTGCATCTACCGGCGCAAACCCGGCAGCTGCAGCGTAGAACCACTCACGCAGCTAACGCAACCCCACATCCCCGCACATACGCATTTACTCGTATCCACATGCCCATCCTCGACCATGCAAAGTAGCAACGTCCGCAAAGAGTATATTCACCTGCGCTATAAGTTTACACAGTATTACTATACAGCCTCATACCATCATCTTACATTGTCATTTACATTGTCCTCGGCTCCTTCTAATCCACTGTCTTGATTAGTGAACACGGCTAATAACTCGGACAGTTCGTGTCTGAAGAATGATGTAATATCTAAACCTTGCAAAAGCTATATCTAGTGCCTGACAAAGCGTGCCTTTACTGCATTAAGGAATTGTCTCACGGATTAGAATGAGGCTGGGTTGTATACCCTAGCCGAAGGAGAAATGCGAGGCAATCAGAGACCGTTTAGAACACTAGCTATTGAGCATTGAGACAGGCAGTGAGAGCGGCAAAAGAAAGACTCTATATAAGGAGCTTTACAGACGCTTCTATTGCAGCATTCTCGCCACAGTTCACACTCCAACTCCCATCTCACCACCAACCCAACCACCAAAATGCCTCTCTGGCACGTCTACCACCCCCCGACCACCTTCACGACCGCGGCGTCTAAGACCGCGCTCGCGGCCACCTTCACAAAGCTCTACACCGACATCGGCCTGCCGCCCTTCTACGTCAACGTCTACTTCCACCAGATCCCCGCCACGGATATCTACATCGGCGGGCAGCCTCAGGAGTCGACCGAGCCCGGGGTCGAGCCACTCGCGCGCCCGTTCGTGCGGTTTGTCGGTGAGCAGATTGCGGTGAGGATGGAGGACTCCGACGAGGTCTATGCGGAGTGGTTGGATAAGGTTGATGCGGTGAGTTTGACTGTTTATCCTCCTTTCGGAGAGCCCTGGTTGCCAGGGCTGGTGGGCGGGGAATGAGATGGGGAAGAGTAGGTTTTGGTGGATAGTGCTAATGTGGTGGTGGTAGGCGCTAAAACCGCATGTTCAAGATAAGGGATACGATTGGGAGTATCATATTGATGAGACAGAGAGACGGCTGTGGAGGGTGGCGGGGCTATATGCGCCGCCGTTTGGGAGTGAGGAAGAGAAGATGTGGTTTAGAGTGAACAAGGCAGTGCCTTGGAAGGAGTAGAAAAGAGGAGTGGCGAGGGGGAAAAAGGTAGTACGGGAGAACTTGGTGGTGGGAGAAGTGACAAAAATGTAGGAGATGCAGGAGGGGCTCTATTTGGATAGGATTGATATGCGCTCTACTTATGTTCTGTGTTGAATATCGGCTTTGGTTGTGGCGATACTGACTTAAGAAAAGGCCAAGGGCCGATAGGCCAAGGGAACGAAACACTTAATGGAAGCCTCGCAGCTATCCAATGTACCGTAGGTTAAAAAACACGAGAAATAAGCAAATTTTCCAGGGAAAATTTCTGAAATTGCCGACTTACAGCCAGCAATTTTAGTTCCTTGGAAAAGTTTACTTATTTCTCGCGCCTGCGGCGGGCTTTTGTCCTTTGGGGACGAAGTCCTTTTAGGAACTAAGCAGCTGCCCTACTACTGCCCTGCTACTGCCCTGCTACTACCCTACTGTTATAGTGGTAACGTAAGGCTGCCTTTACGTGATAATTGCGTGATATAGATTTACACAATTAATTACGTGACGTATATTGACAATAGCTATTTACGTTATTATTGTTGTTGTCGTCTTCTTCCTTAAGCAATAGCACTATTACTATTACCATTACCACTGCCGCTGCTGCTGCTGCTGCGTCTTCTGCTCCTGCTCCTGCTCCTACTACTACTGCTACCACCACTACCGCCACTATTACCACTACTACTATTACCACTACTACTATTACCACCACTGCCGCTGCCGCTGCTATATCTGCGTCTAGCCACCGCTTCTCGTCCGTGCCGCCGTTTATGCCGCCACTGTCTTGGGCTGGGGTGCCTGCGCGTGGGACTTTGGTCCCAGAAGATAAGCGTGCTAGTAAGTATTAGTACTATAAAAGAATTTGAGAATTTAAGAATTTGAGAAGATACTGATATATAAATAGCTGCTATAGCTGCAGCTGCTGCCTGGCCCCTCCCCGCTCCTACCACTGCCACTGCTACTACTACCGCCGCTCCCATTACTCCTCCCCCAGCCAGCTTTACGGCTATTAATTAGCCCACCACCCCTCTGCTACCCACTACCCACCTACCCTAGAATCCCTTACCTGCTGCGCTTACTACTGCTGCTAAAGCCGCCACTGCTAACATAGCTATAATGTGGGCGCTATATCCCCTGCTGCGCGTTTAGGGCGTGTCTCTATAGTAGGCTCCTAGCCTAGGTGGAGCTCCTAGGGTCTACTAGGGGGTCTACCTTAAGGCTAGGGCCCTAAATGTAGAGGCGGCCCTGGCATAAAGCTAGGGTATAGTAGCCCTATAGGCTTATGTGTTGTATATATAGGGTAGTGGCCTATTTATAGAGTATGTATTAGTTATGGGCTAGTTGCGCAGCAGCTATGCTAACTACTATTATAGTAGTAAAGGGGCGCGCTGCTTCTTCTGGGCCTATAAGTTAGTAATATAAATGGTAAAAAGTATAACTAATAAAGATAATAGCGTCTGCCCCTACTATAGCTACTACTACTACCCTACTGGTCCGCTGTGGCTATAGCTCCTCCCATACCTTAGTCTCTCCTACTACTGCTACTACTGCTACTACTACTACCGCCAATAATAATAATAATAATAATAATAATAATAATGACAATAATAATAAAGAGGCCTCGCCTGCCTGCGGCTGTCCCTACCCTATATAGCGCTAGTAGGTTACAGGGCTACTCTACTATTTAGTGGATATAGTTAAGGGGTAGGAGGAGGATAAGGATAAGAAGTAAGGGAGGGGGGGTAGAGGGGGGGGGAGAGGGAGGAAAAAGGTAGTGTTTACTAAACCCTATAGGGCATTTGCAAAGGTTTTACTGGCCCTATAGGGCAGTTATAGAAGTAGTTGTTTAATAAAATAATATACCTTATTATAAAAGTAATACCTCTAGATACATAATATTAGTAGTTATAGTATCCCTGCCCTATAGTAGTAATAGTAAAAGTCTAGCTATATCTATTACTCTTAATAGCGCAATATATAGCTACTTATAGGTAAAGACCGGTATATATAAGTTAATGCCAATAAAGTTAAAAGACTGCCCCTATAATTTATTTACAGTTATAGTAAAGTATAGCTAGATTAAAAACTGCCTTTTATTACAGCGTTGGTAGAAAACGGTAAATTGTTATAAATAGTTACAGATAGTTGCAAATAGTTGCAGACAGTTTCAAACAGTTTAAGACAGTTTTAGATAGTTGCAGTTATGTAACTTAAGGGCCGCATAAAACCTTAAGCGGCACTACTATTCTTCTCCTTTCCTTTCTCTAGCTTTGGATCCTTATTTATAGACAATCTAATTATACAGGCTTACGCAACCCTCTTACCATGCTTATGCCTTAATTAACTAAGTTACTAATATTATTTAAAGCTTATTACTACTCTTTCTTCCTAAAAAGGAACTTAAATATATCTATAAGGCTATAAATAGGACAAGGACACAGAATAGGACCCTAAGGACATTACTAGGACTATAAGGATAGGACAGACCCCTAAGAACTAAAAAAAACATAAATAGAACGCGAAACCTAAGAATAGGACATATATAGACTAGAACCCCTAGAAAATAAACAAACACTAAAAATTACCTAATACCCCTACCACTATACTAAGAAATATAGTAGCTAGTAAAGCTACTATAGGACCTGTAAATACCTCTAATAGTAAAATAGTTGCCGTCTTAACCCCTTAGGAAGAGCTTATAGCAGCTAATGCTAAAATTAAATGGCTTTAAGAGCTACTTAAAACCAGAGACACCCCTATACTTAGTAAAGAGTTATTAGACACCTAAAGACTTACTATAGTCCTTAAGACCCTAGCCCAATATATAGTAGTATCATTATTATAGTCTGCGAAGGTTATAGACCCCCTATTGCTTATAGACGGAACTAACCCTATATTTAATAATTGGAAGCTTTAACTATAAAATAAGCTTAAAGTTAATATAGACCACTTCTCTACTACCTAAGCTAAAATGGCCTATGTCTTTAGCCGTACTGGTAGGGATGTATAGATATATCTACATCCGTAATACGCCTAGGACTTAATAGACCCCTTCCTCTCTAGAGAAAAGATAATTAACTACCTATTTTCTATTTATAAGGACCCCTTTAAGATATAAAACGCCCGCCTTAATTATAAAGCCCTTAATATAAAAATAATAGAGACCTTTTTGGCCTTTTAGACCTACTTTTTATACCTAGCCGGCTAAGCTTAAATTCCCTATAAAGACCTAATGCTAGACCCCTTTAATAAGCTTACCCTAGACCTATAGCGTGCTATACTGCTAGTTTTTACTACTATTTAGACGCTAAAGGTACTTATAGACCACTGCCTAGCTATTAATTAAGGCCTTTACCAAATTAAGGTATAAGCTAAGTGGTATAAAGCCAAAAACTCTTTAAACTAGACTATAAGCGCTACAAGAACGGCCTGTAGTGCCCTAGCAAAATTGGCAACTCCTATAGTGCTAGCCGTATAGCCCGTCATTAATTTAGCAGCTAGCCACGTAGCTAGCCCTACCACAGGTCCAGCGCATACTTAGCCTATATACAGCGACTCCTATAGATAGGCCCTTAATAATTAAGGAGCCTGCTTCTTATATAGCTAAAAGGACTACTTTATAAAAGACTGCTTAATAGTGGTAAAGGTAAATAAGATCCTGTTAATTTAGGAGAATAGTATAAAGTTAGAAAAAGAAAAACCCTAGAGCAAGACTCCTCTCTAGGGTTAAAAGGAATTAATATATTATATATTAATCTGGGTTAGCTAGTTAGTAGAAAAAGCTACACTATCCCTTATACTTTATTCCGTAATAGATATTAAGTTTTAACCATTACTTTAGCTAACTTTAGAGCAAATACCTTTACCTTAATAGATATATAGTATACTATAAAGCTAGCTAACTTTTTAAATATACCCCTTAAGGAACTGCCTAAACCAATTTCTATTTACGGGTATAACAAATAAATAGAACCACCTATTACGGCTATTTTGCGGATTTACCTCTATATAGACGGACGAAGGCAATATAATATCCCCTTTCTTATTACGGACCTAGGAAGCTATAATATAATTTTAGAAAGAAAATAGCTAGCCTATTTAGGCTTATAGCTTAATATATGGAGTAGACAGCTTATCTGGCCTAAAACTCTACCCCTAACACCTTCTTTTATAAAGGAAATTAGCATTATAATAGAAAACCTTATACGGCCATAGATAGACACTATTTACTAGGCTAATACTATATATAGGGACTAGGCCTTTAAGAAAGATATACAGCTTAATCCATAATAGGTCCATATACTACGCCGCCCCTAGACTACTAATATTACACTACCAGCACTAAAAACCTAGGAAGTTAGTAATAAGCCAGCTAGCTTAGGCCCTATATAGCTATAAAGAACAGTAAGGAATATCGGACGCTGTACTAAATATATAGACTAGAAAAATAACTTATGGAAAATGGAATAGGAGCTAAGGAGGGTTATAAACCCTCCTCCGCAAAATATAGTTTAAGGAATGTTTATAAAGAAACCTACAAACCTCCTACTAGTTAATATCTGCTACATTAGTGCTATAGGGTTTTACTAGAACTTAAAACAGCCTAACACCGTTGCCTTTATAATAAGCTTATATAAAATTAACTGGATAATTAAAGATAAGAAAGCCCTAACCCATAACTAGCTTAGTAGGGAAAGTAAGCTTATTGATAAGGAGCTGGTAGAACAGAAACTACTCTGCCAATACTAGAAATTTAAGGATATATTCTTAAAAGCAGTATCTAATATACTTCCACCCTACTAACCATATGACTATAAGATTGAGATTAAGCCTAATAAAGAAAACACCCTTAGCTATAGCCCCTTCTGCTAGTAATCTACCAATAAGCTATAGGCCACTAAATAGTACCTTATTAATAACCTTAATAAGGGCTTTATTAAGCCTAGCTAAGTCCCCTTTGCCTTACCTATTCTTTTTATAAAAAAGCTAAATAGCGGACTCTGTTTCTGTATTAACTACTATAAACTAAACTATATAACCCGTAAAGACCAATATCTACTGCCCTTGCTTAAAGAAATACTAGCCCATATAAGTAAGGCTAAGATTTTTATAAAGCTTAATATCCGCTAGGCCTTTTACCGAATTAGGATAAACCCTAAATCTAAGGATTTTACTATATTTTAGACCCGCTACGGATTATATAAATATAAAGTACTACCTTTTAGACTAACTAACGGACTAACTATATACTAACGGTATATAAATAATGTACTCTTTAACTACCTTAATAACTTCTGCACAGCCTACCTAGATAATATTATAATTTACTCTAAAAATAAACTAGAATATAAGGAGCATATCTATAAAGTCCTATAATAGCTCCGCGAAGCTAGTCTCTAGGCCAATATTAGGAAGTTAGAATTTAGTATTAAGCGCACTAAGTACTTAGGGTTTATTATTTATATAGACGGAATTAAGGCAGACCTAGAAAAAATGGCTGTAATTAATTAATAGGAACCCCTAAGGACCGTAAAGGGGGTATAGTTATTTCTAGGTTTCTGTAACTTCTATTAACGCTTTATTAAAGACTATAGCAGAATTGCTTGGCCCCTTAACTATCTTACTAGAAAGAACCAACCTTTCTATTTTAATAATGTATATAAAAAGGCCTTTAATAAACTTAAAAAGCGGCTAGTCTCTACTCCGCTACTGGCCTATTTCCACCTAGAATAGCCCTTAATACTAAAAACGGATACTTTAGATAGTATAATAGCTGCCATCTATTTCCAGAAATAGCCAGATAGAAAATAGTACCCTATTGCTTACTATTTAAAGACTATAGTAGATGCTAAGCTAAACTACTATATCTATAATAAAGAAATGCTGGCTATTATCTCTAGCTTCTAGCACTGGCGTATATAGCTAGAAGGGACCCCTAAGCCTATCTAGGTAGTCTCTAATTATAAGGCCTTAGAATATTTTATAATAATAAAGGCCCTTATAGCCTAGTAGACATGCTAAGTAGATATCCTATCCTAGTTTAACTTCCTAATTATATACTAGCTAGGCGCTATAAATTATACGGACGCCCTTATAAGGCGTAGATAAGACCTAGATAACCAAATAGCTATAAAGATCTTATTACGGACCTAGATATTATTATAACTAGAGCACCTTAACCCCTAAATATGGGCGGAATTGAGTACAGACTCCTTAGGCGCCGAGATATATCCTATTAATCCTTTAGGACTTAACTTTATTAATAAATTGCAGCAGATAAACCGTACAGCCCCTTTTTTATAGAAGTACTATAAAAAGGCAAAGGACGTTCCTAGCTTATAGTCCCTTAAAAATGGATTACTTAAGTATTAGGAACGGCTAGTAGTAGTAAAGGAACAGAACTTATAGACCTAGCTTATTACTAAAGCATATACCTAGGTCTTTACGGCCTACCCTAGAAAAAATAAGACCTGTAGGATTATTGGTAACCGCTACTACTAGCCTAGAATAGTTATAGATATTAACCGTTATATATAGAACTGCGACAGCTGCTATAGATTTATAATCCCACGAGATAAAACCCTAAGACTATTAAAACTACTCCTAATACCAGAGCGCCCCTAGTAGTATGTCTTTATAGATTTCTATAAGCTACCTATAGACCATAGCAAATATAATATGGCTATAGTTATAGTTAACTACTTTAGTAAGCGCCTATTCTTAATCCCTTATTATAAGAATATTAATGCTAAAGAGGCGGCCTAACTGTATATCCACTATGTCTACTAAATTTATGGACTACTAGATACTATTATATCCAACCATAGGCTATAGTTTATATTAGCTTTCTAGAACAAGTTTACCTAAATCCTAGGTATTAAGCTAAAGCTTTCTATAGTATACTACCCCTAGATAGACAGCCAGATAGAGATTATAAACTAGTATTTAGACCAGAGACTCCAACCCTTTATTAACTACTTTTAGGACAATTAGGCTGAACTGCTACCTCTAATAAACTACGCCTAGGCTACCCTACCCTATAACTCTATAGGATTTGCACCTATCTAGCTAGAAATAGGGTATTTACCCTATATAAGCTTTAACTAGGAAAGACTAGAAGGGCCATAGACCGTATATAAAAAACCATCTTATAAGGAAGCACGGTATTACGCTAAACGCTTAAAAGAGGTCTAGAAAGTAGCCCGTATAAACTTAAAAAAGGCCTAAAAGTTAATAGAATAGTAGGTAAATAAGTATAGGCGTAAACTTAACTTTACTATAGGCAATAAGGTCTAGGTTATAATAAAGAACTAAAAGATAGAACGGCCTAGCTATAAGCTAGACTATTAAATGGCGGGACTGTATAAGGTCCTTAAAAAGAGAGGCAACTTATATAAAGTAAAGCTCCTAAATTTAATTAAGGTCTACCCTAAATTCTTACTAAATAAGCTACGCAAAGCTATAAATAATCTATTGCCTAGACAAAAGAATAAACCGCCCCTACTAATTTAAGTTAATAGCAACAATAAATAGGAAATTAAAGAAATACTAGCCTGTAAACTTATAAGGGGAACGCTAAAGTATTATATTAGGTAGAAAGGATATAACCTAGACCCCACTTAGTACCCTATATAGAACTTTATAGGTAGTCCCTATAAGCTAAAAGAATTCTATAACTAATACCCTAATAAGCCCGGACCCCTAAAGTACCTTAATAAGTAGATAGAGTGCTAGTATAGCAAAGATAATAAGCTGCCTATTAAGTATAAAGATAAGAATACCCTATAGACGTAATACGGACATACAAAGCCTAAGGGCAGGCTTTTTTAGAAAGGGGGGGGGGGGTAATATTATAGCGCTAGTAGAAAACGGTAGATTATTATAAACAGTTATAAATAATTGCAAATAGTTGCAGACAGTTTTAAACAGTTTTAGACAGTTTTAGACAGTTATAGTTACGTGACTTAAGGGCCGCATAAAACCTTAAGCGGCACTACTATTCTTCTCCTTTCCTTTCTCTAGCTTTAGATCCTTGTTTATAGACAACCTAATTATACAGGCTTGCGCGACCCTCTTACTGTGCTCGTGCCTTAATTGACTAAGTCGCTAATACCTTTTACTAATAATAAACGGCAGTTCTCCTTCTGTAGAGGTAAGCTTAATATAAGGGATTAGCCGTAGCTAGTTATAAAAGCTGCCGCTAAGTATTTAAGTTTTAATACAGCGGCGGCCTATACGCGTAATAACTATATAGGTGCTGTTATAGAGCCCTTTATTAGGGTAGAGGTTCTATAAAAGAAATATAGGCGCGCCTATTTTTAGGGAAAGCTTTAATGGAGGTAAGCTACTAAGGTTAAATATCTACAGAAGCTCCGCTGGTAGTAGTTCTATATAATTTTCTTCTTCCCTATTTTGCTTTATAGAGTCTATAAAATAAAAGGTGCTTAGGGAGCCGTGGAGCCACGGAAGGATAGCATTATTAATCTTAGCTATAGTATTATTATAAATAGTTAGGATAGCGTAATCGCGGAAGGTATTAGGGGTAGTATATACCTAAGTAAGTAGTTATAGAGGGTATATATAGCTATAAAAGGGTTCCTGGGACTGTAATAGGGCTATACTAGGCGGGATACTAATACTGCTAGCTAGGGCTAGATTATAGAATAAGCTTTATACCCAAGCTGTAAACTACTAATTTATTTTACCTTGGCGGATATATATATTTAATTATAGGGATAGTATATAGAAGGTAGGCTAGAGGAATAACCGCTATAGGTAGGCACCTATAATAGCTGTATAGTTTCCCTATAGGATAATAGGCAGTATCTAAGTAAAGTTACCGCCTAAGATAGTAGGGAGTCCACTAAAGGTAGAGTTGTTAGAATGGATATTAGTAAGCATATAGTGCACAGCTTTAAAGTAGTAGTAGTGCTATATTAGCACCTTATTCTAAATAAGTAGAGAAGTATAGTATAGAAGCTTAGCCAGATTTAAGCTTTTAGAGATATTACAAGTAGACTCTTTATATAGATTAAGAGGTATCTAAAAATGGGAGTAGGTAGTATAGCTACTAGGCAGTAAAAGGGCCGTAATACTAAAAGAAGCTATATAAAGAACAATCTTACTATATAAGTAGTAATAGTGGTAAAGGCAGTAATAGAGAAACATTTTACTAGTACCTATAGGACCCTAGAGGAAGAAGCGGGCTATCTACGGATCTATATTTATAGTGGTAATAATAGTATTAAAGCACGCTGCCTAATTGGCATTTAGCTGCTAGCGTAGCTTAGTAAACTAGCGTTTTTCCTCTATAGGGTTGTATTGCTATAGCTTAGCTATAAGAAGCGGGTTACTTCCCTTAGTAATAATAGCCCACTAGTGCTGAAACTAGGGTAGGCTATAGTCTATAAGTGTTTTCTGGTAATTTATAAGCATCTAATAGATAAGGTATAGGCCGTAATTAAAATAGGCGTTATTATCCTTACTAACTATAGGAGTATTAGGCTGCCAGGCTAGAAAGTAAGGTAAATTATTATAGATAGACTGTTTAAAGCGGTCCTATAAAGTAACTGGCTTTATAATAGGGCTGTAAACTAAAGCAGTTATAAATAAGGAGCATAGCTAGGCGCCAATAGTAAAAACAGCGACCTCTATAAAGCAATTAATCCACTTATAATTATCCTCTAATAGCCCTAGAGCTATATAGGCGGCCTAAAAGGTTAGATAAACTATACTAGCAATAGTACAGAGGTCCTTAAAGGAGGTAGGACCGGGAATAGATATTAGTAGTAGCCGTAAGTAGAACCTTTTACCTATAGTAGAGCTGTAGTAATATATACGGCCTATCGCGGTGCCTTACTAGTAAAGATGCTACTCCTAGCGCTTTAAATAAAAGATATACTACTTAGGGAAGTCTTAATATAGGCGGTTACGGCTATTCTTATACTCTATATTATACTTAAAAAAGGCCGTTAATAAAGAGTAGGAGAGCTTAAGGTACTGCTAGATTTCCTCTATGGACTAGTCTAGCTAAAATTATATAGGCTGTTTGCCTGGAAGGTATACTACAAGCTAGATTATAGGGGGAAACTCCTTATAAATAGGAAACTTAAATAGCTGCTAGATAGCCTTAGAGGGGCTAATATAATAACCCTATAAATACTAGCTTACATTATTACTGTCCATAAGTTATAAGGTAGTATAGTTGTTCCCCTTATATATATACTTATAGATATACTTAACGGACTTTACAAAGGCGTAGATCTTAACATTTATATAGGTATGGTACTTTGTGGTTAGATATAGGCTATATAGAATGATTTAGCGGTTATTTATTTTAAATATAGCTTTAAAAGGCCCTAGTAAGCGGATAGACTATATTTACCTATTATTATAACGGCGGTATTCTAGATAGCTATTTTTATGTACGATAATAATAGGGTTAAAAGGCTTAGGGTACCGCTTTAAGCAGGTTAGTAGAAGGCCTGGCCCTAGTAAAACTATATAGGGAGCTTACGGATTTTAGGAGCCGCAAGGGCTGTAAACTATTATTAACTTTATAATCTTAGTAAGATAACTAGTAGGATCGTCCTCTGGCTGTAGAAGCTCTATAGATATAAAATAGTTAATAATGGCTAGGTCTAGCAGCCTATTGCGGTTATATAGATATAGGAAGAGTAGTAGGTACTAATAGGGCAGGCCCTATTTCTAGTACTTAATAGTCTAGACACAGCTGTGGTACCAGCCAAAGATCTATTTCCGTTTTAGGTTATATAGGAGGTAGGTAACTTTTATATAGAAGACGCGCGTAACTAAATTGGGCCTATCTATAGCGGTCTGCCTAGGTAGTAGCTTATAGGTAATTTTATCCTACCTAGGGTTAGTAATAAACGTAAGAAATATACTTAGATGGCTGTATTTATAGACAATAACCATTAAATCCTAATAGTACTGCCTAATAAAGCGAGCTTCGCTAAGGAAACTTAATAGAAGGACTATATGGCGGCCTAATAAGGTAGGGTCTAGATTATTACGGGTAAGAGTATCCGTAACGCTATTATACAGCTCTATATAGAGGGTTATTTAGTTAAAGCGGATCCAGCTAAGCTTATTCTAATTATATAGCGCCCATATATCTATAATATACTGCTAAAATAGCCGGTAGTAGGCAAAAGGAACTAACCTAGAGTTAATATGGATGTATAGGTAGAACTAAAAGTATGCCTACTGCGTTAAACGGTCTTACTAGTAGGCTTAATTAGAGTTGTATAGCTAGAGACCCTAGTGCTAGCTAGTATTACTATGGGGGAAGAGCAGCATATAGTGGAGCGGTATATATGCGGCATATATTGAGTTAATATAGCAGTAACGTGGCTACTTATTAGGCACATAATGCTTTATAAGTATAATATCGCAAAAGCTGGCATTACTGTACTTATTTAGTATAATAATGGCCACCTTATTGCTTATTAGGAGGTTCTTATAGCGCTAATTAGTACTAGCCTCTGAGATAAGCCGCATCTATAGGTTTAAGATAATTTATAATAGGGCTGTTACGGGCTAAGCCTAAAGCCATTCCCTTATGGTTTAATAGAGGGCGATAAAAGGGTTCCGTACCTTAGATAGCATAGTAGTAAGGCACCGCAGAATGGTTATATCTAGCTAGATATTAGGATAGGCCTATAGCCAGATATCTATGGCATAACTAGGGTTATAAAAGTATAGCTAGGTATACCGCGGAGCAATATTAGTAGGAGGCTCTAGTGGGCCCTATAGATATTAAAGCTTACTATATATCTAGAAGCAATTTGGGCCGCCCTAGGCTATACTATAGTTAGTAATAGTATAGTTTATAGATATAAAAGCCAATGCTACATTATATAAGTGGAGCCACTCCCTAAACTGCCTAGCAAAAGTACTATAAGACTCTAAAAGGTTGTGTAGATATTTTGGTAGAGGCTAAAATAGAGGGAGGTCTATATTACCGTGCTTACGGTAGGCTTTAAACTGTAGATTACTGGGCTGTAATATACTAATATATTTATTAATCTAATATAGGGCCGCGTAAAAGTTATAGGTAATGTTTATAGGACTAAGATCTAGCTGCTCTATAATAGGGTGGACTATAGTAGGACTATAATCTAGCTGCTCCATAATAGGGCGGACCGTAGTAGGTTGCGGCTAGATTAATATAGGTGGTTGCGGTTAGATTAATATAGGTAGTATAGGGGGAGAAGCGGTAGCAGAAGCAGTAGCGGAAGTAGTAGTGGCTATAGTTTGGTTTATAGGCTGTGGAAGGTCTGCTAAAGGTTATTAAGACTATCTATTTCTTTTCTTCTATATAGAGTTAGAAAGGTAGTAGGTTAGAAAAGTAAATAAAGGATTAACCTTATAAGATTTATAGGTCTTATATAAAGCTCTAAGACGGTTTATTGTAAAGTTAGTAAAAGAGCAATACTGCTTATAGGTAGTACAAAATAAACAATTGGAAGGCATTTAGGTGGTAGGTAGGGAGTAGTATTTAAGCAGTAAGGGTAGGATTTTATAAAGCTTTTATAAAGTATTGTGTAGAGTTTTTATGGAGCTTTATACGGAGCTCCATATAGAGCTTTGTGCAGAGCTCTATGCAGAGCTTTATGCACCCCCCCTAAAATTTTCTTTATAGAGCTCTAAAGCTTTATATTAGTATAGTATTACTTAGCCTTTAGATATATAGACAAAAGTAGTGCCATTTTAAAGCGCATTATAAATTCTATAAGTCTATATAAATAGAAATCTTATTTATATGCTATTGGGGGGTGCATTATAAGTATAAGTATTAAGGTTATAAGGTTGAAATTAATGGGGTAGTGTGAGGGGACTTTATAGACAGGGGGCTATAAGGACACGATTATGGAATAGGATAGATTGGTGAGAGAGACGAATCCTTAAGGAGGTAAGGCCTTAGGGATCGTGGAGACTATATACTACAGGCACGTGCCTCCGTCACGTGACCGACGGACGTCTAAGGGGTGTCCAGGGGTTGTCCTGAAGGCAACCTAAGGTGACCGCAATAATATCCCTTACATTGCCTCCCCCCTTCTTGCGGTTGGCCCCTGATTGCCATTACCTTGCGGTAGAGGGAGATTATAAGGGCTTGTCCCAAAAGGGGTTCGGAGAGATATTAGTATACTGTTATATATTATCTATTTATCTAACCCCTGCTTTGAACTCCTGAAAACCTTAATAAGGAAAAAATATAACTAGAGAAAAGATGTAAGGATTGCTAGGAGACCTATTAGAAGCCTACTAGAAGTATACTGGTGACTACCTAGGCTAACCCAAGGATTTTTATGCAACTCTACTTCTAAGCCTTTATGCCGGTCTGCAATTAATCGCGAGTATTATAGGCAATTTGGTGTTCCTAATATAGTTCCATAGAACCTTTTAATATAGGATTTAACGTATAGGGCCTTGGCTTACCATTATCTTTAACTATTAGGATATAATCTGTAATCTTATAATCCTTTCTTATAATTCCCTACGTTACTAATGCATTACTCCCATATTTGCCCTTAGGCTATTATATACAGTTGGGTAATTAATTAGTTAATTAAAGAGACTTGTCTTATTTAGGTATAATTTAACCTATATATGTCTATAATTAACGTCTTAATTGCCTTCCCTAGCCGCGTAATTAGTTTTTATAAGGAAGTAATGGCCAAATGGTGTATACGCGTGTTTCCTTCCTTCTGAATTACGCTATTGTAACAGAGTTATATTGGCAAGGTTGCGGCTATTTACCGGAAGGGTATTGGAAGGTAAAGTATAGAGATATCTTGCTTATTAAGCTGCTCCTTTTCCTTAACACCTTACTTCCCATTATTAACCTTCGTCCAATTTTGGACGTATCTTTGATATATTATTAAGATTTTCTTTTTTTCTATTATTAATTTAATATGCCTCTTTGTTCTCCTACTAACTACTCTTCTAAGCTGATTCCTTAGCGTATTCTAGCCCTACCGCTATATATGGAACCCCAACCTCCGCTAACCCATAACTGGTGCTGGTTCTGCCTAAATAACTTTGCCTGCATATCCTTGAAAGACCAGAAGTCTAATAAGAAGATTCTAGACGCTTGTAATAAGACCCACTGTATAAGGTTTAATACCTTTAGTCTTTATAATTGATGTATACGTACTAAGAGCGGTAGTTACGTTAAGGTAAGCTTTCCTATCCTTAATAGGTTTCCATTGCTGACTTTAGGTTTCAATAGCCTGGGCCTAAATAGCAACAATCCTTTAATATCCTTAACTACTATATCGCTCGGGCTCTCTCTTATTCTAGCACTAATACTAAATGTCTAGGTCAAATTCAAGACTATACTATAGCCATCTACACCGCCCATAATTCCTAGCAAGCTAGCTAGCAACACCTAATAAAGGAGCAAGGTTGGTATACTAAGGATAGGGTAAAGGATGGGGGTGATAAAAAGAAGGTCGCCGTTTACTATAAGAAGAAGTTCGCGCATACGCATTAAGTTTCAAAAGAGCACAATATAATACGGTATTAGGTAGGTTACCCTTCGGGTACCTAGCGGATGGGTCACTAACGGTTACCGTAGTAAGGTCTTAGTGGTTCTAGACTTTACCAGCCAGCCAACATCTCCGTTTATTCTGGGCTTAAGCGTGTCTTTATTAACTATAAGCTTACGCCTTAGGAACTTCATTGGTACTGGTTTGGACCTAATGTTAGTATTAAGCGTTTAAGAGTCTCTGCTCCTTCTACACCTTATCGGCCTGCCCCTATTTTTATGCCTACCCGCACCCCTATAAAGGGATCTGGATCTTATTCTCATCAGCTATTACTTAGTAGGCTAATAGATACTAATCCTACACCTAAGGATAAGGTATAGTGGCTTTTAATTTAGGCATTTGGGATTATTCTTGTATATAGTAGCAATTAAGGATCTTGACTGGTGCTTGGGAAGGCCTTGTAAGGTATTTAGAAAGGCATAGAAACACTATTCCTGATATAGACTAATAAATAGGAATGCAATTCTAGCAAAATGCCCTATTAATTCTATGCTATGTATGTAAAAAGGCTAAGGACCTATCCTGCCTTAGGCCGTAGCCCTAATTAATCCTTATGGTTTCTGGAGCCTGTCCGTTCTATATCTAATTTAACCTATTTCTTGCTCTTTACACGAGTCTTCTTTATAGGCTGCGATGACACTATAGTATTAGAGCGCTTTCTGCGATTTGTAGATTGCGGACCTTGGTCCCAATATTCTTTTAGAATATCTTTGTAATAATTAAGGTGATCCTCTGGTTCCCATATAGAGTTCTTAGCAGGCCAGCCTAGCCATTTAACTTTATATTAAAGCTTGTTCTTAACAGACTTATGGCGTAGTATAGCTTTAACCTCGTACCGCTTGCCCACCACTTTAGGGTGTTTAATTGGGCCTGGACGGAAGTCCTTTTCCAGTAGTAGTTTATGCCATGGCTCCAGTAAATTTATGTAAAATACTAGATGCACACGGGCCATAGATAGGGGTAGCTGGAGATAGTAGGCTAGCTTGCCAATTCGTTTCTTAATTTAGAAGGGACCTAGGTATCTTACATTAAGCTTCTTTAATAGTCAATAGGTCTTAATATTTATTAAATATAATAGAACCTCATTGCCTACGCCGAAATACTTGTCCTGGTATTTGCGGTTGTACTAAAGTCTCTACTACTCTTGCGCATCTTGCAGGCTCTACTTTACATACTTCTATTACTCCTTCTATTCCTTAAGGTATCCTTGTACTCTCTGGTGGATGTCCTTAGACTTCCTAGTAGGATCCCATAATTAATCCTGCGGCCTTAGCTAGTAATTGTTGGCTATACCATTAAATCCTAATGGTCAGACGCCATAGGTAATCTAGATTGGTGTAAACTAATGCAATAAATATTGCTTTAAGTTATAAGCGTACTCTGCGTACGGAAGTAGTTTACACCAATTATCTTACTAGTAGTTTAAATACATTCGCAGATAAGACTCTAGTTCCTAGTTCTAGCATTCCATTTACCTATCTATCTGCGGATGGAAAGCTGTACTATAGCGGTGGTCTATCTTTAAATAAAAGCATAGATCTGACTAGTACTGGCTTATAAAGACGCTGCCTCTATTAGTAATAATAGAGTGTGGCTAATCTACTTTAAGAAAGCATTTCTCCTTAATTAGGCTGGTAAGCGCTTATATATTAATCGTCTTCTTAATGGGAAGGTATTAGACGTACTTTAAAAACCTATTAATAAGTACTAGGACTGAATTTTATGTTTATCCTTACCTATCTTTTAAGGGCGGGAGATCCGTAATAAAGTCCATAGTATAATATTACTATAGCTTACTGGCGGGGGGAACTGATTTAAGTAAACCCTACAGCTTATACCTTTGGATTTTGTATACTTAACACTTCTTATAGTGGCTAATATACTCCTTTGCTTCCTACTTAAGCTTTAGCCAATAGTATTTACGTTAAAGTAATTCTACTATCTTAGCTTAACTATAGTGGCCGCCTAAAGGATTATTGTAATTCTTTATAAGAATCTTCTGTTATAGATTTACTTCTTATAGCACCCAAACCTTGCCATTTCTACGCAATAGGCCCATTGGGTCCAGTTCCCAATTTTAGCGCCTTTTAGCTTTTTTTCCGTTACGTTTCCGGTCTATTTCCGCATTAAAGATGGTATAGGAGGCGTCCCTTTGTTACACCTTACGGATAAGATCTATTAACCTTTTAGATAGTTCCTGGGTAAAAGCTGTTTTGTCTTATACTGCTCTAAGTACGCGACTAGATGGTACTATAGATCTTACAACTCTTTAGTGCACGTATATTAGGAAGGCCGCTATAAGGTTAAAGTCTTTTAGTTATTATAGGGCTCTAAGTTCCAATTGCTCTATAGCTTCGCCTTTAGTTTAAGGGGATAGCTTAGCAATTAGGGGTAGTGTATCACCAGGTTCCAAACTTGTGTCAGGGACGTCCTATCTAGGTATCTTCGGACCCTTATTGGCTACGGACCGGGTACTAGCCGGGACGTTAGTAGAAGCTGATAGGGTTTGTACCGCCTAAGACTTAGTATATGGAGCTGTGGGTGCTTAAGCATCCTATACCTAGAGCTTATTCTATAATATAGGGAGTAAAATGTCTATTATCTATTTTCCTTCTCCCGTTTTAAAGCCTTTAGTATAGTCTGGCCATTATAACAGTCCGTTAGCAGGGTTATTTTCCCCTAGCTTATATTTAATCTTAAAGTTAAATTGCGCGAGCTCCTCTACCTATCTGGCTTATTAAGGTATAAGCTCCTTTATAGTTATAAAGTAGTGTAGATTATAATAATGTGAAAGTATATAAGTGGTATAGCTCGCGTGCTTAAGGTAGTGTCGCCACTATTTAAAGCAGTTCCTTATTATGGGTATAATACCTAACTTTAGGTCCCTGGAATTTTCTGTTATAGAATACTACCAGTCTCTAGTGGAGCTGGGTAGCGTCTAGATGCCCATTAAGTTGCAGTAGGATACTAATAAGGTAAAATTTGATGTATTAGTGACTATTATTAGTGGCTGATCTGGGTTAAAATGCCGCAATAATAGAGCTTCTGTAAACTTTGCGTGTAGTTCCTAAAAGGCTTCCTGGACCTTTCCGGGCTATATCCATAGTTTATACTATTTGGTTAGTCCCTTCTTAGTTTTCTTCCTTCCCGCCTTTAAGCTTTTTGCTCCTTAGGCTAGGTCTTGGGAAACTTTAGTAATATGGTTAAATAGGTGTCGGGCGATATCTAAGTAGTTATAGATAAAGCGCCTATAGAAATTAGTAAAGCCTAGGAATACTTAAACATTCTAGTAGCTCTCTGGCTCTAGCCACTCTTAAATTATCTGCACTTATACTAGGTCCATAACTACACCTATAGGCGTTATAATATAACCTAGGAACTTAACCTGCTTAGTATTAAAGACACACTTTAACGCCTTGGCGTAGAGGCCCTAATTATTTAAGCGTTTTAGCACTTCGCGGATGTGTTGCTTGTACTAATCCTTATCTTCTAAGTAGATTAGAATATTATCTAGGTAGATAATATATATGCGGTTAACTAGTCCCCCTAAGGCTCTATAAATATATAATTAAAATATTGCAGGCGCATTGGCTAGCCTAAAAGGTATTACTATATACTTAAAGTGGGCGTATTGGGTTTTAAAAGCGGTCTTCTATTTATCCCCTTCTTTAATATAGAGCCTATAATAGGTGTCTTATAGGTTTAGCTTTATAAAGATCTTCGCCCTAGATAGTCGATCCAGCATTTTACTAACTAGTGGTAGTGGGTAATGGTTCTTAATTGTAATCTTATTAAGACCGTAATAGTCTACGTATAGCCTTATAGTCCTATTTGGTTTTGGAATAAAGAGGATTGGTGCGCCTACTAGTTGTAACGGAACCTTATAGCAGGAACTACGGTGGGTCCTATTATTAGGCTGGGTATATAGGTAAGAACAAAACAACAACATAATAACAACTGGTGGAGTGGTTGCCCAACAGATTAACTCCAATTGTATTCTAAGATTCACTACAAGGAGAGAACTATCTACGGTAGGGACTAAGGTCCTTTAAATACACAACCGTACTCCTAAGAAATCCTCTCTTGTATATAAGGTATGTGTTATACGTGTTATACGTGGCGTATACTGCGTATACTTCGTATACTGTGTATAACATTATATAACTCACTTACTATTCCTTGTTATATGGTTCCACCAGATCTATCCTAAACTATACCTATATTAACTAACTAGCTTCCACCGACTCTTCTCTAAGTAGTTATAACATTATACTTAAAGCGTCCGTAACACCATCTCCCTCCTCTTTATTTTTGTTCTTAAAGATTCCTAACATCTCCAAGTCATCTACTAGAGGTGTAATGTCCGTTTAATTAGTCTGGTTAATATCCTTACTTATTATACCTAAAGCTTCTTCTTCTCTTTCCTGGGTTAAGCGTCGCCTTTATACGGTTTCCTCTATACTGTTACTAAGCAAGGTGATGGCAATCCCTTACTCTTGTTGCGCTAAAGAGGGGTTAGTGTGCGTTGCGATGGCGAGTCCCTTGTCTTGACAACCCTTGTCTTGCTTAGAGTGCACTAAAGCAAACATTTAATTGTCCTATAATGTTCGCTCTGTTTTTAACGCTAAGTGTGCGTGTCCTATAACTTTTAACAGTCTTTAAGTTCCCTAAGTAACTTATTATAGGGTCTCATGTTTAATCTGCCGCTATAAAGCTTAACGGTAAGCTCTTAAGCGCCTTAGATAAGCTTTATTATTTATAGGAAGTAGAGTAAAAGGCTATAGCTGCCTAATAGCGTGCCCTTAAAGCCCGTTTATCGGCCTCTGCCCATCTTCTTTGTCTTAAGAAAGTACGTGAGAAGGTTTATTCTAAGGAGTGGAAACTAGTCCAACAGGGTCTTAATAAGTTGGGTAATAAAAGAACTAGCCCTCCTCCTATAAGGGAAACAACTCCAAGTAGCTTAGCAATTGCTCCTCTTAGGTCCCCCTTAGGTGACTTATTCTTTAGCAATCCTTCTTTATTAATATTACCTAACCTACTTTCTTTTAATACTTTTATACCTTTCCTATAGCGTTCTCTAGGTTGCTTAGTGGTTCCTAGGTAGTCTCCTTATAGCCTATCTACTTTACTTTATACCATATTTCGTCCTCTACGTCCTTATAACTAATAATCTTTAAAACTTACTATTTGTCTTCCTCTTATCCTCTATATATGTCTGCCTTATAGACTAGTAGCTTAATATTCCCATATACTAGCTCTAGCATTATAATATATTATATAGGGTAGATCTTTATTTTGGCTGGTAGGTTTAATTTATATATAATTAATAAAATTCTTTACTTAACTTTAAAAGGTCCTAGTCTAATATAGTCTAACTTCTTACTTAGTTATCAACTCTTAAAATTTTTGTATAGTAGCTATACTTTATCTCCCTCCTTAAGATCTGGTCCCTTAGATCTCCTAGCATTATAGTACCTTTTTATTCGTTTTTATACTAGTTTAGCTGTTTCTGTAAGGTCTATATAAAGATTCATTAACGTCTCTATTCTTTGTTTAGCTGTGCTACTTATCTTTTTTACTTAATGTGGCGATAATAATGTTCTTAGCTTGTATCCGTAATTTGCCTTAAATGGTAATATCCCTATTCCTTCTTATAGTGTTATATTGTATATAAACTGTATAACTAGTAACAACAATACCTAATTATTCTGTGCGTGGTTAATATAATGCCTTAGATACTGCTCTAGTGTCTAGTTTAGTCTTTCCGTTTGTCCATCTGTCTACGGATAATATACTATAGATATTACTGCGCGAACTCCTTATTCTGCCAAAAACATTTCCTAAAATACTGCTATAAATCTTGGATCTCTGTCTAATATAATCTTATCTAGTACTTTGTGTTTTACAAATACTTCCTTTATATAGATTTTAGCGACATCTTCTACTAATATCTCTTTAGTGTATACTATAAAGTATCTCCACTTTATTAGCTTGTCCACTATTACTAAAATTGCATTATAATCTTATCCTGTAATAGGATCTCTTAACTTTAGTAACTTAATAATAAAGTCCTATAATATAACTTCCTATAGTCTTCCTAGTATTTTGACAGGTTATAGCCCTCCGTACAGCTTATACCTTATTAGTTTATTCCTTTGGCAATCTGGATATTCTTTTATAACTTATCTTACTAGTCCCCAGATTCCTTAAATAATGTACTCTTCTTAAAGTCTTAACACTAAGCCTATAGCTCCGTTGTATCCTTATGTTATTCCCTTATAGAATTCCTTAATAAATTCTTCTGTAATAGACTTAGGCATATATATTACTTCTCTATTTTTATATTGCTCTGAGTCTGGATTCTTTGCCTATATTTTTTAGATCTTCTATATCTAATTACTCTCTAGTAATTTATAGATCTAACTTTCTTTAGTTGCTGTAATCTTTAGATAATTATACCTAATTAATCCATTTTAATCCTTTCGCAATAAAGCTCCTAATAGCTTTTTATTACTTTATAATTTAGCCCTTCTACTTAGAGCGTCTGCTTGTGCATTATCTATACCTTTGGTATGCTGAATTTCAAAATAGTATTCTATAAGCATTTCCGCCTATCTAACCTGTCTTTAATTAAGTTCCTTTGTTATTAGGAATCCTATAAAGTTCTTATAGTCCATCTTAACCACAAATGGTTTCTCTATACCTTATAAGAATGCTCTCTATTCCTTAAGTACTGTAACTATATCTAACAACTCCTTGTTATAGATGTTATAGTTCAACTCTAGTGGTGTTATCTTTTAACTATAGTATGCCACTGGGTGCCATCCATCTTAATATTTCTATAGGAAGTATACCCCTAGTGTAAAGTCTAATACATCTGTTTCTATAACCGTCTCTAGACCTAGTTAATAGATCTTAAGAACTAGCTCCTAGGTAAACAACTTTTTAATTCTCTTAAATAGTTCTTATTACTCCTTTCCCTATACCTATAGTTCTTCTTTCTTTGTTAATTGCATAAATGGCTTAATATCCTGTAACTATTACGCTATAAACCTTCTACAATAATTGCAAAACCCTAGGAATAATCTTAACTATATAACGTTCTCTGGTTCTTGCCAATTTACTATAGCCTTAATCTTTTTTAGATCTATACTAAGTTGGCCTAGTTTAATAATAAATCTAATGAAATTAGTCTTTTGGGTAAAAAACTCGCATTTCTTAATTACTACTGGCATCTGTTCTTCTTGTAGTCTCTTTAAGACCTACTTAATATATTCTCTATACTCCTCCTTACTTTCTAAGTAGATAATAATATTATTAAGGTATACCATAACAAATTCATCTAGGTGTTCTCCTAATATACTATTAATTTACTTCTAGAACGTTACTAGTGCGTTTATAAGCCTAAACTGTATAACTAATAGCTTATATAGTCCTTCCTTTAACCTAAAGGCTGCCTTCTATTTGTTACCTTTCTTAATCCTAATCTAATAGTATACCTACCTTAGATTTATCTTTATAAAGATCTTTACGTTGCCTATTCTATCTTAGATCTTTGCGTTGCCTATTCTATCTTAGATCTCGCTAATTAAGGGTAAAGGATACCTATCCTTTTTAGTAATGCTGTTTAACTGTTTATAGTCTATACACATCCTAAGTTTTCCGTTTTTCTTTAGGATGAATAACACTAGATATCCTACTAATAACTATAATGGTCTAATATATCCCTTACGTAAGTTCTCCTAGATAAACTCCTTAAGCGCTACTAACTCTATTTCAGTAAGCTTGTAGATTAAAAAGAACTTTAGACTTATTCTCTCTTCTAATTCTATCTTATAGTCCTATGCTGTATACTTTAATAGCTTTTTACTTTCTAGTAACCATAACTTTTTACCATACTTGTGGTATCTCTTTAGTATATAACTTAAGCCTTACTTAGTCTCTTTATATATTGTTCTAACTTAGTACTATACCAACTTAGTTTACTATTGCACTTTGCGCTATTAAGTATCCTTAATATTAACCTAACCTATAACCCAATTAATCTTTAAATTATACTCCTATAACTAAGGTATTCCTAGTATTACCTTATTCTATCCTAATGGTAGGATATTAAAAGACATTCTAACTAGTCTTCCTTTAATAGTTAACTAAATAGGTCCTATTTTAAGATTAATAATGCCTCCTCTATAGGCTATCTAATCTCCTAAAATCATTATAAGTAAATATAGGTGTTCCTTTTGTCTATATAGTAACCCTATCCTTTTTACTGCCTTTAGTAATATATAGTTCCTAGTTACTCCACTATCTACTAACACTTTAAACTACTAATCTTGCCATTTAACTTGTAAATTTAGGTATTATTCTTAAATTCCTTTAAGGGTCCAAGGCTTTAACACTAGTTCCCTCTAGTCCCGTACGCCTCCCCTTTTCCTAACTATTAGCTACTAGATCCTGCCTATACTTAGTCTAACTTAGGCCAATACTTAGTTTATTTCTTTTCCTCTATATGCCATAGATAAGTGTTCTCTAGGCACTCCCACTACTATTATCCGTCTAGGTATTCTTCTATAAGGAATCTTCCTAGTTAAAGTATTAAGTCCCCTTAACCTTATACTTCTACTAGGTGCCAACTATGTATATATATAGCGTTCTTAAACCGCTTTTCCTCTAGTGCCTAATATATCCTTATTAGGTACTTCCAGTTCTTATCTTTTAGTGCTCTATATATATTGCATGTGTTATCCATATAAGCTATCTATAATAGTGTATAATGCGCTGCATATTTTAGGTTAACTCTTAGTTTATCTTTATTCTTAAGTTTAAACCTATACCTAGTTAACCTAACCACTAGTATCTCTGCTATAGGTACTAAGATTTATTACTTACTTCTCTAGTCCCTAAATCCTTCTTCTAGGTTCCTTAACGTCATAATTAACGCTCCTTTAATATAACTTATGCGTTTTTCTATAATGGGTTAGTCTTAGACAACTTTTTTGTCTAGCTATATATAAAAGTCTTCCTATTTATTATTATATTATTACCTATACCACTTTCCGTACAACTGGTTTAGTGTATATAGTCTATCTATTAGAAAGTACCTTATTATTACTGCATTATAATATCCTTTAGTATATCTTTCTTTAAACCTAGTTAAAATATCTAAATCCTTTTCTTATTCTAGTTTATCTAACTACTTTACCCTAGGTGTCCCTACACTTGGCCTATTAGTAACTCTTTGCATAGGTACTTTATCCCTTATACGACCTAGTATAGCTAACCTTTTATCTAGCTTTTGCTCTTGCTATATAATAATTCTTATCTTAAACTTATCTATAGTTTCTTATTTTCTATGTCTTGTAGCTAGATCTTTATAGTTATCTTGCTTTTTAATCCTAGTATTAACTATTTAATCTTTAGGCTAAACACTACGTTTACCTAGGATTGCTAACGTTCTTATTTATTCTCTAAACTTATAGTTCTTAAACTTGCGTCCTATACTTATTTGTTTATTACTAAACTAAGTTACTGCCCTTTCCTATTAGTTTTCGTCCGTTATAGGTCCTTAGGTATGTCTTATTTCGTCTTAAGAATCTTAAGCCTCTCTTATCTCTACTTAAGAATCTTAAGCCTATAGCCTTTTACCTTTATTAAGTAATAAGCTAGCACTAGCAGTTATCTGCTTGCTTAGTTTCTTCTAAACATTGCTCCTATTATCTTATAAAGCGATAGAAATTGTATCTAATAGTGTTATAATACCTATTACTAAACCTTATTCCATAATGGTCTTAGTTTCTACTTCTGTTTTAACTTTTCTAAGGTCTATATACTTCTAGTAAGCTGCCTTTATTGCCTTATTATTGGTAAATGCTTTGTCTATATTAAATTCATTATCTTTAATGTCTAATCTATAAGCTGGTTTATTGGTTCCTTTAAACTTAGATAACAATGGCTCCTATAGCCAATAGCTTACGCTATACTTAGCGTCCTTATAAATTTGGTATGCGTTATTATAACAATACGCAAAACTGTTAATTAAACACTCTTTTGTTCCTTATAGTGCACTATTGTCCCTCTATATATATATGCCGTCTACTAGCCTAGTTCCCTTTACCGTGTGGTTACTCTAACCACCTCTATAGTCTTTAGTAAAATAACCTTATTTTCTATAATTTATGCAAGCTCCATCTTTAAACCATCTTTTTTACTATAGAGTCTGCCTAAATATCTTCTGCTGCTAAGATCCCTAGTTTGGCCTCTACTCCTAGGTCCTTTAATTACTTAATCCTCAACCTCTAGGTTTCTATGGTTTCTTTTCCCACCTTTAGGTTTTTTTAGTACTGCTTAGGTCTATTAGCTCTACGCTATTCTATAGTTTTTAACTCTATGTCTGTTATTGCGTACTCTGCGCCTTATATAACTATGGAACTCTGTCTTGCCCTCTCTTAGCTTATTCCCTTTAATAGATCCTATTATTAATCTTTATTAACTAATCTATTAACTTTCTTAAAGTATCCGCATCTTCTATTAGGATAATTGTGTTCTAGACTTTAGCCTTAAGTCCCTATTTATACTGTGCCATAAGCGCCCTATTATTCCACTTAACCTATATGGCTAGTGTTTAAAACTGTGTTGTATACTTAATTACTAAAGTGCGTTATACTAAGTTCTAAAGCTTTTATTCCGCTATAGTTGTGGCCTCTAGGTCTTTAAATATCTATATTAGTTGTTTTGTGAACCCATTCTAACTGGTAAATATATACCGTATGTCCTAGTTAGTAGTTGTTATGCTATTAGCCTGTATTTCCGTAAGATACGGCTTAAACTACTTAAGTGCCCTCCCCGTTAGGAACAATCCTATATAGGCTACTTAATCCAATAATATTGCTAACTTCGCTCCTTCCTGTACTACCTTAAAGTGCATCTGCGTAAGAAATCCTTTAAGCTTTAACTTCTCTCCTAAGAATCGTTTAATTAAAGGTAGCTTAATTTTTGCTGCTCTAATTCTATTAATACGTTCTTTAAGTATCCTATTATTGTCTTATAAGTAATTAACTATTTCCTATAACTGACCTCGCGTAACCACTTAAGAATCCCCATCGTCTATACTGGTATCACCTGGCCCTAAGGTTGTGGCTGCCGTTAATGCCATCGTGACTGGTGCTCTGGGTGGCATGTTGTTCAACTTTATTCAATACTATAACCTTAGTAGTGAATGTGTAACAGAACCTTATAGTAGGAACTACAGTGGGTCCTATTATTAGGCTAGGTATGTAGGTAAGAACAAAACAACAACATAATAATAACTGGTGGAGTGGTTGCCTAATAGATTAACTCTAATTATATTCTAAGATTCACTATAAGGAGAGAACTATCTACGGTAGGGACTGAGGTCCTTTAAATACACAACTATACTCCTAAGAAATCCTCTTTTGTATATAAGGTACGTGTTATACGTATTATACGTAGCGTACACTGCGTATACTTCGTACACTGCGTATAACATTATGTGACTCGCTTACCATTCCTCGTTACATGGTTCTACTGGATCCATCCTAGACCGTGCCTGTATTAACCAACTAGCTTCCACCGACTCTTCTCCAAGTAGTTGTAATATTGTACTTAAAGCGTCCGTAACACTAGTAACTTACTGGGCCGTATCTATCCCTTTTTTAGTAAGCCGTTAAGGTACTTCTATAGGATCTTAAGCTCTTTGCGAGAGAGGTTATAGATAGGAAGGTTCAGTGGTTATTTACCTTCTTTTAGATTAATTGTATAATTGTATTCTAAGTTCCGCTAAAGGACTTTTACTTGCCTACCCAAAAATACCCTTAGTAAGTCCCTTAGGCCTGCTAGGATATTCGACAAATTAGGGTCGCATTTGTCCTCCGCGTTATCGTTAGGTAAGTCCCGGAGGTCCCTTAAAACGCTCGCGGGCAGCGTTGCGCGCTATAGTGGCTGTTCGTATATAGTTGCCACTATACGTTAGACAGTTTCATGTGGTAGCTAGTAGAGGGTAGGGAACTCTTTAATATAGCGTTTAAGGTGTTATAGCATACTTTCTATATATTGCTTAAGCTAGAGTAACCCATGGCGGTGGAAGTATCTCGTAGGATCTTTAAGATCCCCGCCTCCCTATAGTGTCTCCGCGACCTATCTGGTAGTTCCCCATAGGGTATCCGTTACGGAAGGGTTATCGCCTATGCTAGGCTTTATACTCATCTTGCTATAGAATAGGGGTTGGATTTAATACTCCTTTAGGTATAGGGCGTATACTATTTCTTCTAGAGCTATATCTTCTAGGATGTCTTTTAAGCTTATTAGTGAAATACGCCCTTCTAATTCTTTATTGTTCTACTATTTAAAGGCTCCTATCTTAAAGCGTATCTTAGGATCTACTTCCGTAAGCTAAGGATATTTAAGAATAAGGTTATAGCCTACAAAGTCAGCTACCTAGAAGGGTTGTAGGCTAACTACCTTAGTGCGGTTATACATATTGGCCACTAATACTGTAAGCTTATAGGCACTATATAGTTTGATCTAATGCTTATCCAGAAACCCTACAATAGGTTTCCGCTACTTTAGTAATGGGATAAGCTTATACTCTTTTACTAAATTATATCATATAAGATTGATTTCGGCGCCGCTATTATATAGTGCTTGGAACTAACGTACCTCGCCCATAGGGAGTACTATTTCTAGCTTAATAGCAATATAGAAAGTCTCTCCTTCCGTATCTTGCCCTAGTTGCAGCTAGGAGAGGTCCGTAATTAGGGCTTTTCTTTTTTTGGATTATTAGTATAGTTATTGCCCTACTTATTTTTCCAATTAGGTTTACCTCTGGAGAAGTTTTCTCTTAACTTTTTAAAGTATTCCCATGAGGGTACCAGATGGGTATTGGGTTGGCCCTAGGAGTCTTTCCTATTACTTAAGGTCACTAAATTTAACCATTCTGGATTTCTCTTTAAGAACGGCTTCTTTGGAGCTTAGGTCTGCCCTACATTGCTACTAGAGTGCCTGCGCTTCTGGTTACCCCCCGGCTTCTTATTAGAAGAGGTCTAGTTCCTTACTATATCCTTAGTGTTTAGAACCGCTCGTTTAAAATCCGTATAGGTGGTGATCCGCGATAGGGCTCCCACGCGCTTTATTTTATTATAAATTACTAGCTTAATTCTAGCCTAGATAAATCTAATCTTCTCCTTCTTACGGATGCTACCGTTTTTATTTTTAAAGGGTTCTGGATCTATTAATTAAGTACAAGTTTCCACAAAGTTTATAAACTGGCGGAAATTGTAGCGGTTGAGCTGTGTTCCATTCTAGAATAGCTCTATATTATTATATTGTACGACATGCAGATCTTAAGTCCATTTCTTTAGAAAGGTTTACAGCTACGGCCATATAGTAATTTGCTCTTTATTAAGCTGATTTAGTGTAATCTGGTTTAGGGATTAATCTTTAATCTTACTAATAATCTATTAAGTACACTCTTTGGTATCGTTTTGTATTATTAGCATTTTAAAGAAGTTATCTATTTCACAAACCCAATCATCCAACTGTTAGGCGTTAGGTCTATAGCAAAGTTCTAGGCTGCTAGAGGCCTTAGCTAGTTAGTCTATATCCTTCTTCTATTCGCTATATAGATACCTCTTTAAGTCTTCTATACCTCCTTAGGTAGGTACTGGGTAGCCCCTAGAAGGCCCTTGGCCTTGGCTAGGTTATAAAAGATTTTATCTAGCCTAGATTAAGCTCTACTAGATCTGGACCTGCCCCTAGAGATTTCTAATATATTTATTAGTGGCTCCTTCCCGTATAGCTTCTGAGAGCCTTACAACAGCTTCCTAATATCCACCTTAGAGAAAATTGGTGTGGGGCTCTTAACTTTCCGACCTTGGGCCTGGGGAAGCTCCAGCTACGGAGGTAGTGTTAGTGCTAATAGCTAATATGGGTTTCCCTACAAGGCTCAAGTCTTAAGTTAGTGGTTGGGTTGGATTACCCAAAGGGGTAAGCCTGCTTGGCTTATAAGCAGTCTATACGCCGCTACTATGCCAATTGTGGGCTAGTGGTCTTCCGGGAGGGTTCTAGTTAGGTCCCTAATTAGGCGCGTTAGTATATTCCTCTGCTAGCATTTCTAATTCAGGGAAAGATCTTAGATTTGCCTCTAGCGCTTAATCTTCTAATTGGCCTAAGTAGGGCCAGAGGGGTTCCGGCTGCTTTCTAGCAGTATTGCGACCGTTGTAGAGGGTGTCTGCGTTTTCCTTAGCGTTGCCAGTAACCGTAGGTGTGCGAGAGTCTTCGAGCTCTTAGTGCATCTAGGTATTGGGGCTTGTTTAGCCGTCTTACTTAGAGGTTTGTATTATCGCAATCTTTTACTATTAGAGGGACCTTCCTGCCTTAGCGCGACGGCTTTCCATAAGGTATTTGTGGAGTTTCCATTTAGGTCGTCGCGAGATTTTAAGGGAGGATAGTGGATATAAACAAAAGATATAAATAAACAATCTGGTCCTTAAAGCCAGCTACCCTTCTAAATGGAGTAGGAAGGATTCGAATGTAAGGGGACTTTATAGATAGGGGGCTATAAGGACACAATTATGGAACAGGATAGATTGATAAGAGAGACAAATCCTTAAGGAGGTGAGGCCTTAGGGATCGTGGAGACTATATACTACGGGCACGTACCTCCGGCACGTGACCGACGGACGTCCGAGGGGTGTCCGGGGGTTGTCCTAAAGGCAACCCGAGGTGACCGCAATAATATCCCTTACAGGTAGTATATGCCTTATTAGGTGACCTGAACATTTCTAAACTAATTAAAACTCTTGCTTAAAATTAACTTAGTATATATAAGATGCCCGCAATTAACTATTTGGCAGATCCTTACTCTATTAGGTAGTTTTAGGGGGTTTCTAAAATGCCTTAGTATAAAATGGGATTAAGCTTAGGCCTATAGAACTCAGTCCCTGAACTCGGTTACCATACCAAAATCAACTCTCCGACTTGCCTACCTATTTTCTATACTACTAGTCGTTTAATATGGATCGAAAGGAGCAGAACTTATAAATGGCTATTGCTGATTTTAATGCCGGCAAATTTAAATCTGGTATCTAAGCCGCATAAGCGTACGGTATCCCTTAGTTAACTTTTTATAATCGCATATATGGCAAGCAGCCATAATAAATTGCTTACTAGTATAAATAGCGATTGACTCCTATATAAGAAGACTTCCTTACTAATTAGGTGCTTAAACAAGACCTATAAGGATTTACCCCATCATATACCCGACTATAAGAAATTAGGGTAGGGAAAATCTATATTAATAAGATTGATACAATACGCGAGATCATATTAATGCTATATCCACAGTCGATTTTTGATCGCTAGTGACGCTACTTTTTTAACACCCGTTAAGCCCTATGCGTAGAGCCTACTAAGCGCTTTCTACTCGCACTAGAATGGCAAGAATTAGTCGCAGGTTAATAGAGATATTCGCATTTAAGTTGCGCGCCGCCATTATATAGTTGTAAGGCTAATGCCTAGGTGTATAGTAGGGAGTAGGTAAGCCAAGTATAAGTTATAAGAGAGTCAATGGAAGAGGACGATATAGTAAAGAGTAGGTATAGCAATATCCTAAGTATAGAGACAAACTAATAAGGAGGGAAGGGCTATAGGCCTAAGAAGCTTATAAGGAGGTATTAAGGGCTAGCCGAAGGCTAGCCTTGGCAGCTCCTAAGAGCCCCTAGACATGCACCTAAGTAAGGGGCTAAAAGATCCCTTATATTGCCCCCCCCCTTTATTAAGGTTGGCCCCTAGCCCGTATACCCAAATAAATTGTTTCTATATACAAAAGGTAAGTAGTGCTAAAGCCTTACTTATATAGGGAAATAGAAAATAGGAAGGACTAGCTAAGCAGCCTTAATAAAAACCTTAACCTATAGCCAAAACCTAGTAGGAAAAAAGGCCTATTTAGGAAAAAAAAGAGCGTCTGCTAATGGGGTAAGACTTAATCACATACAATCAGTTTTAAAGAGATAACTATATAGAGTTAAGCCTCGGCAGCTCTTTAGCTAATAGCTAGATAGTCTCCACTTAGAGCTGGCTTAATTGCGTAGGATTAAGGTAAGCTATAGCTCTTAAAGCTATTACTCTAAGATAATTGCCTATAATTAGGTCTCTGTAGCCCTTTTAGCTAATAACTAGAGAGTTTCTAAGTTAGAGCTATAGCTCCTAATTGCCTTCCCCTGGCCATATAATTAGTTTTTATAAGAAAGCAATAGCTAAATGGCTTATACGCGTATTTCCTTCCTTTTAAATTACGCTATTATTACGGAGTTATATTAGCAAGTTTAAGCCATAGCTTAAAAGATTATATAGGATTTAAGAGCTGCTGCTATATCTTTTAGGCGAGCTATAGCTCTTAAAGCAACTAAGCAGCCTTAATAAAAACCTTAACCTATAACCAAAACCTAGTAGAAAAAAAGGTCTATTTAGAAAAAAAAAAGAATGTCCGCTGGTAGGATAAGATTTAATTACTGTTACGGAACCTGACCGCGGGGGCCTCTATAGGGGAGCCCCGTGTTCTTGCGTACACCTCGCGTATAGCTTACGTCAGCTACGCGTGGGTATATTACCCCCTAACGCCCTCGACCCTTACAATCAATCGCGCAACGTCTTGTAGATGACGATGGTTCTGGAAGAGTCCTCCATATGCGTTTTTCCTGCTTACATAAGCAGATTCCCTTTGCTTCTATTTTGGTCGGTATCCTTAGCAATCACTTTGCCACCGTAGACATAGGCCTATATAAGGGCCTAATTTCGTCGTAGATAGAACAAGATATTCATTCGTTTCAATATCATCAAGTTCATCAGTAGACTCCTTAAATACATACGTCTTGTAGCCACTACCCCCGTCCCATGACATTACGTTGCGCCTTTTTACTACTGACGCTCAGCCTATAACCAATTCTACATCTCTGCAACACTGCAGGCGCTACTAAAAGCAGCATATCTACGAGTTACCTTACTTTATACTTCCAAGGAACCTATAATAGTAAGACAATATTTCTTACTAGCCACTATATTAAACCTAAAGAATAATCTAATACCTATACTTAATCTATAACACCAATTAATCCCAGGAGAATTTACTTAATTAGCCTTGGCCTTAACCCCTAAGAAGGTAGACACTAATAATATTTTATCTTTTATTAACTATATAACTACAGATAAGCAAGCAGAAGGGCTACTACCTATTAAAATTAAAATATAAGATGCTAAGATATTTGTAAAAATGGTAGCATAATAACCTAATAAATACTACCGCCTTTTATAGAACTACTACCTAAAGCTTATATAAGCTAAGATATATGCTGCCTAAAATTGTGATATTATCTAAGACCTACAAGCCCATAAAGTGTTTGCTAATAACACGCGTTAAAAAACCAAAGATGGCCTCCATATATCTAAACGCGACGTCTAAAGGTTAAAAAAGGCTAAAATTACACTTATTGCTATAGTTACCAAAAAAAAGGGCATAATTAAGTATCTATAATCTTAGCTTAATAGGTATATTTATAATAACTCTAGATACCTCTTTACTGCATATAATGCTACCTAAGCCTCTACGCCCTTAGTAACCTTATCTACTTAACGCTTAATAGAGAGTTAATACTAAGCAGCTTTACCTAATAGGAACTCCTACTAAAGCAGCAATAATAAAAGCCGTAATAATTAAACCTAAGCTGCCACTGTAGGGTCTAATATATATTACCCTAATCCCCTAGTCTTCTAGGGGGACTGTAAGGAATACAGCTATTAGAAGATATAAATCTATAAGAAATTAACTTAGAGCGCCTACCTTTTTCCTATAAAAGACACTAAAATTAGCTATATTATTAGGCAAACAAAGTGTACACTATTTAATAGACTTTTCGCCTAGTAGGAGACTAATAGCCCCTAAAAGTGGCAGTCATATTAAGAAGTCCTTAATAATCTTAACCTAATATACCGCAACTATAACCTACTGGCTGTAAGGGCGCGAAGAGGCTTTAGGGAAGATTCGAAGGAATAATATAAATTCTATCTAAATCTAAGGGTATATAGCTCTTAAAGAGAACAAGACGTTGCGTAAAGAAGAGAAAGGAATATAGGAAACTTATAACTAAATATTCGAGGTCTTGGCAGCAGACGCGTGGGCACAAGCCCATGTGGATTTTAATAGGTTTCGACCAAATTCCATTACATTAGTGGAATTTGGTGGAACTTAATTGAGTTGGCGGAATTTAGCGGAATTTGATTGACTTTAGCAGAATTTAGCAGAATTTAATTAAAGCGTTGGAATTTATCTATTAAGTATTTCACCGAGATATTCCTACTATAACTGGGCTAGTCCCGTTATAGTACCCCCCCCTTTAACTAAAGGTCTAAAATAATTTAAATCGGTTAAGAATTTATAACTTATTGCGTTATAAGCGTTATAATGTGTTTTAAGTTCTTTTTAATTTTAAGTTTCCTGCTATTGTGTTTCGTGTCTTCGTGTTAGGTGGTAGTTGTTTACCTTTATATTGTGTCTATCCAGCCAGAGCAGGTTGCAAAAGATGGTCTTTATGGAATTCTTTTACTAGGGAAGGCGCGTCGGCCTTAATCTATTTATAGGTTTCCTAGGTTTATGTTTTATATTCTTTCCACTTAATAAGAAGTTTAAATTGTTTAGATTATGTTTTCCATTGTATATTATTAATTAAGTTAATAAAGTAAGAACCGTTACCGTTGTTAATAATTATAGGAGGTAGCGGTAGCACTTTATAAGTTATAGGATTGTCTTTTAAAGGTTATAATAAGCTTACATAAAACGTTGGGTGTATTTTTATCTTAGTTAGTAGTTTAAGCTTATAGGCGTATAGGCTTAGTTTCTTCTTAATTTGGTATAGGCCTATAAACTTCTAATTAAGTTTCTTTAAAGGCCGTTAAGTCTTTAGGTTTTGTATATTTAGGTAGGCTATATTACCTTTCTTAAAGTCCTATCCGGGAGCTTGTCCTTTGTTTACATGCCATTCCTATAATATTTAAGCGTACATTAATTTACTTTGTAATAGTTCCATTAACTGCTTTATTTAATTAGTAAAGTTATATATATTAATTAACTAGATCCGTTTAATTATGGGTCCTATTATATTAATTTTAGGTTGTGGTTTAAATCCAAGTTAAGGATCTTGTCTATAGGTCGCGTAAAACGGCGTCACGCCTGTTAATGCGTTTATTGTATTGTTCGCAGTAAACTTAGCTAAAGGTAACCATTTTTCCTAATTATCTTGTAGGTAGGAGCAGTACATTTATAGATATTGTTCCATAATCGCATTTGTAATTTCAGTTTAACTATCCGTCCCTAGATAAAATGCAGTTAAGAGTTGTATTTAAATGCTTAATTATTTATATAGAGCTTGCCAGAAGTCTAAAACAAACTGGCTTCTGTGGTCAGATATTATTAAGTTAGGAAGTCTGTATAGTTTAAAGACGTGCTTAACGAAACATTTGGCTACTAATATCGTATTAATTAAGTCTATGGGAATTATATATTGCATTTTTATAAGGCGGTTAACGACTACTATAATATTTATAAACCTATTACTGTTAGGCAAGTTGACTATAAAGTTAATTAAGATATCGCGCCATCTTTGCATTAAAATTGGTAGCGGTTAAAGTACTCCTTGCTTCTTTACATAAGAGGTCTTTCCATGCACGCACATCCTGTATACTCGAACGTATTTTCGTATGTAGTTATGCATCATAGGCTAGTAGTATGCTCGTCGAACAATTTTATAAGTTTTTGTATGGCTAGGGTGCCCTGCTATAGGGGAGTCGTATACAAATTTAAGTATCTTAAATCATAAAGGTTTGGAATTCGGAACTACCATCTTCTATTAGTAGTATAATTAGTCGTTTTAAATTTTATATTTAGTATGTAGGTATTACAAGGTAATATCACGTAGCTACGGTTCGTAGATAGTATAATGATTGTTATTATATATATCGCTCTTCCTTGAGGAAGGGCGAGGAGCTTAAGGCTCCTCGCCACGCTAGTGCCGCGGCGGCACGTAACGGCAACTTGCCTTGTGTGACGGCAACTTGCCTGTATTCCCAATACTGGCAACTCTTTTTTTGCGGTTGCCATCTATATATATATACCGCTTAACTAGCGTAATAAATATTAATCCTCCTTACTTACTATTGCTATTGTAATATAAGTCTCGCTATCCTAAAATTTGCCTCTTAGCACGTGGTGCTTTCTTGCTTAGGAGTTATAGGTAGATATCTTATTAGGAGGGCCGCTAAGGCGCTAGTAGTAAGTAAGCCAATAGCGATTTTCTATCCTAGGGATGGAAAATCCTAATTAGCTAGTTTAAGTTAGGGTTTACAGAATATTATACCCCTACTCCCTTTTAACCTAACCTTTAACTTATATATATAGAGTATTTGTATTAATAAACGTCTCTAGTGCCTTATTTGGGTTCGCCTTTATTATTATATCTACTGGGTTATCTTAGCTATTAATCTATTAAATCTTAAAAAGTTTTTAATACTTATAGGATTGCTAAAGTGCCATAATATTAATTATAAGGCGCTTCTTCTTTATGGTACCAAGCTTAACTAAACACTTATAGAGGGAGTATAAATTAGTGTATACGATTATAGGGATAGCGGGAAGTTTGAGTTAATCTATAATTATCTTTAGGGTAGTTCTAATTGCAATTGCTATGTTAACTCCGCTAACTATTCTATATATCTCTAATACTAGAACGCTTTAAGTAATACGCTTACTCTTGGTTAAGCTCTAATAGATAAGATTGCCGTAGATTATAAAGTTATTCTCTCTAGTAGATTTATTTATAATAATGATCTTATATCCTAGCTAAAAGCTAAAATCTTTATTATTTATAAATAATCTATTAATAAATACAAAGAGCTTAGTAGTAGGAAGATTAATAGGCATATAGAGTAGTCCCTAATTAAGATGGTTTATTTGCTAGGAAAGACGTTTATTTAGGGCAAGAATATTATCCTTAGTTAGTTCCTGGTGTTAAGCGGTAATAAAGAGATTAAAAGAAGTTTTAGGTTAATAGATAAAAGCAATATAAGCTCTATAGGCGCGTTACTCTATATATCCTTGCTTTAGAGAATTAACATTAATAACGTTAATTTTCTTACCTTAACTCTTCTGGCGTAAAGTAATGGAATCCTTATTTAGGGAGAGGATGTATCTATTAAAGAGTAATAGTGTTATTAAATTAAGCTTTTCCTTTGGCTTTGCTATAAGGTTTACCTTTACTAGCTTATCTTCTTTAAGAGCTAAGACTTGGTTGTCTCCTAAGATAATTATATTATTAGTTTATATGCCAATAATTCTAAATAGAGTTCCCGTAGCTATAATAAGGAAGTATAGATTAAATATAGAAGTAGTTATTAAAAGCTTCTCTTTATAGTGCTTGCTATAGGTAGCCCACTAATAAGTTCCTACCTTTGCGATTCTATATAATAGCTTAAGCACAACTATAATCGTCTCTTTAGGATATTAGTGGCGAATTTACTCTAGAAGGTATGCTAATATTAAGTACTAAAGGTGTATCTCTAATTAGGTATAGATTTAAGTAATATCTTATAAATAAACTGCTATTCTATTCTTTATTAAGAAGGAAGCTAGTATAATAATAACTCGCTAACTAGCTTATTAAATTATAAGAGATTATATAAGAATTACCTCCTTACCATTATTATTGTAACCTTAGATAATAAGCCTTAATTTCTTAAATAGGGCGTTAGTAGCTTTACCCTTAATTTCATTAACTATTCTTAATGTCGGTATACATGCTTTAATCAACAGGCACAAATATCACTATATAATACGTATACGTTGTTAATTATTGGATAATTAATTGTCTAGAAGTAAGGGGTTGCTCTAAGGTCAGGTTAACTAGCCTCGCTTCGCGGTCTTATAACCACATCACATAACTAACATTCCGACACTAGAGTAACTCTAAAAAGAAGGCTAATCTACATTCCAAAGCTAAGTTTACTTCTAGACTTATTCACAGCGTATACGCAATAGCTAGAGATCTAATTAATACGCAATAGCTTCCACACTCCTTTTACAGGTCCGTAATTGCAAGAAGAATTATTAGGGGTAGCAGGTTAACATATCACAAGGGCCACTAAGGCGCTAGTAGTAAGCGAGCCAATAGCAATTTTCTATCCTGGGGATAGAAAATCCTAATTAGCTAGTTAAATTTAGGGTCTATATCGTTACAATTAGTTACCTAACGCTAAGCTAAATCTAAGTTCATTCGTTTAACCCATCCTATAACTTATAGGTCGATTCAGTTCGTATTAATAAGCCATTAAAGAGCCGCGCAGGGCTTTCCCTTCATTATAGCGTCAGCAGGGTTGGCCTCTCCGTTAATCCATTTCACCTCCGTAATCTATCTCCGTTCGTAGGCTTGCCGGAGGCACATTACGTTAATCATTAGGCGCTTTTCTTAAGTAGTTCCAAGTCGTACTAAACAGTCATATAAGGACTTGGAATCAGTGCAAAGCACAAGTAGGAGGTTAATTTATAGGATCTTATCTACTATAGATTTAATCGCAACGCCAATATTAAAGCCGTAGGCCGTACCGTAGAGTTTAAAAGCTAGTACACTCTAAGTAACTCTTTTACACTTAACTAAGCTCTAATAGACGATATTAGCCTTCTTTATAGCATTAGCTAGTACGATAACGTAGCCAATCTACGAAGAGAGGTCCTTATTATTAGCAAATAACGTGTCCATAAACACCAGGAGCTATAAGGTTTTAATATCTAACTTAACAAACTTAAGGTCTCTATTAGCGTTCTCAATTTGCCAGTTTAGACGCTTATTTAACTGTTTTGCGTCTTCCTTATTAGGGTTAATTACCTGGGCGGTAAAGGATAAATCAAATAAGGCTTCTAGCTGGCAAACTAAAGCAATATATGCACCTCTAGCGCGTTAAGTAATATACTAGTCCTTTAGAGTTAAGGTTCTTATAGCTCCTCTTAATCCTATACTTATAGCAAGCTTAGTGCTAATCGTACTAAGGTTTATACATTATTGTTCCTAAGTAAGCATAATACTCCTATCAGTTAGTAGCTAAATGACTCCACCATTAAACTTAATAGGCGTATTAACGGTAAGTTATTCCCATTTTTTAGCCATAAACTTGGCCTTATACAGCTCATTTTACTCTGTGTTTATAAAGGTCTTATCTACCAGGAATAGAGTATCATCAGTTTATAGGCCTACAATGCCAAAGGGTTCGTTGCTCTATAGGAAACAGGGGTCATATATAGACTAGTCCATATACAACTATTGGATATAATATAAGTAATATATCTTAAACCAGTGGTTACCAGCTTCCGGTACTCCGTAAAGTGGTTTTACAACCTTTAAAACAGAGGCCTTGTCAATCCCAAGTTACTTAATCAGCTCATACAGAGGTCGTACATAGAATTCTCAATTTAGTGTAGTGGTTAATTATACGTAGGCCTGTGAAATATCTCGGAGGTAAAGTCGTGCCTATAGAAGCTTTATAGCGGCGATATAGAGAATTAGTTGTTGGCTAACTCATTAAATAGTTAGTAATTAGGTAAGAACCAGTTCCTTTTTTAAGTTGTTATAAGCTTACACAACTAGTTAAGATTTCTTAAAAGCCTTATTAGTTCCCTTATTCTTAATCTCATTAACAAATCGCGAATTAAAAAGTTATACGCCTTATAATATATCCATAAGTCTCACAATCTCAAAAACTCCCTTCTTAAGTAGACTAGTAAGCTCCTTCTATTAAAAGGCGCTAAATTAAGTACTGAATTGACTATCATCCTGTAGGTAGATGGTGATGTTAGCCATAGCCGTAAGTAGAGGGTATTTGCGAGGGCGTCCTCTACCTCATTTCGGGGGTTATTACTAAGCTTTAGCAGGTCTCTCTAAGACAGTCTTAAAAAGGGCTGACCTAAATAGAGGTTTAGGTAGCGATTCTAGTCTAACAATTTACTCCTACGATTCAGTTACTTAAAGGTAGGGTTTTACAACCATAGATCAGAAGGCTGTAGGTCCACTAGACAGTTTAACAGTACATATTTCACCCTTAATAGTAAGCAAGGTAAATGGCCCATCCTAATAGCCGCTTTAGCTAGTATTTCCTTCTCTCTAGACCAAAACGGGCGAATTTAGTGGGAGATTATAAATCACATCAGCATTAAGTCCGTTTCGCATATTTAGCGCATTGGCAATCTGTCGTTTAGCTCATAGCTTCTATATCTCTACCATAGCCTTTTTGATTGCGGCAGCGCGTTATATAACCATAGGGGATGGTGTATTAGATTTAACCATTCAGGGGTAGGCTCTAAAGACTAGAAGTATAGAAACTAGTCCTCCAGGGCCAGCTAAATCGTTAATTACTTTAAACGCCATTTAGAGTCCCATCTCCTTATTAATTTTAGGGATTTCAATTATAATAATCTAATAGGCTCAGTATAATAGACTATAGTAGCACTCTACTATTCTAATAGAGTTATATGCTTTAACTAGTACTCCCTTTATACTAATTCCCATAATAGTGGCGTATTGCTTAAATTCCTTACTAACAAAGTTCTTTTTGGCGTTATAGGTAATTAGGTCTAGTGGCCCTAGGTAGGTATTAATCTAGCATATCCATAGAACGTCCTATATATATTTAGCGCTAATATCTTATAGCCATCTACCGGCTTGGAATCGCGTTCCTTTATCAATAACGTATAGGAGGGGTAATCCGCTAATATACATAATATCAACAATAATATTATAGTTAAAATTAACGTTATCTTATAGGGTAAAGCGGAATCTGCCTAGTAATTTACTAAACTTTTAATAATAGTAACAGAACTTGGTTAGTTGCTTAATAGCCATTCTGTCCGTTTTATAGCCAGTATAGTAGAGTAGTTTTTGCAATTTCTTAACTAAGGGATGTCCAAATCGACAATATAGGCGCCGTAGCTCTATATCTGTTAAGTAGCAGGGGTTCGCGTTAAAGGATTTAGACAGATATAACTATAGTAATAAGCTCTATAGGAGAAACAGGTGGCCAAACCGTCGCACTACTAGTACTTTTTCAGTGCGAGTAATAACAACGTTTCTAAGGTTATTATAGTAGATTTAAAGTCTATCTATATCCGCTAAGCAGAGCAAGAAGGGGGTATCCGTATAGATAATATAAAACTATATCTTGCCTATAGGGGTAACAACATCCGCAGTTTTAATAGAGGTAGCAATTCTAATGCCGAACTGCACATTAACTTATCCTTTGGTTGAGGTATTAAGTCTTATAGATTAGTCCGCGTTCTATAGTGCCTAGAATTATCTATAACCAGCTATAGACTTCTTTAACGCACCAGTATCAATTATAATTCCCATAAATACCGTGGAAGTATAGCGTGAAGCGGCGGTTATTATATTATAGTTAAACGGGTCGGTTTCCGTAGTAGGTTCCGTAGAGATTATAGTAAATAAGTAAGTATAAGCCTTATTGGCTAGTTCTACGCTTATAGAGGTTGCTTTGTCTATAGTAAAAGTCCCAAATAATATAAGGTAGCAGCCGTTAGGGTCTTCTAATTCTTCCTCACTATTATCATTATCAGTGTTTTTGTTAGTGTCTATATTTAGCACAAGAGCTTCAAAAGTCTTATTATACTCATTATTGTCGTCTCCTTTATAGTAGATAGTATATTGTCTAAAGCATTCTTTAAAGTTACCGTTACGGCCCTTATTATTGTTAAAATATCTTTTATACTTATCTCTAGAACGGTTCCGCTCCTCCTCTATATATTTCCATAAGCGGCAGCTCTCCTTTTAGCAAATATAGCACTTAGCCTTTAGGGATCTAACAGTGTTTTATCTATAGGAGCGGGTTCGGTCACGGTTATTATAGATATCACGGCGGTATATACAATCCGTAAAGTAGGTTCCTTAAGACGGTCTTATTAAGGCCTAGGAAGGGTGTTCCTTCTTCTATACAACTATAGAAGATTGCAACTTGCTAATCAACTAGGAGAGGTCTTTAGAAGGGTTAGAAATAGCAATACAGCATACTAGTACTCCTTAGCAAGCGGTAACTAGCTTATTTATAAGGAAGAGGTCTATACGAAACTCTAGGTATAATCCATAGCAATGTTTTAAGAGCTTATTAAGGAGTAGTTAGAAACTCTAATAGATTTGCTTATTAGGGTTCTTATTAATAATTCCTTAAAAGTCAGTGGCGTTCCATTCTATAAGGTTTCTCTAATAGTACTCTAGTCCTTTAAAGAAGTGACGCATGTGGTTATATACCTTAGTAAATAATCTAGTTAAAAGGCTGCTATTATAGTAGTAATCCTAAGCAAGTCCCTTTAGCATAGTTAGGAGTACGGTTATATAGCCTTTAAGAGGTAGACTAGCTCTCTTATAGATATTATAGAAGATAGTTAACTTAAAGTCAAAGCTATTACTCACTCCATTATACTTCTGGTCATCTGTGTAGATCTTGGCAATAGTAGCTACCTCTTTACTGTACATAGGCAGGTGCATAGCAGGGTTAGTATTGGCAGTACTAGGGTAAAGATACTGGGCAGAAGGGGGACCAGGTAGGGTAAAAGCGGTTACTAGAGGGAGGGTAGAGGCAGTTACCGTAGGCAATAATTACTAATTCTACGTCTGTAGGAGTTAAGTAAGGAGAGTAAGTAGTTAATCTTAGGTAGAGGTAGATGCGGCTTACTATTAGGTAGTAGTTAGTGCGGTTTACTAGGGTATAGATACAACAGCTAGTTAGGGTATTATAGGGGTAGGTATTTGCATTCTAGGTATTATAGCTGTAGCTATAGGCTGGATTGCAGGCGTTAGAGGTAGTGGAGGTAGTTAATAGCTTACAGGCGTCAGCACCATATGGGAAGGTAGTAGGCTATAGGGGGGGGTTATAGGAGCTAAAGAGGCTATAACTAATAGGGGTATAGCTTAATTCAATATTAGAGCTATTTATGTCAAGTTAAGCCGTTCTTATAGCGCCACTATAATCATAGGGCTGACTGCCTTAAGAGCTTTTATAATTTCCTTATTTGTCCATTTATAAGGTTCTTCCTCTTAGAGGAGGTTAAATAGTGCTTCTAAGATTAAATATCTGCTATTATACTTTCCTACATATACTCCTCTCTTAAGTAGATAAGTATGTAACTTTGCTCTTATATCAATTCGCATATATCTAAAATCTTCAGTAGTAAAGCCTTCAAATTCCTCCTTAAATACTATCCATAATGTATAGTCTGTAAAGTTCTCCTATATGTATACGTAGACCTTTATTGCTATATAGTCTCCTAGCTCATCTTTAGAAGCTATAGCAGTAGTAATTCCATTACTATGCTTTAATATCTTCTCATACCACTCCATTATAGTTATAGGTTGAGTATCCATAAGGTTTAAGTGGAGGTTTAAAGGTAAGGAGGTTTAAGGTTCAAGATTTAAGGTTTAGGGTATTCTCTATAGCCTTAGGGCCTATAGAGTGTCCTTAGTCTGGGAGTTTAAGGGTTAAGGCTTAAACAGAGGTCAAGGTTAAGGTTAAGGTCAAGGGTTAAGGTCAAGGTTAAGGGTAAGGTCAAGGGTAAGGGTATAGTTAAGGTTAAGGTTTGTGTATACGTTCTCTACAGCCGTCGGACCTATAAAGTGTTCTTAGCAAGGCTGCTATTCTCTTAGCAATCTGCTGTATTAGCTGTAAGGCCAATACACGCTCTCAAGCTTAAGTAGAAGTCGTAGTCTTTTCCTTTAGTAAAACAGACAAGAACTAGGCAATCAGTGAACTGTTTCCAGTACTACTCCTTAAGCGCTAGCTATTGCGTATTTCCTAATCTATACATCTACTAATCAGTATTGGTATACATGCTTTAATCAACAGGCACAAATATCACTGTATAATACGTATACGTTGTTAATTATTGGATGATTAATTGTCTAGAAGTAAGGGGTTGCTCCAAGGTCAGGTTAACTAGCCTCGCTTCGCGGTCTCGTGACCACGTCACATAACTAACATTCCGACACTTAATTTAAAGATATAAACTTTATTAAATTTAGTAGGGTTATATTTCTTAAATTTAAAGACTCCTCTTATAATAAGACTATTAATCTCCTACTTATTAGATGCTTAGAAAGGAGCTTTTGGAGTTATAATACAACCTTCATTTTAGAGCTATTTTATAAGTTTAAAGTTAGCCTTCTCCTTAGCTGTTATAAAGGCCATTAATAGCTTAACTCTATTCTTAATAGCAGCAATAAATTGCTTTTTAAAATTAACAAGATGTTAGCAATTTTATAATCCCTTTAGGCAACCTCTACCGCGTTATAGTTGCGGCGTATCTACTATAATTATATTAGAATTATAGTTGCCTTTTAGAGTACGTTAATCATAGCTCTTCCTTAGGGCATTTTTTATGGTATCCTATAAAGGCTTAGAACTATTATCTTTATAGTAAGGCTTAATAATAGTTAAATGGAATTAAGTGGGTCTATAAGGCATCTAAATAGTATAAGTCTAGCTATTAATTATAATAAGTTAATATGGGCCTAACTATCCTTCCTTTTTACGCTATACGCGTACCTTAGACTGGAGTGGCAGATTAAGCGTAATTAAGGTATTTAGGCCATTTCTTATTCCTAGTGCGTTATTAACTTGGCGTATAGCGTAGAGACGTTATACCTCCTTTATTGCCTTGCAAATAGCCTTAGCTTATTATATAATAGAGGGAGATAGTAGAGAATTATTAGTCATTTAAGGGTAGGCGCTAAAGACTAGTAATGTGGGTATAAGTTTATTTAGGCTAGCAGAATTGTTAATAGCTTTAATAGCTATTTATAAGGTAAGTTTTTCGCTAGTATCCTTTAGTTCTAAAGAGATAATCTTATATACATGGCGTAATAGCGCGTAATATCGTTCCACTTTTTTAACACTATTATATGCCTTAATAGGGACTTCCTTAACCTTAATTACTATTGCCTTTATCTGTTATTGGAACTCTATAGATAAGAAGTTCTTTTTTATATTATAGACAATTTAATTAGGGGGTCCTAAGTAGATATTAATCTAGCACAACTAAAGGGTATCCTATATATTTCTAGCTAATATATCTTTTAAGAAACGTGCGGCTTAGAAGGAGGTTAAGAAGTTAATAACTTAAAATACTGGCTTGCCGCTAAAATATATAACGTTAATAATAATATAGAAGTTAAAGTTATAGTTATCTTTAAAGGTGAACTTAAATCGGCTAGGGGACTTCTAGTTTATTTGGTAGTAATAGTAGTACTTTATAAAATGCTTAATTGTTTTAACCTTGACTTTATAGCCTGCTTACTAAAGAACCCTAAGTAATTGGTAAACGGATAGGTGGCTAAAACGATGGTATAGTTAATATAACTCTAACTTAGTTAAATAGCTTTAAGTAATACTTCTTTCTAGTTGTTAAAGGAGCAGCTAAGGGTAACCCTACTTGCGTATAATAGGTACCTAATTATCTCACTGTATAAGCATATTCTTAAGGTTATTAAGCTTAATACCTAATTTGTCTATATCCCTAATATAGAATAGAAACAGAGTATTTGTAGGGATAATGTAGAAAGTAATATATCCTAAGGGGGTTTAGACCCTAATTGTACTAAGAGAGATTATAGTATCCTTACCAAAATGTATTATATATTGGCCTGCCGTTAATTGGTTAATTTAAACAGAGCTATTAAGTTGCTAAAGGGCTTAAACTTAAGGTTCTCCTGCTATAGATACTCCTGCGGCTTTAGTATCTGGCATAATACTATAGAAGATATTTGCCAAGTATCTATTATTAAAGGAGAACGCAGAGCTTTCCTTTAGCTTATTAAAGAGATCTAACTTTATAATAGAATAGAGCGTAGATTGGTTATTAAGAATAGCAATGGTTTGTGTACTATTTACCTTACTATACTTAGTGAAGTATTGGTTAGAAGAGTAGTCCTTAATTTCTATATCTATAAGGAGCTGTTCGGTCTTATTAACCTCACCCTTAAGATCTTCTACGCCTTTATATTGAACTAGAAAGCTTTAGAAGTAGGCCATAGTAACCTTATAATTTCTAATGTTTCTTATACTCTGACAAAACTTATTATATGCCTCCTTTTGCTTATTAAGGGAGTGTTTAGTTAACTAGCAATTTAGCTTCTTATAAACGTAGCACTTCTTTTAGTAATTACTTTAAAATAAACCTCTATAAGGACCTCCATAATTGCCTTATAGTTAACGTTAATTGTACCCTTTACTATATTCCCTACCACGGCCACTATATATTTAGTCAGTTTAGTTATAACCATATTAGTTAGGAATACTTAGTTGGGTAGGGTTTTGGTATAGAACTGTTAAGATTCTTATATTTATATTATAGTACCTACGGCAGAGCGTAGCTTGGTATATACTCCTTTAAATATATTTATAGGGTTGTATAGCGCCAGATTGCACTTAAGAATGCTATAGTAGGCTAAGATAACCTAGTCCCTTAGGCTATTCTTATTTTGGTAAGTTTTAGTAAGGCTATGTTAGATTTTCTGGAGTTTATTAAAGAGTAGTTGGAGGCACTTTAAATAAGTCTTTGTTAAGTTAGAAGCGATAACTCTTTAGAATATAGTCTCCTGCTATTTGGATATATAAAGCTAGTAATTCTTATTAGTTTTAAAGTTGGCTTTAGTAAGCTAAAGCATTATATTAAAGCTATAGTTTCTACCTATAATATGGTTATAATAAAATGTTGCCGTCTGTCCCTTTAATATAACCGAGAAAGCATAATAAAACTAGTGGCATTGGATTCTAACCTTGCTACAGCAGTTATAAAAAACCTGTAGTTTTGTTCTAAGTATGTTATATAGTTCTCCTTTAAACTTCTTCTCCTTATCTAAATATACCTTTATTAGATTTGTAACTTCTTATAGTAGAGGCTTACCGGTTGGCTGGGGTAGAGGAGCTAGAGGCGGCAGAGGTAGAGGAAGAGTACCTCTAGGTAGGAGAGCACCTCTAGGTGGGAGAGTACCTCTAGGTGGGATAGTAGTGTTTTGGGGTTTTTGTTCTAAATTAAAGTTGCCTTTTAAAGAATATGGGTTGGTTTTAGGTTTCCGTAATTAACATGTAATCTTAGCTTCTGTTTATACTAGTTCTTCTATACTAATAATAACGGCCTAAATATTACTGGTAATTGGGTTACCGTTTTTAGTAATATATACCCTATTCCTACGGAGGAAGTCTTAAAAATCCTAAATAATATCAATATTGCTAAGTGCCTAGGTGTTGGCGGTCTATCCTATAAAATCCTCCCTAAAATATTCCTATAGCTATAGATCGGCGTAGTATCTATTTTGGTAGAATATAATATAGTATAGGAGAAAGCTGTTAACTTGTTTTGCGGTATAAGTTATTATATTAATAGTAAATTCGTCCTAATCTTTATTAATAAGTTTCACGTACGAAGCTACCCCTAGTGGTAAGGAGTCTTCCTAGTCGTTTAAGGTAGGCGTAGCCATGTTTTCGGAGAAAGGGAAGTATTATTGGTGTAGGGATTGTCGTTTGTCGTTTGGTACGCGTTTAGATAAGAATCTGCAATTATGGGGCTTAGGACCAGTTCTGGCCTTAAATCGCGAATACTTATAAAGCGTGTTGTTCTGCGTAATAGACGCAAGAATCTGTAATCTTGGAAAGGCTCAGGACCAGTTCTGGCCTTTAGATCCTTAGATTTATAGAAGAGTTCTATTTAAGGTTTAGGACTAGTTCTAACCTTAAAAGACAGCTTTCTTTAGCACGAGTAGCACTGGTACAGTGGCTTATCTCTTTTTAATAGAATACCTAGCTGTTCTGTGGTATAATAGTGAAGTTAACCACTGATCAGTGTAGGTATTATAAGGTGATATCACGTAGCTACGGTTCGTAGATAGTATGATGATTGTTATTGTATATATCGCTCTTCCTTGAGGAAGGGCGAGGAGCTTAAGGCTCCTCGCCACGCTAGTGCCGCGGCAGCACGTGACGGCAACTTGCCTTGCGTGATGGCAACTTGCCTGTATTCCTAACAAGTAAGTGTAATATCTTTATACTATCGTTTTCCTATTTAAATTGCTTTTATTATATCTATTATCTATACGTTGTTTTTATATTTATATTCCATTAGCTCGTCGATTTCTATTTCCTATTTATTAACTTCTAATTTATTTCTATTAAGTTCCATATCTAGGAATATAGGACTTAGTTTTTTAAAACGTTTAGGAGGCAATAAGATCTATAATTAATTTATAATCCGTTTATCCGTAGCGTTTGCAGGTAGGTCCTGTAATTGTTGTGTTAATATATTAGGCTTTTAATTAAGTTTACCTAGTTAGTACGTAATCTTAAAGTTAAATTATAAGAGGTATTTAGCCTAACGAATTTGGCGCTGTATTAATTGCTTTATAGTTATGAAGTATTATAGGTTCTTATAGTCCGTTAACACACGTATTAGGAATAACGATCCTTTAAGCTTGGGACGCTATTATTTAAAATATCTAATAATTGCAAGTAGTTCCTTATCGTATATCTTGTAATTTAATTTAGTAGGGGCGAGTTTCCGAGAGAGAAAGGCTACTGGACGTAGCTTACCGTCCTTATTGTATTGTGACAATACTCCCCTTAGCGTATAATCGGACAAGTCTGTTTTAATGATGCATTTAAGGTTAGGGTCAAAGTGGGTGAGAATTAGAGTAGTTATAAAACAATACTTTAGGTCGGTAAAAGCTTATTTATATTTAGTAGTTTATTTAAATTTTATATTCTTTTTTATTAGGTTTACTAACAGCTAAGCAGTTTCTAAGAAGTAGTTAATAAATTGTTAATAAAAATTTGCAAATACTAGAAATCCTTAAATATCTTATATATTGCTAGGGCTTTCCCAGTTTATAATTGCGGCAACTTTTTTAGGGTCTATTTTAATTCCGTCGCGGGATATTATTAAGCCTAAGTACGTAACCTCGGACGTGTGGAACTTGCATTTCTTAATATTGTATTATAGGCCCGCATTTTATAGGCGTTTAAGGACCATTCTAATGTGTTTTTAATATTTAGAAAGCAAGGACAAGTAGATTAAAATATCATTAATATACACGGTAATAAATATATTAAGGAATTTACAAAGCGTATTACTAACGTATTACTAAAATATACTGGGACCGTTCTTTACACTAAACGGTATTACTAGGTATTTAAAGAGTCCCTATTATATACAAAAAGCTATATACTTCTTATCTCCTTCTTATATACGGATTTTATTAAAGGCTGCAACTATATTAAGCTTTGTAAAGTACTATGCCTTTACTAAACAGTTAAGCGTCTCTTAAATTAGGGGAATTAGATATTAGTTTTAAATCGTAATTGTATTTAGAGCTTAATAATTAATATAGAATCTTAAGCCTCCTTCTGGCTTTTTAATAAATAGTATGGGTGAGGCAAATAGAGATTAACTAGGGCGAATAAATCCTTTTTCTAGATACTTGTTAAGGTATTGTTATATTATAAGCAATTCTTCCCATAATATACCGTATAGCGGACTGAACTTTAGTGTTATATTAGGCTTAAGTTCTATCTTAAAATTGTGCTTATCTTAGTGTGGGGCTAGTTGGTCTATAAATCGTCTTTTAAACTTGTTAATTAGGTCATAATACTCTTTAGATACAAGAGGTTAAGGATTAATATACTATTTTGGTTCTAGTGCCTTCTTAATATCTTCCATAGTTATAGTAAAGATTTTATAATCTTGTCTTTTTGCTAATAAAATAAAGGGTACGGCTTATATTATCCGAATTTTAAGAGGTTTTAATAAAACATCTTCGCATTCTTTGTTATAATTAGCAGTTATAGATTTATTATATTGGCTTAAGGTTTGTGACAAGGGTAATTTATATTATATTAAATTTGAATAGTTATATGCATGTTTATAGGGCAAATAGTTTTTTAAGTAATAACTTCGGTAGTAAGTTATACGGAACTTTAGTGTTTCTTTAACCCAGCTAATTAAAGGGTTGTGTTGTTTTAGCCATCCGTGTCTAAGTATAACTTTATATTGCTTTAAGGGTATTATAAATAGGGAGATGTGTTTAAGGTGTTTGCCTATCTGCATTTTTACTAGGGCGTAGTGCGTTATTTCGCTATATATTAAGGGTTTGCTATTAAAGCCTTATAGGCCTTAAGGCTTATTAAGTTTCTTTAAATTTAGGCGTTAAGTTTTTGTATAGTTTATATTAATAAAGCCTATACTAGTAGCTCCGCTGTCTATAAGGATTTGTACTTCCTTCCATTTTCTAAGTATTTAAATTTCGCCGAGTACATTAAGGGAGTTGTGTTGTGTATTAGCGCTAAAAGAGCCTAGAGGTGTTACGGACAGCTTAAGTACAATGTTACGACTACTTAGAGAAGAGTCGGAGGAAGCTAGTTGGTTAATATAGGCACGGTCTAGGATGGATCTGGTAGAACCATATAACGAGGAATGGTAGCCGAGGTTATATAATGTAATCTATATAATCTGTGTAATCTATGTGATCTATAATAAAGTAGACAGAGCATACATACCTTACAAAGCGAAGGGATTTCTTAGGCGTATGGTTGTGTATTTAAAGGACCACAGTCCCTACCCAGATAGTTCTCTCTTCGTAGTAAATCTCAGAATACAATTAGAGTTAATTTATTGGGCAACCACTCCACCAGTTATTATTATGTTGTTAATACTATTCTTACCTATATACCCAGCCTAATAATAGGACCTACCGTAGTTCCTACTACAAGGTTCCGTTATATATTCACTACTAAGGTTATGGTATTAAATAAGGTTAAACAATATGCCACCTAAAGCACTAGTCATAACAACGTCGACGGCAGCCACGACCTTAGGGTTAGGAGACACCAGTATAGCAGATACGGATTCTTAAGTGGTTACGCGAGGTTAGTTACAGGAAATGGTTAATTACTTATAGGATAATAGTAGGCTACTTAAAGAACGCATTAATAGAATTAGAGCAGCAAAGGTTAAGTTACCTTTAATTAAATAGTTCTTAGGGGAGAAGTTAAAGCTTAAAGGGTTTCTTATACAGATTCATTTTAAGGTTATGCAGAAAGGAGCAAAGTTAGCAACACCTACAGACTAGGTAGCGTACGCAGGACTATTCTTAATAGAAAGAGCTCTAGAGTAGTTTAAGCCTTACCTTACAGAGATATAAGTAAATGGTATAACGACTACTAACCCGGACGTACAGTATGCATTTGCAAGTTAGAACGGATTCGCAGAATAGTTAATATAAATATTTAGAGACCCTAAAGTAACTACAACAGCGGAACGGAAACTTCAGAACTTAGTATAACGCACTTTAGCAATTAAGTATACAACACAGTTTCAAACACTAGCTATATAGGTTAAGTGGAATAATAGGGCGCTTATAGCACAGTATAAGCAAGGACTTAAGGCTAAAGTCCAGGACGTAATTATCCTAATAGAAAATGCGGATACTCTAAGAGAGTTAATAGACCAGTTAATAAAGATTAATAATAGGATCTATTAAAGGGAACAGATTAAGAAGGGTTAGGATAGAGTTCTATAGTTATATAAGGCGCAGAGAACGTAACAACAGACACAGAGTTAAAAACTATAGAATAGCGCAGAGCTAATAGACCTAAGTAGTACTAAAGAAACCTAAAGGTGGGAAAAGAAACTATAGAAACCTAAAGGTTAAGGATTTAGTAATTAAAGGACCTAAGAGCAAAGGCTAAACTAGGGATCTTAGTAGTAGAAGACGTTTAGGCGGACTCCATAGTAAGAAAAATAGTTTAAAGATAGGGCTTATATAAATTGCGGAAAACAAGGTTATTTCGCCAGAGACTATAGAGGTGGTTAAAGTAATTATATAGTAAAGGGAACCAGGCCAGCAGGTGGCATATACATATAGAGGGATAATAGTGCACTATAAGGAACAAAAGAGTGCTTAATTAATAGTTTTGCGTTTTGTTATAATAACGTATACTAAATTTATAAGGATGCTAAGTACGGCGTAAGCTATTAGCTATAGGAGCCATTATTATTTAAGTTTAAAGGAACTAATAAACTAGCTTATAGATTAGACATTAAAGATAATAAATTTAATATAGGCGAAGCATTTACCAATAATAAGATAATAAAGGCAGCTTACTAGGAGTATATAGACCTTAGAGAAGTTAAAACAGAAGTAGAAACTAAGATTATTACAAAATAAGGTTTAGTAATGGATATTATAACACCATTAGATACAATTTCCATTGCTTTATAAAATAAAAGGAGTAATATTTAGAAGAAACTAAGCAAGTAGATAACTACTAGTGCTAGCTTATTACTTAATAAAGGCAAAAGGCCACAGGCTTAAGATTTTTAAGAAGGGATATAAGAAGCTTAAGATTTTTAAAACAAGATAAGATATACCTAAGGACTTATAACGGACGAAAACTAATAGAAAAGGGTAGTAACTTGGTTTATAAATAAACAAATAAGTATAGGACGCAAGTTTAAGAACTACAAGTTTAGGGAACAAATAAGAATATTAGCAATCCTAGGTAAACCCAGTGTTTAGCCTAAAGATTAAAAAGTTAATATAGTAATTAAGAAGTAAGACGACTTTAAGGACCTAGCTACAAGACGCAGAAAACAAAAAACTATAGATAAGTTTAGGACAAGAATTATTGCATAGTAAGAGCAAAAGCTAGATAAGAGGTTAGCTATACCAGGTTATATAAGGGACAGAGTACCCATATAAAGAGTTACTAATAGGCTAAGTGCAGGGACACCTAGGGCAAAATAGTTAGATAAACTGGAATAAGAAGAGGATCTAGATATTCTAACTAGATTTAAAAAAAGACATACCAAAGGATATTATAATATAGTGATAATAAGGTACTTTCTAATAGATAGACTATATACACTAAACTAGTTATACGGAAAGTGGTATAGACAACGATATAATAACAAATAGGAAGATTTTTATATATAGCTAGACGAAAAAGTTGTCTAAAACTAACCTATTACGGAAAAACGTATAAGTCACATTAAAGGGGCATTAATTATAATGTTAAGAAACCTAGAAGAGGGATCTAGGGACTAAAGAAGTAAATAATAAATCTTAATACCCGTAACAGAGATACCAGTAGTTAGGTTAACCAGGTATAGGTTTAAACTTAAGGATAAAAATAAACTAAGAGTTAACCTAAGTCATCCAGCGTATTATACACTATTGTAGATAGCTTGTGTAAATAATACCTATAACATATATAGAGCACTAAAAGATAAGAACCGGAAGTACCTAGTAAGGATATACTAGGCACCCAAGGAAAGGCGGTTTAGAAATGCTAAGTATATATATAGATGGCACCTAGTAGAAGTATAAGGTTAAGGAGACTTAATACTTTAACCAGGAAGATTCCTTACGGAAGAATACCTAGACGGATAATAGTGGTAGAAGTGCTTAGAAAATACTTGTCTATGGCATATAGAGGAAAAAAAACAAACTAAGTATTGGCTTAGGTTGGACTAAGTACAAATAAAATCTAGCAGCCAACAGTTAGGAAAAGGGGAGGCGTATAGAACTAAAGGGAACTAGTATTAGGGCCTTAGACCCTTAAAGAAATTTAAAAATAACACCTAAATTTATAAGTTAAATAGCAAGATTAGCAGTTTAAAGCGTTAGTAGATAGTAGAGCAACTAGAAACCATATATTACTAAGGGTAGTAGAAAGGATAAGGTTACTATATAGATAAAAAGAACACCCATATCCACTTATAACGATTTTAGGAGATCAGATAGCCTATAGAGGAGGCATTATTAATCTTAAAACAGGACCTATTTAGTTAACTATTAAAGGAAGACTAGTAAGAATGTCTTTTAATATCCTACCATTAGGATAGGATAAGGTAATACTAGGAATGCCTTAGTTATAGGAGTACAATCTAAAGATCAATTGGGTTATAGGTTAGGTTAATATTAAGGATACTTAATAGCGTAAAGTGCGACAGTAAACCAAGTTAGTATAGTACTAAGTTAGAGCGACATACAAAGAGACTAAGCGAGGCTTAAGTTATATACTAAAGAGATACCATAAGTATGGAAAAAAGTTATGGTTACTAGAAAGTAAGAAGCTATTAGAATATACAGTATAGGACTATAAGATAGAATTAGAAAAGGGAATAAGTCTAAAGTTCTTTCTAATTTATAAGCTTACTAAAACCAAGTTAGTAGCGCTTAAGGAGTTTATCTAGGAGAACTTACGCAAGGAATATATTAGACCATTATAGTTATTAGCAGGATATCTAGTATTATTTATCCTAAAGAAAAATGGAAAACTTAGGATGTGTATAGACTATAAATAGTTAAATAGCATTACTAGAAAGGATAGATATTCTTTACCCTTAATTAGCGAAATCTAAGATAGGATAGGCAACGTAAAAATCTTTATAAAGATAGATCTAAGGTGGGTGTACCATTAGATTAGGATTAAGGAAGGCAATAAATAGAAGGTAGCCTTTAGGTTAAAGGAAGGACTATATAAGCTATTAGTTATATAATTTAGGCTTATAAACGAACCAGTAATATTCCAGAAGCGAATTAATAGTGTATTAGAAGAATACCTAGACGAGTTTATTATAGCATATCTTAACAACATTATTGTTTACTTAAAGAACAAGGAAAAACATAGAGAACACATTAAATAGGTCTTAAAGAGACTACAGGAAGAATAGATGCTAGTAGCAATTAAGAAATGCGAGTTCTTTATAGTAAAGACCAATTTTATAGGATTTATTATTGAACTAGGAAAGATTAGTATAGACCTAAAGAAAGTCAAAGCTATAGTAAGTTGGCAAGAACTAGAGAATATTATATAGTTAAGGTCATTTCTAGGGTTTTGTAACTACTATAGGAGGTTTATAGCATAATGGTTAAAAAGTATTAAGCCGTTTACAAGGCTAATAAAGAAAGAGAAGCTATGGGTTTAAGGTAATAAGTAAAAGAAGCTATTCCAGGAACTTAAAGAGTTATTTACCTAAGAGCTAATCCTCAAGATCTATTAACCAAGGTTAAAAACGATTGTTAAGATAGACGTATTAGACTTTATACTAGGAGTATACTTACTACAGAAGCACCAAAATGCATGGCATCCAGTAGCGTACTATAGTCGGAAGATAACACCACTAGAGTTAAACTACGATATCTACAACAAGAAGTTGTTAGGTATAGTTACAGTACTTAAGGAATAAAGAGCATTCTTACAAGGCACAGAGAAACTATTTATGGTTAAAACGGACTATAAGAACCTTACTGGATTCCTAATAATAAAGGAACTCAACCAAAGACAGGTTAGATAGGCGGAAATGCTTATAGAATACTATTTCGAAATTTAGTATACTAAGGGTATAGACAATGCACAAGTAGACGCTCTAAGTAGAAAAGCTGAACTACAAAGTAACGAAAAGCCATTAGGAGCTTTGTTACGAAAAAATTAAGACGGATTAATTAGGTATAATTATCCAAAAATTGCAGCAATTAAAGAAAGTCAGATCTATAAATCACTAGAGGGTAATTAGATACAGAAAATCTAAGAAGCATAAAAGGAGGATCTAGACTTAAAGCAATATAAGAATAGAGAAGCAATGTATATACCTAAGTCTATTACAGAAGAATTTGTTAAGGAATTCCATAAGGGAATAATATAAGGACATAATAGGTCTATAGAACTAGTATTAAGACTATAAAAGGAGTACATTATTTAAGGAATCTAGGGACTAGCAAGATAAGTTATAAAGAAATATTTAGATTGCCAAAGAAACAAACCAACAAGGCATAAGCCGTATGGAGAGCTATAACCTATTAAGACACTAGGAAGACCATGGGAAGTTATATTATAGGACTTTATTATTAAGTTACTAAAGTTAAAGGATCCTATTATAGAATAAAATTATAACGCGATTTTAGTAATAGTGGATAAGCTAATAAAGTGGGGATACTTTATAGTATATACTAAAGAGATATTAGTAGAAGACGTCACTAGAATCTATATAAAGGAAGTATTTATAAGACACAGAGCACCAAATAAAGTTATATTGGACAGAGATCTAAGATTTATAGCAGTATTTTAGGAGGTATTTCTGGCAGAATAGGGAGTCTGTGTAGTAACCTCTATAGCGTATTATCCGCAGACGGACGAATAAACGGAAAGACTAAACTAGACACTAGAATAGTATCTAAGACATTATATCAATCACACATAGAACAATTAGGTATCGTTATTACTAGTTATACAGTTTGCATATAATGCAACACTATAAGAAGAAATAGGGACATTACCATTTAAGGCAAATTATGGGTATAAGCCAAGAACATCGTTATTACTACGCTAAGCAAAGAAAACGAGTAGCACAGCTAAATAAAGAATAGAGACATTAATAAATCTTTATATAGACCTTATGGAAATAGCTAAGCTAGTATAGCAAAGGATAAAAAGGTACTATAACGCTAAGAGATCTAAGGGACTAGATCTAAAGGTGGGAGATAAAGTGTGGCTACTACATAAAAATTTCAAGAGTTAATAACTAAGTAAGAAGTTAGACCACGTTAGACTAGGACCTTTTAAAGTTAAGTAAAGAATTTTATTAGTTATGTATAAGTTAAACCTACCAGCCAAAATAAAGATCTATTCTATATAACATGTTGCAATGCTAGAACTAGCACACGGAGATATTAAGCCACTAGTTTATAAGGTAGACACGTATAGAGGATAAAAAGAAGATAAATAGCAAGTTTTAAAGATTATTAGTTATAAGGACGTAGATAACGAAACGTAGTATAAAGTAAAGTGGATAGGCTATAATAAGACTACCTAGAAACTACTAAGCAACCTAGAAAATGCTATGGGAAAGGTACAGGAGTATTAAAAGAAAGTAGGTCAGGCAATATTAATAAGAAAGGATCGCTAAAAAATAAGTTACCTAAGGGGGACCCAAGAGAAGCAATTGCTGAGCTACTTAGAGTTGTTTCCCTTATAGGAGGAGAGCTAGTTCTTTTATTACCTAGCTTAGACAGACCCTATTAAACTAGTTTCCACTCCTTAGAATGAACCTTCTTACGTATACGTTTAAGACGTTAAAGACGAGCATAAGCTAGACGTTAAGCTTTAAGGACATATACAGACTCTTTTAAGACACGTTAAACCTTAAGCAGTATAGAGGCCAGTTTACCGTTAAGTTTCTTAGTGGTAGGTTAAATATAAGACCCTATAATAAGTTACTTAGGGAACCCAAAGACTGTTAAAAGTTATAGGACGCGCACACTTAGCGTTAAAGATAGAGCGGACGTTGTAGGACGATTGAATGTTTGCTTTAGTGCACTCTAAATAAGAGGACAGTTGTTAAAACAAAGGGCTTGCCAGCGCAATGCAAACTAATCCCTCTTTTATACAGCGAGAATATGGAGACGGCATTATCTTACCTAGAGACAAGATTTCAGCAATAGTGCGAGACCGGCGAGCTGTAGAAGAAGAAAAAGATGCTTTAGGTATAATAAGTAAGGATATTAACCAGACTAATTAAACGGACATTACACCTCTAGTAGATAACTTAGAGATGTTAGGAATCTTTAAGAACAAAAATAAAAAGAAGGGAGATGGTGTTACGGACAGCTTAAGTATAATATTATAACTACTTAGAGAAGAGTTGGAGGAAGCTAGTTAGTTAATATAGGTATAGTTTAGGATAGATCTAGTGGAACTATATAACAAGGAATGGTAGCTAAGGTTATATAATGTGATCTATATAATCTATATAATCTGTATAATCTATAATAGAGTAGATAAAGCATACGTACCTTATAAAGCGAAGGGATTTCTTAGGTGTATGGTTGTGTATTTAAAGGACCATAATCCCTACCCAGATAGTTCTCTCTTCGTAGTGAATCTTAGAATACAATTAGAGTTAATCTATTAGGCAACCACTCTACCAGTTATTATTATGTTGTTGACACTGTTCTTACCTACATACCCAGCCTAATAATAGGACCCACCGTAGTTCCTGCTACAAGGTTCCGTTACAAGATACTTATGCTCTTCTACCTTTTATCCTAAGGCGTAACTTAGCCTTAGGATGATTCGTTTTCTAAATTAACTAAGGGCGAGATGCTTTGTGGCATTTAAGTATAATTTATAGAGTAGGTACGATTTAAGGAATGAGTACGGCTTAAGAAATGGGTATGATTTAAGAAATGGGAGGAGCTATAGCGGACCTTTTTAAAAGGGTGAGTTTGGCAATGCTTTTAAATATATTATTTTTTACCGCATCTAAAGCATTCTCTATTTATGGCTTAAGTTCTTTGTTTATTAGTTCCTAAGGGTGTATAGGATTAAGCGGCATTAAGGTCTATAGGGTTGTACATAGGGCTTTTAGGTTTTAGAGACGGATTACGTTTTGGGGTATTTTAAACGCGAGGTGTGGTTGACTTTAGGGAACGAGTCTGTTTGTTATATTGAAGATCCTTATTAATTTGTTGACATATTATAGCAAATTTGGATAGGTTTTTTGGCAGTTCCCTGCCTATTAACTGGGCTCTAATTTTATCTGAGATAGCTCGTTAAAGGGCAGCGACTCTAGCAGCTTTATTCCAATCTAGTTCGCTAATAAGGCCTAAAAATTCCGAAAAGAAGCTGGTGAAGTCTTGGTTCTATTATTATAGGTTCTTAAGTTTAGTAACAGCTATATATTCGTAGCTGGCGTCATCATACATTCATTCTAGTAAAGAGATAAAGATTTTAAAATTAATAAAGGTGCTGTTACGGAAGAATGGATCCATAGTATATGTAGCGTCCTTACTTAAATAAGACATTCCGTAGCTAACCTTGCTAGCTTTAGTAGGGTATTAGTTATAGTTTATTAAAAGTTTAAGATAGAGCTTAGTTATAAAGGGATGTAGGTTATTTTAATTTCTATTAAATATTAGAGGATTAGGGAGCTTTTTAGATTTTATAGCAGGTATTAAACTTGTTATAGATATGGGTTAAGTTACTATTACTGGTTTAGTGTTCGCATTTAACGGGTCGGGTTTAGATATGGTTATTTCAATTTTATTTATAGGTATTATTATTAGGGTCTCTAATAAAAGAGCCTTAACGTTGCGGAGTTCTTCGCGGAGTGCTTCTATTAATTGCTGATATTAGGCTTCTAGTACAGCCCGCTGCTAAGCTAGGGCATCTATAAAGGATTATTGTATTATAGTTAATTATTCCCTAACTAGGGATATAATACTTATGGTTATTAAAAGGGATTTAGGTTCGTTTGCCATTTTTAATAGTAGTTGTTTTAACGTAATGTAGTGTAAGGGCGCGAAGAGGCTTTAGGGAAGATTTGAAGGAATAATATAAATTCTATCTAAATCTAAGGGTATATAGCTCTTAAAGAGAACAAGATGTTGTGTAAAGAAGAGAAAGGAATATAAGAAACTTGTAACTAAATATTTAAGGTCTTAGCAGCAGACGCGTGGGCATAAGCCCACGTGGATTTTAATAGGTTTTGACTAAATTCCATTATATTAGTGGAATTTGGTAGAACTTAATCGAGTTAGCGGAATTTAGCGGAATTTAATCGACTTTAGTAAAATTTGGCAGAATTTAATTAACTTAGCAGAATTTGATTAAAGCGTCGGAATTTATCTATCGAGTGTTTCACTGAGACATTCCTACTGTAACTGGGCTAGTCCCGTTACACTGGCTACTAACTAAGCTAAACTATGTGCCCTAAAGATAAGCCCTACCAAATTATTTAACAAGTTCTATATTAAATTCTAGGAATATACTAGAGCCCTTACTTAAGATAATACTAAAAACCAAGAAGATCTCCTTAAAAAAGTCACTTATTACCTTAGTTATGTAGCTGCTAGCTATAACTATAATAACGTCTAAAATATAGTAACAGCCCTATAGAAGATTAAACAATGACTAAATTAGATTACTACTATTAACCCTTACCTAAAGACCTCCTTAAAAATATTCTCCTTACAACTACAGAAGAGCATCATGCAGATTTCCTGGTCAAATATAAGGATATCTGGCATAACTGCTTTACCTTCCAAAGAGAACAAAAACTAGAACCTTGGGTTCAAATTATAGCCCATGGAGTTCCTACCCTACCTTTTCTAGGAGAGGGAGGCTCTAAGCTTCTAAAAGAAGAAATTGAGACCTTTAATCCTATAAGGATACAAGGACTACCTAGATGGATCTTATCTAGTGTAAAAAGACACGACCCATAAACCAGATTCGGCTCTATAGTTTTTACTGTAGAGAAAAGACAAGAAATCCTCAAGCAAAAAGAAATTTCAATTGCAGGTACAGCTACTAAGGTAGTAAAATACCTAGAAGTTTCTCCTACTACACAATGTACTAGCTGTCAAAAATTCGGCCATATAGGAGACAGATGCTCTACTAGAGCGTGTAGATTTTGTGCGGCTGTATATTTATCTAAAGACCACACCTGTCCTACCTGTATAACAATAGGCAAGCCTTGCAAGCATACTACGCCTCTTTGCATCAATTGTAAAGAAAAACACTTTGCTAATAGTAAAGACTGCGAGACTCTGAAAGCAGCTAAACTAGTACGCAGTACTAGCTTAGAAGGTTCTATGGAAGAATAGATAAAACGAATAAAATTCTAGAAGGAGGTAACTCCTACTAGGGTCTTAATAAGATATTAGAGAGCAAAAGGACAGGGACAGGTGTTAGGATTTCTTATAGTTTTTTCTACCGTTTTCTCATTTCCTAGTGGTTGTAGAAACTTAGTGTTTTGCTAAGGAATTATAAACTCCTAGTTTAGGGGTTTATAAACTACTAGGACATAGCTACTAGTACATGTTAAGCTGCCTAGAAAGGATTCATGTATATAGAACTATAGCGCCATAGCCTAGAGGCTGCATGCGCAGTATTATACGTAGTATAATACAACG
>Ga0307507_10000523_pt1 | contig 81218 bp, 26 predicted proteins | sample 7_EM_MG_FD_207223 | JGI IMG/M metagenome (GOLD analysis project Ga0307507, IMG submission 207223) | Populus trichocarpa ectomycorrhiza microbial communities from riparian zone in the Pacific Northwest, United States - 7_EM | ecosystem: Host-associated > Plants > Roots > Unclassified | place...
GGCGCTTATAGCACAGTATAAGTAAGGACTTAAGGCTAAAGTCTAGGACGCAATTATCCTAATAGAAGATGCGGATACTCTAAGAGAGTTAATAGACTAGTTAATAAAGATTAATAATAGGATCTATTAAAGGGAATAAGCTAAAAAAGGTTAAGATAGAGTTCTATAGTTATATAGGGCGTAGAGTACGCAACAACAGACATAGAGTTAAAAACTATAGAATGGCGTAAAGTTAATGGACCTAAGCGGTACCAAAGAAACCTAAAGGTGGGGAAAGAAACTATAAAAACCCAAAGGTTAAGGATTAAGTAATTAAAGGACCTAGGAGTAGAGGCCAAACTAGGGATCTTAGCAGCAGAAGACATTTAGGCGGACTCTACAATAAGAAAAATAGTTTAAAGATAGGGCTTATATAAATTATAAAAAACAAGGTCATTTCGCTAGAGACTATAGAGGTAGTTAGAGTAATTATACAGTAAAGGGAACCAGGCTAGCAGACGGCATATATATATAGAGGGATAACGGTGCACTATAAGGAATAAAAGAATGTTTAATTAACAGTTTTACGTTTTATTATAATAACGCATACCAAATTTATAAGGACGCCAAGTATAGCGCAAGCTATTAGCTATAGAAGCCATTATTATCTAAGTTTAAAGAAACTAACGAACCAGCTTATAGATCGGATATTAAAGATGATGAATTTAACATAGGCGAAGCATTTACCAATAATAAGGCAATAAAGGTAGCTTACTAGGAGCATGTAAACCTTAGAGAAGTTAAAATAGAAGTAGAGACTAAGACTATTATAAAACAAGGTTTAGTAACGGGTATTGCAACACTGTTAGATATAATTTCTATCGCTTTATAAGATAATAGGAGTAACGTTTAAAAGAAACTAAGTAAGTAAATAACTACTAGTGCTAGCTTATTACTTAATAAAGGTAAAAGGCCACAGGCTTAAGATTTTTAAGAAGAGATATAAGAAGTTTAAGATTTTTAAGACAAGATAAGACACACCTAAGGACCCACAATGGACAAAAACTAATAGGAAAGGGTAGCTACTTAGTTTATAGACAAATAAATGAGTATAGGACGCAAGTTTAAGAACTATAAGTTTAGGGAATGAATAAGAACGTTAGCAATCCTAAATAAATATAGTGTTTAGCCTAAAGATTAAATAGTTAATACCAGGATTAAAAAGCAAGATAACTATAAAGATCCAGCTGCAAGACGCAGAAAATAAGAAACTATGGATAAGTTTAGGATAAGAATTATTATATAGTAAGAGCAGAAACTAGACCAGAGATCTAGCATGCTAAACTATAGAAGGGATAGAGTACCTATACAAAGAATCACTAACAGGCCGAGTATAGGGACACTTAAGGCGAAGTGGTTAGAGAAATTGGAACAAGAAGAGGATCTAGATATCCTAACTAGGTTTAAAGAAAAATATACTAAAGGATATTATAATACAGCGATAATAAGGTACTTTCTAATAGATAGACCATACACACTAAACCAGTTGTATAGAAAGTGGTATAGGTAACAACATAATAATAAATAGGAAGACTTTTATATATAGCTAGATAAAAAAGTTGTCTAAGACTAACCTATTACGGAAAAACGCATAAGTTACATCAAAGGGGCATTAATTATAATGTTAAGGAACCTAGAAGAAGGATCTAGGGACTAAAAAAGCAAACGATAAATCTTAGTACCCGTAATAGAGATACCAGTAGTTAAGTTAACTAGGTATAGGTTTAAACTTAAGAATAAAAACAAACTAAGAGTTAACCTAAGTCACCTAGCGTATTACATACTATTGTGGATAGCTTGTGTGGATGATACCTACAATATATATAGAGCACTAAAAGATAAGAACCGGAAGTACCTAATAAGGATATATTAGGCACCTAAGGAAAGGCAGTTTAGGAACGCTAAGTATATATATAAATGGCACCTAGTAGAAGTACAAGGTTAAGGGGACTTAATACTTTAACTAGGAAGATTCCTTATAAAAGAATGCCTAAATGGATAATAGTAGTGGGAGTGCCCAAAGAATACTTATCTATAGTATATAGAGGAAAAGAAACAAACTAAGTATTGGCCTAAGTTGGACTAAATACAAACAGGATCTAGCAGCCAATAGTTAGGAAAAGGGGAAGCGTACGGAACCAAAGGGAACTAGTATTAGAGCCTTAGACCCTTAAAGGAATTCAAGGATAACACCTAAATTTATAAGTTAAATGGCAAGATTAGCAGTTTAAAGTGTTAGTAGATAGTAGAGCAACTAGAAACCATATATTACCAAAAGTAGTAGAAAGGATAGGGTTACTATATAAACAAAAAGAACACCTATATCCACTTATAACAATTTTAGGAGATCAGATAGCCTATAGAGGAGGTATTATTAATTTTAAAATAGGACCTATTTAGTTAACTATTAAAGGGAGACCAGTTAGAATGTCTTTTAATATCCTACTATTAGGACAGGACAAGGCGATACTAGAAATGCCTTAGTTATAGGAGTACAATCTAAAGATTAATTAGGTTATAGGTTAGGTCAATATTAAGAATACTTAACGGCGTAAAGTGCGACAGTAAACCAAGTTGGTATAGTACCAAGTTGGAGCGATATATAAAGAGACTAAGTAAGGCTTAAGTTATATACCAAAGAGATACTACAAGTATAGTAAGAAGTTATGGTCACTAGAAAGTAAAAAGCTGTTAAAATATATAGCATAGGACTATAAGATAGAATTAAAAGAGGGAATAAGTTTAAAGTTCTTTCCAATCTATAAGCTTACTAAAACTAAATTAGTGGTACTTAAGGAGTTTATCCAGGAGAACTTACGTAAGGGATACATCAGACTATTACAGTTATTAGTAGGATATCCAGTACTATTTATCCCAAAGAAAAACGGAAAACTTAGGATGTGTATAGATTATAGATAGTTAAACAGTATTACTAGAAAGGATAGGTATTCTTTACCCTTAATTAGCGAAATCCAAGACAGGATAGGTAATATAAAAATCTTTATAAAGATAGATCTAAGATAGGCGTACTATTAGATTAGAATTAAGGAAGGCGACAAATAAAAGGCAGCCTTTAGGTCAAAGAAAGGACTATATAAACTATTAGTTATGCAATTTAGGCTTATAAATATACTAGCAACGTTCTAGAAGCGAATTAATAGTATATTAGGAGAACACCTAGATAAGTTTATTATGGTATATCTTAATAATAATATTATTTACTTAGAGAACGAGGGAGAATATAGAGAATATATTAAATGGGTTTTAAAGAGACTATAGAAAGAACAGATACTAGTAGTAATTAAGAAATGCGAGTTCTTTATAAGGAAAACCGATTTTATAGGATTTATTATTAAACTAGGAAAGATTAGCATAGACCTAAAGAAAGTCGAAGCTATAGTAAGTTGGTAAGAACTAGAGAATGTTATATAGTTAAGGTCGTTTCTAGGGTTTTGTAACTACTATTAGAGGTTTATAGTATAATGGTTAAAAAGCATTAAGCCGTTTATAAGGCTAATAAAGAAAGAGGAACTATGGGTTTAGGGTAGTAAGTAGAGGAAGCTATTTTAGGAATTTAAAGAGTTGTTTACCTAAGAACCAGTCCTTAAGATCTATTAACTAAAGTTAAAAACGGTTGTTAAGACAGACGTATTAGACTTTGCACTAGAAGTATACTTATTATAGAAGCACCAGGACGTATGGCATCTAGTAGCATACTATAGTTAGAAAATAATACTACTAGAGTTAAACTACGACATCTATAACAAGGAGTTGTTAGGTATAGTTACAGCACTTAAAAATAGAGAGTATTTTTATAAGGCACAGAGAAACCATTTATGGTTAAAATGGACTATAAGAACCTTACTGGATTCCTAATAATAAAGGAACTTAACTAAAGACAGGTTAGATAGGCAGAAATGCTTATAAAATACTATTTCAAAATTTAGTATACTAAGGGTATAGACAATGCACAAGCAGACGCTCTAAGCAGAAAGGCTAAACTGTAAAGTAATAAAAAGCCATTAGGAGCTTTATTGCGAAAGGATTAAGACGGATTAATTAGGTATAATTATCCAAAAATTATAACAACTAAAGAAAGTTAGATCTATAAATTACTAGAAAGTGATTAGATATAGAAGATCTAAGAAGCATAGGTAAAGGATCCAAACTTAAAGTAATATAAAAATAGAGAAGCAATATATATACCTAAGTCTATTATAGAAGAGTTTATTAAGGAATTCTATAAGGGAATAATATAAGGATATAACGGGTCTATAGAACTAGTGTTAAGACTATAAAAGGAATACATTATTTAAGGAATCTGGGGACTAGTAAGATAAGTTATAAAGGAATATCTAGATTGCTAAAGGAATAAACTAATAAGGCATAAGCCGTACAGAGGGCTATAACCTGTCAAAGTACCAGGAAGACTATAGGAGGTTATATTATAGGACTTTATTATTAAGTTACCAAAGTTAAGAGATTTTATTATAGGATAAGATTATAACACGATCTTAGTGATAGTAGATAAGCTAACAAAGTGGGGATACTTCATAGAATGCACTAAAGAGATATTAGTAGAAGACGTCGCTAGAATCTATATAAAGGAAGTGTTTATAAGACATGGAGCACTAAATAAGGTTATATCGGATAGAGATCTAAGATTTGTAGTAGTATTTTAGAAAGTGTTTCTGGTAGAATAGGGAGTTTGCGTAGTAACCTCTATAGCGTATTATCCGCAGACGGATAGATAAACGGAAAGACTAAACTAGACACTAGAATAGTATCTAAGGCATTATATTAATTACGCATAGAACAATTGGGTATTGTTATTACTAGTTATATAGTTTACATATAATATAACACTACAAGAGGGAATGGGGATATTACTATTTAAGGCAAATTACAGGTACGAGCCAAGAACGTCGTTATTACCACATTAAGTAAAGAAAACGAGTAGCACAGCTAAATAAAAAATGGAGACGTTAATGAATCTTTATACAAACCTTACGGAAACAGCTAAATTAGTACAGGAGAGAATAAAAAGGTACTATAATACTAAGAGATCTGAGGGACCAGATCTAAAGGAGGGAGATAAAGTATGGCTACTATATAAAAATTTTAAGAGTTAACGGCCAAGCAAGAAGTTGGACTATATTAGACTAGGACCTTTTAAAATTGCATAAAGAATTTTATTGGTTATGTATAAGTTAAACCTACTAGCCAAAATGAGAATCTACCCTATATAATATATTACGATGCTAGAACTAGTATATGGAGATATTAAGCCACTAGTTTACAAGGCAGACACGTATAGAGAATAAAAAGAAGATAAATAGCAAGTTTTAAAGATTATCAGTTATAAGGACGTAGATAATAAAACGTGGTATAAAGTAAAGTAGATAGGCTATAGTAAGACTATCTAGGAGCCACTAAGCAACCTAGAGAATGCTATGGGAAAGGTATAGAAGTATTAAAAGAAAGCAGGTTAGGCAATATTAATAAGAAAGGATTGCCAAAAAATAAGTTACCTAAGGGGGACCTAAAAGGAGCAATTGCTAAGCTACTTGGAGTTATTTCCCTTATAGGAGGAGAGCTAGTTCTTTTATTACCTAGCTTAGATAAACCCTATTAAACTAGTTTCTACTCCTTAGAACGAACCTTCTTACGTACACATTTAAGACGTTAAAGACGAGTATAAGCCAGATATTAAGCTTTAAGGATATATACAAACTCTTCTAAGACACGTTAAACCTTAAGCAGTATAGAGGCTAGTTTACCGTTAAGTTTCTTAGTGGTAGATTAAACATAAGACCCTATAATAAGTTACTTAGGAAACCTAAAGACTGTTAAGAGTTATAGGACGCGTATACTTAGCATTAGAGATAGAGCGGACATCGCAGGACGATTAAATGTTTGCTTTAGTGCACTCTAAATAAGAGGACGGTTGTTAAGACAAAGGGCTTACTAGCGTAATACAAACTAACCCCTCTTTTACACAGCGAGAATACGGAGACGGCATTATCTCACCTAGAGACAAGATGGCAGCAACGGTATAAAACCAGCAAGCTGTAGAAGAAGAAGAAGAAGCTTTAGGTATAATAAATAAGGATATTAACCAGAATAATTAAACGGACATTACACCTTTAGTAGACGACTTGGAGATATTAGGAATCTTTAAGGACAAAGATAAAGAGGAGGGAGATAGTGTTACGGACAGCTTAAGTATAATATTACGACTACTTGGAGAAGAGTTGGAGGAAGCTAGTTAGTTAATATAGGTACAGTCTAGGATGGATCTGGTGGAACTATATAACGAGGAATGGTAGCTAAGGTTATATAATGTGATCTATATAATCTGTGTAATCTGTATAATCTATAACAGAGTAGATAGAGCATACGTACCTTACAGAGCGAAGGGATTTCTTAGGCGTATAGTTATGTATTTAAAGGACCACAGTTCTTACCTAGATAGTTCTCTCTTTGTAGTAAATCTTAGAATATAATTGGAGTTAATCTGTTGGGCAACCACTCCACCAGTTATTATTACGTTGTTAACACTGTTCTTACCTATATATCTAGCCCAATAATAGGACCCACCGTAGTTCCTGCTACAAGGTTCCGTTATAGCTATAACTCTATAATTATAGATAAACTAGCTGTAACGGGCGCTTCTAAAAGGTATATATTAGATAATACAGATAAAGGTTTTACTAATATCCCACTAATGTCCTAAAGAAGACATAGATAGATAAGGGGTAAAGGGTTTTACTAGTGTTTTAAAAGGATTATAAAGGGAGCTAGTTCTCCTCTAGAGAAAAACTAGCAATTAGTCTCTAAATAGAAGAGGCTAGAAAGCATTTGTCCTTTAATACATAAAGTTCGTTCTACCTTTAACTTACCTTCTACTTATCTATAACTCTTATTCTATACTATTAATTAGATAATTATATATTCTAGTTAGACTAGCCTCTTATAATTTTAATCGCTTATAATCCTTTACGGAAAGAACGTATAGCTATTAATTATTAATAACGGGCTATACCTTCTTACCCCCTAAAACAACGCCCTTACTATAAGAGGCTGGCAGAATCTCCCTAGAGGAGCGCATCCCCTCTACTTATAAAGGAGTAGACTAGAAAGCTATAGCTGGTCTGTTTAACCTTTTAAGACCTTTAAAAATAATTACCACTAGGAAGTTATTAGAGTAGTTACTATATAAGACTTTATAAAAAACAAAGGAGTTAGAGATATAATTAAAATAAGTATATTAAGACTATTAAGAACAATTATAAGGACAATTAGGAGAAGTATAGATATTTTAGATATAAAGCGGACTTAAAGGAGCAATACTATACTACGCTATAATATTAGAAATACCTAAATTCCGTATAAAGGAACCTAATAAGTATAATAGTAATAGTCTCTAGAACTATAATTGTTTTATCTATTAATATAAAACTAAGTTTTGGCTAGATCCGAAATGTTACTCTAATAAGTATAATTAGACACTAATTACTTCTACCTTTCTACGTAGCACTATTAAAGAGTTTATAGACACACTATAAGAAGAAACTTACCACACCCCTTAAATTTAGCAAACTTAAGTCTTAGTTGGTTAATTAGGTTTAAGACCCTACTAATTAAAGGATAGATTAGAACTAGTAATACTATAATACTAAACAGTAAGAAGGCTAGAGTATAGTCTAGTTTATAAACTACTTAAAAGAGCTAGAAGATAATATACCCTACTTAGATCTATAGGGTAACGCTATATAACTTTATTAGCTACTTACTAAGTTACAACTTAAGATTTAATAGGCCATATAGAAGAAGGGCGAAATTCCTACCTCTTAAGAAAAGCTTATCTCTAAAGCTACTTAGATTAAGAATGCTAAAAGAGACTATCTGGGCAAGCAAAAGAAATAAGACGCTAATAATAAAGAGCGTAGAACTAGACCTAGCTTTAATAATAGGAGCAGATTCCAACCTAACCGCTTTATAGAAGGATAACGCAAGCAGGCTTTATAGCCTTAGAGTAACGCTGGTTAGCCCCAGAATAATAATAGGCAAAACCCTAATCTAAATAAGTGGAACTAAGAGATATGCGTTTGTTATAACTGCGGCAAAAAGGGCTATATAAAGTTCTTCTACCGGCAAAAGAAGTAAAAGGATGCTTAATTAGGAAAAGAGAAAGCCTAGTAGATCTTTACTTCCTTATACTAGGCCAGTAAGAGAAGGAGGGAGTAAGCTGCTATATAGTTATTCCCGTCTCTATTTAAGTTAATAATAAATAGGTAATATAAGACTGCCTTATAGACAGCGGCGCGACTATAGGGTTTATCTCTTAATTACTAGTAAAAGAATTGGATTTAGACCTTAGTGGCTCGTAAGTATATACTATTTAAAGCATTAGAGGCTACTAAATTCCATACTATAGGGAATAAACTTTTTCTATAGTTAGCTAGGACCGCGATAGTCTATAGGATACGCAGGAGATGCGCTTCTACGCCTTAGAAATTAAAGGGTATAACCTTATTTTAGGATACCTATGGCTTTAACAAGTCAACCCAGATATTAATTGGCCTTTAGTTTTGTATTAACACTAGAAGTCTTAACCGCGTATTATAGTTAAAGATTAAAAGACTTTCTTAAACTATATATAAGAAGAAGGGTAGGCATATACTATATATACTACTTTTAATACTAAGAATAGGGATATGGGGTGTTTATTTTTAGATATCCGGCTATACGCAGTTAAGGAACTAGAGATTTTATAGGAATATATAGACTTAGAGGATGTTTTTAATAAAGAGGCTATATAAACCTTATTTAATCCTATATTCGTTAAGTATAAGATAGATATAGGGGATAAGCAATCTCCTTTTAAACTACTATATAACCTATTAGAAAACGAGCTAGCGGTATTACGTTAATATATAGTAGATAATCTTTAAAAAAAGATGGATTTAGCCTTCTATAAGCCTGGTAGGGATACTAATTATATTTATATTTAAGAAGAATAGGACCCTACATCTCTATATTAACTATTAGGTACTTAATAGGATTACTATAAAGAATTACTATCTACTACCCTTAATAGGGGAGCTTATTAACAGACTATTAGGCGTAAAGATATTTATAAAATTAGATCTAAAAGATATATATTATTAAATCCGGATTAAAGCCAGTAATAAGTAGAAAACAGCGTTTTAAATATAGTATAGCTATTCCGGCTTACTAACGCACTAGTAATATTTTAGGCCTATATCAATAAAGCATTATTAGGTCTATTAGACATAATATATATAATCTACTCTAATAACTATAAAGTATATACGCACTATATATAAATAGTACTAGAAAGACTATAGGAATATAAGCTCTATATAAACCTAAAAAATATACATTCTATACTACTAGCATTAATTTTCTAGGTTTTATTATTAGCGTTAATAGAGTATTAATAGAGAAAAGCCAGGTGGACGCTATTAGGGAATGGCCCTACTCCATAATATTTAGAGAAGTATAGGTTTTTTTTTTATATTTTTTTTTAAGGCACGGCGAACTTCTACTAAATGTTTATTATTTACTGTGCGTATCCATATTGCAGGATACAGCCACGACGCCCTTGTAGGATTACGCCAGTAGGCATATAAGAAGGGAGTTACGACCCCTAGAAGCGGCAGCTTATGCCTATGCCGGCGGAAACAATAAAGAAAGGCGTAAAACCAGAGGCTATGGAAGGCTCCCAAGCCGTGCGAAAGCATACCAACTCTAGGAGGAGATTCTTATATAGACCGCTAGGGGGCGGTCTAGTACTTAGGTTAACCCCATTATAAAATATCCAAAAGAATAATAAAACCCCCTATTAATTGGTAGTGGCAGCCAACTGCTTATAGAAAGCCCCCTAGGCCTTTAGGCCTAGGTAACTAGGACTAAATACTAGAAAACTAGGGTAGAGGCCTGGATAAGCAGGCATGTTAAACTCTACTATATAACTACCTACCCAAAGTAGGGAAGACATATTAGAGAAACAGGTAAAGAAAGCAGAAGAAGAATAGTACTACTTTAGGGCCCAGGCCCATATGGAGGAGAAAGGAAGACGCGTAAGAGGCTAGCAAAGACAACAGCAAGAGAGAGAAAGGAGCCAAAGTAGAGCACAAAAGAACGCCGGGAAACCATCTACCACAATATAATACTGGCTGGACCAACGCTAGAGAGGCGCATAGGAGTTAAAGGTATAGAGGCTAACTAAGGCAAGAGGAACCCAAGCCGTAGCATAGTTAACGCTATAGGGGGTAAACACTCTAGGGCTCTAAGAAGGCCTAATAAAGGCAGAAAATACAATGGCAACACTCTTAAGAATAGGAATAATAGGACTAAAAGACTGGCTCTACTAGGTAGGTGTCCTAGTAGGTAACCCAAGATGCAAATATGGCTAGCTAAAACAGACACCAAAACATATAATACTATTATGCCCCTTACGCACTAACCAAGAAGTAATGCTCTTAGTAGCTGGCACAGAGAACTATAATACACTACTCTTAATATAAAAAGGCCTTAAGGCGGTTACCTAGTGGCTTATTAGCCAAAATGTACTAAACCAGTTCCAGGTTGCAAAGGAAATGGTAATAAAGGGCAGGGGGGTAAGTAATAGGCGCCCCCTAATAACTCTACAGTAGTAGAGTAAAGTTTGCGATACTAGCGCGTCCGTAGGCTTGTTACGGCAGCAGTGGTTCCCAAGGAGGTCAAAAAGTAAGGTAGTAGGAGCACCACAGGTGACTCGCAGGCGCCTCGCAGGCGCCCCGTAGGCGAGTCCTAAAAGGCGGGGAGATGGATCATGGGGTTTTCTCAAATAGAGTTTTCTCCCTACATGTACACAAGGAGTAGTCCGCGTGGGCCCAATAAGGATCCGAATCGGACATTAAGCAATGAATTATTATTATTTACTATGTGTAAGTAGTATTCCTAATTACTAATCTGCTAAAGGAATTTAAGAATAGCAAGAAGTTAGGACCCTTTATATTTAGGGAAGCTACTAAATAGGCTATAGACTAGTTAAAAGATTAATTTATATCGGCGCTAATTCTAATACACTTTTACTAGAAGCTACGTATATACCTTAAAACAGATATATCCGGCTTCGCCGTAAGGGAAATTTTATCTTAATCAAAGGACGGAAAATAGCATTCCGTAGCGTTTTAGTTAAAAAAAAAATAACCCTTATAGAATAATATTGTATAATATATAACCAGGAGCTGCTTATAATAGTTATAGTAATAAAGCACTAGCAATATTATTATATAGGAAGCAATTATTTTATTAAAGTCCTTATAGACCATAATAATCTATAATACTTTATAACTGTAAAGGTATTAAGTAGTTAATAAGCCAAATAGGCAAAGATACTATTATAGTATGAGTTTAAAATTATGTACTACCTAGGAAAGATAAACCCCGCTAATAGGTTATTAAGACGTCTAGATTATAAGATAGGGAAGATCTAGAACAGCATAGGGGAAATAATCCCTATATTACAAAATTTACTTAAGAAAAAAAAAAGAATCTTTCCTTAAAACTATAGAATTTTATAATAGGGCAGAGAAACTAGTAATATAGCTATAAAGCACCATAATAATAGAGCTGTAGGATATAGTTATGGACTAAATTATAAACCAAGCAGACATTATAAAGTTGGCGTACCCTAGAATTAGCAAAAATTCTATAGGATATACTAAAGGTGTTACAGCACCTTTAACTTAATGGTGTATTAACTACAAGTTTCTAGATCTAGAGGGGATAGGCAAGATACCTATCCATAGTATAGCATACTGTATAACGGTAGAAGAATCTACTAGCACTAATAGTTTAAAACGTCTTATACTACGCCTAGGGTCTATAATAGCGGCGGGTAAAATAGAAGTAAGTTATTTATATAAAACCTTTCCGGATTTTCTTTTTTAAGTATAACAGAGGGACGCCTTTATTGCTAAAGAGAGGTAAAAAGATATAGTAGAAACCGACTTAGCCGGAGTTACTAAGAAGCTATAGGAGCAAGACTAAAAGGGTCTATTGTGCTTTAAGGGTACTATATATATTCTAAAGGACCAAACAATTTAAGATAAAATTCTAAAAGTCTTCTATAATAACTCTTTTAGGGGTTACTACGATGCTAATAGGACCCTAAAGGCCGTTTAAAGGAAATACTTTTAGAATAGAATATCTAAAAAAGTTAAGAACTATATATTAAGATATAATATATGCTGAAGGGTATAGATATCTGGGTATTATCTATATGGCAAGTTATTAGTACTTCCTATTCCATAGGGACCTATATTAAAATTAATAATAATTTTTATAATAGGATTACCCCCTACTAAAATAAGAACTAGAGAGGTTACTAACACTATCCTAGTAATCGTTAATAGATAACGTAAAGCACCAGCGAGCCTACCACCCCACCGAACCCACTAGCCCATTTCCCACCAAAAATCGTAAAAATTACAATATAATATCTCAATAACCACTAAACAATAAATTCTAATAATTTAGATTTGGACTTTTATATACACTTTATAACTTCTATTAAAATTATATAATAAATAATTTAGTAGTTTTTAAAATATTAAGATTTGGGGGCTGAAATAAGGCCAAATTACTATATCTTAAAAACCACTAAACTATTTATTATATAATTTTAATAGAAGCTGCAGAGTGTATATAAAAGTCTAAATCTAAATTATTAGAATTTATTGTTTAGTGGTTGTTAAGATATTATATTGTAATTTTTACGATTTTTGGTGGGAAATGGGCTAGTGGGTTCGGTGGGGTGGTGGGCTCGCTGGTGCTTTACGTTATACAAAGTTTTTAGGGTACTTTGCTATTATAATAATAATTATAGCAGCAGAATTAATAGACCTATTTTTAGAGCAGTAGCTTTTATTTAGCACGCTAAGAAAAATTATATCTAATAAAGGTACCATATTTAACAGCACATTTTAGTCTTTATTCTGTCTCTTATTAAAAATGTAGTAAAAGATAAGTATTACCTTTTACCTATAAATAGATAAGCTAACAGAGCATCTAAACATGTTATTAAAACACTACCTCCGCTACTATATTAATTATTAATAGGATAATTAGACATTATAGTTAGCTCTAGCGTAATATATATATAATATAAGCATCCATAGCAGTATAAAAACAACCCCTTATAAAGCACTGTTTAGGGTAAAAGTAAATAATCCCTAGAATATTAAGGACATTATTTCTAAAAGGGAGGCACTAGCAGTGTCTAAGAGAATTAAGTAAATAAGAATTCGCAGAGAAAAACTTAAAAAGCACTTACTAAACGCCTAAGCCATATAAAAAAGGTACTATAACAAAAAATATATACCTAAAGAATTTAAAATAGGAGACGAAGTTTTGCTATTTATAAAAAAATATATAGACAAAACGTATTAAGAAGAAGCTAAACTATCAGTAGCTTAGACCCTTTAAGATATTTAGGAAAACTAAAGGAAATTAAGCCTATAAATTGGAATTATTAAAATTATATCTAATATATCCCATATTTTATATTTCCTTATTAAAGTTATACTAGAAAAAAGACGGTATAGAACTGCCCCTACCTAGCAAAATTAATAGGGAACTAAAATAGAATATAAAAGATATTCTAGACTAAAGATAGCGTTAAAGAAAACGTAAAATTTTAGTTTATTAGGAAGGATACTTCTAAGTATATAATAGTTAGGAACCTAAGGAGCACCTTTAGCTAGAATGCAATATAGCAATTAAAACTTTCCTAAAGACTATAAATTAGAATTTAGTAATAGTTCCGGATATGCCACGGATAAGATAATAGAAAAGACCCCATAAATTAAAACTATAAAGTTAAGCATAGGCATTAAAAATAGGAACGTTTTGCTATTATAATTGGGATCCTAGAATCCTATAAAAGAAAGCTATAGGGATCTATATAAAAACTACTAGGGATACTGTCTAAAGAAGACGCTATTTAAAAATAAGTAGCAGCACTAGAAAAAGAGGGCCTAGGGATTTAAAAGGGTTCCCTAAGGATAAAAGAAGAGTATTTAGTCTAGTACTAAAGATATATAGTAGAGTATTTAGTCTAGTACTAAAGATATATAGTAGAGTTAATAGTATAAAGAGGACCAAAAAGACATAGAGCAAAGATTTAGAAATTTTAAGAAATTATAAAGTATTTATAAGGGCACTACGCGTTTATTATATATGGGGATTATAGCAGTATACTACTTTTATATAAACTGTTACCAAAACTAAGAATAAAGGCATCCCTAAAGTATAAAGTTAATTCCTAGTACTAGGGTATCCTAAAGGTACTAAAGAGGCACTATATAAAGCTATTTTATAAAAAGAAAGAAAGAATAAGATAATAACTTAAATACCTAAAGTAGCAACAAGAGCCTCCTTCTCTATCTTAACGTTATTATTAGTAGTATTATTAGCACTCCTATCCTTAAAAGTATTAGCATTTTTATTAATATTCTTCTTAAAGCGGCGGGAACTAGATGGACTACTATAGCTAAGGGACTAGCGGGGAGAACGTTTATCTTTATTACTATCCTTAGTATTATCTCTAGGTTCTAAATTGGTATCTAGGCAGGGATTAGAAAGTTAGCAACTAAAGAGTTAGTATAATTCCTAAATATATTACTAAAGAGACTTATCTGGCTAGAAAGGCTTATATAAGAGTGCGAATGTTATTATTTATAAGAGTAAGCTGCTTATATATGCGCTTCTAGACACTATATATCTAAAATCGCTATATTTCTATAGCAGTAGAAACCCTTATTAAATTAAAGAGGCTATAAGTAATAAAAGATACTTTTTATCCCTATCTTTTACTATTCTAATATTAACGGAAATTCCTAATAGCGCGTTAAAGCCAGTAAGCCTTATATATATAAACAGTGAGGATCTAATATAGTTAGTAAAATCTAAAATAAAAAAGAATAAAAAATATTAGAATATAGGTCTTTCTCTAGCTGCAATAGTAGGAATACTTAAATTTATTCTTGCTAGAGCGCGGTATTTTATAGGCGTGAGACGGGTCTAGTATAAGCGTATAAGCGTAATAATGGTAATACTTTAAAGAAACCACTATAGAAGTAATAAAAGTGGTCTGTAGTGCTATTAAAGTAGGAATAACGCCGCCGCTAGTCTAGGGATATATAGTATAACTATAAGTTATTGTAAGAGAATACTATAGAAAGTTAGTATTATTAAGAGATAAAATGGGAATCCTATTACCTATAGATATGTTATAAGAAGAAAATAGAGCAGTAGTAGAAAGAATAGCTAGAGATGTGGAAGCTAAAAGCTAAAATATAATAAAAAACGGTCTGCTAAAAGGTAAGATAAATAGTGTTATTAATAGAAAGACAAGTAAGAGATAACAGCTTATAAACTAAAAGAAATTAATATTAAGACGTTATTATTAGGAACTATTTTAGGTAAATAGGGATAGTAGCTAGTTAATGCATTATATAGGATAACCTCCGGATTAGCTTATAACAAATTCCTATAATAAGAAAAGTAAATCCTATCTAATTATTATTATTATTATTAAAGTTCCATTATAAAGGCACTATAAAGAGCTATAGTAGAAGAAGAGCAAAGGAACAGAAAACAAAGTAAGGTTTTATATTAATAAAAAACTAGTAATAAGCCGCATTATAGAGTACCTTTCTACTAAAGAACTTCCCTAGTGGTTTTAGTTGGAACTCTATAAGAGTTTATTAAAAAGTAAAGTCTTAAAGGACTAAAACCCTTAAAGGGGAGGTAATTGTAATAGGTGCTCCTAAAAGGTATATATTAAATAAGACAAATAAAGGTTTTACTAATGTCTCACTAATATCCTAGAAGAGATATGGTTAGATAGATAAGGGGTAAAGGGTTTTACTAGTGTCTTAAAAGGATTATAAAGGAAGCTAGTTCTCCTCTAGAGAAGAACTAGTAATTAGTCTCTAAATAGAAGAGGTTAGAAAGCATTTGTCCTTTAATATGTAAAGCTTGTTCTACCTTTAACTTACCTTTTACTTATCTATAACTCTTATTCTACACTATTAATTAGATAATTATACGTTCCGGTTAGACTAGCCTCTTATACTAGTGGTAGAAATTATAAAAGCTAAGAAAGGACTAGATCCCCTTTATAGTATAGGGGGGTTTCTAGTTACAGATTGCCTTAACCTTCTTAGGATTAACCTTAATTCTTTCTATACTAATAATAAACCTAAGGTACTTTATGCGTTTTACTCTAAATTTATATTTCTTAATATTAGCTTATAGGCCTATATTCTATAGCCTCTTTAGGACCTTTTTAATATAAGCTTAGTGCTTAAGTTTATTATTTAAGTATATAAGAATATTGTCTAGCTATACTGTAACGTAGGTAATATGATTGTAACGGTCGGCATAGTTATAACGGTTTGGAACAACAAATATGCGCATAGACGAAATTTGTTAGGAACTGTCGTAACTATGCCAACCGTTATAACCCTATCACCTACGTTATAGAATTTATTAAGGTAATTAAAAAGAATATCGTTTATATACTATTAGTATATAGCTAGCCTATTAATTAGTCTAAAAGGAAGGACTTTATATTTATAAGAACTATGGTAGGTATAAAATATTATTAGATCTTCTAATATAGGGTCTATTCTAATTTAGTGGAAAGCTTAGCAGACATTAAGCTTAGTAAAGATTTTAGCTTAGCTTAGGCGTATAAGGGTCTTATTAATTAGGGGGAAAGGGTAATAGTCTTTTTAAGTAATAGCGTTTAGTTTCTAATAGTTAATACAGAAATAAAGGCCTTTATTAGGCTTCTTTATAAATAAAATAGGGGAAGTAAAAGGGGCCTAACTTAGCTTAATAAACCCTTTATAGAGGTTATTAATTAAGTACTACTTTATTGCTTTTAGTTCCTTTACAGTTTGCTAATAAGGGAGGCTATAGCTTAGGGAATTATCAGCCTCTAATTAAATTTTATAATCGTAGGTTTAATAGGGGGGTAGTATATCTAAAGCTGCTTTTAAGAATGCGTCTTTATAGTTAAAGAGGTAAATAGGGAGGAGGCGCTTAACTAGCTCCTTATCAGTTTTCTCTACTAGCCCTTTTTCCTTCTTATTAGTAATCTAATTAATTTTATATAAGCTAGTTATAAAGACTTCGTTATCCTTTTAATATATATTAAAGTGGAAACCTATAACACTAATTACTGCGATATCTATTATAGGGGGGTTGTATAATAGTAGGGGTGTCTATGGACTTAGGGGCCTTTAGCGCATTAGCGTTATCTTTACTCCCTTTAGCTCTTATTATATCTTCTAAAAGTTGTCCTTTATATCCTATTAGTATATCCTCTTCTATATTAGCCGGATCTCCATAATTTAGAAGTTGTTTATATTACTATCCGTTCCACTTTTATAAGTAAAGTCCTCTTTAACTATAGTACTTTAGGGGAGTATTATTATCGGTATAGAGTTCCTACTAGCCTTATAGCGGGCATTTTCTTAAATAAAGGCTAGGTTACGGTCCCTAACATCCTACTAAAAAATAGGGTTAGCCTTGGCGGCTAGTATTTTACAGTTAATCTAAATTTCTCTAATAAAGGAAGGTAGTTTTGGTCTATTCTCTAGCCAAATAAACTATCTTTATTAAACGTTTAGCTAAATATTAAAGTAGGACATCTATTTTTGGCAAAAGATTATATTATAAAACCCTAGGTCTAAGATATAAAAAAGGATACTAAATTAGTGCCGTTTATTAATAGCAATGTATAACTTTAAAATATAGGTAACCGGCTTACCGGCTTAGCTTTTATAGCCTTTTACTTAAATAAGCTTCTCTAGTTAGGTAGCTTTTATATTTAAGAACTTAGCAACGTTGTTTATATAAGCAGTGTTTATAAAGGCAAAGCTATTTACTCTAGTGTTAATAAGGGCAGTTATATTAACCTTATATCTATTTTAATATACTATATATAGAACTATAAAGTGTTTTCTACCTATTAGCTAACTTAGATTAATCTCTTTAAGATTAATAGGATTCCCTAAAGGGAAGTCTTTCTCTAGGGCTCTTTTTTCCCCAACTTATTAGATATTTCTTCTTCTTCTATCTCCTTAATATTACCTATATCCTTTAAATCTAGACAGAATAAGGAAAAGTAACTATCCTTTCTATAATTAAAGCACGTAACTATAGTAGGGTCAATAAGGGTGTTATAATAAGCATTAGCTAAGGGTGTTACGGACGCTTTAAGTACGATGTTACGACTACTTGGAGAAGAGTCGGCGGAAGCTAGTTAGTTAATATAGGCATAGTCCAGGATGGATCTAGTGGAACTATATGACAAGGAATGGTAACCAAGGTCACATAGTGTTGAACGCGTTGACTGCGTTAAATAAAAGGGACGTTACGTTTAACATAGACAACATATACCTTATATACAAGAGAGGATTTCTTAGGAGTACGGTTATATATTTAAAGGACCTCAGTCCCTACTGTAGATAGTTCTCTCCTTGTAGTAAATCTTAAAATACAATTAGAGTTAATCTGTTAGGCAACCACTCCACCAGTTATTATTATATTGTTGTTTTGTTCTTACCTATATACCCAGCCTAATAATAGAACCTACTGTAGTTCCTACTACAAGGTTCCATTACACATTTACTACCAAGGTTATGGTATTTAAACAAGATTAAATAATATGCCACTAAAAGCAGCACTAGTTATAACGGTGTCGGTAACAGCCACAACCTCAGGGCTAGGTAATACCAGTATAGACGATGGGGATTCTTAAGTAGTTACGTAAGGTTAGTTACAGGAAATAGTTAATTACTTATAAAACAATAATAGGATACTTAAAGAACACATTAATAGAATTAGAGTAGTAAAGATTAAGCTACCTTTAATTAAACAATTCTTAGGAGAGAAGTTAAAGCTTAAGGGATTTCTTACGCAAATGCACTTTAAGGTAGTACAGAAAGGAGCAAAGTTAGTAATATTATTAGACCAAGTAGCCTATATAGGATTATTCCTAACGGGGAGGGCACTTAAGTAGTTTAAGCCGTATCTCACAGAAATACAGGCTAATGGTATAACAACTACTAACTAGGACGTACAGTATATATTTACCAGTTAGAACGGGTTTGCGGAACGGCTAACGCAGATATTTAGAGACCTGGAGGCCACAACTATAGTAAAACAAAAGCTTCAGAACTTAGTATAACGCACTTTAGCAATTAAGTATACAACATAGTTTTAAATACTAGCTATATAGGTTAAGTGGAATAACAGGGCGCTTATAGCACAGTATAAATAGGGACTTAAGGCTAAAGTCTAGGACGTAATTATCCTAATAGAAGATGCGGATACTCTAAGAGAGTTAATAGATTAGTTAATAAAGATTAATAACAGAATCTATTAAAGGAAACAAGCCAAGAGAGGGCAAAACAGAGTTCCACAGTTGTATAAGGCGCAAAGTACGCAACAACAGATATAGAGTTAAAAACTATAGAATGGCGCAGAGCTAATAGACCTAAGCGGTACTAAAGAGACTTAAAGGTGGGAAAAGAAACCATAGAAACCCAGAGGTTAAGAATTAAGTAATTAAAGGACCTAAAAGCAGAGGCTAAACCAGGGATCTTAGCAGCAGAAGATGTTTAGGCGGACTCTATAGCAAGAAAAATAGTTTAAAGATAGAGCTTATATAAATTATGGAAAACAAAGTTATTTCACCAGAGACTATAGAGGTGGTTAGAGTAACTACGCGGTAAAGGGAACTAGGCTAGCAGACGGCACATATATATAGAGGGACGACAGTGCACTATAAGGAATAAAAGAGTGTTTAATTAACAGTTTTGCGTATTATTATAACAACATATACTAAATTCATAAGGACGCTAAGTATAGCGCAAGCTATTAGCTGTAGGAGCCATTGTTATCTAAGTTTAAAGAAACCAATAAACTAGCTTGTAGATTAGACATTAAAGATAATAAATTTAATAAAGGCAAAGCATTTACCAATAATAAGGTAATAAAGGCAGCTTACTAGGAGTATACAAACCTTAGAGAAGTTAAAATAGAAGCAGAGACTAAGACCATTATAGAATAAGGTTTAGTAACGGGTATTATAATACCATTAAATACAATTTCCATTGCTTTATAAGATAATAGGAGTAACGTTTAAAAGAAACTAAGCAAGCAGATAACTACTAGTGCTAGCTCATCACTTAATAAAGGTAAGAGGCTATAGGCTTAAGATTCTTAAGACAAGATAAAAAAAGCTTAAGATTCTTAAGACGAGATAAGATACACCTAAGGACCTATAACGGACGAAAACCAATAGGAAAGGGCAGCAACTCAGTTTAGCGACAAATGAATAAGTATAAGACGCAAGTTCAAGAACTATAAGTTTAGAGAACAAATAAGAACGTTAGTAATCCCAAGTAAATGCAGTGTTTAGCCTAAAGATTAAACAGTTAATACTAGGATTAAAAAGTAAGACGACTATAAAGATCTAGCTATAAGACGCAGAAAACAAGAAACTATAGATAAATTTAAAACAAGAATTATTGCATAGCAAAAGCAGAAGCTAGACAAGAGGTCAGCAATACCAGGTTATATAAGGGATAGAGCACCTATATAAAGAGTTACTAATAGGCCAAGTGCAGGGACACCTAGGGTAAAATAGTTAGATAAACTGGAACAAGAAGAGGATCTAGATATTCCAACTAGGTTTAAAGAAAGACATACCAAAGGATATTATAATGCAGCAATAATAAGGTACTTTCTAATGGATAGACTATACACACTAAACCAGCTATACGGAAAGTGGTATAGGCAACAACACAACAATAAATAGGAAGACTTTTATATATAATTAGACAAAAAAGTTGTCCAAGATTAACCCATTATGGAAAAACGTATAAGTCATATTAAAGGAGCATTAATTATAATATTAAGGAACCTAGAAGAAGGATCCAGGGACTAAAGAAGTAAGCGACAAATCTTAGTACCTATAGCGGAAATACCAGTAGTTAGGTCGACTAGGTATAGGTTTAAACTTAAGGACAAAGATAAACCCAGAGTTAACCTAAAATATACAGCGCATTATATACTATCGTGGATAGCTTGTATGGATAACACGTATAATATATATAGAGCACCAAAAGACAAGAACCAGAAGTACCCAGTAAGAATATATTAGGCACCAGAGGAAAAGCGGTTCAGAAACGCTAAGTATATACATAGTTAGCACCCAGTAGAAGTATAAGGTCAAGGAGACTTAACACTTTAACCAGGAAGATTCCTTACAGAAGAATGCCTAGACGGACAACAGTGGTAAAAGTGCCTAGAGAACACTTATCTATAACACATAAAGGAAAAGAAATAAACTAAGTATTAGCTAAAGCTAGACTAAGTACAAGCAGGATCGAGTAGCCAACAGTTAGGAAAAGGGGAGGCGTATAGGACTAGAGGGAACCAGTATTAGAGCCTTAGACCCTTAAAGGAATTTAAGGACAACACCTAAATTTATAAGTTAAGTGGCAAGATCAGCAGTTCGAAGCGTTAGTAGATAGTAGAGTAATTAGAAACTACATATTACCAAAGGCAGTAGAAAGAATAGGGTTACCATATAGACAGAAGGAACACCTATATCCACTTAAAACAATTTTAGGAGATTAGATAGCCTATAAAGGAGGTATTATCAATCTTAAAATAGGACCTATTTAGTTAACTATTAAAGGGAGACCAGTTAGAATGTCTTTTAATATCCTACTATTAGGACAGGACAAGGCGATACTAGAAATGCCTTAGTTATAAAAGTACAATCTAAAGATCAATTAGGTTACAGGTCAGGTCAATATTAAGGATACTTAATAGCGCAAAGTGCGACAGCAAACCAAGTTGGTATAGTACCAAGTCGGAGCGATATATAAAGAGACTAAGCGAGGCTTAAGTTACGTACCAAAGAGATACCACAAGTATAGTAAAAAGTTATGGTTACTAGAAAGTGAAAAGCTGTCAGAGCATACAGCTTAGGACTATAAGATAAAATTAGAAGAGGGAATAAGTCTAAGGTTCTTTCTAATCTACAAGCTTACTAAAACAGAGTCAGTAGCGCTTAAGAAGTTTATCCAGGAGAACTTACGCAAGGGATACATTAGGCCATTATAGTTATTAGCAGGATATCCAGTACTATTCATCCTAAAGAAAAACGGAAAACTTAGGATGTGTATAGACTATAGATAGTTAAACAGCATTACCAGGAAGGATAGGTATCCTTTACCCTTAATTAGTAAAATCCAAGATAGGATAGGCAACGCAAAGATCTTTATAAAGATAGATCTAAGGTAGGTGTACCATTAGATTAGGATCAAGAAAGGCAACAAATAGAAGGCAGCCTTTAGGTTAAAGGAAGGACTATATAAGCCATTAGTTATATAATTCGGGCTTATAAATATACTAGTAACGTTCCAGAAGCAAATTAATAGTGTATTAGGAGAATACCTAGATGAATTTATTATAGTATACCTCAACAATATTATTATCTACTTAGAGAACAAGGAAGAACACAGAGAATATATTAAATAGGTCTTAAAGAGACTACAAGAAGAACAGATGCTAGTAGCAATTAAAAAATATAAGTTCTTTATAAGAAAAACCAATTTTATTAGATTTATTATTAAACTAGGCCAACTTAGTATAGATCTAAAGAAGATCAAGGCTATAGTAAATTGGCAAGAACTAGAGAATATTACGCAGTTAAGATCATTCCTAGGGTTTTGCAATTATTGTAAAAGGTTCATAGCATAATAGTTATAGGACATTAAGCCATTTACATAGTTAATAAAGAAAGAGGAACCGTGGGTATGGGGAAAGGAATAATAAGAACTATTTAAAAAAGTTAAAGAATTATTTACCTAGGAGCCAGTTCTTAAGATCTATTAACCAGGTCTAGAGACGGTTGTAGAAACAGATATATTAGACTTTACACTAGGGGCGTGCTTCCTATAGAAATATCAAGATAGATAGCACCTAGTAGTATACTACAGTTAAAAGATAACACCACTAGAGTTAAACTATAACATCTACAACAAGGAGTTATTAGGTATAGTTATAGCACTTAAGAAATAGAGAGCATTCTTATAAAGTATAGAGAAACCGTTTATGGTTAAGACGGACTATAAGAACCTTACAGGATTCCTAATAATAAAGGAACTTAACCAAAGACAGATTAGATAGGCGGAAATACTTATAAAATACCATTTTGAGATTCAGCATATTAAGGGTACAGATAATGCACAGGCAGACACTCTAAGCAGAAAGGCTGAACTATAAAGTAGTAAAAAGCTATTGGGAGCTTTATTGCAAAAGGATTAAGATAGATTAATTAGGTATAATTATCCAAAGATTATAGCGACTAAGGAAAGTCAGATCTATAAATTACTAGAGAGTAATTGAATATAGAAGATCTAAGAAGTATAGGTAGAGGATCTAGACTTAGAGCAATATAAAAACAGAGAAGTAACGTATGTGCCTAAGTCTATCGCAGAAGAATTTGTTAAGGAATTCCACAAGGGAATAATATAAGGACATAATGGAGCTATAGGCTTAGTGTTAAGACTTTAAGAGGAATACATTATTTAAGGAATCTAGGGACTAGCGAGATAAGTTATAAAGGAATGTTTAGATTGCTAAAGAAACAAACTAACAAGGTATAAGCTATATAGAGGGCTACAACCTATTAAGACACCAGGAAGACCATAGGAAGTTATATTATAGGACTTTATTATTAAGTTACTAAAGTTAAGAGATCCTATCACAGGACAAGATCACAACGTGATTTTAGTAATAGTAGACAAGCTAATAAAGTAGGGATACTTTATAGCATACACTAAAGAGATATCAGCAGAGGATATCGCTAGAATCTATATAAAGGAAGTATTTACAAGATATAGAGCACTAGATAAGATTATATTAGACAGAGATCCAAGATTTATAGTAGTATTTTGGGAAGTGTTTTTAGCAGAATAAGGAGTTCGCGTAGCAATATCTACAGCGTATTATCCGCAGATGGACGGATAAACAGAAAGACTAAACTAGACACTAGAGCAGTATCTAAGGCACTATATTAATTACATATAGAATAATTGGGTATCATTATTACCAGTTACACAGTTTGCATATAATGTAACACTATAAGAAGAAATAGGGATATTACTATTTAAGGCAAATTACGGGTATGAACTAAAGACATTATTATCGCCATATTAAGCAAAAAAGACGAGTAGCACAGCTAAGTAAAGAATGGAGACGTTAATAAATCTTTATATAGACCTTAAAGAAACAGCTAAACTAGTATAAAAACAAATAAAAAGGTACTATAATACTAAGAGATCTGAGGGACCAGATCTTAAGGAGGGGGATAAAGTATAGCTACTATACAAAAATTTCAAGAGTCGATGACTAAGCAAGAAATTGGACTATATTAGACTAGGACCTTTTAAAGTTAAGTAAAGAATTTTATTAGTTATGTATAAGTTAAACCTACTAGCCAAAATAAAAATCTACCCTATATAATATGTTGCAATACTAGAGCTAGCATATAGGAATATTAAGCCACTAGTCTATAAGGTAGATATATATAGAGGACAAAAGGAAGATAAATGGCAAGTTTTAAAGATTATTAGTTATAAGGATATAGATAACAAAACATAGTATAAAGTAAAGTGGATAGGCTATAGTAAGACTACCTAAAAACCACTAAGCAATTTAAGGAACGCTATAGGAAAGGTATAGGAGTATTAAAAGAAAGCAGGTTAGGTAATATTAATAAAGAAGGATTGCCGAAAAATAAGTCACCTAAGGGGGACCTAAGAGGAGCAATTGCCGAGCTACTTAGAGTTGTTTCCCTTATAGGAGGAGAGCTAGTCCTTTTATTACCTAGCTTAGATAAACCCTATTAAACCAGTTTCTACTTCTTAGAACGGACCTTCTTATAGACATATTTAAGACGTTAAAGACAAGTATAAGCCAAACGTTAAGCTTTAAGGACGTGTGCGGACTCTTCTAAGGCACATTAAACCTCAAGCAGCGTAGAGGCCAGCTTACTATTAAGCTTTACAGCGGTAGATTAAACATGAGACCCTATAATAAGTTACTTAGGGAACTTAAAAACTGTTAAAAGTCATAGGACGCGCATACTTAGCGTTAGAAATAGAGCAAACATCACAGGACGATTAAATGTTTGCTTTAGTGCACTTAGAGTAAAAGGAGGGTTGTTAAGACAAAGGACTCGCTAACGCAATATAGACTAACCCCTCTTTCGCGCACCTTGAGCAAGGAATCGCCATTACTTCACTAAGCGATAGTATGGAGGAGACCGTATAAAGGCGACGCTCAACCTAGGAAAGAGAAGAAGAAGCTTTAGGCATAATAAGCAAGGATATCAACTAGACTAGTTAAACGGACATTACACCTCTAGTGGACGACTTGGAGATATTAGGGATCTTTAAGGACGAAGATAAAGAGGAGGGAGATAGTATTACGGACGCTTTAAGTACGATGTTATAACTACTTAGAGAAGAGTTGGCGGAAGCTAGTTAGTTAATATAGGTACGGTCCAGGATGGATCTAGTAGAACTATATAACAAGGAATAGTAACTAAGGTCACGTAGTATTAAACGCGTTAACTACGTTAAACAAGAGGAACGTTATATTTAATACAGACAATACGTACCTTATATATAAGAGAGGATTTCTTAGGAGTATAGTTATGTATTTAAAGGACCTCAGTCCCTACCGTAGATAGTTCTCTCCTTGCAGTAAATCTTAGAATATAATTAGAGTTAATCTGTTGGGCAACTACTCCACCAGTTATTATTACGTTGTTGTTTTATTCTTACCTATATACCTAGCCCAATAATAGAACCCACCGTAGTTCCTGCTACAAGGTTCCGTTACAAAGGGTATAGTATATAATAGGTCAGGCGAGGCTTATAGGTAGGTAGTTATAACCACTTTTAATATAAGGGCGGTTATAGTTTATCTTCTAACGCTAGCTCCTATTAGTATAGCGGATAGGTTTTAGTTGCTATAGAACTGCTTTAGTTAATTAAAACAAGCATTAATTAATTTTAGTTTTAAATATTAAGTTATAAGTTTTTAGTAGGTTAGTAGGTTGTCTAAGGCTATCGCGATCTTTTTTTATAGTTAGACTATTAGCTTATTATATAGATCTAAACGGTAATTCTTAGGGAAAACCTAGTCTTCGCCTACTAGGTATAAAAATTAAGTCTAGAACTTAGTAAAGGATTAATTTGGTTTTATTATTAGGCGGTTATAGTTATAATAGGTATCCTGTACTTTATTTAGATTAATATAGATAATAGCTAGATACTATATTATTTTATTAACAGATATAAACTAGATAGGTAACTCGTTCTTAAACCTAGCCTAAAGGTATTACTAGGTGTCCTTAATGGTTTAACTAAAGAGGTAGAGCATTTTAGCTTTCTTAAAGGGGAAATAGTTATAGTTAACACAGAGCTTTCCTTAACGTAGTCTGCGGGTTAGTGGGCTATGTGGGCTAGTGGGCTACCCCACCAAGCTACCAAGGGCAAATACAGCGAATTACTTAACCACGAATAATTGTATTCTATGTAGCTATTTACTAGCTAATTATCTGACGTCTAGGACATATACGTGCCGTATGTTCTAATGATTTGCATATGCTGCACTTGCGTGGTGCTCGTTGCGGTCACTCGGCCGCTGCCTTTGCTACCCCCCCCCTGCTGTACTTCCCTGGGCAGCTTATACACAAGAGGCCCCTTCTGCTCCTAATAAAACACCCCCCCCTAGCTATATACGTGCACTTCTTTACCCTCTTCCTTTTCTGGCGCTGATTTTCTATGCGTAGCTTCTTATTTTTGCTTGTAAGCAGTACAGCGCTTAACATTGCCATTTTGCACCCCTTAATAAGCTGGCCAAGGGCTTGTTCTGTTGGACTCAGTGGGCTATATATACGCTGTTTAAGATAGCGCCTAATTAGGGCTGTCTGCTATTGTAGACTAGTGATATTATAGGGCATTTCGGCTACCTAAGAGACATCTAATAGCGGACGTTGGGGTGATAGTGTCTGATATTTAGTATGCAGTAGCAATAGCACGCGATCTGGATTATACGGAACTAGGCCAGTGGCTGCAAATCCTGCCCGTATATTATTCTGATATAGTACTGCCTGCCTAGACTGCCTATATAATGGCAGGAATTCGCGTTTATTAATATGGTTAACACTATAGGCCATAATCTGTTTAATAAGGCATTTATATAATTGCCTAAGGACTAAGAAACAGCCTATATCTAGTGGCTATAGTAGATATAACAAATGCGCTAGCATATAGAGGACGACTATTTAATAATCTAGGCAGAACCGATCAAATTTAGGCAATACATGGCTATTATGGCCATTTAGCACTAGCAGCCAATGCATGCTAACTATATAATCCTTTATATACTTATAGAATAGAGATAGCCAGGTTAAGCCAATCTTATTTATTATCTAACTATTATTACTAGTACTAATTAACTAGTTATATAGTATAATACCGTCCTTATACCAGGCAGCCTAGTATATTACTGCCTTAAAGATAACAAGTAGTAAAATTGCGACCCCTAGGGCATTAATACACTTAATAATTATAACCCATTCTTAATTGCCTGGCTGTACTGTTCTAGGCTAGCTAGTACAGTTAGTTCCAGTAACAACTTTTATAGTTGCAATAACACCCATTTAGAAGCCAGTCTTATTAAAATTCCAGATATCTTTATTAAGAATCCCATATTATATTTTTATATCTTAAACGCGTTTAAACCAGCCCTAAATAAGTATAGAATCCTCACATTTAGCACGCTAGTAGTCATACTTGCAATTCCATTTAGATTGTAGATTATTATGGCGCTTAATAAATTTATATACCTATCGCTCGCTAACTAGTCGCGATTTGGCATGCTGGGTAGCTAAAAGGCTAGCCATCTGCCGCATAGTAGTAGCCTTAGGTGGCATACCGCGTTAATCCATTAATAGAATCCACTGCTTAAGGCTCTCTTCTTATGCTAGTATAAGACGGCGATTTAAGGAAATAGAACTGCGTTGTGCTTTAATGCCTTTATTACATTACTGGGCTATAGTTTGGGGCATATTGTACGTGCTAGTAGCAGCTTAGAAGCTTTAAAATTGGCCTTACTCATAGGCATTAATAGCTAGAACAAGTCTGCCTTCTTAAAAAAGGGGGGTTTGTTATTGTGATGTAGCTATTAAGGTAATAGTTAAAGTAACGCGTCGCGTTCTTCACGATTTTAATAGGGTGGCCTACTAGCCCACATGGCCCACTAACCCGTAGACTATATTATACTTAGATCCTCTAATTCTTAAAGGTAGGGTCTATCCCATTAAATAGTTATTAAGGGTTAGAAAGCTTAACAGATCTTAATTACCTCACTATTATATCTATACTCTCTAGTATATTATATTTAATTAAGTAAATAGGTTAACTAAGGCTTTGTAAAGGGGAGGCTGAGCTATTTTATAGGGTAGTAAGGATTTCTAGGATCTCCTTTAGAGTCTTTTATATACTTTAGGCTTAAAGATAATTTTCCTTTTAATTGGCTATAAGGGTATAAATCTACTTGCGTATATATATAATGTTATTATTATCTTTAATTTCTAATCTTAATTAGATCTTATGTTTCTCTTAGGTAAAGGCAGGTCTTTTAAATAAACTTACTTTAGGTGCCATTATTAGCTTCCTAAGGTTCGTTAAAATTATATAATTTGGTTTTAATTCTAGGGTTCTTTTAGGGGTATAGGTTAAGTATAGTCTAGCCTATAAAAGTGGGATATTATTAGGGCCTTCCCAGGCATAGTAGTATGAGTTTTTTAGTATCTAAGTATAATATATTAACGCGTTATTACAGACAAAGGTCTTCTTTAGGATGGGATATTATTAAGGCCTTCCTAGGCAAGGTAGGGAGAGCTTAGAATAATATAACGGGCTTATATAACTACTAAGGAGAAGAAGGGGGCTATTGGAGACTAAAGAGATATAAGGGGTTATTAAGGCGCTAGTAGTAAGTGAGCTAATAGCGGTTTTCTATCCCTAGGATGGAAAATCCTAATTAGTTAGCTCTATAAGTAGTGCTAGTAAAATATAGCAGAATTTAGCAGATTGCCTAGAAAGCGGCAAATTGCCCTAAAAACGGCAATGTAGCAGGTAATGTGCTCTAGCACTGTAACGGCTTAAACAAATGCCTCTAAACCAAAGCTTGAACGAATGCAACGTGTGCTTAAACAAATGCTGTATTACGAAGATATCAAGGTAAGGAGCAAGAAAAAGTGGTAAGGCCACGTCTATATACCCCCCCCCCTTTTTCAAAAAAGCCTACCCTCAGGCTTTATTCTCCAGATACTTGTCTATCTTATATACAGTTATTACTGCAGGTGGAACAGCAGAGGTCGTAACACTGCAGGCAGAGCAGTAGAAGTCGATTATAGTGCTGCAGGAAGGCAGTAAGGTATTAGTTTAGCTGCAAGCAGGAGCAGCAATTGTCCGTTTAGGTGGTAGTACGGTACCAGCGGCGGTAATAGTCAGTCGGGCGCGGAGCTCGTCTATCGGTTAGTTAGTAGATCGCAGGCATATCAGCGCGATTATTCGGTTAATAGACTGTAGGCATAGCGGCACAGTTATTAGTTAATGGTTTATAATAGCATGCATATTAGCGCTATTATTATCGTCGTAATCGCAGGGGTATAACGCTATCGGTTGTCTCATTCGTAGATTATAGACATATCAGCATAATTATTTAATCAATAGTATGTTATAGGCGTATCGGCGTGATTAATTAGTTGGTTTATCCTAATCGATTTCGTTCTCAAAGCTTATACAGCTTAGTATCAGTCGGTGTTGTTTTCAAAGCTTGCACAATTACCTTAAGATAAAGCTTATGTAATTGCCCAGTATCAGCCAAGGTCGTTTTTTTATAGTATATATGGCTTAGTGTTAATTAAAAAGGATCTCCGTTGGCTATTAGCACGTCATTATTAAAGGTAGTAGTACGGTACTAGCGTCCAATAGAGATGTACGGTCGGTCAGTCGGTTAATGAGTTGTTTAATCAATAGGTACACGCGTTCGGTTAACAGATATACGCGTTACCCAGTTGTTGTCAGTTGGTTAAGTTTGTACGGTCGGAAAGAGTCTACTACCCGGCACGTGCTTCCCCATAGCATAGGCGGCCATTTAGTAGAGGGAAGGGAAAAAAAATAAGAGAACAAAAATAAGAGTATAAGGGTGCCTGCGCTAGTATAGGGAGTAAGCTTCTCGCAACCCAGCCACTATAGGACTTCGCATAAGTAGATATTTACTATCCTTTTAGACAACCTAAGACCTAAGATACCACAGCCTGCATATAACTGAGGACCTTAATATAATGTAACGGCTTAAACAAATACCGCATGGCTTAAACAAATGCCTTTAAACCAAAGCTTAAATAAATGCAACGTGTGCTTAAACAAATGCTATATTATAAAGATATCGAGGTGAGGAGTAAGAGAAAGTGGTAAGGCCATGTCTATATATATAAGCCAAGCCCTAAGCGAAACCCCTGACTAGGTAACACGCCCTAGCGCCGTCACAAGCACTGTTACAAAGCCCTAGCGTAAAATTTAAGCACTACTTAAGGAGGTAGTAATTAATACCTACTATAACGGGACTAGCCTAGTTACAGTAGGAATGTCTTGGTAAAACACTTGACAGATAGAACTTAAAGCTTTGACCAAATTCTACCAAATTCTGCCAGCTTGATTGACTTCTGCCAAGTTCTGCCAGATTAATCAAATACTACCAAAGTCCGTCCGCGTGTGTACGTGCGCACGCATTAACCAAGACCCCTAAACTATTTAATTGCAAGATTCTCTCGTTATTCCTTTCTCTTTTTTACGCAATATCTTGTTCCTAGCAAGAGCTATATACCCTTAGATTTAGATAGAATTTATATTGTTCCTTTAAATCTTTCCTAAAGCCTCTTTGCGCCCTATATATTACGTTGCGTTAAAAACAACTACTATTAAAATAGCAAACGACCTTAAATCCCACGCGTTAACTACAAGCATTATAACCCTAGTTAGGGAACAGTTAACTACAATACAAGAAGCCTTTACAGATGCTTTAGCTTAGCAGCGGGCTGCACTGGAAGCCCAGCATTAGCAATTAATGGAAACACTCCACAAAGAACTCTGTAACATTAATACACTTATAATGGAGACCCCAATAGTAACACCTATAAATAAAATTGAGATAACTATATGCAAACCCAGCCCGTTAAATGCGAACCCTAAACTAGTAATAGTAGCTTAACCCGTACCTATAACGAACCTAGTACCTACTATAAAATTAGAAAAGCTTCCTAACCCTCTAATATTTAATAGAAATTAAAATAACCTATATCCTTTTATAACTAAGCTCCGCCTTAAACTTTTAATAAACTATAACCGATACCCTACCGAAGCTAGCAAGATTAGCTATGGGATATCTTAATTAAGTAAAGACGCTGCATAAACTATGGACCTATTCTTCTATAATAGCACCTTTGTTAATTTCGAAATCTTTGTCTCTTTATTAGAACGAATATATAATAACACCAGCCACGAACACACTGCTATTACTAAACTTAAAAACCTATAATAACAGAATCAAGACTTTACTAGCTTCTTTTCAGAATTTTTAGGCCTTATTAGCAAACTAGATTGGAATAAAGCCGCTAAAGTTGCTACTCTTTAATAAGCTATTTCGGATAAAATTAGAGCATAGTTAGTAGGTAGGGAACTGCTAAAGGACCTATCTAAATTTGCTATAATGTGTTAACGAATTAATAAGGACCTTTAATATAATAAATAAACTTATTCTCTAAAGCTAACCACGCCTTACGTTTAAGACTTTACGAAACCGATATATACCCTAAAGCGCGACCCTTCTCTGAAACCTACGCATGACCCTATGGACCTCAACGCCACTTAATCCTACGCATCCTTAGGAACTAATAAACGAAGGACTTAAGCTATAAATAGAGAATGCTTTAGATATGGCAGAAAAGGATATATCCAAAGAAATTGCTAAACTTATTCTTTTAAAAAAGTCCGCTATAGTTCCTCCCGGTCTTCAAATCGCACCTACCCCTTAAATTGCACTTATTCTTTAAGCCGTACTTACTCCTTAACTTGCACTTATTCTATAAATTATACCCGGTTATTATAAAGTATTTTATACTTAGCTAACTTGGAAAACGAATTATCCTAGGGCCAAGTCGCGCCTTAGGATAAGAAGTAGAAGAGTATAAGTGTCTAGGCTCTTCTAGCGCTAATATATAATATAACTCCCTTAATATACTTGGCGAAATTTAAATACTTAAAAAATAGAAGGAGGTATAAATCCTTATAGACAGCGGAGCTACTAGCATAGGCTTTATTAATATAAACTATATAAAAACCTAACGCCTAAATTTAAAGAAACTTAATAAGCCCTAAGGCCTATAAGGCTTTAACAGCAAACCCTTAATATATAGCGAATTAACGCACTACGCTCTTATAAAAATATAGATAGGCGAACACCTTAAATATATTTCCCTATTTGTAACACCCCTAAAGCAATATAAGATAATACTTGGATATAGATAGCTAAAACGGCATAACCCTTCAATTAGCTAGGTTAAAGAAACACTAAAATTCCGCACAACCTATTGCCGAAGTTATTATTTAAAACACCACCTGCCCTATAAATATATACAAGACTATTCGAATTCAATACAATATAAATTGCCCTTACTACGAACCTTAAACTAATATAATAAAACTATAACTGCTAATTGCAGTAAAGAATACGAAGATAATATATTAAAACCCCTTAAAATTTGTATAATAAAAGCCGCACCTTTTATTTTGTTAGCAAGAAAACAAGACCACGAAATCTTCGCTATAATAATAGAAGATATTAATAAGGCGCTAAAACCAAAGTAGTATATTAACCCTCAACCTCTTATACCTAAGAAGTACCATAATCTAATTAACAAGTTTAAAAAACGATTTGCAGACCAGCTACCCCCATATTAGGATAAACATGATTTTAAGATAGAACTTAAACCTAATATAACACCAAAGTTCAGTCCGCTATACGGTATGTTATAAGAAGAACTGCTTATAATATAATAATACCTTAATAAGCATCTAGAAAAAGGATTTATTTACCCTAGTTAATTTCCATTCGCCTTACCTATATTATTTATTAAAAAGCTAGGAGGAGGCTTAAGATTCTATATTAATTACCAAGCCCTAAACACAATTATAATTTAAAACTAATATCCAATCCCCTTAATCTAAGAGACGCTTAACTGCCTAGCAAAGGCATAATATTTTACAAAGCTTAATATAGTTGCTGCCTTTAATCAAATTCGCATCTAAGAAGGAAATGAGAAGTACACAGCCTTTCATACATAATAGGGACTCTTTGAATACCTAGTAATACCGTTTAGTATAAAGAACGGTCCCGGTACGTTTTAGCAATACATTAACAATACACTCCATAAATTCCTTAATGTATTTATTACCGCGTATATTAATAATATCCTAATCTACTTGTCTTTGCTTTCTAAGCATTAAAAACACATCTAAATGGTCCTTAAATATTTGCGAGATATGGGTTTATAATGCGATATTAAGAAATATAAGTTCTATACATCTAAAGTCACATACCTAGGCCTAATTATATCCCATAATGGAATTAAAATGGACCCTAAAAAGGTCGCTGCGATTATAAACTAGGGAAGCCCTAGTAACGTATAAGATATTTAAAGATTCCTAAGATTCGCAAATTTCTACTGCTAATTTATTAACTAGTTCCCGAAAATTACCCAACTATTAATAAACCTAACAAGAAAGAACATAAAATTTAAATAGACTGCTAGATATAAACAAGCTTTTAATAACTTAAAATAACGCTTTATAACCACTCTAATTCTTACCCACTTTAACCTTAACCTTAAATATGTTATTAAAACAGACTCGTCTAATCATGCCCTAGGGGGAGTGTTATCGCAATATAATAAGGACGGTGAGCTATATCTAGTAGCCTTTCTCTTTTAAAAGCTCGCCCCTGCCAAATTAAACTATAAGATATACGATAAGGAACTACTTACAATTGTTAAATACTTTAAACAATGGCGTCTAGAACTTAAAGGATTATTGTTTCTAATACGCGTATTAACGGACTACAAAAACCTGCAGTACTTTATAACTACAAAGCAGTTAACGCAGCGCTAAATTCGTTAGGCCAAATACCTCTTATAATTTAACTTTAAGATTACGTACTAACTAGGCAAACTTAATTAGAAGCCTAATATATTAATATAATAATTATAAGATTTACCTATAAATGCCTTAGACAAACAGATTACAAATTAATTACAGATCTTATTACCCCCTAAACGCTTTAAGAAACTACGTCCTATATTCCTAGATACAGAACTTAACAGAAACGAATTAGAAATTAATAAATAGGAAATAGAAATTAATAAGCTAATAGAATACGAATACAAGAACGACGTATAGATAGCAGATATAATAAAAGCAATTTAAACAGGAAAACAATAGTATAAAGATATCACACTTGCCGAATGCGAAATTTGTAACAATCGACTATACTATTAATAGAAGATGGTAGTTCCGAATTCCGAACCCTTACAATTTAAGATACTCGAATTTATGTACAATTCCCCTATAGTAGGACATCCTGGCCGTGCAAAGACTTATAAGATTATTTAACGAGCATACTACTGGCCTATGATATACGACTACGTACAAAAATACGTTCAAGCCTGCAGAACGTACGTGCGTAGGAAGACCTCTCACGTAAAGAAGTAAGGAGTACTTTAACCGTTGCCAATTCCAATATAAAGATGGTAAGATATCTTAATTAACTTTGTAGTTAACTTACCTAACAGTAACAGGTTTATGAATGTTATGGTAGTTGTTAACCGTCTTATAAAAATGCGATATATAATTCCTATAGACTTAATTAATGCGATATTAGTAGCTAAATGTTTTATTAAGCACGTCTTTAAGCTATACGGACTTCCTAATTCAATAATATCCAACTGTAAAAGCCAGTTCATTTTAGACTTCTGGCAAGCCCTATACAAACAATTAAGCATTTAAACACAACTCTTAACTGCATTTTATCCGGAGACAGATGGTCAAACCGAAATTGTAAATGCGATTATAGAACAATACCTATAAATATACTGCTCCTACCTGCAAGATAACTGGGAAAAATGGCTGCCTTTAGCTGAGTTTACTGCGAACAATACAATAAATGTATTAATAGGCATAACACTATTTTATATAACCTACGGACAAGACCCCTAACTCGGATTTAAACCATAACCCAAAATTAATACAATAGGACCCATAATTAAACAGATTTAGTTAATTAACACGCACAACTTCGCTAATTAAATAAAGCAGTTAATGGAACTATTATAAAGTAAATTAACATACGCTTAAACGGTACAGGAATGGTATGTAAACAAAGGACGAGCCTCCACATGGGACTTTAAGGAAGGTAATATGGTTTACCTAAATATATAAAACCTAAAGACTTAACGGCCCTTAAAGAAACTTAATTAGAAGTTTACAGGCCCATACTAAATTAAGAAGAAATTAAGCCTATATACTTATAAGTTTAAACTACCAACTAAAATAAAAATATATCTAACATTTTATATAAGCTCACTGCAACCCTTAAAAGACGAACCTATAACTTACAAAGTGCTGCTACCACCTCCTGTAATTATTAACAACGGTAACAGTTCTTACTTTATTAACTTAATTAACGATATGCGATAGAAAACATAATTTAAACAATTTAAACTTCTTATTAAGTGGGAAGGATACAAAACACAAACCTAGGAGCTTTATAAGCAAGTTAAGACTAATGCGCCTTCCCTAGTAAAAGAATTCTATAAGGACTATCCTTTGTGGCCTACTCTAGCTGGATAGACATGATATAAAGGCAAATAACTACCACCTAATATAAATACATAAAACACAATAGCAGGAAACTTAAAATTAAAAAGAGCTTAAAGAATACTACAACACTTATAACATGGTTATATAACGCGTAAGATATTAAGGAACTTTAACTAGTGGTTAAAGTTGTCTAATTGGTTAGATTTGCCTTGCCAAGACCTACTATAAAGATATTAGTTTGGCTTACCGCCTTTACTAAACTAATAGCGATTTTCTATCCTAGGGATGGAAAATCCTAATTGGTCTATTTAACAATTAAAACTAGTAAAACTCTATACTACCACCCAACATAAAATACAACATAATAAAATTGTATTATTTTAGACCTTCGGCCAAAGGGGGGGTACTATAACGGGACTAGCCTAGTTATAGTAGGAATGTCTTAGTAAAACACTTAACAGATAAAACTTAAAGCTTTAACCAAATTCTGCTAAATTCTGCTAGCTTAATTAACTTCTACCAAGTTCTGCTAGATCAATCAAATACTACTAAAGTCCGTCCGCATATATATGTGCGCACGCATTAACCAAGACCCCTAAACTATTTAATTGCAAGATTCTCTTGTTATTCCTTTCTCTTCTTTACGCAATGTCTTGTTCCTAGCAAGAGCTATATACCCTCAGATTTAGATAGAATTTATATTATTCCTTTAAATCTTTCCCGAAGCCTCTTCGCGCCCTTATACCTACTTTATATATACCTAAAAGCTAAGTAATATAGTATACGGACTTATAACTAAGTGCGAGCTACTAAAATATAAAAATATGGGCCTTAAAAGAGCTTTAATTAATAGGAGAAAGAAAATATAAGAGGACTTTGTAGATAGGGAGCTATAAAGACATAATTGTAAAATAGGATAGATTGGTAAGGTATAACAAAGCCTTATAGAAAATACCACGGTGGACTTGTTATTAGGCTAGGTATATAGGTAAATAGGAAGCTAATAATATAATAGTAATAAGTAATAACTAGTAAAGTAGTTGCCTAATAAATTAACTCTAATTGTATTCTAAGATTTACTATAAAGAAAGGAACTATCTAGGTAGGGACTATAGGTCCTTAAATACACAACTATACTCCTAAGAAAGTCCTTACTTTACCTACTCTATCTACTTTATTTGCTCTGTTGCAGATCTTATAGATTATATAGATTATACAGATTATATTATATAACCTCGGTTACTATTTCTTGTTATATAGTTCCACCAGATCTATTCTGGACTATACTTATATTAACTAACTAGCTTCCTCCAACTCTTCTTTAAGTAGTTATAATATTGTACTTAAAGCGTCCGTAATACTATCTCCTTCCTTTTTATCTTCGTCCTTAAAGATTTCTAATATCTCTAAGTTATTTACTAGAGGTGTAATGTCTATTAGGTTAATTTGGTTAATATTATTATTTATTATACCTAAGGCTCCTTTATCTTCTTCTACTACTTGCTAGTCTTATACTATTACTGCAATACTATCTCTTAGTAAAGTAATACTATCTCTATATTCTTATTATGCGAAAGAGGGGTTGGTCTATATTATATTAGCAAGTCCCTTATCTTGGTAACCCTCTTCCTATTTAGAGTGCACTAAAGCAAATATTTAATTGTCCTATAATGGTTGCTTAGTTTCTAACACTAAATATACGCGTTCTATTACTTTTAATAGTCTTTAAGTATCCTTATTAATTTCTGCTAGGGTTCTAGGTTTAATCTACTACTATAAAGCTTAATAACAAACTCTTAGTAGCGCTGGCTAAACTTTGTCGTTTTTATAATGCTAAGTAAGAGGCTGTCGCTGCTTAATAATGTGCTCTTAACTCTTAACTAGCTGCATCTACTTAGTTAATCTATCTTAAGAAGGTGCGTAAGAAGGTTTATTCTAAGTAGTGGAAACTTATAGAACAAGGTCTTTAGGAATTTGGTAATAAAAAAACGGATTCTCTTCTAATAGAGAGGGAAATAACTCTAAATATATTAGCAGGTGCTCCTCCTAAGTCCCCCTTAGGTAGTTTATTCTTTAGTAATCCTTCTTTATTAATACTGCCTAACCCTTTCTCTTCTAATACTCTTATACCTTTTCTATAGCATTTTTTAAGTTGTCTAGTAGCTTCTAGGTAGTCTCTTCGTAGCCTATCTACTTAACTTTATACTATGTTTTATTGTTAATGTCCTTATAACTAATAATCCTTAAAACTTCCTATTTGTCTTCCTTTTGTCCTCTATATATATCTGCCTTATAGACTAGTAGCTTAACATTCCTATATACTAGCTCTAATATTGCAATATACTATATAGGGTAGATCTTTATTTTCTCTAGTAAGTTAAGTCTATACATAACTTCTAAGATCTTTGCTTTAACTATAAATAGTCCTAGTTTAACATAGTCTAATTTCTTACTTAGTCGTTAACTCTTAAAATTTTTATATAGTAGCTATACTTTATCTCCCTCCTTAAGATCTAGTCCCTTAAATCTCTTATAATTATAGTACTTTTTTATTCTTTCTTATACTAGTTTTACTATGCTTTTAAGGTAATTATAGAGATTTATTAACGTCTCTATTCTTTCTTTAGCTATACTACTTATTTTCTTTACTTAACATAGCGATAATAATGTTCTTGGCTTATATCCATAATTTGTCTTAAAAGGTAACGTACCTATCCCTTTCTATAGTGTTGCATTATACATAAACTATATAACTAGTAATAACAATACCTAATTGTTCTGTGCGTGATTAATATAATATCTTAGATACTATTCTAGTGTCTAGTTTAGCCTTTTTTATTTAACTGTCTATCTATAGGTAATATATAGTTAACGTTGCTGCTTAAACTCCTTATTCTGCTAAGAATACCTCCTAGAATACTACTATAAATCTTAGATCTCTATCCAATATAACCTTTATTAGTGCTCTATGCCTTATAAACACTTCTTTAATATATATTCTAGCTATATCCTCCGCTAAGATTTCTTCTATACACGCTATAAAGTAACCCTACTTAGTTAACTTATCTACTATTACTAAGATTGCGTTATAATCTTATCCAGTAATAGGATCTTTAGACTTTAGTAACTTTATAATAAAGTCCTATAATATAACCTCCTATAGTCTCTCTGGCGTCTTAACAAGTTATAGCCCTCTATACGGCTTATGCCTTATTAGTTTATTCCTCTAGCAGTCTAAATATTCCTTTATAACTTATCTTGCTAGTCCCTAGATTCCTTAAATAATGTACTCCTCTTAAAGTCTTAATACTAAGCCTATTGCTCCATTATATCCTTGTGTCATTCCCTTATAAAATTCTTATATAAATTCTTCCGCTATTGCTTTTAGCATATACTTAGCTTCTTAGTGCTTGTATTGCTCTAACTCTAAATCCTTGTCCTAAGCTTCTTAAATCTTTTATACCTAATTACTTTCTCGTAATTTACTAACCTGGCTAATTTCTCTTGTTGCTATAATCTTTAGATAATTATACCTAATTAATCCGTCTTTATCTTTTTATAATATAGCCCCTAATAGCTTCTCTTTGTTTTATAGTTCTGCCTTCCTACTAAGTGCGTTAGCTCTTGCATTTTTAGTTCCTTTAATATACTAAATTTCAAAGTAATACTCTATAAGCATCTCTGCCTATCTAACCTGTATTTAGTTTAGTTCCTTTATTATTAGGAACCCTATTAGGTTCTTATGGTCCGTTTTAACCATAAATAGTTTCTCTATACCTTGTAAGAATACTCTCTATTCCTTAAGTGCTATAACTATACCTAGCAACTCCTTGTTATAGATATTATAGTTTAGTTCTGGTAGTATCATTTTTCAACTATAGTACGCTACTAGATACCATCTATCTAAATGCTTCTATAGTAGGTATACTCCTAATACAAAGTCTAATGCATCTATTTCCACAACTATGTTTAACTTTAGTTAGTAGATTTTAAGGATTGGATCTTAGGTAAATAAATCCTTAAGTTCTCTAAACAGTTTCTTTTACTTACTACCCTATATCCATAGTTCCTCCTTTTTTATAAGTCTTATAAATAGCTTAATACTTTTTAACCATTATGCTATAAACCTCCTATAGTAATTACAAAACCCTAGGAATAATTTTAACTATATAACATTCTCTAGTTCTTGCTAACTTACTATAGCCTCTATCCTCTTTGGGTCTGTACTAATTTTGTTTAGTTTAATAATTGTCGGTATATATTCGTTTTACGTATTATGTACATAGCACGTGATCTACGCGAGACGCGTATATGTATTATCAAGACGTGTAGATAGAACGAAAAGAATCCAACTATATACCGCACTGCACGTATATTACGTCTATTGCACTGTGTTAAAGCATACTAACACTGATCAGTGAGTGCGTATAGATTAGGAAACACGCAGATAGCTTAGAAGACAGTTATACTGTCCACCTTGTAGTAGATTGGAAGATAGTTGTACTTATCCACCTTTTGTATCAGCCTATTTCAATTGAAGAGAAGAAGAGAAACCACCTAGGAGTACTTGTTTGGTATCTATAATGACTTCTAGACATCTCGTTCTATCTATTTTAGAAGAATTACTGTGTAGAACACCTTACCCCTTAACCAACTTAAACCGCACCCTCAAATAACTCAAACCACCTCCTTAACTACCTTATTAACCACCTCCTTAACCACCTCCTCAACCGCCTCCTTAACCGCTCCCCTACCTCTACCCTATGAACACCCTTACCCTTACCTACCCAAATAACACAAGATGTTAGAAACGGAGCAAGACTGGGAGAAAGAAGTAGTGAAATGGGAAGATGGAATTAACCTAATGGAAGCCTCTAAAGACGACCTAACCAACTACGTACGATGCAAGATGTACGTATATACGGAGATATATAACTAGCTAAACTTAACACTCTGGGAATTATTCTAGGGAGATTTTAAGGACTTTACGGTCGATATCTTCATGCAAATCCACTTATACTAGCTTTAAAAACTACGCGATTGTCTAAATACCAGAGGAATATGGGTTAATTTTAACTATAAATAAGGCATAACGCTTCCTCAGTCTTTACATAATACAGCACAAGAAGAAAACCAAACTAAATAGAATAGAGAGATGATTAAGTCAGCTAAGAATAAGTATAGACTGACGCTATCTAGATCGATTAAGGTATATATAATAGAGGGTACTTTAGAGGAGTAATAATAAGCTAAAGCTACCGCAACCTAACTAACTGGTACACCGACTACTCCCCCCCTTATATTATCGACTACCTATCCCTTTATACTAGCACACACTGCTCCTGTATCTGCACATGCTGCCCCCGCACCCGTACAGACTCTGGCAACTATACATGCCCCTATAAACGCGATATGGAAAAGAGATTGTGAATATGGCTAAGATATATATGGAGGAGTAGAAATATGGTGGTATAAATAAAAGCCTTAACTACAAACTGACAATATTCTACGATATCTGTAATCGAGCGGATGTACCCCAAGAAGCTTACCTTAAAGCATTCCCTACTATGTTGAAAGGACTAGCTTTAGACCACTTTTACACAAACCAACTGTCCCGCTTACTATTTGCTAAAGCTTGTGAACACCTTTGGAATTTCTTTAAAGGACTAGGATTTTAACGTAAGAACCTAGACAAGTGGAATACTATTACACTTATAACAGTAATGGCAGAAAATACAGACAAGTCTATAAGTAAATGCCTTTAATTGCTAATCTATAGACTTTGTTAACTATAGCATGGCCTTAGACCTACCTTATAAACTATAGACTTCCTTTATAACAAAATCGTCACTTCTTGCCAGGGAATACTAGTATGTAGATATGCAGTCTCTGACCTACTAGATAATCTTGGAGCCCTTATTAATAAACTTTAATCGTCTATTATAGCATATGAGAAAGAATATACGGAGAAGATATAAGCTTTCTTTACGGACCGACGATTCCATAGAAGAGATAATAACTATGACCGCAACAATTGTAACAACTGCAATAACCCCTTGTATAACCGCAACCGACAGAAACTATGTTGCTTCGTATGTAACAAGGAAGGATGTCGCTTATAGAAACATACTAAGGAGGAGCAAGAAGAGTCTAAGACTAAGTTTAAAAATAAGTTTAAGGACCGATTCTAGGAGCGAATAAAGCAATATATTATGGACTATAAAGGCGACGATGATGAGGATAACAACTTAGACGACGAGATTACTAACGTATTTAACGCTCTAGTAGTTAATATAAACCCCAGCACTCTACCGAACAAGGATGACTAGGCTACAGTATACTATACTTTATATGGTGAGATTGAACTAGATAATGTGACTGCTATAGTTTTAGAACTAGCCAATAGAGTATATAGCCACGCAGTTACAACTATTAATACTATGATAGATGCATTCCTTACTAATATAGACCTGTTTGCGTATAATATGACCTCACGCTACACCTCTATAAAGTTTATGGGTGTAATAATTGATACTAGAGCCTCTAAACGTTCTATAGTAGGATACGGTCAGTTTCTTATACTTTAGAAGATCTATAAAGTACAGTTAAATAAGTCCATAAGAGGTATAGTTAGCGTATAGTTTGGAATAGGTTTTATATCTTCTATTAGTTCTATTAAGGTAGCTACACTAATAGGTATAGTAGAGTTCCATATTGTTAAAGTTGATACCCCTTTCCTGCTTTGCCTAGTAGATATGGACAACTTATAAGTATACTTTAATAACCTAAAGAATGTCCTAATAACCCCCTTAAAGACTATACTAGTCGTACGCCGATTCGGACACCCGTTTCTACTATGGGATACCTTGTTATATATATTCATTATAGAGTCTTTTAGCCAAAACCCATGCTACTTAACTGATGTAGAATTGCGACGCCTACACTAACGCTTTAGATATCCGTCAGTAGAGCAACTCAAGAGAATATTGGACCGCGCTGGCTATAAAAACAATGCTAATTAAAAGACCCTTGAGCATATTACCCGCTACTGCTTATACTATCAAAAGCACGGAAAGTTACTAGGCAGATTTAGATTTACCTTAAAGGACAACATTAATTTCAACTACTGTATTATTGTTGATATTATGTACATTAACAGCAAGCCCGTACTTTATATTATTAATAAAGGCACCCGATTTCAAACAGGCAGATAGCTACAGAATATTAGCGCTAAGCATATATGGGATATGTTATAAGCGTGCTAGGTTAACATATACCTAGGCCCCTTAGATATAATTGCATATAATACAGAAAAGAACTTTATTAGTAGAGAGTTTAAGCAATATGCGGTTAATATAGGTATTACTATAAAGAGTGTACCGGTTGAAGCTTATAACTTAATTGGCATAGTAGAGCGTTACCACGGCCCCTTGTGACACATATACTATATTATTACTTCTAAGATACCAGGAATTAATAAGGATATAGTACTGCAAATGGCCTTTAAAGTAATTAATGACTCCGTAGGACCAGACGGTCTAATACCTACGCTATTGGTATTTGGAGCGTACCCCTAAATGACAGAGTCCGACGTACCTTTACCTATAGTGATATAGCGTGCGATTGCATTTAAGAAAGCTATGGAGGAAGTAAAGAAGATATAAGCGGAGCGCCAGGTTGCAGATGCACTTAACATGTGTAATGGCCCCAGTACTACTGCAATTTATAATCTACCCCTTAACTCTTTGGTACTGGTCTAGAGAGAAGGTAATATAGGATAACCTGGATACTAGGCAGGACTATACAACCTACTAAATATTAAAGGAGAAACGTGTGCTGTTAACCTACCTAGCGGCCCTATAAAGTTCTACAGCACTACTATTAAACCGTACTTAATAGACCCTAGAAATATTTAAGCTAAAGATATTTAAGATGACGGCACCCAAGTTGATAATATTTAAGTTAACGAAACCGTCTATATATACGAACCGTCTATAGAAACCGTCTCTATATAGAAACCGTCCCTTACTAAAGCCGGAGAGGCACAACCACCTTATTAAGGAAGAGGAAGACCCCGTAAGTATCCCCCTTATGTTAATACCACCGACATTACCGTATTCTTGTAAGAGGACAGCAATTATAAGCAGTTTAAAACGTCCTGTTAAAAGAAAATTACAGGACTAATTAAAAAGGGTGTATTTAAGATAATTAACCCTTAGGACATACCTATAGGAGTTAGAATCTTTAACTTATGATTTATAGATGAGATTAAGAACCCTAGTACTAATAAAGCCTTTAAAAAATTGAGACTTGTTGTCTAAGCGTATAATAACCTTAAAAAGGGTATTGTACTAACTTAGTTACCTACTATTTAACGAGTTAGCCAACGCCTTATTCTATATATCGCAGCGATACTACGAGGCAACGGTATATAGTTATACCTACGAGATATCTCCTAGGTGTACGTTTAGTCCCTTATAAAGCTGAATTAAGACTTCTATATCCAACCACCTTATGAATTAGGAAGCTAACTAGGTATTAGAAAGGACTCTATCCTAAAGGTAATTAAGCCTTTATATAGTGTTCTAAAAGCAGGCAATTACTGGTTTGTAACCTACTATAATTATTATATTAAGAAGTTAGATATGAACTTATTAATATATAACCCTTGCCTCTTATAGAGAAACACTACTAACTACTTTGGTATTGTTGGCCTTTAAACTAATGACACTCTCTTCCTGGCCAATACCACCTTTGTGGACGCGGAGCAATAATATCTGGAAAAGGCTTACTTTCTCGCAAAAGAGCGCGAGCAACTTACGGTTAAATAGTTACTTAAATTTAACGGATGCATTATTTAACTCTCTTAGGGAGGCAATATTATGATAACCTAGGAATACTAGTGCAAGAACCTGAATACGGTCTACTGTAGTAAAATAGCTACAACTATAAGCTTAAGAGGCATCGTCCGTAATACACTAACTATAAAGGAATAATACGTTGCGCAACGCGCAAGAGGTGCGTATATTGCCTCTATATATTAACTGGAAGCTTCCTTTAATCTCTCTTTTACCGCCCAGGTGATTAGCCCTAAGAAGAAAGATGTTATAGCACTTAATAAATGACTATAATTGTAGATTAACAATCTAATAAGAGGCCTTATGTTTGTTAAATTGGATATTAACATATTACGCCTACTTGCTTTTATTGATGCCTTATTTGCCAATAACAAGGACCTCTTGTCATAAATAGGATATGTACTGGTATTGGAGGACGCGTTATATAAGGCTAACATCATTTACTGGTTGTTAATTAAGTGTAAGAGAGTCACTAGAAGCGTACTAGCCTCAGAACTCTACGCAATAGCCCATGGATTTGATATTGGCGCCGTAATTAAGTCAACCATTAAATAACTCCTATAGATTAAACCCCCACTCGTACTTTGTACTGACTTAAAATTACTCTATAAATGTCTTGTTAAGCTAGGCACTACATAAGAGAAATGTCTAATAATAGACGTTATATGTCTTTGTTAGTTGTATAAACGCAGAGAAATTATGGAAGTTAAGTGGATTAATGGTAACAGTAACCCTGCTAACTTAATAACTAAGAGTAAGGCATCTACGGCTCTTAAGAAGTTGATTAATACCAATTACTTAGAACTGCAGACTATAGAGTGGGTTGAATAAATGAATTTAGATTTGGCTTAGCGTTATAACGGTACTAGGGCACGCCACCTGCTATATTCTACGGACCCTGAATTTAACTAGCTAATTAGGATTTTCCATCCCCGGGATAGAAAATCGCTATTGGCTTGTTTACCACTAGCGCCTTGGCGGCCCTTGTGATATGTCCACCTGCTTCCACTGACTTAGCAATTAGAGACTAACTGTGAGATGGCAATCTGACGGTAATCTAATGGCAATCTATGGTATTCTGCTATATTCTGCCAAGTCTACTAAATTCTGCTATATTCTGCCAGGTTTACTAAATTCTGCTATATTCTGCCAAGTCTACTAAATCCTGCTAAGTTTTGCCAAGACCACTACCCAAATCCTATTCTGCTCTGTGTATATATTGACCAAGTAACTAAGTCAATGATATATACCCTTTCTTCCCGTTTTCTTACCCCCCTTTTTTTACGCAATGTCTTAACTTTATTACATAGCTTATTAACCCATAAGCTCCGGTTTAAAGGCATTTATATGAGCTGTTACAAGCGTTATATAACTGGGATAGGATTAAAGGAGAAGCTACTGTGTATTATGGACGGAAGAGCTGGTTATTGCGTATACGCTACGAATAACGGGAATAGTACGATTTGGTTTCCTTCAGAGTTGCTCCAGTGTTGGTATATATTCGTTTTACGTATTATGTGCACAGCACGTGATCTACGCGAGACGTGTATATATATTACTAAGACGTGTAGATAGAACGAAAAGAATCTAACTACACACCGCACTGCATGTATATTACGTCTATTGCACTGTGTTAAAGCATACCAACAATAATAAATCTAATAAAATTAGTCTTCCTTGTGAAGAACTTGTATTTCTTAATTGCCACTAGCATCTATTCTTTTTATAGTTTCCTTAACACTTACTTAATATATTCTCTATATTCTTCCTTACTTATTAAGTAGATGATAATATTATTAAGGTATACTATAATAAGCTTATTAAGGTGTTCTCCTAATATACTATTAATTCTTTTTTAAAACGTTACTAGTGTATTTATAAGCCCAAACTGTATTACTAACGGTTTATATAGTCCTTCCTTTAACCTAAAGGCTGCCTTCTACTTATTGCCTTTCTTAATCCGGATCTAATGGTACACCTACCTTAAATCTATCTTTGTAAAGATTTGCGCATTACCTATCCTGTCTTAGATTTCGCTAATTAAGAATAAAAAATACCTATCCTTTTATATAATGCTGTTTAACTATTAATAGTTAATATATATCCTAAGTTTTCTGTTTTTCTTTAGGATAAATAACACTAGATATCCTACTAATAACTATAACAATTAGATGTATCCCTTTTATAGGTTCTCCTGGATAAACTCCTTAAGCACTACTAACTTAATTTTAGTAAGCTTATAGATTAGAAAGAACCTTAAACTTATTCCTAGTTCTAATTTTATCTTATAGTCCCATACTGCATATTTTAACAGCTTTTCACTTTCTAGTAACCACAACTTTTTGCCATACTTGTGGTATCTTTTTAGTATATAACTTAAGCCTTGCTTAGTCTCTTTATAAGTCACTTTAACCTAGTACTATACTACCTTAGTTTGCTATTACACCTTACGTTATTGTGTATTAAGGATACTAACTTAACCTATAACCTAATTAATCTTTAGATTGTACTCCTGTAACTAAGGCATTCCTAATATTACCTTATTCTTTTCTAATAATAGGATATTAAAAAACATCTTAACTGGTTTTCCTTAATAGTTAACTAAATTAGACCTATTTTAAGATTAATAATGCCTCCTCTATAGGCTATTAGATCTCCTAAAATCGTTACTAATAGGTATAGGTGTTCTTTCTGTCTGTATAGTAACCCCATTTTTTTTACTGCTACTAGTAATATGTGGTTTCTCGTCACTCCACTATCTACTAGTGCTTTAAACTTCTAATCTTACCAACTAACTTATAAGTTTAGGTGTCGTTCTATAACTCCTTTAAGGGTTTAAGGCTCTACTACTAGCTTCCTCTGGTCCTATAGGCCTCTACTTTTTCTAACTATTAGCTATCTAACCTTAACTATACTTAGTCCACTTTTAGCCAATACTTAGTTCGCTTCTTTTCCTCTATATACTATAAACAAGTATTCTCTAGGCACTCCCACCACTATTATCTATCTAGGCATTCTTCTATAAGGAACCTTCCTGGTTAAAGTATTAAGTCTCCTAGTTTTTAAACTTCTACTAGATGCCAACTATGTATATACTTAGCATCTCTGTACCGCTTTTCGTCTGTTATCCAATACATCCTTACTAGATACTTATAATATTTATCTTTTAGTGTCCTATATATGTTGCATATATTATCTATATATATAATCTATGCTAATATATAATACGCTAGGTGCTTTAGGTTAACTCTTAGCTTATTTTTATCCTTAAGTTTAAACCTCTCCCGCGTTAACCTAAACACTACTATCTTGTTTACTAGTACTAATACTTACATTATCTCTCTCTAGTCTACAGCTTATTCTTCTAGGTTCTTTAATATTATAACTAACGCCCCTTTTATATAGCTCATCTGCTTCTTAGACATTGCTTAGTCTAGTATAACTTTTTTATCTAGCTATATACAGAAATCTTCCCACTTATCGTTTCCTCTCTACTTATACCACTTCTAGTATAGCTTAGTAAGTATATACAACCTATTTATAAGGAAGTATCTCTTTATTACTATATTGTTGCAACCTTTAGTGTGTTATTTTACAAACCTAGTTAGAATCCCTAGATCCTCTTCTTATTCTAGTTTATCTAACCACTTAGCTCTTAGCGTTCCTACTTATAGCCTATTTATTACTTTTTATATAGATACTCTGTCCCTTATATATTCTAGCATAGCTAATCTCTAGTCTAGCTTTTATTCTTGCTATATAACAATTCGTTGTCTAAACCTATCTATGCTTTCTTTTTATCTTCGCCTTGTAAAAGGATCCTTAAAGTCGTCTTACTTCTTAATTACTGTATTAACTTTTTAACCTTTAGGCTAAACACCATATTCGCCTAAAACTATTATAAACCTTATTCGTTCTTTAAAATCTTAGCTCCCTAAAAATTATTATCCCGAGCTTATTTATTTGTCTTTAAACTAAGCTACTGCCCTTTCTTATTAGTTGTCGTCCGTTATAGGTTCTTAGGTATATCTTATCTCGCTTTAAGAGTCTTAAGCGTCTCGTATCTCTTCTTAAGAATCTTAAGCCTATAGCCTTTTGCCTTTATTAAGTGGTAAGCTAGTACTAGTAGTTGCCTACTTGCTTAACCTTCCTTAGGTATTACTCCTTCCGTTTTATAAAGCAATAGATGCTGTATCTAATAGTGTTATAATACCCATTACTAAACCGCGTTCTATAGTGGTTTTAGTCTCTACTTCTATTACGTTATTAAGGTTTAGGTACTCCTAGCTAGTCCCTTTTACTTCCTTATTGCTATTAATTAATAAGTACTCTAATTGTAAGAGGCCAGCCTAACCGGAACGTATAATTATCTAATCAACAGTGTTATAGGTAAGTAGAAGGTAAGTCAAAGGTAAATTAAAGGTAGAATAAGTTTCACGTATTAAAGAACAAATGCTTCTAACCACTTCTATTTAGAGACTAATCGCTGGTTCTTCTCTAGAGGAGAACTAGCTTCCTATATAAACCTTCTAAGACACTAGTAAAACCTTTCACCCCTATCTATCTAACTATGTCTCTTCTGGAATATATATGGGACGTAGGCAGGATATTAATAAAACCTCCTACCGTCTTATCTAACATGTACCTCCTGGGGGATTCCGTTATAATTGCCTCCCCTTTAAGGGTCTTGGTCCTCCAAGACTTCGCCTCTTAATAATCTCTTATGGAGTTCCGGCTAAAACCACTAGGGAAATTCTTCAGTAGAAAGGTACTCCATAATACAGCTTATCGCCGGTTCTTTACTAGCGTGGAACCTTACTTTGTCTTTCTATTCCTCCGCTCTTCTTCCACCATAGCTCTTATGGTGCCTTCATAATGGAACTTTAATAATAATAATAAAAATTGGATAGGATTTACCTTCCTTATTATAAAAATTTGTTATAAGCTAATCCAGGGGTTATCCTATACGATGCGTTAACTAGCCACCATCCCCATTCACCTAAAATGGGTCTTAATAATAACGTCTTAATATTAATTTCTTTTAGTTTATAAGCTGTCGTCTCTTACGCGTCTTTCCATTAACAACACCATTTGTCTCGCCTTTTAGCAGACCGTTTTTCATCACATCTTAGCTTTTAGCTTTTGTATCTCCAGCTATTCTTTCTTCTACTACTCTGTTCTCTTCTTATAACGCGTCTATAGGTAACAGGATCCCTATTTCATCTCCTTAATAATACTGACTTCCCATAATATTCTCTCGCAATGGCTCGTAATTATGCTGCGCGTCCCTAAACTGGCGGCGGCGTTGTCCCTACTCCGTTGGCATTATAGACCACTTCTATTGCTCCTGTGGTGGTTTCTCTAAAGTGCTGCCGTCGTTGCGTTTACGCGCTCACGTTGGACCTGTCCCACGCCTATAAGATACCGCGCTCTGGCGAGAACAGATCTAAGTATTCCTATTATCGCAGCTAGAAAAAGACCTGTGTTCCGATATTTCCCATTCCATCCTATTCTGGACTTCACTAACTATATTAAATCCCCGCTGTTTATATATATAAGGCTCGCCGGCTCTAACGCGCCATTAGGGATTTCCGTCTACATCAGAATAGTGATAGACGGGGACGGAAGGTGTCTTCCATTGCTCACAGCCTTTTTAATTTAATGAGGGTTTCTATTACTGTGGAGACACAGCGATCTCGGACACATAGTGTCCAGGAGCGTATATATAAGCAGCTTGTTTTCATAAATAATAACATTCGTACTCTTACGCGGGCCTTTTTAGCTAGGTAAGTCTCTTTAGTAACACGTTTGGGAACTGTGCTAACTCTTTAGTTATTAACTTTCTAATCCCAGCCTGGATGCCGATTTGGAGCCTAGGGATAATACTAAGGATAGTAACAAAGATGAACGTTCTCCCCGCCAGTTCCCTGGTTGTGGTGGTCCATCTAGTTCTCGCCGCTTTAAGAAGAATGTTGGTAAGAATACTAATGCTTCCAGGGATAGGAGTGTTAATAATACTACCAACAATAACGTTAAGATAGAGGAGGAGGCTCCTATTACTACTTCTAGTATTTAAGTTGTTATCTTATTCTTTCTTTCTTCTTATAGGATAGCTTTGTAGGGTGCCTCTCTGGTGCCTCCAGGATACCCTAGTACTAGGAATTAACTTTATACTTTAGGGATGCCTCTATTCTTATTTTTGGTGACAGTCTGTGTGAAAGCAGCATACCGCTATAATTTTTGTATGTAATGAACGGGTGGTGTTCTTATGGGTGCTTTATAATTTCTTAAAATTTCTGAATCTTCACTCTGTGTCTTTTTGGTCCTCTTTGTATTATTAACTCTACTGCGTATCTCCAGTGTTAGACCGGATACTCTCCTTTTATCCCTAGGGAATCTTTCTGAGTCCCCAGGGCCCCTTCTTCTGGTGCTACTACTTATTCTTAAACAGCGTCTTCTTTGGATAGCATCCCTAGTGGTTTTTATATGGATCTCTATGGCTTTCTCTTACAGGATTCTAGGATCCCTGTTATAATGGTGAAACGTTCCCGTTTTTAATGCCTGTGCTTAACCTTATAGTTTTAATTTACGGGGTCTTCCCTATTGTTTTATCTGTGGTATATCTAGACCCATTGCTAAATCCTAATTTGTGGTCTTTAGGAAAGTTTTAATTACCATATTGCATCCTAGCCAAAGGTGCTTCTTAGGTTCCCAACTGTTATACGCCTAGGAGTATCCTTCCTAATAAACTAAAAATTCGCGTTTCTTCTAACGCTATCTTTAATTAAGAATGTCTTCTATATTCCATTCTAGTTCCCTATTAATTTTGCTAGGTGGGGGTGGTTCCATACTATCTCTTCTCTGGTATAACTCTAATAAGGAAACATAAAATATGGGATATATTAGATATGATTTCGGCAATTCTAATTTATAGGCTTGATTTCCTTTAGTTTTCCTAACTACCTTAAAGGGTCCGAGCCACCTATAGTCCAGCTTCTTCTTAATACGTTTCATCCAGATATTTTTTATAAATAGTAAGACTTCGTCTCCTATTTCAAATTCTTTAGGCATATATCCCTTATTATAGTACCTTTTTTATATAGCCTGGGCGTCTAGTAAGTGCTTTTTGAGTTCTTCTTTGCGAATTCTTATTTGCTTAATTCTCTTGGACGCCACCAGTGCCTCTCTTTTAGGAATAATGTCCTTAACGTTCTAGGGGTTATTTACTTTTACCCCAAACAGTGCTTTATAAGGGGTCATTTTTATGCTGCTGTGGATGCTTATATTATACACGTGTTGCGCTAGAGCTAACTATAATGGCCAATTATCCTGTTGATAATTAATATAGCAGCAGAGGTAGTGTTCTAACAACGTATTTAGATACTCTATTTGCCCGTCTATTTATAGGTGAAAGGCAGTGCTCATCCTTCGCTGTATCTTTAATAAGAGACAGAATAAAGACCAAAATGCGCTGTTAAATACGGTACCTCTATTAGATATGATTCCCCTTAGCGTGCTAAATAGGAGCCACCGCTCTAAAAATAGGTCTGCTAGTTCTGCTGCTGTAATCGTTGTTAAAACAGTAAAGTACCCTAAAAACTTTATATATCTATCAACGATTACTAGGATAGCGTTAGCAACCTCTCCAGTTCTTATTTTAGTAGGGGGTAAGCCTGTTATAAAATCTATTGTTAATTCTAACATGGGTTCTTGCGGAATAGGAAGCACTAATAACTTGCTATATAGGCAATGCCTAGGTATCTGTACCCTTTGGCACGTATTATATCTTAATATATAGTCCTTAACTTCTTCAGATATTCCATTCCAAAAGTATTTCCTTTAAACGGCCTTAAGGGTCCTGTTGGCACCGTAGTAACCCCCAAGAGGGTTATTATGGAAGACCTTTAGAATTTCGTCTCGAACTATTTAGTCCTTTGGGACATATACAGTACCCTTAAAGCGCAACAGACCCTTTTAGTCTTGTTACTACAGCTTTTTAGTGACTCTGGCCAAGTTGGTCTCCACTACGTCTTTCTACCTCTCCCTAGAAACAAAGGCGTCCCTTTATTATACTTAAAGAAGAAGATCTAGAAAGGTTTTATATAGATCGCTTATTTCCGTTTCGCCCGCCACCATTACGGACTCTAGGTATGGCACAAGACATTTTAAACTATTAGTGCTAGCAGATTCTCCTGCCGTTATGTAGTATACCATACTGCGGATAGGTATCTTGCCTATCCCCTCTAGATCTAGAAACTCGCAGCTGGTGCGCCGTCGAGTTAAAGGTGCCGCGATACCCCTAGCACATCCCACAGAATTCTTGCTAATTCTGGGGTACGCCAACTTTATAATATCTACTTGGTCTATAACCTAGTCCGTAACCATATCCTGCGGCTCTATTATTATGGTGCTTCGCAGTTGTATTGCTGGGACCTCTGCCCTGCCACGGAATTCTGTAGTTCTAAGGAAAGACTCTTCTTTCTTCCTAAATAAATTTTGCAATGTGGAAATTATTTCCCCTATACTGTCCTGGATTCTCCCAGTCTTATAATCCAGACGTCTTAATAACCCATTAGCGGGATTTGTCTTTCCTGGGCGGTACGTAATTTTAAAGTTATACTGTAATAGTGCCTCCGCCCATCTAGCTTGTTGACCGCTTAACACCTTTATAGTTATAAAGTATTCTAGGTTGTTGTGGTCTGTAAGAACTTTAATAGGATAATTACTTCCTATATAATAATATCGCTAGTGCTTTATTGCTGCGACTATTACAAGCAGCTCCTGGTCGTGCGTTATATAACGCTGCTCTATAGGGGTTATTTTCCTTAACTAAAACGCCACAGGATGCCATTCTCCGTCTTTTAATTAAGATATAATTGCCCCTAGGGCGAAGCCGGATGCATCTATTTTAAGGTATATACGTAGCTCCTAGTAGAAGTGTATTAGGATAGGCGCCAATATAAACAAATCCTTTAACCAGTCTATAGCCTGCTTAGCAGCTTCCCTAAATACAAAGGGTCCTAACTTCTTGCCATCCTTAGATCCCTTTAGTAGATTGGTAATTAGGAGCATTACTTATAAGTAATAAACAATGAACCTTTGGTAGAAGTTCGCCGTATCTACAAAAACCTGTACTTCCCTAAACGTTATGGGGTATGGCCATTCCCTAATAGCGTCTACCCGGCTTTTCTCTATTGACACTCCATTGACGCTAATAATAAAGCCCAGAAAATCAATACTAGTGACATAGAACAAGCATTTTTTTAGGTTTATATAGAGCTTGTATTCCCACAGTCTTTCTAGTACCATTTGTATATGGTGCGTATATACTTCGTAGTTATTAGAGTAGACTATAATGTTATTAAGGTAGACCACATATATTATATCTAATAGGCCCGACAATGCCTTATTAATATAGGCCTAAAATATCGCTGGTGCGTTAGTAAGCCCAAATAGCATCACCAGGTACTCAAAGTGGCCGTACTATATTTAGAACGCCATTTTCCATTCATCGCTAGCTTTAATCCGGATTTAATAGTATACATCTTTTAGATCCAATTTTATGAATATCTTTACGCCCGACAGCCTGTTAATAAGCTCCCCTATTAAGGGTAGCGGGTAGCGATTCTTTATAGTAATCTTGTTTAGCGCCTAATAGTCGACACAGAGGCAAAGGGTCTTGTCCTTCTTAGGTATAAATATAATCAGTGCCCCTACCCAGCTTATAGAAGGCTAAATCCATCCTCTCTAAAGATTGTCCACTATATACTAACGCAATACTGCCAGCTCGTTTTCTAACAGGTTGTATAGTGGTCTAAAAAAAGGTTCCTTGTCTCCTATATCTATCTTATACTCCACCAACATAGGGTTGGGCAAGGTGTGCGCAGCTTCCTTATTAGCAACATCCTTTAGGTCCGCATATTCCTGTGGAATCTCTGGTTCCTTAACTACGTATAGCCGGATATCCAAAAATAAATACTCCGCGTCCCCATTCTTAGTATCAAAAGTGGTATACATGGCATACGCCCACCCTTCCTCTTGCACATGGTTTAAGAAAGTCTTTTAATCTTTAACTATAATGCGCGGTTAAAACTTCTGGTGTTAATACGAGGCTAAAGGCCAATTAATATCTGGATTGACCTGTTAAAGCTATAGGTATCCCAAAACAAGGTCATACCCCTTAATTTCTACGGCGTAGAAGCGCATCTCCTATATATCCCATAGACCATCGCGGTCCTGGCTGGCCACGGAAAAAGTTTGTTCCCTATAGCACGGAATCCGGTGGCCTCCAATGCTTTAAATGGTGCGCACCTGTAAGCCACTAAGGTCCAAATCCAATTCCTTTACTAGTAATTAAGAAATGAACCCCATAGTCACGCCGCTGTCTATAAGGCAGTCTTGCGTTACCCATTTATTATTAACTTAAATAGAAACAGGAATAACCATATAGTAGCTTACTCCCTTCTTCTCTTACTGGCCTAGTGTGAGGGAGTAAAGATCTACTAGGCTCTCTCTTTTCCCAATTAAACATCCTCTTGCTTCTTCTGTCGGTAGAAGCGCTATATGTAGCCTTTCTTGCCGCAGTTATAATAGCTGCGTAACTCTTAGTTCTATAGTTTCTGCCTATTATCATTCTAGGGTTGACTAGCGTTGCTCTAGGGTTGCAAAGCCTGCTCACGTTGTCCTTCTATAGAGTGGTTAGGTTGGGATCTGCCCCTTTTATTAAAGCTAGGTCTAGTTCTACGCTCTTTATTATTGGCGTCTTATTCCTTTCGCTTCCCCAAATGGTCTCTTTTAGCGTTCTTAATCCGAGTAGCTTCAGAGATAAGCTTTTCTTAAGAGGTAGGAATTTCCCCCTTCTCCTATATGGCCTGTTAAATCTTAGGTTATAACTTAGCAAGTAGCTAATGGAGTCGTATAGCGTTGTCCTATAAGTCTAAGTAGGGTATATTGTCTTCTAGCTCTTCTAAGTAGTTTATAAACTGGACTACACTCTAGCCTTCTCGCTATTTTATATTATAGTATTGCTGGTTGTAATCCATCCCTTAATTAGTAGGGTCTTAGACCTGATCAACCAACTAGGACTTAAGTTCGCTAAATTTAAGAGATATAGTAAGTTTCTTCTTGTAGCGTATCCATAAACTCTCGACGGTGCTACGCAGAAAGGTAGAAGTAATCAGTGTCTAATTATACTCGTTAGAGTAACGTTTCAGATCTAGCCAAAACTTGGTTTCGTATTAACGGATAAAACGATTGCAGTTCCTAAGACTATTACTATTATACTCATTAAGTTCCTTTGTACGGAATTTAGGTTTATCTAACATTATAGTATAGTATGGCGTTGCCCCTCTAAGTCCGCTTTGTGTCTAGGGTGTCTATACTTCTCCCAATTGTTCTTACAATTGTCCTTAGTAGTCTTAATATGCTTGTCTCAATTATATCTCCAACTCCTTTATCTTTTATAGGGTCTCGCGTAGCGACCGCTCTAATAACTCCCCAGCGGTGATCGTTCCTAAGGGTCTTAGAAGGTTAGACGGACCAGCTATAGCTTCCTGGTCTATTCCTTTATAAGTAGAGGGAATGCGCTCCTCTAGAGAGACTCTCTAAGCCTCTTAAGGTAAGGGCGTTACTTTATAGGGTAAAGGAGTATGGCCCGTTATCGTTAATTAATAGCCATACGTTCCTAACAGATTGTAAGCGATTAGAATTGTAAGAGGCTAGCCTAACCAAAACGTATGATTATCTAATCAACAGTATCATAGGTAAGTAGAAGGTAAGTTAAAGGTAAATCAAAGGTAGAATAAGTTTCATATATTAAAGGACAAATACTTTTAACCACTTCCATTTAGAGACTAATCGCTGGTTCTTCTCTAGAGGAGAACTAGCTTCCTATATAAACCTTCTAAGACACTAGTAAAACCTTTCGCCCCTATCTATCTAACTATGTCTCTTCTGGAACATACATGGGACGTAGGCAGGATATTAATAAAACCTCCTACCATCTCATCTAACATGTACCTCCTGGGGGATTCCGTTACACTAACTCTATTGTCAATGTTACTAATCTTTATCCACATATTGCTGTAATATCTTAATCTAGCTTATAGAGTTAATCTTGCTCTTTGTTTAACTCTATAGTTCCCTTAAGTCCTTTTAACTCTAGCTCTTATAGCCAATAGCTTACGCCATACTTAGCGTCTTTATAAATTTAGTATACGTTATTATAATAAAACGCAAAGTGCTTAATTAAACACTCCTTAGTCCTGCGCAATATCCCTATATCCATATTATTATACTCTAATAACCTAGTGCCTTTTACTATATAGTTACTCTAACTACCTCTATAGTCTCTAGCAAAATAACCCTATTTTCTATAATTTATATAAGCTCCTAATTTAAACCACTCTTTTTACTATAGAGTCTGCCTAAACATCTTCTACTGCTAAGATCCTTAGTTTAGCCTCTGCTCCTTAGTCCTATAATTACTTAATTCTTAACCTCTAGGTTTCTATAGTTTCTTACTTTATCTCCTGGATTCTTTAGTACTGCTTAAGTCCATTAGCTCTGGCCTATTCCATAGTTTATAACTCTACATCTATTAATGCGTGCTCTGCGCCTTATATAACTATAGAACTCTATCTTGCCCTTTCTTAGCCTATTCCCTCTAATAGATCCTATTATTAATTTTAATTAACTAATCTATTAACTCTTATAGAGTTTCCGCATCTTCTATTAGAATAATCGCGTCCTAGACTTTATGTTACGGCGCTAGTAGAAAACGGTCGATCTTGGCAGACGTGGATTATAGTAGACGCAAGTTACGTAACTCGAGGACCGCATAAAATATTAAGCGGCACTGCTATTCTTCTCCTTCCTTTCTCTAGCTTTGGATCCTCGTTTATAGACAATCCAATCATATAGGCTTGCGCGTTCTTCTTCCCGTGCTCGTGCCTTAATTAACTAAGTTGCTAACATTATCTAAAGCTTATTACTACTCTTCTTTCCTAAGAAGGAACTTAAAAATATCTATAAACTACAAACAGGATAAGGACACAGAAAAGGACCTAAAGGACACTAATAGAATAGAATAGGACCCTAAGGACAGGACAGAACTAAAAGAATACAAACAGAACACGAAACCTAAGAATAGAACACGCATAGACCAGAACCCCTAGAAAATAAACAAACACCAAAAATTACCTAATACCCCTACGGCCATGCCAAGAAATATAGTAGCTGGTAAAGCCGCTACAGGACCCGCAAATACCTCTAATAGTGAAATAGTCGCCGTCTCAACCCCCTAGAAAGAACTTGCAGTAGCTAATACCAAAATCAAACGGCTTTAAGAGCTGCTTAAAACCAAAGACACCTTTACACCTAGCAAGGAGTTATTAGACACCTACAGACTTGCTACAGCATCAGCATTGTTGCGGTCTATAAAGGTCACAGACCCCCTATTGCTTACGGACGGAACTAACCCTACATTTAACAATTGGAAGCTTTAACTGCAAGACAAGCTCAAAGTCAATGCGGACCACTTCCCTACTACTTAAGCTAAAATGGCCTACGTCTTCAGCCGTACCGGCGGGGACGCATAGATATATCTATGTCCGCGATATGCCTAGGACTTAGCAGACCCCTTCCTCTCTAAAGAAGAGATAATTGACCACCTGTCTTCTATTTATAAGGACCCCTTTAAGATATAGAACGCCCGCCTTAATTATAAAGCCCTTAATATAAAAATAATAGAGACCTTTTCAGCCTTCTAGACCCACTTTCTGCACCTAGCTAGCTAAGCCCAAATTCCCTATAAAGACCTAATACTAAACCTCTTTAACAAGCTTACCCTAGACCTACAGCGCGCCATACTGCTAGTTTTTACTACTATATAGACGCTAAAGGTACTTATGGACCACTGCCTAGCTATTAATTAAGGCCTCCATTAAATTAAGGCACGAGCTAAGCGGTATAAAGCCAGAAACTCTTTAAACCAGACCATAAGCGCTATAAAAACGGCCCGTAGTGCCCTAGCATAATCGGCAACTCCTATAGCACCAGCCATACAGCCCACCGTTAACTTAGCAGCTAGCCGCACAGCTAGCCCTGCCGCGGGTCCGGCGCATGCTTAGCCTACATACAGCAACCCCCGCAGACAGGCCCTTAGTAATTAGGGGGCTTACTTCTTATACGGCCAAAAGGACTACTTCGCCAAGGACTACCCAACAAAGGCAAAAATAGACAAGGTTCTGTTAATACAGGAGGATAGCATAGAGTTGGAAAAAGAGAAACCCTAGAGGAAGACTCCTCTCTAGGGTTAAAAGGGATTAATATATTATATATTAATCTGGGTTGGCTAGTTAGTAGAAGAAGCTACACTATCCCTTATACTTTATTTTGTAATAGATATCAAGTTTTAACCTCTGCTTTAGCTAACTCTAGAGCAAATGCCTTTGCCTTAATAGACACTCAGTGCGCTATAAAGCTGGCCAAATTTTTAAATGCGCCCCTTAAGGAACTGCCTAAACCAGTTCTTATTTGTGGGTATAACGGAAGAATAGGGCTACCTATTATAACTATCTTACGGATCTACCTCCGTGTTAATAGACGAAGGTAGTATAATATCCCCTTTCTTATTACAGACCTAGGAAGCCATAATATAATCTTAAAAAGAAAATGGCTAGCCTATTTAGGCTTATAGCTCGACATACGGAATAAACAGCTCCTTTAGCCCAAATCCCTACCCCCAACCCCTTCCTTTATAAAAGAAATTAGTATTATAATAGAGAACCTTATATAGCCCTAGATTAATACTATCTACTAAGCTAATACTATGTGTAGAGACTAGGCCTTTAAGAAGGATATATAGCTTAATCCACAACGGATTTATATACTATACCGCCCCTAGACTACCTATATTACGCCACCCATACTAGAGACTTAGGAAATCAGTAATAACCTAGCTAAGTCCCCTATAGAGAACTTAGGCCCTACGCAGCTATAAAGGAAGGTCAGGAATACCGGACGCTATACTAAACTAATAGACTGGAAGGACAACTTATAGAAAATAGAACGTGAGCTAAGGAAGACTATAAACCCTATACCACAAAATACGGCCTAATAAAAGTCTGTAAAGAAACCTATAGACCTTCCCCCAGTTAATATCTGCTGTATTGGCGCTGTAGGATTCTATTAGAACTTGGTCTAATCTAATACTATTGCCTTTACTACTAGCTTATATAAAATTGATTAAATAATTAAGGAAAAGGAAAGCAAGCTTAGCGGATAGAAAGGCAAGCTTATAGATAAGGAGCTAGTAGAACAGAAACTACCCTATTAACACCAAAAATTCAAGAACATATTCTTAAAGGCAGTATCTGATATGCTTCCGCCTTACTAACCGTATAACCATAAGATTAAGATCAAGCTAGATAAGGAAAACACCCTTAGCTATAGCCCCCTTTGTTAGTAATCTACTGCCGAATTATAGGCTATAAAGTAATATCTTATTAAGAACCTGGATAAGGGCTTTATTAAGCCTAGCAGTTAAGTCCCTTTCGCCTTACCAATTCTCTTTATTAAAAAGCTAAACGGAGGACTTCGTTTTTATATTAACTACTATAAGCTAAATAATATAACCCGCAAGGACCACTATCTACTACCCCTACTTAATAAGACACTGGCCCAAATAAATAGAGCTAAAGTTTTTATAAAGCTTAATATCCGCTAAGCCTTTTACCAAATTAGAATAGACCCTGGATCCATAGATCTTATTATATTTTAGACCCGTTATAAAACGTATAAATATAAGGTACTTCCTTTTGGACTAACTAATAGACCGGCTATATACTAGCGGTATATAAATAATGTACTCTTTAACTACCTTAATGACTTCTATATGGCCTACCTAGATAATATTATAATTTACTTTAAGAATAAGCTGGAACACAAGGAGCACGTCCATAAAGTCCTATAATAGCTCTATAAGGCTGGTCTCTAGGCCAATATTAAGAAGTTAGAATTTAGTGTTAAGCGTATAAAGTACCTAGGGTTTATTATTAGTATAAATAGAATTAAGGCCAACCTAGAGAAAACAGCTGTAATTAACCAGTGGACACCCCCACGGACCATAAAGGGGGTATAATTATTTTTAGGTTTCTATAACTTCTATTAACATTTTATTAAGAACTATAGTAGGATTATCTGGCCTCTTAATCGCCTTACTAGGAAAGACCAGCCCTTCCACTTTAACACCATATATATATAGGCCTTTAATGAGCTTAAAAAACGGCTGGTATCAGCTCCTCTACTCGCCTACTTTAACCCAGAACGGCCCTTAATGCTAGAAACGGATGCCTTAGACAACATAATAGCCGGTATTTTTTCCCAGAAGCAACTAGATGGAGAATAGCACCCTATTATATACTATTTAAAGACTATAATAGATACCGAGCTAAACTACCACATCTATAATAAAGAAATGCTGGCTATTATCTCTAGCTTTTAGCACTGGCGTACACAGCTAGAGGGGACCCCTAAGCCTATTAAGGTAGTTTTAGATTACAAGGCCCTAGAATACTTTATAATAACTAAGGCTCTTACGGCCCAATAGGCACGCTAGGCAGATATCCTATCTTAATTTAACTTCTTAATTATGTATAAACTAGGCGCTATAAACCATGCGGATACTCTTATAAGGCGTAAATAGGACCTAGGTAACTAGACAGCTGTAAAGATCTTATTACAGATCTAGACACTACTATAACCAGAGCACCTCAACCCCTAGATATAGGCAGAACTAAGTATAGACTCCTTAAGCGCCAAGATGTATCTTATTAACCCCTTAGGATTTAACCTTATTAACAAATTGCTACAGACAAACCATATAACCTCTTCTCTACAGGAGTACCATAAGAAGGTAAAGAACATTACCAGCCCCTAGTCCCTTAAAAACGGATTACTTAAGCATTAGGAACAGCTAGTAGTAGCAAAGGAATAAAACTTACAGACTTGGCTTATTACTAAAGTACATACCTAGGTCTCTATGGCCTACCCTAGAAAGAATAAGACCCACAAAATTATTAGTAACCAATATTACTGGCCCGGAATGGTTACAGACATTGACCGTTATATACGGAACTGCAACAACTGCTGTAGGTCTACAATTCCGCGAGATAAGACCCTAAGACTATTAAAGCCACTCCTAATACTAGAACGCCCCTAGTAGTATATCTCTATAGACTTTTATAAGCTGCCTATAGACCGTGACGGATATAATATGGTAATAATCCTAGTCGACCATTTTAGCAAGCGCCCGTTCTTAATCCCCTATTATAAGGATATTAATGCTAAGGAGGTAGCCCAACTATATATCTATTATATCTACCAAATTTACGGACCACTAGATACTATTATATCCGACTATAGGCCGCAGTTTATATCAGCCTTCTAAAATAAATTTACTTGGATTCTTAATATTAAGCTAAAGCTTTCTATAGCATACCACCCCTAAATAGACGGTTAGATGGAGATTATAAATTAATACCTGGACCAGAGACTCCAGCCCTTTGTTAACTACTTTTAGGATAACTAGGGCGAACTACTACCCCTAATAGACTACGCCTAGGCAACCCTACCCTATAACTCTACGGGGTTTGCACCTATCTAGCTAGAAATAGGATATTTACCCCATACTAGCTTTAACTGGAATAGACCAGAAGGCCCACAGACTGTACGCAAAAAACTATCTTATAAGGAAGCCCAGCAATACGCCAAACGCCTAGAAGAAGCCTAGATGGTAGCCCATAAGAACCTAGAAAAGGCCCAAAAATTAATAGAATAGCAGGCAAATAAGCATAGGCGCGAGCCTGACTTTACAGTGGATAATAGGGTCTAGGTTACAACAAAGAACTAGAAAATAGAACGGCCTAGCCGCAAGCTAGACTATAAGATAGCAGGACTGTATAAGATCCTTAATAAAGAAGGCAACTCATATAAGGTTAAGCTCCTAGACTCAATTAAGGTTTACCCTATCTTTTCACCGGATAAGCTATAGAAGGCTGTAAATAACCCACTACCTAGACAAAAGAATGAGCCTCCCCTGCCAATTCAAGTTAATAGCAATAATAAATAGGAAGTTAATAAAATACTAGCCTATAAACTAGTACAAGGAACGCTACAATACCGTATCTAATAGAAAGGCTACAATCTAGACCCAACCTAGTACCCCGCCTAGAACTTTATAGGCTGCCCCTAGAAGCTTAAAGAATTCCATAACTAATACCCTAACGAACCTGGACCCCCAAAGTACCTTAACAAGTGGATGGAGTACTAGTATAGCGAAGATAATAGGCTGCCTATTAAGCATAAAGACAAGAATACCCCACGGACATAATACGGACATATAAAGCCTAAGGGCAGGCTTTTTCGGAGGGGGGGATAATGTTACGGCGCTGGTAGAAAACGGTCAATCTTGGTAGACGTGGATTATGGTAGACGCGAGTCACATAACTTAAGGACCGTATAAAATATCAAGCGGCGCTGCTATTCTTCTCCTTCCTTTCTCTAGCTTTGGATCCTCGTTTATAGACAATCTAATCATATAGGCTTGCGCGTCCTTCTTCCTATACTCGTGCCTCAATTGACTGAGTTGCTAACACTTTAGCCTTAAGTCCCTATTTATACTATGCTATAAGCGCCTTATTATTCTACTTAACCTATATTACAAGTATCTAAAACTGTGTTATGTACTTAATTACTAAACTACGTTATACTAGGTTCTAAAGCTTTCTTTTTACTATAGTTATCACTTCTAGGTCTTTAAATATCTGTATTAGTCTTTCTATAAACCTATTCTAACTAGTAAATATAAACCGTACGTTTTAGTTAGTAGTTATTATTCCGTTTGCCTAGATTTTAGTAAAATAAGGTTTAAACCACTTAAGTGCTCTTCCGGTTAAGAACAATCCTATATATGCTACTTGGTCTACTAGTATAGCCAGCTTTACCCCTTCTTGCACGACCTTAAAGTACATTTACGTAAGAAATCCTTTAAGTTTTAACTTGTCCCCTAAGAACCGTTTAATTAAGGGTAACTTAACCTTAGCTACTCTGATTCTATTAATTCGATTTTTAAGTATTTAATTATTGTTTATTAATTGATTAACTATTTCCTAAAGCTAACCTACCATAATAAGTTGTAAGCTGCTATTCGCCATACTAGTATCTCTACTTATACCTAAGGTGGTCGCTGCCATGGACTACGTCATAACTAGTACTTTTGGTGGTATATTATTTAACTTTATTAATACTGTAACCTTAGTAGTGAATGTATAATAAAGCCTTATAGGAAATACCATGGTGGACTTGTTATTGGGCTAGGTATATAGGTAAATAGGAAGCTAATAATGTAATAGTAACAAATAATAACTGGTGAAGTGGTTGCCTAATAGATTAACTCTAATTATATTCTAAGATTTACTACAAAGAAAGGAACTATCTAGGTAGGAACTGTGGGTCCTTAAATACACAACTATACTCCTAAGAAAGTCCTTGCTCTACCTACTCTGTCTACTCTGTTCACTCTATTGCAGATCTTACAGATTATACAGATCACACAAATTATATTATATAACCTTAGTTACCATTCCTTATCACATAGTTCCACCGGATCTATTCTAGACTATGCCTATATTAACTAACTAGCTTCCTCCAACTCTTCTCCAAGTAGTTATAACATTGTACTTAAAGCGTCTATAATATAAGGGAGACAAATCCTTTAGGAGGTAAGGCCTCTAGGATTGTAAAGACTATATACTATAAGTATATGCCTCTGGTATATAACCAGTAACCAACTAAGGGGCGTTTAGAGGTTGTCCTAAGGGCAATCTAAGGTGTCCGCAATAATATCCCTTATATTACCCCCCCTCCCCCCTTCTTATAGTCAGCCCCTAATCGCCATTACTTTATAGTAAGGAGATTATAAGGGCTCGTCCTAGAAGGGGGTTGGAGAGATATTAGTATGCCGCTGTATATTATCTATCTATCTAACCCCTGCTTTAAACTCCTAAAAAACCTTAATAAGGAAAAAATATAACTGGAGAAAAGATACGAGGATTGTTAGGAGACCTATTAGAAGCCTATTAGAAGTATGCTAGTAGCTACCTAGGCTAATATAGGGATTTTTATATAACTCTATTTCTAAGCCTTTATACCAGTCTATAATTAATTATAAATATTATAGGCAATTTGGTGTTCTAGTATAGGATTTAACGTATAGAGCCTTGGCTTGCCATTGTCTTTAACTTTTAAAATATTAATCTATAATCCTTTTTTATTAGTCCTGTGCTATATATTTGGCGTAGCTTTACTGCTTAGTAAATAGGAGGGATACTTTATAATAGCGCCTCTAGCTATTATATAATTATTAAGAACGTTTATAACGTTGTTCTTTAATACTATAGTATTATTTAGGTATAATTTAACCTATATGTGTCTGTAATTAACATCTTAATTACCTTCTCTAGCCGCGTAATTAGTTTTTATAAGAAAGTAATAGCTAAATGGCTTATATGCGTGTTTCCTTTCTTCTAAATTGCGCTATTATAACAGAGTTATATTAGTAAGGTTACGGCTATTTACTAAAAGGGTATTAAAAGGTAAAGTATAGAGACACCTTATTTATTAAGCTGCTCCTTTTCCTTAACACCTTACTTTCCATTATTAACCTTTATCTAAATTTGGACGTATCTTTAATATATTGTTAAGATTTTCTTTTTCCCATTATTAATTTAATATGCCTCTTTATTCTCCTGCTAACTACTTTTTTAAGCTAATTCCTTAGCGCATTCTAGCCCTACCGCTATATATAGAACCCTAGCCTCCACTAACCCGCAACTGGTACTAGTCCTACCTAAATAACTTTATATATACGTCCTTAAAAGACTAGAAGTCTAATAAGAAGATTCTGGATGCTTATAATAAGATCTACTGTATAAGGTCCAATACCTTTAGTCCTTATAATTAATACATGTATACTAAGAGCGGTAGTGATGTTAAGGTAAGCTTTCCTATCCTTAATAGGTTTCTATTGCTAACTTTAGGCTTTAATATAGCCTAGGCCTAAGTAGCAACAATCCTTTAATATCTTTAACTACTATATTGCCTAGGCTCTCTCTTATTCTAGCGCTAATACTAAATATTTAAGTCGAATTTAAGACTATGCCATAGCTATTTATACCGCCTATAATTCCTAGTAAGCTAGTTAATAACACCTAATAAGGGAGTAAGGTTAGTATACTAAGAATAGGATAAAGGATGGGGGTAATAAAAAGAAGGTTGTTATTTACTATAAGAAGGAGTTTGTATATACGCGTTAAGTTTTAAAAGAGTATAATATAATATGGTATTAGGTAGGTTACCCTTTAGGTACCTAGCGGATAGGTAACTAATAATTACTATAGTAAGTTCTTAGTAGTTCTGGTCTTTACCAGCTAGCTAACATCTCTATTTATTCTAGGCTTAAGCGTGTCTTTATTAACTATAAGCTTACGCCTTAAGAACTTTGTTAGTACTAGTTTGGGCCTAATATTGGTGTTAAGTGTTTAAGGATCTCTACTCTATCTATACCTTATTAGCCTACCCCTATTTTTATACCTATCTATACTTCTACTAAGGGGCCTAGATCTTATTCCTATTAGCCATTACTTAGTAAGCTAATAGATACTAATTCTGCACCTAGGGATAAGGCATAATAGCTTTTAATTTAGGTATTTAGGATTAATTTTTATATATAGTAGCAATTGGGAAGGCCTTATAAGGTATTTAGGAAGGTATAGAAATACTATTCTTAATATAGACTAATAAATAGGAATGCAATTTTAGCAAAATACCTTATTAATTCTATGCTATATATATAAAAATGCTGAGGACCTGTCCTGCCTTAGGTTATAGCTCTAATTAATCCTTATAGTTTCTGGAGCTTGTTTATTCTATATCTAATTTAACCTATTTACTCTTTGGGGCCTCTCTTGGCCTACTATAAGCTTTCTTTATAGGCTGCAATAATACCATAGTATTAGAGCGCTTTCTGCGATTTATAGATTACGGACCTTAGTCCTAATATTCTTTTAGAATATCTTTGTAATAATTAAGATAATACTCTGGTTTCTATATAAAGTCCTTAATAGGCTAGCCTAGCTATTTAACTTTATATTAAAGCTTGTTCTTAATAGACTTATAGCGTAGTATAGCTTTAACCTTATACCGCTTGCCTACCACTTTAGGGTATTTAATTGGGCCTAGATAGAAGTTCTTTTCTAGCAGTAGTCTATGCCATAGTTTTAGTAGATTTATATAAAATACTAAATATATATAGGCCATAGATGGGGGTAGATGGAGACGGTAGGCTAGCTTACTAATTTGTTCCTTAACTTAGAAGGGACCTAGGTATCTTGTATTAAGCTTTTTTAATAGTTAGTAGGTCTTAATATTTGTTAAATATAATAGAACCTTGTCGCCTACTCTAAAATACTTATCCTAGTATTTATGGTTGTACTAGAGTCTCTGCTGCTCTTAGGCATCTTATAGGCTCTGCTTTGCATACTTTTATTACTCCTCCTATTTCTAGAGGTACCCTTATACTTTTTAGTGGATATCCTTAGACTTTCTAGTAGGATCCTATAATTAATTATGCGGCCTTAGCTAGTAATTACTGGGTACGCTATTAAACCTAGATGGTTAGACGCTATAGGCAATCTAGATTGGTGTATACTTATATAATGCGTATTGCTTTAAATTGTAAGCATACTCCGTATATAGAAGTAGCTCACACTAATTGTCTTACTAGTAGTTTAAATATATCCATAAGTAAAACTCTAGTTCCTAGTTCTGGCATTCTATTTATCCGTCCATTTATAGATAAAAGGCTATACTATAATAGTGGTCTATCTTTAAATAAAAGTATAGATCTAACTAGTACTGGCTTATAAAGACGCTGCTCCTGTTAGTAATAATAGAGTGCGGCTAATCTATTTTAAGAAAGTATTTCTCCTTAATTAGGCTAGTAAGCGCTTATATGTTAATCATCTTATTAATAGGAAGGTATTAGACGTACTTTAAAAACCTATTAATAAGTATCAGAACCAAATTATATATTTATCCTTACCTATTTTTTAATGGTGGGAGATCTGTAATAAAGTCTATAGCGTAATATTGCTATAGCTTACTGGTGGGGAGAACTGATTTAAGTAAACCCTATAGCTTATGCCTTTGGATTTTATATACTTAACACTTCTTACAGTAGCTATATACTCCTTTGCTTTCTGCTTAAGCTTTAGCTAGTAGTATTTACATTAAAGTAATTCCACTATCTTGGCTTAACTATAGTGGCCGCCTAAAGGATTATTATAGTTCCTTATAAGGATCTCCTATTATATATTTGCTTCTTATAGCACCTAAACCTTACTATATTTATATAATAGGCCTATTAGGTCTAGTTCCTAATAGTAACACCTAGCAGCTTCCTTTCTGTTATATTTCCAGTCTACTTCCGCATTAAAGATAGCATAGGAGACGTCCCTCCGTTGCACCTTTTGGATAGTTCTTAGGTAAAAGCTGGTTTACCTTATACTACTCCAAGTACAAGACTAGATAGTACTATGGATTTTATAACTTCTTAGTATATGTATATTAGGAAGGCCGCTATAAGGTTAAAGTCCTTTAGTTTTTATAGGGCTCTAGGTTTTAATTGCTCTATAGCTTTGCTTTTAGTTTAAGGGGATAGCTTAGTAATTAGAGATAATATATTACTAGGTTCCAAGAATATATTAAGGACGTCCTATCTAGGTATATTTAGACCCTTATTAGCAATGGACTAGGTACTAGCCAGAACATTAGTAGAAGCTAATAGGGTTTACACTACCTAAGACTTAGTACTTAGAGCTATGGGTACTTGCGTATCCTATACCTAGAGCTTATTCTACAATATAGGGAATAAATATCTATTATCTATTTTCCTTCTCCCGTTTTAAAGCCTTTAGTATAGTCTAGCTATTATAATGGTTTATTAGTAGGGTTGTTTTCCCCTAGCTTATATTTAATCTTAAAATTAAATTATATAAGCTCCTTTGCCTATCTAGCCTATTAGGGTATAAGCTCCTTTATAGTTATAAAGTAGCGTAGATTGTAATAATCTAAGAGTATATAAGTGGTATAGCTTGCGTGCTTAAGGTAGTATCGCCACTATTTAAAGCAGTTAACTATAGCTAGCAGTTTCTTATTATAGGTATAATACCTAACTTTAGGTCCTTAGAATTTTCTACTATAGAATACTACTAATCTCTAATAAAGCTAGGTAGCGTCTAGATGCCTATTAGGTTGTAGTAGGATACTAGTAAAGGCAAAGTTTAATATATTAGTAACTATTATTAGTGGCTAATTTAGGTTAAAATGCCGCAGTAGTAGAGCTTCTATAAACTTTATATATAGTTCCTAAAAGGCTTCTTGTACCTTTCTAGGCTATATCTATAGTTTATACTATTTAGTTAGTCCTTTCTTAGTTTTCTTCCTTTTTACCTTTAAGCTTTTTACTCCTTAGGCTGGGTCTTAGGAAGCTTTAGTAATATAGTTGGATAGGTATTAGGCGATATCTAAGTAGTTATAGATAAAGCGCCTATAGAAATCGGTAAAGCCTAGAAATACTTAAATATTCTAGTAGCTCTCTAGCTCTAGCCACTCTTAAATTGTCTATACCCGTACTAGGTCTATAAATACGCCTATAGGCGTTATAATATAGCCTAGGAACTTAACCTGCTTAGTATTAAAGACATACTTTAATACCTTAGCGTAGAGGCCCTAATTATCTAAACGTTCCAGTACTTTATGGACGTATTACTTATGCTAATTCTTATCTTCTAAGTAGATTAGGATGTTATCTAAATAGATAACATACATGCGGTTAACTAGTCCCCCTAAGGCTCTGTAAATATAATATTGGAATATTATAGGTATATTAGCTAGCCTAAAAGGCATTACTAGATATTTAAAGTGACTATATTAGGTCTTAAAAGCGGTTATTTACTTATCCCCTTTTTTAATACGGAGCCTATAATAGGCGTCTTATAGGTCTAGCTTTGTAAAGATCTTTGCCCTAGATAGTTAATTTAGCATTTTACTAACTAGTAGTAGTAGGTAACGGTTCTTAATTGTGATCTTATTAAGACCGCGATAGTCTATATATAGTCTTATAGTTCTATCTAGTTTTAGGATAAAGAGGATTGGCGCGCCTACCAGTAACTTACTGGGCTAGATTTATCCCTTTTTTAATAAGCCGTTAAGGTACTCTTATAGGATCTTAAGCTCTTTATAGGAGAGGTTATAGATAGGAAGATTTAGTAGTTATTTGCCTTCTTCTAAATTAATTATATAATTATGTTCTAAGTTCTGCTAAAGGACTTTTACTTACCTGCCTAAAAATACCCTTAGTAAGTCCCTTAGGCCTACTAGAATATTTAACAAATTAGGGTCGCGTTTGTCCTTTGTATTATTATTAGGTAGGTCCTAAAACTCTCTTAGGACGCTTATAGGCAGCGTTGCGCGCTATAATAGTTATTTATACATAGTTGCCACTATATATTAAACCGTTTTATATAGTAGCCAGTAGAGGGTAGGGAATTCTTTAACGCAGTATTTAAGGTACTATAGTATACTCTTAATATATTACTTGAGCTAGAGTAATCTATAACAATAAAAGTATCTCATAAGATCTTCGAGATCGCCGCCTCTCTATAATATCTCCATAACCTATCTAGCGGTTCCCTATAGGGTCTCTATTATAAAAGGGTTGTCGTCTATACTAGGCTCTATACCTATCTTACTATAGAATAAGGGTTAGATTTAATACTCCTTTAGGTATAGAGCGTATACTATTTCACTTAGGGCTATATCCTCTAGGATGTCCTTTAAGCTTATTAGTAATATACGCCCTTCTAATGCTTTATCATTCTACTATTTAAAGGCTCCTATCTTAAAGCATATCTTAGGATCTACTTCTATAAGCTAAGGATATCTAAGGATACGGTTATATTCTATAAAGTTAGCTGCCTAAAAGGGTTGCGGGCTAACTACCTTAGTATAGTTGTACATATCGGCCACTAATACTGTAAGCTTATAGGCACTATATAGTTTAATCCAATGCTTATTTAGGAACCCTATAGGAGGTTTTTACTACCTTAGTAATGGGATAAGCTTATGCTCTTTTACTAAATTATATTATATAAAATTGATTTCAGCGCCGCTATTATATAGTGCTTAAAACTAATATACCTTACCTATAGGGAGTACTATTTCTAGCTTAATAGTAATATAGAGAGTTTCTCCTTTTATATCTTGCCTTAATTATAGCTAGGAGAGGTCCACAACTAGGGCTTTTCTTTTTTTTGGATTATTAGTACAATTATTACCCTACTTGTTTTTCTAATTAGGTTTACCTCTAAAAAAGTTTTCTTTTAACTTTTTAAAGTGTTCCTATAAGGGTACTAGATGGGTATTAGGGTGGCCCTAGGAGTCTTTCCTGTTGTTTAAGGTCCCTAACTTTAACCATTCTAGATTTCTCTTTAAGAATGGCTTTTTTAAAGTTTAGGTCTGCCCTATATTACTGCTAGAGTGCCTACGCTTTTAGCTACCCCCTAGCTTTTTGCTAAAAAAGGTTTAGTTCCCTACTGTATCTTTAGCGTTTAGAACCGCTTAGTTAAAATTAGTATATATAGTGATCCGCAATAGGGCTCCTATACACTTTATTTTGTTATAAATTGCTAGCTTAATTCTAGCCTAGATAAATCCAATCTTCTCCTTCTTATAGATGCTACCGTCCTTACTTTTAAAGGGCTCTAGATTTATTTGTTAAGCATAAGTTTCCATAAAGTTTATAAACTAACGGAAATCTTAATGGTCTAGCTGTATACCATTCTAAAATTATTCTATATTATTATATTATATAACCTACGGATCTTAGGTTTAACCCTTTAAAAAGGTCTGTAGCTATAGCTATATAGTAACTTACTCTTTATTAAGTTAATTAAGCGCAATCTAGTTTAGTAATCGGTCTTTAATCCTATTAATAATCTATTATATACGCTCTTTGGTATTATTTTGTATTATTAGCATTTTAAAGAAGTTGTCTATCTTACAAACCTAGTTATCTAGCTATTAGGCGCTAGGCCTATAGCGGAGTTCTAAACTGCCAAAGGCCTTAGCTAATTAGTTTATATCCTTTTTCTATTTATTGCGTAGATGCCTCTCTAAGTCTTCTATACCTCCTTAGGTAGGTACTAAGTAGCCCCTAGAAAGCCCTTAGCCTTGGCTAAGTTATAAAAGAACTTATCTAGTTTAGATTAAACCCTACTAGATCTAAATTTGCCCTTAAAGGATTCTAATATGTTTATTAGTAGCTTCCTCCCGTATAGCTTTTAAGAGCCTTATAATAGCTTCCTAATATCCATCTTAAAGGACATTAGTATAGGGCTCTTAACTTTCTAAACTTGGGCCTAGGAAAGCTCCGGCTATAAAGGTAGTATTAGTACTAGTGGCTAGTACAGATTTCCCAATAAGCCTTAGGTCTTAAGTTAGTATTTAGGTTAAATTACCTAAAGGGGTAGGCCTGCTTAGCTTATAAGCAGTCTATATACTACTACTATGCTAATTATAGGCTAGTAGTCTTCTAGGGGTTTTTTAGTTGGGTTCCTAGTTAGATATATTAGTGTATTCCTCTAGCATTTCTGGCATAGAGGAAGATCTTAGTGTTGCCTTTAGCGCTTAGTCTTCTAATTAGCCTAGGTAGGGCTAGAGGGGTTCCAGTTGCTTTTTAGCAGCGTTATATCTGTTATAAAGGGTGTCTGCGTTTTCCTTAGTAGTAACTATAGATATATAAGAGTCTTTAAGCTCCTGGTATATTTAAGTATTAGGGCTTATTCAGCCGTCTTGCCTAAAGGTTTATATTGTCGCAATCTCTTACTATTAAAGGGACCTTTTTGCCTTAATATAACGGCTTTCTATAAGGTGTCCGTAGAGTTTCTATTTAGGTTATTATAAAGTTTTTTAAGGGAGAAATAGTAGATGTAAATAAAAGATATAAATAAACAATCTGGTCTTTAAGCCAGCTACCCTTTTAAATGGTGTAGGAAGGATTTAAATATAAAGGGACTTTGTAGATAGGGGGCTATAAAGACATAATTATAAAATAGGATAGATTAGTAAAGGAGATAAATCCTTAAGGAGGTAAGGCCTCTAGGATTGTAGAGACTATATACTACAGGCACGTGCCTCTGGTATATAATTAGTAACCAACTAAGGGGCGTCTGGAGGTTGTCCTAAGGGCAACCTAAAATGTCCGCAATAATATCCCTTATAGAAAAGGCGGCGTTAAAAACCCTTAGTACTTAATTTACGTATATTTACTAATGGTGGGGCTATATTTTATAGCCCTAATAAGGTAAAGAAAGCCTAATAATATTAAAAGCAGAAAATAGAAGATATTAAGGCTCTATAAGTCTCTAAAGATAAGGAAAAAAGCAAGGCTATAGGGAAGATAAAGAATATGTAATAAGTAGAGAAATACAAGAAGATTAAAGCTTAAAATTATAAGGTAAAGTTATAGAAGCAGGTGTAAGGGATCTTTTAGTGGCTGCTAAGGCTAGCCTTTAGCTAGCCTTTAGCACCTCCTTATAAGCTCCCTTGGGCTTACAGCCCTTCCCTCCTTATTAGTTTGTCTCCCTATAAAATATTACTATACCTACTCTTTACTATATCGCCCTCTTCTATTAACTCTCCTTATAACTTATACCTAGCTTACCTACTCCCTACTATATACCTAGGTAATAGCCTTATAGTAAGCTAAAAACAGGAGGCTAAAAAGTAGAAGCAATTTATAAGGGAGGCTAATAAGCGGCTCTAGGAGGACTTTAAGGCGGCGATAATTACTAAAATATTAATCCGATAGCCTATAAAGGAGATTGTATATAGGGTTAAGGATAATACAGATATGGAAGAGGCGGGGGCACTACTAGTGCGCAGTCAAAGAGCTTGGGCGATTAAGGCGTCCTAGAGATTTTTGGATTAATTTAAGTACTATAGATTGTATAGCAATACCAAGAGTCTATTACTTTAGAAAACTATATATATAGAGCTATTATATGGGATTCTACACCCTTAAGTTTTGAAAATAAGTATTAAGATAATTATACTCCAAGTAGGAGCGCCAAGCGATTGGATATGGTAAGCTAGCTCGCTAATAGCAATAATCTATATATAACTTATACTAGCAACTAGAATCAGCTCCTATTGCCTTTGCGCTTATATATTGTTCCCTTTATTAGTAGTTGTTCTAAATAGGACCTAAACTACCTTATAGAATGCACTTTGTATACTAAGTGTCCGGACTACATTCGTGTTAGTTAAGTTAAAGTGCTCCTAAATACAAACCACAAACAGTTTTTGTAGCCGCATTATTAGGCACCCTATTGCTATTATAGCAATAACAAGATAAGTACCAATTGTATATAGAAGTAGAAGACGCCCTAAAAGCAAAAGTGAAAATAGCGCCAGCTCTATAGTAGGTAGATTTAAACATAATAGGAACCCTAAAAAGCCATTAATATATTAAAAAGCTATTAAAATATATTCACTTACTAATAATAAATAGTGTAAGGGCGTAAAGAGGCTTTGGGGAAGATTTAAAGGAATAATATAAATTCTATCTAAATCTAAGGGTATATAGCTCTTGTAGAGAATAAGGTATTACGTAAAGAAGAGAAAGAAATATAGGAAACTTATAACTAAATATTTAGGGTCTTGGCAGTAGACGCGTGGGTATAAGCCTACGCGGATTTTAATAGGTTTTAACTAAATTCTATTACGTTAGTAGAATTTAGTGGAATTTAATTAAGAGTGGAACTTGGTAGAATTTAATTAAGTTAGCAAAATTTAGCAGAATTTAATTAAAGCATTAGAATTTATCTGTTAAGTGTTTTACCAAGACGTTTCTACTATAACTAGGCTAGTCCTATTATAGTACCCCCTCCTTTAGCCAAAGGTCTAAAACAATTCAATTTGGTTAAGAATTTATAACTTATTGCCTTATAAGCATTATAATATAGTTTAAGTTCTTTTTAATTTTAAGTTTCCTGCTATTATTGTTGGTTACACAAGGGGATATCACGTAGCTACGATTCGTAGATAGTATGATAGTTGTTCTTCTTTTTGTTAGCAAAGGATCATAAGGATCGCAGTGCCTAAGTAGGGGGCTGATTAGTCACCATAAGGATAACTAATCAAAGACACAACGACGACACGTAACCACGTAACTGCTGTCCTTATATTCCAACACTAGCAGTTCTTTCTTTGTGTGTAGAACCACCAATATATAGGCTTTGTTGATATACTAAAAGTAGATATCTGAACAAGATTAACGTGATTATATAGGCTTAGGAAATCCACCAAATCCTACCTATATAATTAGAATAAAATCAATTAAGAATAAAATAAAATTAATCAAGAATATATTAAAAGGAAAAGATTGTAGTGCCTTCTATCCATATATTCTAACACTGGCAGTTCTTTCTTTATGCTTGTGGCGCTGTAGGAAGACAGCAAGGCAGCAAGGTGTCGGTTTAGCTGGAGGTAAAAGTAGTAGATATTAGTTAGCTACAGGCGGAACAGCAAGTAGTCAATTAGCTGCAGGCAGGGCATATCAGTTGCAATAGTTATTAGGTTTATAGCTGCCGCAGATACTAGCAGTTCTTCTTTATAGATTGCCTGCGTAACTATGCCGTTCCAACCGCTCCCCCTATATCTCTCTCTTTACCTATCCTTTATGGTACCCTCCACGAGAACTTCCTGTCTGAATCACGCTGGTAGCCACCTCTGTAGCTACTTTGGGGGCCGCAGGAGTCTCGGAATCCTCCATACTAAATCTTCCAAAGCTTATTAAATATTTATAAAGGAATAGGTGACTGTTACTACTAATCAAAGATGCTGTTTATAGATCTGGGCTGCTATAGAGGCTGCTACGGAGGCTCTTATAGAGGCTGCTATAGAGGCTCTTGTAGAGGTTAATGCGGAGATTGCTACGGAGATTGCTGCGGAGATTACTACGGAGATTGCTGCAGAGATTGCTGCGGAGGTTGCTGCGGAGGTTCTTGTCGAGCTTGCTGCTAGTAGGTTAGGATATCATTCACAGATCTGGCTTATTGTGCCGGTTGTCTAGTCGCGGTAAGGGTTAGAGGAAACGTCTTGGCGCTTAAGTTAAACGAGGTTGAGAATCTCTGGTAGAACGGAGCTTAAGGCACGGGTTAAGATACGGCAGCCTAAGGAACTTGAGGCTGAGGAACTTGAGGTATTTAATAGCCTAAGGTTGTCTGTGGTGGTTCTTGTGGAGCTTGCTGCAAAGGCTATTACGGAGGTTATTGCTGTGGAGGTTGCTTCGGAGCTTATTGCAGAGCTTAATGCGGAGCTTGATGCGGAGCTTATTGCGGAGCTTAAGGCACGGGTTAAGATACGGCAGCCTAAGAAACTTGAGGTGTTTGATAGCCTAAGGCTGTCTATAGTGTTGCTTATAGCTGTCCGTTATTAGGATTCCCTCAAGAGTTAAACTTCTTTTAGTGCTCAATCTCTTATAGAGTCCATTTGTGCTCTTCTTCTACGTCAAGGACTTGCTAAATATTATCTCTAATAGTACCCCCATTTATAGGTACAAACACTCCATTCTCCCATAGGAAGTCTTGAAAATCCTAAATAATATAAATATTGCCAAGTGCCTAGGTGTCGGCAGTCCATCCTATAAAATCCTCCCTAAAATATTTCCACAGCTATAAATCGGCGTAGTATCTACTTCGGTAAAATAGAATACGGTGTAGGAGAAAGCCGTTAACTTATTTTACGGTATAAGTTGTTATGTTAATAGTAAATTCGTCCCAATCTTCATCAATGAGTTTCACGTACGCAGCTACCCCTAGTGGTAAGGAGTCTCTCCAGTTATTTGGAATGGCCGTAGCCATATTTTCGGAGGAAGGGAAGTGTTGTTAGTGTAGGGATTGTCGTTTGGTATAGGGGTTGTCGTTTAGTATAGGGATTGTCGTTTGGTGTAGGGGTTGTCGTTTAGTACGTGTTCGTGACGTATATTTATCGTCTAGTACGCATTCGTGGTTTGGTACGCGTTCGTGACGAGAATTTGCGGTTATGGGGCTTAGGACCAGTTCTGGCCTTAAATCGCGAAGACTCGTAAAGCGTGTTATTCTGCGTGATGGACGCAAGAATCTATAATCTTGGAAAGGCTTAGGACCAGTTCTGGCCTTTAAATCCTTAGATTCGTGGAAGAGTTCTATTTAAGGTTTAGGACCAGTTCTGACCTCAAAAGACAGCTTCCTCTAGCACGAGTAGCACTGGTACAGTGGCTTATCTCTTCTTAGTAATACCTAGCTGTTCTATAGTATAACAGTGAAGTTAACCACTGATCAGTGTTGGTTACATAAGGGGATATTACGTAGCTACGATTCGTAGATAGTATGATGGTTGTTCTTCTTTTTGTTAGCAAAGGATCATAAGGATCGCAGTGCCTAAGTAGGGGGCTGATTAGTCACCATAAGGATAACTAATCAAAGACACAACGACGACACGTAACCACGTAACTGCTATCCTTATATTCCGACAATTATATTTCGTGTCTTTATATTAGATAGTAGTTATTTACCTTTATATTATATCTATCTAGCCGAAGCAGGCCGTAAAGGATGGTCCTTATAGAACTCTTTTACTAAGGAAGACGCGTTAGCCTTAATCTAGTTATAGGTTTCCTAGGTTTATATTTTATATCCTTTCCACTTAATAAGAAGTTTAAATTATTTAGATTATATTTTCTATTGTATATTATTAATTAAGTTAATAAAGTAAGAACTATTACTGTTGTTAATAATTATAGAAGGTAGTAGTAGAATTTCGCAAGTTATAGGATTATCTCTTAAAGGTTATAGTAAGCTTATGTAAAACATTAGGTATATTTTTATCTTAGTTAGTAGTTTAAGCTTATAGGTATATAGGCTTAGTTTTTTTTTTAATTTAGTATAGGCCTACAAACTTTCAATTAAGTTTCTTTAAGGGCCGTTAAGTCTTTAGGTTTTATATATTTAGGTAGGCTATATTACCTTCCTTAAAGTCCTATACAGAAGCTTATCCTTTATTTGTATACCATTTCTATAATATTTAAGCGTATATTAATTCACTTTATAATAGTTCGATTAACTACTTTATTTAATTAGTAAAGTTATACGCGTTAATTAACTGGATCCGTTTAATTATGGGTCCTATTATATTAATATTGAGTTATAGTTTAAATCTAAGTTAAGGGTCTTGTTTATAGGTTGCGTAGAATAATATTACGCCTATTAATACGTTTATTGTATTATTTGCAATAAACTTAGCTAAGGGTAGCTATTTTTTCTAGTTATCTTGTAGGTAGGAGCAGTATATTTATAAGTATTGTTCTATAATTGCGTTTATAATTTTAGTTTGGCCATCTATCTCTAGATAAAATATAGTTAAGAGTTGTGTTTAAATACTTAATTATTTATATAGAGCTTGCCAGAAGTCCAAAACAAACTAGCTTCTATAGTTGGATATTATTAAGTTAGGAAGTCTATGTAGCTTAAAGATATATTTAACAAAATATTTGGCTACTAATATTGTATTAATCGTGTCTATAGGAATTATATATTGCATTTTTATAAGGTGGTTAATAACTACTATAATATTTATAAATCTATTACTATTAGGTAAGTTAACTATAAAGTTAATTAAGATATTATGCTATCTTTGTATTGGAATTAGTAGTAGTTAAAGTACCCCTTGCTTCTTTATATAAGAGGTCTTTCCATATACATATATTCTATATACTTAAACGTATTTTTATATATAGTTGTGCAGGTCCTCAAAATCGGACTCTGCACCTGTACGTGGTGAGGCCTACGAACCTACTGGTCTTTAGACTCAGTAGAGCCAACGCAGAGACGTCGCACAGCTGTGGGTAGGGGTCGTGGTGGTGGTCGAAATGTTATGGGGGGTAGTGAAAAGTTTTCACATAGGATGGTGAGATCTCGAAAACCACTACTGACGGTACCCCCTTATAGTAGACAACTGCTACGCTCTTATTTAACCCTGTGTAATCCTTGCGGATACAAGATGGAATTTAACATCCCCCAACCCCCAATTAAAAGCATCAATGACCTCATATTAATAAACGAACGATCGCGAACAAACACGAACGAGCAAGTATACGGCCCCTCCTAACCCCCAGGGCAATCGCCCGCGGAGCATATGATTACTCGCCGTTAACTACCAAATACTACCTAGCAGCCTGGATTGCGACCTACGGGTTTCCCTGTCTCCTTTTAACGGAGTGGTAACCCTTAGAGAGGGCCTAGCTGGGGCCTAGGCACAAAAGATACCCAAATACACAATATCCCGCTCGCTTATTAGTATTACGGTGGTTAGAATGGATAAATCCCCCTTACGCCTTTAATGGCTCTAGGGGGGAAGGAGGTAAGGTGTATACGGTAATAGTTAACAAGAGATAGTATATAGGGGACGGTTAAGATATGGGAGAAAACAATAAGTACACGGCGATTGATTGGTAAGGCCTAGCTAGGACGTAGTGAACCCTAGCTTTGGATAAGCTAGAGAAGGAAGCAGTAGTTTCTAAGGAGTTTAAAATATCTAAGGAGGAGGACGTGCTGTAGGCCCGTAGGGCCGCTGCTACGTGCAAATATAGCAATTTAGGGTTTTTTATCCGACTAAGGTGGCTTATAGGGTTTTTCCTCCCCCAACCTAACTGTAGGGGTTTTCTTCCTGTAAATATATAAGTTTTCCCCCCTGTGATGGAGTAGTCTGCGTGGGCCAGTAAGATCCGTATCAGACGTTAATTAAAGAATTACTATATAGTTGTGCATTATAGGCCAGTAATATGCTTATTAAATAATCTTATAAGTTTTTATTATAGCCAGGATGTCCTACTATAGGGGAGTTGTATATAAATTTAAGTATCTTAAATTATAAGGGTTTGGAATTTAGAACTACTATCTTCTATTAATAGTATAATTAATTGTTTTAAATTTTGCATTTAGTGAGTATAATATCCTTATACTGTCGTTTTTTAGTTTAAATTACCTTTATTACATCTACTATCTATATATTATTCTTATATTTGTATTCTATTAGCTTATTAATTTCTATTTCCTATTTATTAACTTCTAATTTATTTCTATTAAGTTCTATGTCTAGAAATATAGGACGTAGTTTTTTAAAATATTTAGGGGGCAGTAAGATCTATAATTAATTTATAATTTGTTTATCTAAAGCGTTTGCAGGTAAGTCCTATAATTATTATATTAATATATTGGGCTTTTAATTAAGTTTGCCTAGTTAATATATAATTTTAAAGTTAAATTATTATTATTCATTGCTTAACGTCTAATTTGGATCCCTATTGGGCCCACGCGGACTACTCCTTATATACATATAGGGAGAAAACTCTTTTGAGAAAACCCCGTGATCTATCTCCCCGCCTTTTAGAACTCGCCTATAAGGCGCCTATAAGTCACCTATAGTGCTCTACTACCTTACTTTTTAACCTCCTTAGGAACTACTGCTGCTATAACAAGCCTACGGACGCGCTAGTATTATAAACTTTGCTCTACTACTATAGAGTTATTAGGGGGCGCCTATTGCTCGCCCCTTTGCCTTCTATTACTATTTCCTTTGCAACCTAAAACTAGTCTAGTATATTTTAGCTAATAAGCCACCAGGTAACCGCCTTAAGACCTTTTTGTATTAAGAGTAGTGTGTTATAGTTCTCTATACCAGCTACTAAGAGCATAGCTTCTCAGTTAGTGCGTAGGGGGTATAACAGTATTATATATTTTAGTGTCTGTCTTAGCCAGCTATATTTGCATCTTAGGCTGCTTACTAGGACACCTACCTAGCTAGTAGAGCCAATCTTTTAGTCCTATTATCCCTGTTCTTAAGAGTGTTGCTATTATATTTTCTGCCTTTATTAGGCCTTTTTAGAGCTCTTAAGTGTTTACCCCCTATAGCGTTAACTATGCCATGGCTTAGGTTTCTCTTGCCTAAGTTAGCCTCTATACCTTTAACT